>Ga0214919_10010736_pt1 | contig 11538 bp, 10 predicted proteins | sample LL1503_MetaG_FD_177994 | JGI IMG/M metagenome (GOLD analysis project Ga0214919, IMG submission 177994) | Freshwater microbial communities from Lake Lanier, Atlanta, Georgia, United States - LL-1503 | ecosystem: Environmental > Aquatic > Freshwater > Lake | place: USA: Georgia | collected...
AAAATTTATCAATTTTGTCATCGGAGATAGAAGTAAAAACACATGTAAAACCTTGTTTGAAGACATAAAAATCAAGAACCAGATGTCGGCGATAGCCAAAATGATATTTTTGTTGCAGAAATTACACCCTACTGAGGATTTGTAACGGATTCACTGAATTGTTTAAGAATGTAATCCTCGCATCCATCGCCATCAAATGTGATAACCTCTGCACCACTTTTATTATCAACAACCGCTACTTCATAGACAATATACGGACTGCCATGCAAGCAAACATCCCGCCGATATGAATCAACATACAAGGAATATCTTGTATTAAATGTGCTGTATTTTTTAATCTTCCCATGATTTTCAAGTGAACCTTCCATCACCTCTGGTCCCATATAAATTGCCAAGTTCCAACCATTGTTACTCAGTATTTTCTTTAAGCCACCTTTAAGACCATTATTGCCAACTGGAACGGTAATAGTCTTTTGTGTATAATCAATGTTTGTATATTTTTGCACATTATACTTAGCACATGACGATAAAATTATGCAACATAATATCAAATATTTCACCATTGAATTTTGGAATGCATTAAATTAATATGTTTGAAAAAGTCAAGTTACTTCACCACATTTTATTGATTGTGACATCATAATTAAAAGTTATTGACATTTGAATTTATTTTTCACATTTAGCTGAAAATAAGCAACATACTGAAATATCAATGAGCGAAATTGAATCTTTTAAAGATAAATGCGGCGTTTTTGGAATAATTCACCACAATGAAGCATCGTATAAAACCATGCTTGGACTTCACGCATTGCAACACAGGGGGCAGGAATCGTGCGGAATTGCATCTTTTGATGGGGGAAAAGTTTTTGTTAAAAAACACGAAGGCTTGGTTTCGCGTTCGTTTAAGCCGGAAGAAATTCTTGCACTAAAAGGTGAAATTGCAGTTGGGCATGTTAGGTATTCAACATCGGGTGAAAAAACACAAGAAAACCCTGAAAATTGCATTCAGCCGTTTTTTGGCAAAACAGCGTTTGGAAATATTGCGATTGCCCACAACGGAAATTTGGTAGATTACACACTATTAAGGCAAAAACTTCTTGAAGAAAACGCACTTTTTGCTTCAGAAGTTGATTCGGAAGTAATATTGCAGTTAATAATTCATTCGAAAAAACTAACAATTGAAGAAAAAATTCTTGAAGCGATTTCTCAAATCAAAGGTGCATTTTCGCTAGTAATTGCCACAGATTCCTTCATTTGTGGTGTGCGTGATTCCAACGCAATTCGCCCGCTTTCAATTGGTGAACTTGACGGAGCAAGAATAATATCATCTGAAACTTGTGCAATTTCAGCAATCGGCGGCAAAATTATCCGCGATGTTTCCGCCGGAGAAATTCTGTTTTTATACCAAAACGGCGAAGAAAAACAGTTTTTTTTGAATGATATTAAAGAAAAGTTTTGTATTTTCGAATTTGTTTACTTTTCAAGACCGGACAGCAACATTGCCGGCAAAAGTGTTTACGATGTTCGCAAAGAAATTGGGAAAGTATTGTTTTCTGAAAGCGTGCAAATTGAAGCAGATGTTGTTGTTGCCGTGCCGGATTCAGGAATTCCATCGGCAATGGGGTATGCTCAAGCCTCAGGTATTCCGTTCGAATTTGGGATAATCAGAAACCATTATGTTGGCAGAACATTCATTGACCCAAGCCAAAAAGTTCGCCATAATAAGGTGCAAATGAAACACGCTCCAAATATTGATATAATAAAAGGAAAAAAAATTATTTTGATAGACGATTCCATTGTGCGTGGAACAACTTCAAAGCAGATCGTGAAAATGCTTTTTGAAGCAGGAGCAAGTGAAATTCACATGAAAATTGCCTCTCCTCCAACAAAATTTCCCTGCTTTTATGGAATTGATACTCCACGAAAAGAGGACTTAATTGCAAATAATATGAACCTTGAAGAAACGGCGAAATTTCTTGGTGTGAATTCTTTACAATATATTTCGCTTGATGGTCTTAAACAAGCGTGCAAAAATGAGGGTTCGTATTGTGATGCCTGTTTCACAGGGAATTATTTTGTGTGATGATTATTGCGTTCCCCCGCTTTTTATAACGGGGATTGATTTTAGGATTTTGATTTCCTACCCAAAAACTTTGCTGAAAATGTAATCGATGTTTTTCGTGTGATACGAAATATCAAAAATTTCCTCAATTTGTTCTTTTGAAAGCTTTGCAGTAACTTCAGGATTTTCAATTAACAGGGTTTTAAAATCGTTTTGAGTCTTCTCCTCCCAAATTTTCATTGCGTTTTCTTGAACGATTCTGTAGGCGTCTTCTCTGTTCACGCCCGCTGTTTCAATTAGGGTAAGCATTACTCGTTGCGAGAAAATCAACCCCTTCAACTTGTTCATATTGCGAATTGCATTTTCTTCGTATATCATCAAATTTTGAACCAAGCTAGTAAGGCGTTTCAGGGCAAAATCAAGTGTTATGCAAGCATCCGGAGCAATAAAGCGTTCAACTGATGAATGTGAAATGTCGCGTTCGTGCCACAGTGCAACATTTTCCATTGCGGGAATGCAGTAGGAACGAACCATTCTTGCAAGTCCCGTAAGGTTTTCGCTCAATACCGGATTGCGTTTGTGTGGCATTGCTGAAGATCCTTTTTGTCCTTTTGTGAAGGCTTCTTCTGCCTCAAGAACTTCCGTGCGTTGAAGATGGCGAATTTCTGTGGCAATTCTTTCAATCGAGGAAGCAATTAATGCAAGGCAGTTGAAAAAATTGGCGTATCTATCACGCGGAATAACTTGCGTTGAAACGGTTTCTTCTGTTAAACCAAGTTCTTTTGCAACGAATTCCTGAATTTTTGGGGAAATATTGGCATAAGTTCCAACGGCACCAGAAATTGCACAAACGCAAGCATCTTCAAGGGCGTAATCAAGGCGTTTAAGGTTTCGCTTAAATTCTTCGTAAAAACCGGCAAATTTAAGACCAAATGTCACAGGTTCAGCGTGAATTCCATGGCTTCGACCGATGCAGACGGAATTTTTATATTTCAACGCTTTTTCCTTAAGAACATCCAAAAGTGCGGTGAGGTTGGAGCGTAAAATTTCACCGGATTGTTTAATTTGGTAGGAAAGGGTGGTGTCGAGTAAATCGGAACTTGTCATTCCAAGGTGTAAATATTTCGTTGCATCGCCACCAACTGATTCAGAAATATTCGTTAAAAAGGCAATAACATCGTGCTTTGTAACGGATTCAATTTCCGCAATTCGTTCAACTGACCACTTCGCGTTCTTTTTAATTTCAAGAACTCTGGAAAGCATTTCATCATTTTTTGCCTGTTTTGCCATTTCTTGTGCTGCCAAAATTTCGATATCAAACCAAATTTGATACTTATTTTCTTCAGACCAAATTTTTGTCATTTCAGGGTTTGAGTAGCGAATAATCATTATATTTTACAAAAATAGTAATTTTTCACAAGCGATAATTGTTCAAAAAGCAAGTCATTTTTAAACTTTCCCCCTTAAAACCTCAAAACTCGTGTTTTTTCATTAACTTGAACGGAATGCACAATTCCATTGTGAACGAAATTTTTCGCCTTTTCAATTGAAATTTCCACGCTAAAATTTTGTGCAAGAAAACACGCAATTGCCGTTGAAAGTGCACATCCCGTGCCACGGATATTTTCAGTAAAGTTAATGCGTGGAAGGGGAAAATATGTTTTGTGAGTGCGTGTGTGAAGGGTGTCGATTGAAAATTCTGCGTTTTGTGAATGCCCGCCTTTTTCAAGAATCTGTTTACAATTATGTGAAAAAATTTCATCAATTCCACCAAAAACTTCAAATTCAAACTGATTTGGCGTAAAAATGTGCGTGAATGGAAGAATATATTTTTTAAATACGGAAATGTATTCCTCCATTTTTTCAACAAGAATAAACCCCGAAGATGAAACAAGTGGAATATCAACAACCGTAATGGGCTTGTGTTTCGCAAGAAATTCACCAACCATTTCAATCGCTTCAATTGTTTGAAGAAGTCCAATTTTAACAAATTGCGGATGAAATGGAATGTTGTTAAGTTGATTTTCAATTTCATGCTTTTGGAAAATGATATTTCCCGCAACTTCTTTATGATTTTGAACCAAAAGTGATGGAAGTATGCAAAATGATTGAATATTGAGGGCTTTTGCGATGTGGGAATCAAGCAAAATTCCGGCGGATGCGGTTGCATCAAAGCCGGAAATTATTAGAATATTCATTGCTAGACTAAACCCGCATCAGCACAAGTTGTTGCGGAAGTGCTTTGTACGGTTTTAGTATTGCCCGTGCAAGAATTTGTGCAAACTAAGAAATTTTGTGTTATGTTGTTTTGTATCAGACTGCATTCCATGTAACGTTTAAATTTATCTTGAAGGCTATCAGGTGAAATATTTTTAAGTTCATCATGTACATAATACACGTCAACATCTTGAACATATCCTTCGTAGTTCACAATTTGTTTTCCATCAATTGTTTTTGAACCGCTGCGTAAGGAGTAGTTACGTGAAAGTGATGTAAGAGAAGAAAGACCATTTCTTGTCCTTTCATTATTAATATCATTAAGCGTTGGTTCATTGGAATTAGAACCATTGCTTTTTTGACCCCATCTGTCATAAGGTATGCATAGTTTTTTGGTACATTGCATTGCAGGTGGGCAAAAGTCGATTGGTTCAACAACGTTATACAGATTTTTCGTTCCCATTATTGATCGAGATACATCCAGAACCCATTTTGCATTTGAACATGATGTTTTTGAGGATTTCTGCATGTCTTCCTTACTGCAATGGTTTTTAGAAACACCCGTAATTTTTTGCGTAATAAGAATTGCTCCTTTAATTACCGCAACACCAAGCACAACGGAGATAATCATACCCCATGAAATTTTCCCAAGAAAGAAAGCAAAACCAAGTGCCACAACGGCAAATATCATGAAAACTGTTGAGTATTCTTGAATCCAGTTAAATACGGTACACAAACTTACAACAATTGGCATTAATCTGCATTCACCATCATCAAGGGCATCAGTTGCACCAATGCAAACCATTCCCTTATTGCATGTTGCGGTGAAACCACAGTTTGCTCCAATTTCTGCAGCAAACGCCATATTTCCAAATGTTGTTTGAAAAAAAAGAAACGCAAAGAAAATTCTTGACAATATACTTGTGATTTTCCTCATAATTGTATTCAAAATATATGCGTCATAATTAATTGCAATTATAAAATGTCAATCAAAAAAAATGAACTTGAAAACATTATTCAAGGAAAGTTTCCAAATGCAACATTTGAATGTATTGATACAATTGGCGATGGTGACCACTGGAAATTGATTATATCTTCACCTGAATTTGAAGGAATGACAAGATTGCAAAAGCATCGGATTGTTAATGAGAGAATGAAGGAGGATATTGACCGCCAAATTCACGCTATTGAATTTGTGATTAAGTAAGAAGTTAAAGTCTAACCTCAAATTTTCTTGAAACCCAAATTGAAACAGTGTTTAAAATTAGCGTTGCACAAAAAAGAACCGAAGCGATAGCAAATGCAGCAAGAGTTTTGGGGCTGTTGAATTCAACATCTCCTGTCAAAATTGTAACAATTTGAACGGTTGCCGTTGTGATGGATTCAAGTGGGGATAGGGTCATATTGGCCATTAATCCCGCTGCCATAACAACAATCATTGTTTCACCAATTGCACGCGACATTGCAATAATTATAACCGAAACAATTGATGGCGTTATTATGCTTAGCAAAATATTTAGGACAATTTCATGTTTCAGTGCACCCAAGCTTACTGCTGTTTGACGAATTTCCGATGGCACAGCACGAAAAGCGTCGTCAATTAGGGTTATCATATATGGCATAACCATTACGCCAATTACAAGCCCTGAAACCAATGCACTTTCGGCGGAAAATGATTGATAATTTAGTGCATTTGAGGCCGTGTAAAGCCAGCGGGAAAGTATAAATGCGGCGAAGAATCCGTAAACAACGGTTGGAATGTTTGCCAAAATTTCCAGCGTGAATTTCACTTTACCACAGAATTTTGAAGAAGCGTATTCAGCAGTATAAATTGCAACCATTATTGCGACAGGCGTTGCGAATGTGATTGCAATTAGCGATGTCATAATCGTTCCTGCGAAAAGTGGCAGAATTCCAAACGCTTTACCACCAAAAAGTTCGTATTCGCTTGGCCACCAATACGTTCCAAAAAGGAAGTCAATTAATTTTACTGATTGTAAAAAAGCAAAAAATTCCTTAAAAATTGCGAAAACGATAATTAATGCAATGGCAATTGTTGCGAATGATAAAATTAGAATTGTGAAGTATACGATGGAATCGGAGAAGGTGCGGGGATCTTTGATATACTTAAAATATTTGCGAAACTGTGGTGTAATTTGGGAAAAAAGCGTTTTTTCTTCAAGAATTTTCCTGCGGTAAAATACGAAAAAAGTTGCAAGAAGGGTGATGTATAAACCAAGTGCAAAAATTCCGTTCAGAACTGCAAACGAAATAATTCCCAAAAAAAACGAGACATAAACGAAGGTGTATCTGTAAAAACGAAGGCTTGGGGTATAATACTTCAAAGCACCGCGAAATGTGAATATGTTGCTTGAATTTCGTGTTTTTATGAAGGGAAAAAGCAATAAATTAACTGCGATGCAGAGTAAAATCATTTACCTAGGGTTAGTTGTTACAAACGAAATGCTATGCACGGTTGCCTTTAATTTTTTGCTACGAATTTCAACAAAAATTTCCTGACCAATTTCATATTGAGATGGTAAATATGCTTGACCGATAGATTTTTCCAAAACGGGTGAATAGCCACCACTTGTGAGGACGGAGATTTTCTCACCCATTGAGTTAAAAATTTCATATCCGGCACGAAGAACTCCTTTGTCTTCAAGTAAAATTCCAACGCGTTTCGTTGATGGTGATTGTGGTATTTTTTCGGAGCCAATGTAATTCGTGTGATTTTTTGACATTACCCATGAAAGACCGGCTGAAATTGGGTTTGTTTCAAGACCTAAATCGTTGCCATAAAGTGGGTAGCCAACTTCAAGGCGAAGGGAGTCTCTTGCTCCAAGACCAATTGGGCGAACTGTTTCGTTTGAAAGTAGTAATGACCAAAATTCTTTGGCAAAGGTTTCTTCAATTGAAACTTCAAAGCCTTTTTCACCAGTATATCCTGTACGACTCAATATTATTTTTCCGTATTTTGAATGCGAAATTTCCTTTGCGGTCATGTATCCAATTTCTGAAATTTCAGGGAAAATTGACAAAAGAACGTTGAAAACTTCAGGACCTTGCACCGCAATTAAAGCACGAGTTTCCAAATTTTGAAATTTTGTTTGGGGGAAGTTTTGGAGTAAATGGGCAAGGTCAATATTTTTGCGTGAGGCATTCCACACCACAAAAAAGCGATTTTCGGCAAATTTTGTGACGATGAGGTCATCAATAATTCCGCCGTTTTCGTTTGTTAGAACGGTATATTTACAAACAGATTCCTTAACTTTTTCGAAGTTTGATGGTGTTAATTTTGAAAAAATTTCGTTAAGATTTTCACCTTCGAAAATAACCTGCCCCATGTGTGAAACATCGAATATTCCACATGAAGAGCGTGTCCAGTTATGTTCTTCAATCAAACCTTGTTTGTACTTAACGGGCATTGAATAACCAGCAAATTCAACCATAGTTGCTCCAAGTTCAATGTGAGCTTGGGTTAAGGGTGTTTGTAAAATAATTGACATATTATACAGCAAGACGCTTTCTGCCTTTTTTACGACGAAGACCAATGACATCGCCGTTGCGTTGTCTTACAAGGAATCCATGCGTCCTTTTTCTTTTAACCTTGGAAGGTTGGTATGTTCTTTTTGTAGACATAGTTATTTAAGCAAAAGATATTAATGATGAAAAGTGTATATACAATAAGGCGATTAACCCTGCTGTGCATGTGAAAAGATTGATAAACAAAATTATGTTTGAATATATTAAGCGCGTGTTTGATGATTTAATGTAGTCGCCAAATAGTGTTACGGCACGCAAATATGAATAAATTCCAAAGCAAATGATGAATATACTACATGCAACGGTTGAAATTGGAACAAAAAGTGCAAAATTGAAAGAAAAAGGCGTTGACGAATTGAAGATAACATCAGACATAATAAATATCACGAAAGAAACGACCATAAAAAGTGAAGTTAGCTTTTGACAGTGATACGAAAACGATGGTCTCATTTCCAAAAAAATATAATTATCCCACAATTTTATAAAGAATATTAATTGTCAAGTTTTTTTATTGACTTTTATATTTTATTCTTTTGTTGATTAGTGTTATATAAATTTTACATTTTAAAGGGGATGACAAATACTAGATCTTTTCTATTCATATTTGTATTATTTGCATCATTGAATCCATTGTGTGCATTTGCTTCGCGTGGTTTATATTTCAGTGTTTCTCAAATGACTTCAAGCCAGAAAAATACAATTTCTGATTACCAACAAGGAACTGTTGTTGATATTCAGCTTGTAAATTTAGAACAAAATAATGTTGTGAATACCTCTGCAATCAGCGGGAAATCGTTTGATTTCACAAAAGAACAAACAGAAAAGGCCAAGGGTTACTTAAGTTATGATATTTTGAAATCTGCGCTAAATAACAAATATATTACAGGCGAAGTTACATTTAAAGTAATAACTAGTAATGCAATTACAGAAACCTATAAATTAGAAAATGATACACAAAAATTAACGCTTAATGGTGCAAATTTTACACTCACGGGTTCGAGTTTAACAACAAAATCAACCACAACTGGCGGAACAATTGATTACACAATTACCGGCGCTGCAACACAAAAAACAGCAGTAAATGATGAAATTATTGCTCCACAGACTCAAGGCAATAATATGTGTTATAGTTCTAATGATGGTAGCGTAGCATGCGCATCAAGTGATTATGTTACTCAAATAAGACTTCAGAAGCCTAACTTGAGCACACCGCAATTAATGCACGATCATATAAAGAGTATGAGTACGGGAAAAACCGAAGTGATAAACGGTGCTCAAAAAACAGTATATTACTATTCAACTTCCACTGCACTAGCCAATACCATTTCAACAACAACAAACAATGCAACGATACAACTTGCAACTGGTTATGCGTTGGAGATTACAGGTACACAGGGTACAATCAAGAACATCAATGCTCCTGCAAATACTACTACTACTATTATAGGTTCAACCACAACAAAAACACAGTATGCATGTATTGATTCCACAAGATACAAAGATGGCAGCTGTGAGGTTATGAAGACGGATTTTACACCTTCAAATGCCCTAATTAAGAATTCATCAACACAGACAATTACAACAAATGGCACAACAACATTGACCAATATGTCTAGTACAAGCACCATAAACTCAATTACAGGCATGTCTTCTACCAATATTACCCCTACATATACAGATTCTGGCAACCCAGGTATTCAGTTGTATACTCCAACTCTTGCGCAAGGGCTTTATTTAAGCAATCAAGAAATGTCAATTCTACAGAATTTTGGATTTGACCCATCAAAAATAGGTGCAAATTGGTCATCTGGAACTGTGTATGCAACCTTGGCTAAATTATTGCTTGAAAAAAATCGTTCTGATGATCCAGCGATCATCAATGCTTCAAAAGCGTTTAGTTATACTCAAGGCGTAACGACATACGAAGGTTATGAAGCATTGGACAGAATGAATAAGGATTTGGAAGTAGCAGCAAATCCAAAATTGGGCTATCAACCATATGCTTCAGTTATCGATACGAATTATTCAATGAAGGCTTTTGAAAACCAAATGTATATTGCTCACAATAAATCGGAAGAATACTATGATTTATCATCGTTATGGACTGATCTTGAGTCTAATGGCAATTCTCTCTCTGATTTTTTTTCTGATATTGGAGATGTTGCAACATATGGTGCTAACGTTCAAAGAACAGCAGAAGCATATAGCACTGGATTCAATAACGCTCTCGCACTCTCAAAGCAACGCAACCTTGCTTCGTATCAAGTAAATTATGATCTACACCCAGATGGTACCCAGACCAATACTAAAAACAAGATTTTTGATGTCACTTTTAGGCCAAAGGATTGGTCTTTTGAAAAGAATGAATTAAAAAATAATATAATGAACGAAGTTTTAAGCATTACACCGCAACTTAGCACACAATCGCAAATGCAAAATTTTGTGAATGCACTTTCAGGACAAAGTGCCAGCGGTTTTGAAATGAGCGTTGGTTACAAATTCCGCATGTTTAAAAGTGCATTTTATGCTGCCCCACAGCTGGATATTTCAATGTTCAGAAATAATAGTTCAACAATTGAAGGAAAAGACCAAACGCTTAACACCTCTGATACAAAAAAATATATTTATGGAAACATTGATTCTTCTTTAGCCGGAAGTTTAGTTGCAAAATTTGGTTTTGAAAATAAAGTGGATCTTGGAATTTTTAGAACGCCGTTTAGTATTTACGGCTTTGGTGGAGGAACTTCAGCATTAACAAAATATCGCAGTGCAAATTCACAATCGTTTGGTTTGAAATATGGCTTTGGTGCTGAAATTTTTGTTTCAAAGCAATTAGCAATTTTTGGTGAAATGTTCTGGATAAACTTCCTGAAGCAAAACATTAATCATTCAGAAACAAATGGTTATACACCATCAGATTCTGTTAATAAATACATTAACAGATCAGTTGGAACAGATGTTACTTTTCATAATGGTGCAAAATTTGATGAGACTTCCAAAACACCAACAATTAAAATAAAATATGCAAATCTTAATGAGGTGATTGATGTTGATTCAATTAAATACACAACAAATGAAAGCTTTTCAAATCAAGGATCAATTCAAGGAATGAAATTTGGATTAACATATTATGTTGAATGAAGCGAGGTTTTTCTGTTGAAAGGAAAACCTCAAAACCCCTAGTGTTTATCTTTGATAAGCGTCACAGACAGCTTACGCAGCAACCGCAAAGCGGTATGCAGCTTTTTCAATAACAGCTTTCGCTTGTTTGTTAAAGTTAAAAGACAACACATTTTTTATAGCTTTTGTGCCATTTAAAAAGTTGTGGATTTACACTTGCCTTGCGGGTAAAGTTAATACAGTTTCCAATTGATGTCGAGCCTATTCGCCCCCAAATTAACAAAAATGGTGGAGGCGTCGGGATTCGCACCCGAGTCCAAAAATTTCCCCATACAACGGTCTTATTACCATAGAACAATCACTTGTTCACCACCAATATAATTCGAAAATTCGATTTGTCAAGCAGATTTTTCAAACAATACGGTGAAATATTCTTGACAAACAAAAATTAATTGATTACTTTTTCAAAACTTAAATTTAGGAATGTCCTCCGAAACGAAATTTGATGCGTATTCCGATACCAGATTTTCGAAGAATTTCATGATAATGTCCACATTGGCATTGGTTGTGATATCGGTTGTTAGTTACATTTC
>Ga0214919_10010737_pt1 | contig 11537 bp, 13 predicted proteins | sample LL1503_MetaG_FD_177994 | JGI IMG/M metagenome (GOLD analysis project Ga0214919, IMG submission 177994) | Freshwater microbial communities from Lake Lanier, Atlanta, Georgia, United States - LL-1503 | ecosystem: Environmental > Aquatic > Freshwater > Lake | place: USA: Georgia | collected...
CTCACAAGCAAAGGACATTCCCATGAGCGACGCACAACAACGCATTGACACCCTGGTCAAAACCAATGAGGTGGTCTTGTTCATGAAAGGCAACGCCAGCTTTCCCCAGTGTGGCTTCTCGGGTCGCGCCATCCAGATCCTCAAGGCTTGCGGCGTGGACACCAAAACTGTGACCACCGTCAACGTGCTGGAAGACGACGGCATCCGCCAAGGCATCAAGGAATACAGCAACTGGCCGACCATTCCCCAGCTCTACGTCAAGGGCGAGTTCATCGGCGGCTCCGACATCATGATGGAGATGTACGAGTCCGGCGAACTGTTGCAGGCGCTGGGTACCACCCCAGGCGGGTAGAACGCCCGGTCCTTAAGCCGCGTAGTGCCAGCTGCGCTGCGCCGCCAGCACGGCGTCAGGGTAGCTGCGCTGGCCGCGCGATCCGTTGTAGCGGCCCAACGCCATGAAGGTGTCGCCTTGTTCGCGGTCCAGGTAGTGGCGCAAGATGACACAGCCAAAACGCAAATTGGCTTGGAGTCGGAACAAGACACTCTCATCCCCCTCCCCGATCAGGCGCACCCAAAACGGCATCACCTGCATAAAGCCGCGTGCCCCAGCGCTGCTGACCGCATGCTTGCGGAAATTGCTCTCCACCTGGATTAGCCCCAGCACCAGCGATACGTCCAGCCCAGCGCGCTTGCTCTCGTACCACGCGGTTTGCAAAAAGTCTTGCCAATCGTCCACTTCCGGTCGACGAGCCTTGAGACGCACACGCATGGCATTGAACCAGCCTTGGTAGCTCAGTCGCTCCTGCGAGTCTCGAAACTCAGGCACCGGAGGAGCCACGTTATGGATGGCCGCACTCAGCGCGGAGCGAACCGAGTCAATCAGCGGTTCTTCAAGCTGGCTGCCCGCATGCGCGGCACTGCTGCCCAGGCACAACAGCGCGTGCAGTAGCAATAGGGAGGGTACCGCCAGCACACCAGCCACACAGGCACGCCGCCCAGTCACGCCCCCCGCATGCACTGACCCCATCGCTAGGCCGTAATTCGAGTACGCACCCAGGCGGCAATTTCGCCCACAGGCACGCTGGTAGCTGCCGCATCGCGCCGGTGTTGGTACTCCACCATGCCTTCTTTGAGACCACGGTCGCCCAAGGTAACGCGGTGCGGCACGCCGATAAGTTCCCAATCGGCAAACATGGCGCCCGGACGCTCGTTTCGGTCGTCCAAGATCACGTCCACGCCCGCAGCCAAAAGCTCGGCGTACAGCGCCTCAGCGGCGGCCTTCACCTCCGAAAAGCGGTCCGGGCTGATGGGGCACAGCGCAACGGTAAACGGCGCCAGCGCGTCGGGCCAGATGATGCCGCGGACGTCGTGGTTTTGCTCAATCGCGGCAGCAGGCAGGCGGGTAATGCCAATCCCGTAGCAGCCCATTTCCATGGCCTGAGGCTTGCCGTTAACGTCCAAAAAGGTGGCGTTCATAGCATGGCTGTATTTGGTGCCCAGGTAAAAGATGTGGCCCACTTCAATGCCGCGTTCAATGGCTAGGACGCCCGCGCCGTCGGGCGAGGCGTCGCCCGCCACAACGTTGCGGATGTCGGCCACCATATCGGGCTCAGGCAGATCGCGGCCCCAGTTCACGCCCGTGATGTGAAAGTCCACCTCGTTGGCGCCGCAAATCCAGTCGCTCATTAGGGCCACCTCGCGGTCCGCCACGATGCGCAGAGGCTGCTTTAGCCCGACCGGCCCCAAATAACCGGGCTCGCAACCAAAGTGGGCATCGATCTCGGGCAGCGTGGCAAAGCGGAAATCGGCCAGACCTGGAACCTTACCGACCTTGACCTCATTCATACTGCGGTCACCACGCAGGAGCAACAACCAGACCTGGGACTTAACGATAAGCCCTGCAGCGTCACGCTCGTCGGTGGTTACCACTAGAGACTTGAGCGAGCTTTCCAGGGGCAGGCCCAGGTACTCGGCCACATCGGCGCAGGTGCTTTTACCCGGCGTGGCCACTTTGGTCAGGGGCGCTGCGGGCGCGGGGCGCGGACCGGCCGGGGGCATTGCCTCGGCTTTTTCCATGTTCGCAGCGTAGTCGCTGCCGGTTGAATAAACGATTGCGTCCTCGCCGGTGGCGGCGATTACTTGAAACTCTTCGCTTAAATCGCCGCCGATGGCGCCACTGTCGGCAGCCACGGCGCGGTAGGTCAAGCCAAAGCGGTCAAAAATGCGACGGTAGGCCTTAGCCATCACCTGGTAGCTGGCTTTGGCGGCATCGGCATCGCGGTCAAAGCTGTACGCGTCTTTCATGGTGAATTCCCGCCCGCGCAGCAAGCCAAAACGCGGGCGGCGCTCGTCGCGAAACTTGGTCTGAATCTGGTAAAAGTTCTTGGGCAACTGCTTGTAGCTTTTGATTTCCTGGCGCGCAATGTCGGTGACCACCTCCTCGCTGGTGGGCTGCACCACGTAGTCGCGCGCGTGCCGGTCTTTAATGCGCAGCAGCTCGGGGCCCATCTTTTCAAAGCGGCCTGTTTCTTGCCACAGCTCAGCGGGTTGCACCACGGGCATGCTGAGTTCGATGGCTCCGGCTCGGTTCATTTCGTCGCGCACGATGGCCTCGACCTTGCGGATCACACGCAAACCCATGGGCATATAGGTGTAGATGCCGGCACCAAGCTTTTTCACCATGCCCGCACGCATCATCAGTTGGTGGCTGGGCACCTCGGCGTCGGCCGGGGCCTCTTTGAGCGTGGAAATCAGGAATTGGGAAGCTTTCATGCGGGTACTCGTAAAACAGCGCGAACGGCAGTGTGACGGGCCTTTGATGTGCGGGCGGCTCGCCGTGCATAATGGCCCAAGTTTAAAAATTTGGGGTTTGATTATGCTTGACCGGGACGGCTTTAGGCCCAACGTCGGCATCGTCCTGCTCAACCAGAAAAATCAGGTTTTTTGGGGCAAACGCATACGTACCCACTCGTGGCAGTTCCCGCAAGGTGGCATTGACCGGGGCGAAACCCCCGAACAGGCCATGTTCCGTGAGCTGCACGAAGAGGTGGGGCTCCAGCCGGAGCACGTTGCCATCGTCGCCCGTACCCGAGACTGGTTGCGCTACGAGGTGCCGGACCGCTACATCCGCCGCGATGCGCGCGGCCACTATAAGGGGCAAAAACAGATTTGGTTTTTGCTCCAACTCACCGGCTTTGACTGGAACCTGAACCTGCGTGCCACTGAGCACCCCGAGTTCGACGCCTGGCGCTGGAACGACTACTGGGTGCCGCTGGACGCAGTGGTTGAGTTCAAGCGCGGTGTGTACGAGATGGCGCTAACCGAGCTGTCGCGCTATTTGCCGCGCATGGATGTGCGGCCGCGCTTTCAGCCTTCGGGCTTTCGCGGCCCAGGCGCTGTGGACAACGCGCATGCCATGGATGTAGCAGCGCAGCAGGCGTCTCCTGGCCCAGAATTGCCCCCATCTTCTTAACGAAGCTCCGGGTTTAACGCATCAGCACCAAGTTGTCGCGGTGCAGCATCTCCGGCTCGGCGGCGTAGCCCAGCAAGGCTTCGAACTCAGACGACGGCTTGCGGCACAGCAATCGCGCCTCGGCGCTGGAGTAATTGGCCAGACCGCGCGCAATCTCCAAGCCGCTGGGGTCGCGCACGCCGATCACGTCGCCACGCGAGAACTCGCCCTCGACTTGCACCATCCCAATAGGCAAAAGACTTTTGCCTTCATCGCGTACCTTGGCCGCCGCACCCGCATCAACCACCACCGCGCCGCGCATTTGCAGGTGGTCGGCCATCCATTGCTTGCGGGCCTGGGTTTTTTGTGTGGGGGCGACTAGCAAGGTGCCAATGGCTTCGCCTTGACTCAAGCGAATCAAGGCGTTGGGCTCGCGGCCCCATGCGATCACGGTGGACGCGCCCGAACCTGCGGCGCGTTTGGCCGCCAATATCTTGGTGATCATGCCGCCACGGCCCAGGCTGCTTCCCGCGCCGCCAGCCATCACTTCAAGGGCCGGGTCACCAGCCTGCGCCTGGTCGACAAAACGCGCATTTGCATCTTTGCGCGGGTCGGCGGTGAACAGCCCTTGTTGGTCGGTCAGAATGACCAAGGCATCGGCTTCGACCAGATTGGCCACCAAGGCACCCAAGGTATCGTTGTCGCCAAACTTGATCTCGTCGTTCACTACTGTGTCGTTTTCATTGATCACGGGCACCACACCGAGCTTGAGCAGGGTCAGCAGCGTGGAGCGGGCGTTTAGATAGCGCTCGCGGTCGGCCAGGTCGGCGTGCGTAAGCAATACCTGCGCACTTCCCAGACCACTTTCGCGCAGCTTGGTCTCGTACATCTGCGCCAGGCCCATTTGGCCCACGGCGGCGGCGGCTTGCAGTTCATGTATGGCGTGGGGGCGCGTGGCCCAGCCCAGGCGTTTCATTCCTTCGGCAATCGCGCCGCTGGAGACCATGATGATCTCCACGCCGCCACGAACTAGCAGCGCCATCTGGCGGCACCATTCGCCGATTGCGGCTTCGTCCAGACCCCGGCCCTCGTTGGTGACCAGGCTGGAGCCGACTTTCACGACTACACGTTTGGCGTCGCGCAGCACGGTAGAGGGTGGGTTGTGCGTCATATAGCGAATGAACGGAATATCAAAAAAGCGCCCAGGGGGTGACTAACGATGTGGGCCCTTAATTGGGGGCGCCGTCTTCCGTGGCGGGTACGGCGTCGGGCGTGTTCAAAAAGCGCGGATCCACTTCCACATAGGGCTGCTCTGCCGCCTGCTGCGCCTTAACGTGCTTGTAAATTTCTTTAACCAAGGGTTCACAGCCCTCGCGCGTGAGCGCCGAGATCTCGAACACCGGACCCTTGAACTTGAAACGCTTGACAAAGTCTTTGATTAACGCCGCACGGTCATCGGACGCCACCATGTCGAGTTTGTTGAGCACCAACCAGCGCGGCTTCTTGTACAAGCCTTCGTCGTATTTCTTGAGCTCATTGACAATTGCCTTGGCTTGCGCCACGGTGTCCACGCCTTCGTCAAACGGTGCCACGTCCACAATGTGCAAAAGCAATCGGGTGCGCTGCAAATGGCGCAGGAACAAGTGCCCCAAGCCCGCACCCTCAGAAGCGCCCTCAATTAAGCCTGGCAAATCGGCCACTACAAAACTCTGTTCCGGGCCTACTCGCACCACACCCAGATTGGGATGCAAGGTGGTGAACGGGTAGTCAGCAATGCGCGGGCGGGCGTTAGAGATGGCGGTGATAAAGGTCGACTTGCCCGCGTTGGGCATGCCCAAAAGTCCAACATCGGCCAGCACCTTGAGTTCTAGCTTGAGGTTTTTCTTCTCACCGGGCCAGCCGGGCGTTTTTTGGCGGGGGGCGCGGTTGATGGCGCTCTTGAAGCGCAGGTTGCCAAAGCCGCCGTCGCCGCCTTTGGCGATGGTGATGACTTCGCCCGGCACCAGCAACTCAAACAGCACTTCGCCAGTTTCGGCGTCGGTGATGATGGTGCCGACCGGCATCTTGAGTGTGATGTCGTCGCCTGCAGCGCCGAACATATCGGAGCCCATGCCGTGTTCGCCCCGACGGGCATCGTGGCGGCGGGAAAAACGGTAGTCCACCAGGGTATTGAGGTTGACGTCAGCTACCGCATAAACATGGCCACCACGTCCGCCGTCGCCGCCATTGGGGCCGCCAAATTCTTTGTATTTTTCATGCCGAAACGAGACGCAGCCAGCGCCGCCATCTCCAGCGGAGATGTCAATGTAGGCTTCGTCAACGAACTTCATGCTTTTCTCGATCTATAAATAAAAAACCCCGCGCTGGGTTGGCGCAGGGTTTTGCGGGAGCCGCGCTGCAGTTTACGCCGCAGCAGTCACGCTCACCGTTTGCTTGTTCAAAGCGCCTTTGGTGGCAAACGACACGTGACCGTCCACCAGGGCGAACAAGGTGTGGTCTTTGCCGATGCCGACATTGGTTCCGGGGTGGAACTTGGTGCCGCGTTGGCGAACGATGATTGCGCCAGCCGTGATCAACTCACCGCCAAACGACTTCACACCGAGCATCTTGGGCTTGGAATCGCGCCCGTTTCGCGTAGAGCCGCCGCCTTTTTTCTGTGCCATGACCTGTGTCCTTTAAGCAACCGTTAAGCAACAATAGCGCCGATTTGCAGTTCGGTGAACTGCTGACGGTGCCCTTGGCGTTTTTGGTAGTGCTTGCGACGGCGCATTTTGAAAATGCGCACTTTGTCGTGCTTACCATGTGACAAAACCGTCACCGTAACTGTTGCACCGGACACCAAGGGCGTGCCAACTTTCAGTTCCGTGCCGTTGCCGACCGCCAAAACTTCGTCAAACACAATCTCTTGGCCTACATCCGCAGCAATCTGTTCTACTTTAATTTTTTCGCCAGCCGCAACCCGATATTGCTTGCCGCCGGTTTTTATGACCGCGTACATATTGACCTCTTCGATTTTCAAGTCTACGAACGAATTTCCGCAGAGCCCGAGAGTATAGCAGGGCTAAGCCGTGGTCCTAGCCCCATTCGCAGCACCCCCCATCCGTCGGCAGTGGCTACCTATAATTCGGCAAAACCATCTTGGAACGGATTTGCAGCTCACAACGCCCAGCCCCCCATCGGGGCTTTCTCTCGTAGACCATGACATGCTCGCTGTGGACGCCGCGATCAAGGAGCGACTGACCTCAGGCGTGGCCTTGGTCGGAGATGTTGCACAGTACATCATTGCAGCCGGTGGCAAGCGACTGCGCCCAAAGCTGTTGCTGATGTGCTGCGGCGCGCTGGGCTTTGAAGGGCGGCAGCGTTTCAATATGGCGGCAGTGGTCGAGTTCATCCACACCGCAACCTTGTTGCACGACGACGTCGTAGACGAATCGACCTTGCGCCGGGGCTTGCCAACGGCCAACGCTAAATTTGGAAACCCAGCCAGCGTTTTGATCGGGGACTTTTTGTACTCGCGCGCTTTCCAGATGATGGTTGAAGTGCAAGACATGCGCATCATGAAAGTCCTGGCAGACGCCACCAACGTGATCGCTGAGGGCGAGGTCATGCAGCTGATGAACATGCACAACGCTGACCTTGACGAAAAAGAGTATCTGAACGTTATCCGCTCAAAGACCTCCAAATTATTCGAAGCCAGCGCCCAAGTCGGCGCTATATTGTCTTTAGCGCCCGCCAAACTCGAAGCCGCATGTGCAGAGTTCGGGCAGGCCCTGGGAACTGCATTTCAAGTCATCGACGACGTGCTGGACTACACCGGGGACGTAACCGTGATGGGAAAAAACCTGGGCGACGACTTGCGCGAAGGCAAGTGCACGCTGCCCCTGATTTCTGCAATGCAAGCGGGCACGGCGCAAGAGTGTGCCACGATCAGATGCGCCATTGAGAACGGCGACACAGGGCTACTGGACACGGTGGCCGCGATTGTGAGAAGAACCGGCGCCCTGGAAACATCCATGCAATCAGCAAAGAAGGAAATCCAGCGCGCGCTTGGCTTTGCCAACCTCCTGCCCACAGGTCCCTACACCGACGGCTTGATAAAGTTGGCTACCGACTCAGTGGAACGCAACCACTGACCATCAAACCGCTAAGTAGACGCACCGGGAGGTGTAGCTTAGTCAGGTAAAGCGCTACGTTCGGGACGTAGAGATCGGAAGTTCGAATCCTCTCACCCCGACCAACACCCCACTTTTCTCGCAAGATCAAGCCCGTGCATCGCCCCAGCGCAGTTGGGTGTTGTCGTCGCCCCGGTACATGGTGTCGCCGTGGCGGTCCACGCAGTAGTGGCGCGAGACGATCATCTCGTTGAAATGCATGTCGGCGGCAATGCGGGTTTAGTCCAACAAAACACTGCGCGTGATGCGCGCGCGCGGATGACGCTGCCGTTGCCAATCAAGGCTGGGCCGGTAATGGTGGCGCCCGCCACCCTGCTGCATGACGACGTGGTGGACGAGTCCACACTGCGACGCGGCCTGCCCACGGTGAACGCCAAGTTTGGCAACCCGGCCAGTATCTTGATCGGGGACTTTTTGTACTCTCGGGCTTTTCAAATGATGGTCGAAGTGCGGGACATGCGCATCATGAAAGTGTTGGCCAACGCGACCAATGTGATCGCCGAGGGCGAAGTCATGCAGCTCATGAACATGCACAACGCCGACCTGAGCGAGGAAGGCTATTTGCAGGTGATCTGCTCCAAAACCTCCAAGCTGTTTGAGGCAAGTGCCCAGGTCGGCGCCATTTTGGCCGAGGCGCCTCCTGGGCTGGAAGCGGCTTGCGCCGATTTCGGGCAGGCGCTGGGTACCGCGTTCAGGTGATTGACGATGTGCTTGACTACACGGGCGACGCCAGCGTCATGGGCTAAAACCTGGGTGCTGGCGCGCAACAAGTAGCCCCTCAAATTTCCACATGACCGCCAATCTCGATGGCGTGGTCATAGGGAATCTTGAAATATTCGGTGGCGCTTTGCATCGTGCGGTGCAGGTAAATAAAGGGCGCCATCCACAGCGCCGAAGACAGCTTGGACACCACGCGCTCCTTGCCCACAAAGAATGAGATTTCCATCAAACTGAAATGGAACTCGCGCGCGCGCAACAGCGCCACAGCCCGCATGATGTGCGGTTCTTCCATGTAACCATGGCGCACGCAGACCGAGTGAAAATTGTGGCTCAGGTGCTCGATGGTGAGACGCTCCTCGTCCGGCACATATGGGATGTTGGCGGTCTCGACGTTCATCAAAATCACGCGCTCGTGCAGCACCTGGTTGTGCCTGAGGTTGTGCAACAGGGAAACCGGGGCAATATTTTGGTGCGGAACCATGAAAATGGCGGTTCCTGAAACGCGGTGGGGCTCGCTCACATCCAGCGTTTGAAGAAACTCCGGCAAGGGAATCGAATTAGCCCAGCGCGCCTTAAGCAAGCGTTCGCGCCCCGTAATCCAGCAAATCATCACCAGCAACAGCACTCCGGCCACGCTTACCGGCAACCAACCGCCTTCAAAGAACTTGAATAAATTGGTGCCCAAAAACACGCAATCGAGCGCAAACAGCAGGCCAAACAGGGGCAAGAACAACAACTTGCTCCAGCCTTTGACGAAGACCATGAAATAGGCCGCCAAAATCGTGTCAATGGCCATGGCCCCTGTCACCGATACGCCGTAGGCGGAGGCAAGATTTTCGGAACTGCGAAAGCCCAGTACCAAAATCACTACGCCCACCAGAAGGAAGATGTTGACCTTGGATACATAAACTTGGCCAATCTCGTCAGCCGAAGTGTGCTTGACCAAAATGCGCGGGATGAAGCCCAGTTGCACGGCCTGCGTAGTGATTGAAAACGCGCCTGAAATCACCGCTTGCGAGGCGATGATAGTGGCCATGGCTGCCAAAAACAGCATAGGAATCAGGGCCCACGTCGGCGCCAGACGAAAAAAGGGATTGTCCAGGGCAGACGGATCGCGCAGCAGTAATGCACCCTGGCCAAAGTAATTGAGCAGCAGGCAGGGAAAGGCCAAAAACAGCCAGGCCTTCTGGATCGGGCCGCGGCCAAAGTGCCCCATGTCGGCATACAAGGCCTCGCCGCCTGTGACCGCGAGAACGACCGAGCCAAAAATAGCAATCGCCACCCCTGAGTGGGCAAACAAAAAGGAAACGCCAGTCAAAGGATTGAGTGCGGCAAAGATACCCGGCGAGTGGATCAACTCGGCCAGACCAATAGCGCCCAGCGAAAGAAACCAGACCAGCATCACCGGGCCGAACACCTTACCGATCACCGCCGTGCCAAAGCGCTCCACGGCAAAGAGACCCGTAATCAAGCCCAGCGAAATCATGATCACGTATTTCTCCAGGTCAGGAGACAAGACCTTGAGGCCCTCTACCGCGCTGAGCACGGAGATCGCCGGCGTAATCATGCTGTCGCCAAAAAACAGGGCCGCGCCTAGTGCGCCGGCAATCGTGACGGGCCAGCGGTAGGCCGAGTCTTTTTTCATATGCTGCAGGACCAGCGCAGTGAGCGCAAAGATGCCGCCCTCGCCCCGGTTATCAGCGCGCATGATGATGAAAACGTACTTGACCATCACCACCAGAATCAGCGCCCAGGTGATCAGCGACAAAATGCCAAAGACCGCTTGCACGATTTCCGGGCCGCCTTTTGCGCCAGAGGCCTCTACCGATACTTTCAAAGCATAAAGGGGCGAGGTGCCAATATCGCCAAAGACAACGCCCAGGGCGCCGACGATCAGCGCCGCTGTTGCCCCGACGGACGCCTTGTTCGCATGGTGTGAAGACATAGAAGTTCCAACGAATGACTGAGAAATATTGCGATCGGCCCCACTGAAGCGCCGTTTCAATGACTGAACGCGTCGCACCTATCTGCCGTTTGGATGATCCAGATCAGTGGAATCAAAGGAAAAATAAAATAAACGCGTATTTCGCATTATTCAATTTTTTTGTGAAAAATGCACGCTCTGCGAAAGCCCATGGCCATGAGCCGGCGCGCTTGAGAAACCTTGGCAAACGTCTCGTAAAATTGCTGGGTCCCATGCTGGCCTGCCGCTACAGGCCGCGAAAAACACACCGCGCGGTGTAGCTTAGTCAGGTAAAGCGCCAACGTAGGGGCACGTATCGAACCATGCCACTATCCTGCCAACCCTGCTTCTCAACTGGCCCTACAAACACACCAATCCCTTGCGCTCATTTGTAGCTAACTTTTCGGTGCGCTACAAAATAGTGGGCGCTGTGGCGTTTTCCACACAGCTTTAGCCTGTTTTTCGCCTGAACACATGAGCACAGCAACAAGCAACACCGCCCACTTCCAGGGTTTGAAGGTCACAGCAGCCAAGAAGAGCTTGGCGCATAACCCACAAGCGCACCGCCGATTGAAACTGGCCAAAAAACTTTGGGAGCAGATTGAGCTGGCCAAGGCCCAACAAGCGGGCACTAGCTTCACCATGACACGCTTTCGCACGGTGACCACGGATGAAGGTATCCGCCGCAGTGTGGAAGTGCCACGCCGTGTTCGTGCCTGGTGGTGGCCAACTGACGCCGGAAAATTGGCACTGAATCTTCGCTATGGTGCCCGCGCCGTTGAAATCAGCCGAGGCAAAGCGACGGTGGAGATCAGCACGGTGGCGGAATTGGTGCCCACACTGGAGCTGCTCAAACGTGCGGTGGAAGCGGGCGAGCTGGATGCGCAGATCGAAGCGGCCAGCATCAAACTGCGTGAAGGCTTTGCGAAGTAGAGTGCAGACGAGCTGATCGTCCGGTCTCTGGCCGCTTGTGAAACCTTGGCTGAGCTCAAAAAGGGCAGCTCTGAGGCGGGTGCATTTTGAGGGTTGTGGGGCGGTTAGCGCACAAGACTGGGCTGCGCAATTGGTAGAATTTGGGGGCTAAAACAGCAAGCCGCTAGTTGCCGCTTGCTGGCACACCGCGGGGTGTAGCTTAGTCTGGTAAAGCGCTACGTTCGGGACGTAGAGACCGGAGGTTCGAATCCTCTCACCCCGACCAAGACATGCTCATGATGAGCCCATTGATGTCTAA
>Ga0214919_10010738_pt1 | contig 11535 bp, 9 predicted proteins | sample LL1503_MetaG_FD_177994 | JGI IMG/M metagenome (GOLD analysis project Ga0214919, IMG submission 177994) | Freshwater microbial communities from Lake Lanier, Atlanta, Georgia, United States - LL-1503 | ecosystem: Environmental > Aquatic > Freshwater > Lake | place: USA: Georgia | collected 2015-03-15
AAAAAATAGAATGCCAAAACTATATTAATTTATTTTTTTTATTATTATGTATAAATCTTGTTTTGACGGAATCTTATCTTGTCTAAATGGATCATCTTTGCTATCGACTTGTTTTTATCCCCCAAGCCCATCCGATAGCAGTCATGAAATAGTTATAACTGATGAACAGGCTAAAGCTGATGAACTGGCTAAAGCTCTTGCTAAAATTGAGTCGCAATGGAGGTGTTTTAATGCCAAAGACACAAAGGATTATCAAATTGCTATTACTATGGACCCAGATAAAAGAGGTGAACTTCGTGTTTTCAGTTATTATGATGAATTTTGCACCAACGACACTAAAGACAAGAAGAAGAAGCCTGATGATAAAAAAATAGATGAATTTGGTTTTATGTTAGCTGAATTGCCTCTTCCTCTTAATAATTATGATGCATTTTATATTAACATGAACAGTGAAGAAAAAGATAAATCTGGTTCTATGTTAGCTGAATCGCCTCTTTCTCTTATTGTGGATGTTCCAGATCCTGAAGTAGCTGTCGAACGGGTTGACCACATTGTTGTAAGTGGTAAAGAAGAACGAGTTTCAATCGTCTAAAAAAACATAAAAAAAGGTGCCTCTGAAAGTTTTTGGCTTTCAAAGACACCTTTTAAAAAAAAGATAAGTTTAGTAGTTTTTTTACTTAAAACATTCCGCCACCAGGCATGCCAGCTGAAGCTGGGTGAGCATGGGCATTTTCTTCTTTTTGCTCAACAATAGCACATTCGGTGGTGATAAATAAACCAGCAACCGAAGAGGCATCTTGTAAAGCAGTTCTAACTACTTTGGTTGGGTCGATAATGCCAGCTTTAAACATATCGCAATAAACATTATTTTGAGCATCATAACCATAGTTTTGTTCGTGCTTAGAAATAATTTCGTTAGCAACAACAGCTCCGTCAAAACCAGCATTTTCAGCAATTTGACGAACTGGGGCTTGAATAGCTTTTCTGATAATGTTAATACCAAAGTTTTGATCGTCGTTGGCTCCTTTTAATTTTGCTAAAACTCTACCAGCAAAAATAAGGGCAGAACCACCGCCAGCAACAATGCCTTCTTGCATCGCAGCTCTTGTGGCAGCAACTGCATCGTCAACACGATCTTTTTTCTCTTTTACTTCGATTTCGGTAGCACCACCAACTTTAATAATGGCTACACCGCCAGAAAGTTTAGCAAGTCTTTCTTGAAGTTTTTCTTTGTCGTAATCAGAAGTGGTTTCTTCGATTTGGGCTTTGATGGCTTTGCAACGAGATTTTACATCAGAACTTTCGCCAGCTCCATCAACAATAGTTGTATTTTCTTTGTCGATGATAATTCTTTTGGCTTGTCCCAATTGTTGTAAAGTTACAGATTCTAGTTTCATGCCGAGATCTTCAGAAATTAACTGACCGCCAGTTAAAACCGAGATATCTTCAAGAATTGCTTTTCTTCTGTCGCCAAAACCAGGAGCTTTTACAGCAGCAATTTTTAAACCGCCTCTTAATTTATTTACCACCAAGGCTGCCAAGGCTTCGCCTTCAACATCTTCGGCAATAATTAAAAGTGGTCTACTAGATTGTACAACTGCTTCAAGAACGGGAACCATTGGTTGCAAATTGGTGATTTTTTTCTCAAATAGTAAGATGAAAGGATTTTCCATTTCAACTATCATTTTTTCGGCATTGGTTACAAAATATGGAGAAAGATAACCGCGATCAAAGCTCATACCTTCGACCACATTTACTTCAAATTCTAAACCTTTGGCTTCTTCAACTGTAATTGGGCTTTCTGCACCAACTTTTTGCACAGCTTCGGCAATTTTTTGACCAACTAAAATATCGCCGTTTGCAGAAATTGTTGCAACTTGGGCGATTTCTTCTTGGTTGCTAACTTTTTTGCTCATTTTGGTGAGTTCTTCGATAATTGCAGCAACCGCAATGTCTATGCCTCTTTTGAGATCCATTGGATTGATGCCTGCTGCCACAGATTTGATGCCTTCATGAATTATTGATTCTGCTAGTACGATAGAAGTTGTGGTGCCGTCGCCTGCAACATCGTTGGTTCTAGAAGCGACTTCTTTAATCATTTGAGCGCCAAGATTTTCGAATTTATTAGATAGTTCGATTTCTTTAGCAACGGTTACACCGTCTTTGGTGGTTCTAGGGGCACCAAAAGATTTTTCGATAACCACCGTTCTGCCCTTAGGCCCGAGGGTTACTTTTACTGCCTTTGCTAGCTTTTCTGCACCTTTAGCCATTTTTTTTCTTGCTTCGGTGCCGTATGATAATTTTTTAGCCATTTTTATTTAAAATTGAATTGATAAATTATTTTTTGTTAACAATTGCTAAAATATCTGATTCTTTCACGATAAGATATTCTTTGCCATTAACTTTTATTTCGGTGCCACCCCATTTGGTAAATAAAACGATATCATTTTTTTTAACATCAAGAGGAATTCTTTTGCCATGGTCATCGCGGTTGCCTTCGCCAACTGCAATAACTTTGCCTTCGGCTGGTTTTTCTTTGGCGGTGTCTGGAATGATGATGCCACCGGCAGTTTTGCTTTCGGCTTCGATTCTTTCGACCAGAACATGATTATGTAAAGGAGTTATTTCCATAATTTTGTTTAATTTTAAATATTGATAAGGTAATATTATGTTTTTTTGCTTAATTAATACCATTTCAACTTAAAATACATTTAGATATTTAATCAATCTAACTTCATCTTTTTGGTTAAAAATTTTAAAGTTTTTATCTCAAAAATATTTTGTTAGATTTATTAATTTTAAAGTTGAAATGATATAATTTATTGAAAAAATTAAGCAAAAAGCACATTAACAAGCTACAAGATAATTGCAAAAGAAAATCTTACAAGGGGTAAAAATAAAAAATCTATGATTAGTTTAATTTACGACTGCTCGGGGCTAAATTTTAGTGTTGGTTTATATCAAAATCAACAACTTATGTTTAGCAAAAAAAACACCGAATCGCACAAACATTCTGAAATTATGGTGGCAACCATTGACGATATGCTAAAACAACATAAATTGCATTATAAAGATCTTGATTTTGTTGCCACCACCAAGGGGCCAGGTAGTTTTACTGGGTTGAGAGTTGGTTTGGCTTTTTTAAAAACTTTGCAAATTTTAGCAAACATAAAAGTGATGGCGGTAGATAATTTTACTGCTTATGCCTATCATTATTATCAAAAAATTCAACAACAAAAATTTGCTAATCACAGCATTTTTGTTGCTCTTGATAGCGGAAATCAGCATGTTTATTTGTGTGGTTTTAATATTGTGCAAAATGGTTGTAACAAAAATTCTTGGCTAAAAAGTTTTAATTATGCTGATTTTACTAGCTATTTGGCAGAAAATCAGCAAACAATATTTGTTGGTAATGCTAAAAATTTACCAGAAAGTGCAAGGCAAGAAATATCGATAAATGCTTTGCAAGAGCTTTGTTTTTTGCAATATCGAGGTGTAAATGTTGGTTGTAATTTTGACGATAAAGCAGAAATTTTTTATAATATCGAAAATCTTTATTGAAAATGTTATTTTTTTTCTTAAAAAACCTCTTGCAAAATAAAATTTATTTTTTAAAATATTTGCTCGGTCGGGAGTGTATCAGAATACAACAGCCTTTATTGGCGAATATGACTACACACGCTGGGTTTGCGTGGTGGTGGCTCCCGACTCTATAATTTTCCTCTTTATTATCTCACCTAACTTACTAAACTAACCTAATATATGACTAAAAAAATTACAGTTGCCTATGGCGATGGTATAGGCCCAGAAATTATGGAAAGTGCCTTGCTTGTGTTGCAAGGGGCCAAAGCTGATCTTAGTTTTAATTTTATTGAAGTTGGCAAAAAAATTTACGAGCAGGGCTATAATTCTGGCCTTACGAACGATTCTTGGCAAAAAATCAACGAAACTGGCATTATTTTTAAAGCTCCAATCACCACTCCGCAAGGCGGTGGCTATAAAAGCCTAAATGTTACTTTGCGAAAAAAACTTGGTTTATATGCCAATGTAAGGCCAGTTTCTTCTTTTTTTCCTTTCGTTGCAACCAAGTTTCCTAAATTAGATGTGGTAATTATTCGAGAAAACGAAGAAGACTTATATGTTGGCATAGAGTATCGCCACACCATTGATTCTTATCAGTGTTTAAAGCTTATTACCAAAGAAGGGTGTGAAAAAATTATTCGTTATGCCTTTGAATATGCGGTTATCAACGGTCGAAAAAAAGTTTCTTGTTTTTCTAAAGACAACATTATGAAGCTTTCTGATGGTTTATTTCATAAAACTTTTCAGGAAATTGCCAAACAATATCCGCAAATACAAACCGATCATTATATAATCGATATTGCTTGTGCCAAATTAGCCACTCGCCCAGAAAATTTTGATGTGATAGTTACTTTAAATTTATATGGCGATATTATTTCCGATATTGTTGCCGAAATTTCTGGCTCGGTTGGCTTGGCCGGTTCTGCTAACATTGGTGCAAATTTTGCCATGTTTGAGGCAATACACGGTTCTGCTCCAGATATCGCTGGAAAAAACATTGCCAACCCAACTGGCTTAATTCAAGCTTCGGTGATGATGCTAAATCATCTCGGGCAACCGCAGGTGGCAAGCAAAATACAAAATGCTCTTTACAAAACAATAGAAGAGGGCATTCATACCGCAGATATTTATAATGCTAGCACTAGCAAACAAAAAGTTTCAACCACTCAATTTGCTAAGGCGGTGCTTGCTAATTTAGGCAATATTCCGCAACAGCTAAATGTTGCCAATTTTCAGCCTGCAATCAAACGGGATATTGTAAAAAATAACGAAATCAACACACCTTGCGAAACTCGTGCTTTAATAGGTTGCGATGTTTTTGTTAATTGGTCTGCCCAAAATATTGCTGTTTTGCTTGAAAAATTAGCTGATCTCAATAATTCTACTTTTGTTTTAAAAACCATTAGTGCCAAAGGTTTGGCTTTGTGGCCAAGCGATTATGTTGCCAGCCATATTTCTAGTGATTTTTTAATGCTTCGTTTTATGGGGCAGGGCATCACGGGTGCTTCTTCTACTCAAATTATTGACACTAATTTAGCTGTTTCAAATTCTGATATTTTGCAACTTTTACATTTTTTAATAGAAAAAAATATTGATTTTGTTAAAACTGAAAATCTATACTCTTTTAATAATATTGCTTGTTTCAGCTCTGGTCAAGGCGAGTAATAATATTGTTTCAATTAATAAGTTGAAATGATATATTAAAAAATAGATAAACTATTTAATTGTGCTATGAACATCACTGCTTTTCTTCGACAATTTATTTTAGATTACTCGCATTTTCAATTGCTGTTGGCTGTTGCTTCTTGTGTTGTTGCCCATGGTTTTTACATCTTTTTTAAAACTAGGTTTTTTCTAAAAATTCTGGCAAGCAAGCATGTTCACCATTCAATCAAAAAATATTATTTGCCTCTACTTTGGTTAGTTTGTAATTTTTTGGTTTTTATTCTTGTTGGCTTTTTTTATAATTTTTTCTACCAAGCCTCCTCATTGCTTAATACAATTTCTAAATTATTGATAATTTTAATTATTATTCGTTTTGTGAGAATTGCCATTGCCAGCTCTTTACTTTCTGGTTTGGTAATTGTTTTGTTGGCAATTATATTTTTCTTGCATATTTTTAATATGCTTGATATGGTAATTTTTTATCTCGATCAGTTCGCCTTTAAGCTAGGTAAAATTAGAATATCTGTTTATTTAATTTTAAAAATTATCATTGTTTTGCTTTCGGTAATGTCTATCGCGGGCTTTTTAAGTAAAAAAATTAAAAACTATGTATTCAACAATAAAACAATCAAAACCAACACCAAAAGCATTATCAACAAATTTCTAGATATTGTTATTTATAGTGCTGTTTTTATCATTATTTTAAAAACATTTGGGGTTGATCTTACTGCTTTTGCGGTTATTGGTGGTGCGATAGGTGTGGGTATTGGTTTTGGCTTGCAAAAAATTGCCTCTAATTTTATTAGTGGTATTATTTTATTATTTGAAAAATCAGTAGAAGTTGGCGATATTGTTGAGTTAGAAAATGGCAATATTTTTGGCACGGTAAAGCATTTTGGGGGTAGATACACCTTGGTTGAAGCTATGGATGGCAAAGAAATCATGATTCCTAACGAAGAATTTATCATCAACAAAGTAACCAACTGGACATATTCTAACAATAGAGCCAGAATTGAAATTATCGTGGGTGTTGCCTATGGTAGCGATTTGATAAAAGCCAAACAAATTATGTTAGAATGTGCGAAAGGGCACAAAAAATGCCTATCCTACCCAGAAGCAGAATGTTTTCTTACGGTTTTTGATGATTACGATATTAAATTTACCTTATATTTTTGGATTAACGATATTATTGACGGCAGGTTAGGTGCTAAAAGCGATGTGATGATTGCCGTTTATCAAAAATTAACCGCCAACAATATTATCATTCCTATTCCGCAAAGAGAAGTAAAAATAGTCACCAAAATTTAGTGTTGATAAGACAGTTTTTGTTAGATTTTAAAAAAAATTAAAATTTTCGATCCTTTATTTTACTGGCTTTACAGACATTTTTTAAAAAAAATAAAAAAATGCAAAAAAAACTTGTTGACATTTATGTTTTGCTTCTTTAAACTTTGCCTCCTAAATTGTTTTTAAATTGTTAAAAAATGTTGCAATAAACATTTATTTTTTCTATCTATTTTAATAAAGTTTTTAAAAAACTTTTTAAAAAAAGCAAAAATAATTGTTGACTTATTAATTTAAGTGCTCCATAATTTAGCAATCAAGTTTTTAATTTTAAAAACTTCCTACATCGTGAATATATGTTTAAAAAATTCTTTTTAGCTTAAATGCTAAAAAGTGACACAAAAAGAAAAATAAAGGCGGTAGTTGTTTTAAGACTACCTCTTTTAGGTCTATGTCAGATTCTAAATGAGTAAGTCAAGCAAATTCTCAACTTGAGAGTTTGATCCTGGCTCAGAACGAACGCTGGCGGTATGCTTAACACATGCAAGTCTAACGGGCTTTGGGGCAACTCAAAGTCAGTGGCAAACGGGTGAGTAATGTAGAAGAATCTACCTAGCAGTAAGGAACAACCTTGAGAAATCAAGGCTAATACCATATATTACCGGTTCGCCGGGAAAGATTTATCGCTGTTAGATGAGCTTCTATCAGATTAGCTAGTTGGTGGGGTAATGGCCTACCAAGGCGATGATCTGTAGCTGGTCTGAGAGGATGATCAGCCACACTGGAACTGAGACACGGTCCAGACTCCTACGGGAGGCAGCAGTGGGGAATATTGGACAATGGGCGAAAGCCTGATCCAGCAATACCGCGTGGGTGATGAAGGTCTTCGGATTGTAAAGCCCTTTTAGTGGAGAAGATAATGACGGTATCCACAGAAAAAGCACCGGCAAACTTCGTGCCAGCAGCCGCGGTAATACGAAGGGTGCTAGCGTTGTTCGGAATCATTGGGCGTAAAGCGTACGTAGGCGGTTTGGTAAGTCGATTGTGAAAGCCCTGAGCTCAACTTAGGAACTGCAATCGAAACTACCTTACTAGAGTGTGGTGGGGGATAGTGGAATTTCTAGTGTAGGGGTGAAATCCGTAGATATTAGAAGGAACATCAGTGGCGAAGGCGACTATCTACGCCAATACTGACGCTAAGGTACGAAAGCGTGGGGAGCAAACAGGATTAGATACCCTGGTAGTCCACGCAGTAAACGATGAGTGCTAGTTGTCGGGGTTAACCCCTCGGTGGCGAAGCTAACGCGTTAAGCACTCCGCCTGGGGAGTACGATCGCAAGATTAAAACTCAAAGGAATTGACGGGGACCCGCACAAGCAGTGGATCATGTGGTTTAATTCGATGCTACACGAAAAACCTTACCAACTCTTGAATCTAGATGACCGGTGCAGAGATGTACTTTTGGAGCAATCCACATCTAAGACAGGTGCTGCATGGCTGTCGTCAGCTCGTGTCGTGAGATGTTAGGTTAAGTCCTTCAACGAGCGCAACCCTCATCCTTATTTGCCATCAGTTTAGCTGGGAACTATAAGGAAACTGCCTGCGACAAGCAGGAGGAAGGTGGGGACGATGTCAAGTCAGCATGGCCCTTATGGGTTGGGCTACACACATGATACAATGGTGGTTACAACGGGAAGCAAAAGAGCAATCTGGAGCAAATCCTTTAAAAGCCATCTCAGTTCAGATTGAGGGCTGCAACTCGCCCTCATGAAGTTGGAATTGCTAGTAATCGTGGATCAGCATGCCACGGTGAATACGTTCTCGGGTCTTGTACACACTGCCCGTCAAGCCATGGAAGCTGTTTCTACCTGAATAGGGTGGGCTAACCGCAAGGAGGTAGCCCTACACGGTAGGAGGAGTGACTGGGGTTAAGTCGTAACAAGGTAGCAGTAGGGGAACCTGCGGCTGGATTACCTCCTTAAAAAAATAAGAAAAAGTCTTCGGATTTTTTCTCAAAACATAGCATTAATTTGCTATAAACAACACAAATTAAAACAACTACCGTCTTTGTTATTCTTTTTGATTTTTTAAACATATATCTCATGTCAAAAATATCTTTCCCAAATTATAAAAAATAACTTCTTTTTTAAAAGAATTAACGCATAGAGCATATCGTTGATTATTTTTAAAGTTGAACAAGCAAAAATACTACCAATTCCCATTTTCGTAAAGAAAGTTAATATCCGAACACCTACTCCAGATATTGCCAAGAGCCACTTTTTTTTGTGAGAGAAATATAAAAGCACTCGATATAATACCATTTATACAAATAAATAACACATTCTAACTTCATCTTTTTGGTTAAAAACCTGTCGTTGCGATAGCACGACTAAACATAATATTTCGTTATCGTTGCGATAGCACGACTAAACATAATATTTCGTCATAATACGGTATTTATTTGTGTAAATGGCATGAGATCGTTTAACCGACACTACCAAGTATGCAGCTTTTTTTTGTGAGAGAAATATAAAAAAACTGGGGCAAAATTCCCCTTTTTTAGAAGTGGTGGATTTTTCCATAAGCGACAGCTTATGGAAAAAGACCGAGGTATTGTTGTTAGAAGATCGCCGATGATATTTCGAGGGAAGACCTACCGTGTGTTGCCGACACTACCCCGTCGGGCTTCGCCCGCCACCCCTTCTACAAGAAGGGGAATTCTGACCGAGAACTGCTACCGACACTACCCCGACAAAATTTTGCTTGAGGCTTCTTTATATTGCAATTATAATTACTTTGTTTAACATAATATGATTTTTAATAAAAAACATTTAATTATGCCGGCCAAAGAAACTAATCAACAACAAACATTTGACAAACACGATTATGGCAATCTCACAACTTTCGCCAATAATCTTGTAAATTTAATAGAAGTAGAAGCCGCGGTTAACGAAGGAAGCGGGGTTATTAGCCTTGATGCCAAGTTTGGCATGGGCAAAACTCATTTTTTACAAATGTTTGAAACTCATTTAAAAAATCAAGAGTTTGAATGTTTCTTTATTGATGCTTGGAGAAATGATTTTTATCATTCGCCACTTTTAACCATTATTTTTGAATTTATTAATTATCTTGATAAAAATAAAGAAGAAAATGCAAAAATAATAAAACAACTAAAAACAATTGCCACAATATCTGTTGGCACTGCGAGTTTTGTAATAAATAAAATTTCTCAAAAAATTGCAGGATTTGGTCATGAAGACACGATTAATAATGCAAAAAAAATAGAAAAACAAAAAAAAGCAAAAGGCTCGATAACAATTGAACAAATTCTAGAAAATTATCAATAGAATAAACAATCATTAGACGAGACAAGAAGATATCTCGTAGCATACACAGAAAATTTGAAAAAACCTTTGATAATTTTGGTTGACGAGTTAGATCGAGCAAGGCCAAGTTATGCTGTTGAGTTTTTGGAATCTTTAAAGCATTTTTTTGATGTGAAAAATATCGTTTTTGTGCTAGCAGTAAATAGAGAGCAAATAGAAAAGTCGGTAAAATGTTTGTATGGAGAGCTTGATTTTAATGAATATTACCGAAAATTCGCCACCAGTAACATTTCTTTGCCTTATTTTCTTGGTGATTCTCAAGAATATATTACAAAAAAATTTACGGAAATATCATCTAAGTTGGAAAATAAATTTTCATTAGATTCTTCTTCTTTGAATTATTTTATTCTTGTTTTTAAATTATCGCCCCGCCAGATTAATGAATTTTTCAAAATATTTTTGTATATGAAAAATAATAATATCAAAATGATGCTTGCAATTTGTCTGCATATCAAAGATCCAAAAGAAACAAAACGAATAGCTGAGGGAAATTATTCGCGGAATGATTTTAAACAATCAGTTGAAAACAATCAAAACCCGCAAGATGATATTATTAAACAAGATGTTAAAAAAATATTGTTGGAATATGAAGAATATCTAAAAGTCGGTAAAGTTTCCTTATTACAAAAATATGCAGAAAAGATATTGCATGCACAAAAAATGATTTCATTTTCATAAAGAAATGCAAAAAATAACTTGCAAAAGAAAATACTGGGTTTATAATTTTGGTTATATTTTTTAATTATCAAATATTTAACAAAACTATGATAAAACTTCGCTTATCACGCGGTGGCAGAAAAAACCTACCTTTTTACCAAATTTTAGCCACTAACAACACCTCTCCAAGAGATTCTAAATTTTTAGAAAAAATCGGCACTTATAATCCAATTTTAGCCGACAACAACACTCAAAAGCTGGTTGTTGATAAAGAAAGAGCCGAATATTGGCTTTCTGTTGGTGCCCAACCTACCGAAAAAGTAGCTAAATTTTTAATCAATCTTGGTGTAAAAGGTGCCGAAAAATATAAACCAACTTTTGTTCCTAAAGCAAAAGGCTCTAATTTAAAAAAGAAAGCCCAAGAAAAATTAGCTAAACAGCAAGCTTCTAACTAGTTTTGTCTGTTTTAATTTTTCTTATCCCCATCACTTTGCTTCTTGGTTTTGTTGGTTTGCTTGCCTTTTTATGGTGCATAAAAACCAATCAATACCAAGATTTAAAAGGTGATTCTGCTCGAATTTTGTTTGATAATCAAGACGAGCAAAAAAAATAAAAACCAAAATAAAAACCAAAATTAATAAAAATGCTACACCAAAGCAATAAAATTAACAGATTTTTTCTTTACCTATTTTTAACTATTTTGTGCTTGTTGCCTACATTTAGTAGCAATCATAGTCTAGTTCATGGTTTCAATCAGCACCCTCAGCGACAATATTTTTCTTCGGATCAAAAACCGCAATTTCTTGATATCGACAATTTGCATTCTCAGCATCGGCATTTTTGTTTGTTGTGTAGCTTTTGGCAACAAAATAAAATTTTTGCCACCTTTTGTTTTTTTGCCACTTTTCTTGCTTTTGTTTTATGCTTTTTTATTGATAAAAAACATTTTTTCTCTTTCACT
>Ga0214919_10010740_pt1 | contig 11530 bp, 12 predicted proteins | sample LL1503_MetaG_FD_177994 | JGI IMG/M metagenome (GOLD analysis project Ga0214919, IMG submission 177994) | Freshwater microbial communities from Lake Lanier, Atlanta, Georgia, United States - LL-1503 | ecosystem: Environmental > Aquatic > Freshwater > Lake | place: USA: Georgia | collected...
CCTCCGTTTTGGATGGCGTTGCGGTCCACCGACTGGATGGCCGCAGGCGTGTCAAAACTGCGTGCTTGCGCCCGTGAGGCGCTGACCACGACCTCGTCGAGTGTTTGGGCAAAGCTGGGCGTCAGCAGGCCGGCCAAGAGCGCAATGGCGGCCGCTTTGGCTGTGAGTTTGTGGGTTGGAAGCATGGCGCGCAAAAAAAGGATTGGGAGCAAAGGTTAACCGGAATAACAGTCGACCAAAATAGGGTACCGAAATTAACATTTTTTTGCGCTGGAATTGAAAATTTCAAAGTGGGAAATATGTCAGACAAGCGGCAAATTGCGACGCAACTAGCGCGTTGGCACGCGGACCAGTGAGGTGATGGCCATTTTGGCCAAGCACCTGGCCCAGACTGACATTAATGACCTCGCCGCTTGGGTTACAGCCATGGAGGTCGAGATGAATTTGCCCAAACAGGGCAAGGCAATCAGACGGCTCGGGGCAACCACTGTCCCAGCGCAAATACCGAGTTGGGGGCACTGGGGCGCTCCAATGAGGGCGCAGGCTTTTTCAAAATGCCTTTTTTGCTGCTCTTGCGCTCTTGCACTGCGAAGCCTTTGGCGCGCTGTTGTAGCGCCAAGCTGCGCAAACTGATGGTTTTCATGTGCTCCATCAGCGCCGTGTGCAGCTGTTCCCACAGGGCATGCGTCATATCGGTCGGTCCGTTGGCCACCGGCGCATCGGGCTCTTGGGGGCTTGGGGCGCTTTCTTCAATGGCGGTGACGATATCTGCCACCGTGATGGCATCGCCCCGAAACCCCAGGGTGTAGCCGCCGCCGGGGCCGCGCGTGCTTTCCACCAGGCCGTGCTGGCGTAGCTTGGCAAACACCTGCTCCAAATAGGACAGCGAGATGCCGTGGCGCAGCGCCAGGTCGCTCAGCGGCACGGGGCAGTGCGGTTGGCGCAGTGCCAGGTCAATCATCGCGTTGATCGCAAAACGGCCTCGGGTACTCAGTCGCATACCAATCTCCTTGAAAAATAGCGCATCCGGCGGTGCCAGACACAGTACGACGCGCCAGCGCGCCAGAACGTCGAATGTAAAAGCGTTTATTCTTCGCGTAAATTCGTATTTTTAAGTTTTTTACATCGTATAAACCGAAGTAATTTAGCTTTTTACGCGGCAGGCCCGCAGCAAGCACATGAACTTCAAACACTTGCACTACTTTTGGGTCACGGCTAAGGCCGGTGGAGTGATGCGCGCGGGCGAACAGCTCCACACCACGCCGCAGACCCTGTCCGGGCAAATCCGCCTGCTCGAAGAAGACCTGGGGCGCAAGCTGTTTCAAAAAAGCGGTCGCACCATGGAGCTCACCGAGGCTGGGCGCGTGGCGCTGGGCTACGCAGACCAAATTTTTGCCCTCGGTGGCGAACTCGAAGCGGCTGTGCGCCAGGCCCACGGTGGTCAGCCGGTGTTGGAGTTTCGGGTCGGCGTGGCCGATGCGGTTAACAAATCTGTGGCTTACCGGTTGCTGGAGCCCGCGCTGGGCCTGGGTATCCCAGTGCGTCTAGTGGCCAGCGAAGGCAAGTTTGCCGACTTGCTTTCGCGCCTGGCCCTGAACCGGCTGGACCTGGTGATTGCCGACGAGCCGATGTCGCGCCGCATCAATGTGCGCGCCTTTAACCACCCTTTGGGGCGCAGCAGCATGTCATTTTGTGCCACGCCCGACTTGGTGCGGCAACTTCAGGGGCCTTTTCCCGCGTGCCTGAGCGGCATGCCCTTGCTCATCCCTGGCGTACAGGCATCGGTACGTCAACAGCTCGAGGCCTGGTTGACCCGCCATGGCATAGCGCCCCGCACTGTGGGCGAGTTTGACGATGCCGCATTGATGACTGCGTTTGGCCGCCAAGGCGGTGGCATATTCATGGTGCCCAGTGTGATGGAGGCGGAGACGCTTGCCCAGTTCGGCGTGCAGTGTGTGGGGCGAACCGAGGAGCTGGTGGAGGAGTTTTTCGCCGTTTCGGTGGAGCGGCGCATCACCCACCCCTGCGTTGTCGCTATTACCGACGCAGCGCGCGGCCAGTTGTTTGGGTGATAGTGGCGTCTGGTGCAGGGGCGCCACAACTTCGTGATAGCCTTTGCGTCATGCAAACCCCGTGTGCCATAAACAACAGGCCGTATATGTTCCTTTCTTTCAAGCGCCCGTCGCAACACCCCAGATGCTCGCGGACCTGGGCTTTTTCTGCGCTGTGCGCCCTTTGGGGTGGCGCTGCTTTGGCGCAGGAGCCGGCGGCGGGTTTGCCCTTGTGGGAAATAGGTGCGTTTGCCGGCTCTTTGTCCGCCCCGGCCTATCCCGCGTCGGCCGAGCGATTCACCCGCAATCTGGTCTTGCCCTATGTAATTTACCGTGGTGACGTGTTGCGCGCCGACCGCGAAGGAGTGGGCGCGCGCTTGGAGCTTGGACCCGGCTACCAGTTTGACTTCGGTGCCAGCGGATCGTTTGCAGCTAGCTCAGCTGATGTTGCAGCGCGCCAGGACATGCCCGATTTGGGCACCTTGGTCGAGGTGGGACCGCGCTTGCGGATTACGTTGGCGCGCCCAGGCCCTGGCATGCGCGTGGGCTTGGACCTGCCGCTGCGCGGGGTGGTCGAGATCAATGGCGGCTTTCACAGCAAGGGGCTGGTTTTTGAGCCCTCGCTGGTGCTCGAAGCCAGCGATGTAGGTGCCGGCTGGAGCCTGGCTGCCAAAGGCGGCTTGGTGTGGGGCGACCAGCAACTCAACCAGTATTTTTATGGCGTTCCGCTGGCCTATGCCACGCAATTGCGGCCGTACTTTGAAGCCCAGTCCGGCCTGATCAGTGCGCGCATCAGCCTGAGCGCCAGCCACAACATCAGCCCCGATGTGCGCTTTTTTGGCTATGCACGCCTGGACCAATACGGCCTGGGCAGCAACACCAACAGTCCCTTATCACTGCAAACGTCCAGCCCCACGGTGGGCGTTGGCCTGACCTGGACGCTGGGGCGCTCGGACACCCGCTTGGGCAACTGATCGCCTAACGCTATTGGGGGCTTGGCAGGCGTTTGGGAAACCTCAGCGGCACAATGTCCTGGGCAATCAAGACGCCCAGGCCCACCACAGCGGCTGCGGCGGCCTGCGTCCAATCCCAGGAGCCGCCCAGCACAAACAAAATCAGCATGACGTAAAACGGCGTGGCATTGATGTGCAGCGACGACAAGGCGATGCCCAGGCTGCCGATGGACATGATCCACAGCACCTGGCTGATGGCCAGGCCGCCGATGGAAAACACCGCCAGCGCCCCCAGTTCTTTGGCGCCGAGCACACTCCAGTCGGGCCCTGCGCCGCCCAACAGTGCGTTGGCCGCTGCCGCCACGCAGGTGGCCAGCGCTGCGCCGCTGAGCGTGACAGTGGTTCGGCCCATGGGCGTAAGTGTGGGAAATGAGGTAACCGTCATTCGCGAGCCCAGCGTGTAGAGCACGATGGAGCCAAAGCACAGCAGCGCGCCCACACCCAAGCCCAACCCGTCGCCCGCGCCGCCCAGGGCCAACATACCGCCGCCCAGGCTTAGCAACACACCCAGCACCAGCGCCAGCGTGATCTTGCGCCCGTCGAGCAGCACCTCAATGGCAATGCCCACCACGGGCATTGCCGCCGATATCACGGCTACCGTCACCATATTGGTGCGGGCCTGGCCCAGCACCAGCATGAAGGCGCCAAAGCCAATGCCCCCGCCACCCACCAGCACACCCTTGCCCCAGTGCGCAGCGCGCAGCGCTGCGCCGCCCTCGAGCCACCACCACAGCGGCAGCAAGCACGCCGCCGCCATGGCCATGCGCGCGGCGGTGAGCGGCAGTGCTGGCACCTTGCCGATCAGCAGGTCGGCCGCGGGCAGCCCCAGCGCCCACACCAGCATGGACAGCATGCACAAGACGTTGGACAGAGCCAGGTTGGGAGGAGTGCGCAAATCAGGCCACGCCTTGTAGGCGCGGTGGTTCCATTTGGCGCAAGCATTCCGCCAGCGCAGTTTGGGGACTGGCGTTGGGGGACAGTTGCACCGCGCCGGCCCTTAGGGGTTCTGTGGTCACGGTGCCGTACTTTGCGTGGTAGCGTCTTAGGCCAGCGGCCACAGACCCGTTGCCCGACCGGCGTTGCCGATGCGCCAGGTGGTCACTTTCTGCGGCAGCAACAAGGGCAGGCGCAGGATGCGTTTGTCGCGCGACACCAGAGCGGTGGCGCGGCGCTCGGTGCCCATCAGCAATGCCAGGTCGTCAAGCTTGTTGAGCCGCCACGATCCGCCCTGCCCGCGCGCGCCTACTTCCACGCCCAACCATTCGTCACCGGCCGCAAAGCCTGCGGCCTCAGCGGCGCAGCCGCGCAGCACGGTTTTAACTACGACCGTGCCACTGGCGTCCGTCACGCGCAGTCCCAGGCGTTGGGCCATTTGGGCAGGCTCTTCGTGCACCTGCAGGCCTTGCGCTTGCAGCAGGGCTTTGAGCGGCAGTTCGCGGGTGCTGTGCACCCAGGCTTTGACTTCTTTGGCCCAGCTGCGCCCGGTTTGGTCAAGCAGGACGGCCAGCAGGTCAGCCTCGGCCATGGGGCCACCCGCGCAGCGCTGCCAAAGGCCGCGCATGACGGTGTCTAGGGTGGTTTGGCCATGGGTGCGCAGGCTCAGGTCCAGGCAGAGGGCTACCAGCGCACCTTTGGTGTAGTAGCTCACCGTGGCGTTGGGCGTGTTTTCGTCTTGGCGGTAGTACTTCACCCAGGCGTCAAAGCTGGCCTGGGCCACGGTTTGCACCGCGCGCCCGGGAGTTTGCAGCACCTGGTTGGCGGTTTTGGTGAGCAGTTTGAAATAGCCTGCGTCGTCAATCAGCCCAGCGCGGCGCAGCAGCAGGTCGTCGTAGTAGCTGGTAAAGCCTTCAAAAAACCACAGCAGCTCGGTGTAATTTTCTTGGGTGTAGTCGTAGCGCGCAAATTCGACCGGGCGCAGGCGCTTGACGTTCCAGGTGTGAAAGTATTCATGGCTGATCAGGCCCAAGAGGGTGGTGTATCCGTCGCTGGTTTTGGCGTCATTCAGGCTCGGCAGGTCGCGGCGCGCGGCGATCAGTGCGGTGGAGTTGCGATGCTCCAGCCCGCCGTAGCCGTCGCCTACGGCGTTGAGCAGGAACATGTAGTGCGCAAATGGCGTTTTGTCGGCGAGCTGGTTGACTGATGCGTTGCCTTCGGCGTGCCAGAACCGTAACTGGGTTTCGCAAATTTTTTGGGTGTCGCTCAACAGCCGAGCGCCGTCAAACGAGGGCAAGGCGCCTGCAACGACCAGACGGTGCGGCACGCCGCAGGCGGTAAAAGTGCCGCTCCAGAAGTCGCCCATCTCTACCGGGCAGTCGGCCAACTCGTCGTAGTGGGCGGCCTGATAGCGGCCAAAACCGCTCTTGTCCACTGCCACGGCGGGCAGGCCGGTGGCCACGCTCCAGCGGCTCATGCCGGGGTGGCGCGCCAGGTCCAGGGCGTGGGGCTGGTCGGTGGCACCCTCGGCCATCAGGCACAGGCTGGTGGCGTTGAAAAAGCCGCGCGTCGTGTCCAGCCAGGCGGTACGCACCGAGTTGTCCAGGGCATACACCTCGTATTGCACTTGCAGCGGCTGGGCGCTGTCGCAGGGCACCTGCCAGCTGGCTTTGTCGGTTTGCGTCGCGGCCAGCGTGCGACCGTGCTGTCGGCATTGGAGTTGCTGCAGGTTTTTGGAAAACTCGCGCACCATGTAGCTGCCTGGAATCCACACCGGCAGGCGCAGGGTTTGCAGTGCGGCGGGATGGGCGATGGTCATGGTCACGCGCCACAAGTGGGCGTGCAGACTGGCTGCTTCGACGTGGTAGTGCACCGCCCACGGATCGGCGTGTGGCGCGCGCATCAGCCTTTGGTGGCTTCAGCCAGCATTTGTTCTATCTTTTTGGTGTCCACCGCGCCGGGTACGCGTGCGCCGTTGGTAAACAGCAAGGTGGGCGTGCCGGTGATCTTGTGTTTGCGGCCCACCTCCACATTGCGCGCCAGGGCGCCGGTGTCGCACATGGCAACAGCAGCCGGGGCGGCTTGGTCCCGCAGCATCCAGTCTTGCCAGGCCAGGACGCGGTCTTTGGCGCACCAGATCGCTTTGGATTTTTCCGTGGAATCCGCCCCCAGGATGGGGTATAAAAACAGGTAAATGGTGACGTTATCGACCTTTTGCAGGTCGCGCTCAAAGCGCTTGCAGTAGCCGCAGTTGGGGTCTTCAAACACCGCCATTTTGCGTTCGCCGGTGCCGCGAACGATGGTGAACGCGTCCTTGGTCGGCAGCGTATCAAACTGGATGGCGGTGAGCTTTTCCACCCGCTCTTCGGTCAGGTTGCGCCGGTTGCGGGTGTCGATCAGGCTGCCGTCAATCAGGTAGTTGGCTTGCGCATCGGTGTAGTAGATCTCGGTTCCGTTGACGCGCAGCTCAAAGATTCCGGGCAGATCGGTTTTGCGCACCTCGTCGATCGCCTTGAGCTGGGGCAGGCGCGTGGCGATGTTTTTGCGGATGGTGGCTTCTTGCGCTAACGCCCCCAGGGCCAGTGTCGTCAGCAGGGCAAGAAGCAGGGTTTGAAGGGTGCGTTGCATGGAAAGAGGTGGTCAAAGAAGTGGTTCGCAGAATGCGGCTCAGATGCCGCGTGCGCCCATGGCGCGCTGCGCGATCCAGGCTTTGATCGGGCCACTGCGCTCAAACGCGCGCATGCCGTTGTTGCGCAGGCTGCGCACCCAGGCGCTGTCACGCGAGAAAAGCCGTTGCAACGCATCGCCTGCGCCGCCTATCAGGGCCAGTTCGGACTTGCGCGCGCGCTCATAGGCACGCAGCAGGCGCAGGTCGCCCACGCTGCGCCAGTAGGGCCGGGCTTCGAGCACGGCGGCGAGTTCGGCTACGTCGCCCAGGCCCAGGTTGAGGCCTTGACCGGCTAGGGGGTGTACGGTGTGCGCGGCGTCACCGGCCAGCACCCAGGCGCCAGATCCGGGTTCTGCGCCACACCAGCGCGTGGCCTGGGCGCGTTGCAAGGGCCAGATGTGGCGCTCACTGCTTAACTTCAGGCTGCCCAAGGTGCTTTCACTGGCGGCTTGCAGCGCAAGGCAAAAGTCTTCGTCTGAGGCCGCTTGCAAGGCCTGCGCTCGCTCGGGCGGCAGCGACCACACCAGCGCGCAACGCTGACCGTGCGGACCGTCCAGCGGCAACAAGGCTGCAATCTCGCCCTGGCCCTGGGGCTGGGCAAACCATTGGCGCGCCACCTGTCCATGGGGCAGGGCGCACTCCAAACGGGCGGCCAGTGCCCATTGCTTGTACGGGGTGGCTACAAATTCCACGCCAAATTCCTCCCGGGTGCGGCTGGCCTTGCCCTCGCACACCACGGTCAGCGGTGCCGCCTGCGGGGCGCCCACCACCTCAATGAGGCTTTGAAAGCCAATGGCCGACGCCAACAGGCGTTCGAGCTCGGGTACATCGACGATCCAGTTCAGCGCCTGGACCGACGCGTCAGACGCGTCAAAACGGGTAGCGCCACCCGCGTCGCCAAACACCTGCATGGCCAACACCGGGGTGGCGTGCGCCACTTCGGGCCAACAGCGCAGGCCTTGAAGCAGTGCGCGCGAGGCGGCGTTGAGCGCATAGGCGCGCACGTCGCTGTGGCCTTCGGTGGGCGAAGCTAGGTCGCCCAGACGGTGATCGACCAGCGCCACACGCAGGCGTTTGGAAGCCAGCTGCAGCGCCAAGGTGCGGCCTACGATGCCCGCGCCGCGGATACAGATGTCAAAAGGTCGTGCCATGCCAAGGATTGTAGGAGGCGCGGTATAAATCCCGCTGCGGTGTACCGCCATATGAGGGAGAAACTGTGATGAAACCCATTTTTTGCGTCCTTGCCGCATGCGCCCTCTTGATCTCGGGCGCTCAGGCAATGACGCTGCGCGAGCTCCGAACCCTGGAGATCACACAAGACGGTGGCGACCTGTACGCGCGCTATTACCTGGTCGGTAGCGTGGAGGCTTTGCTCGAATCCGAGGCCTTTGCGGTGCGCGGTGGCGCAAAGCCCACAATTTGCGTCAACGGCCGCCGGCTCGAGCCGCAGATGGCCAAAGACCTGTTTGACACCGAACTGCGCCGCCGTGCCGATGTCTATGAGGCGGACATGCCGACCACCCTGGTGGTGCTCAACGCCCTCAAGACCGTCTACCCCTGCGACTGAACTTCAGGCGTTTGGCGGGGCCGCGCCCGAAGCTGCTTTGAGCTGCTGCACCTGGTCCCAGGCCAAAAGGCCACCCAGGATGCTGGATTTGACGAGTTCTAGCTGTTGCCACTTTTGCGCGGGCGCCAGGTCTTTGTAGACACCTGAGGTCGCCAGGCACGTCAGCCCATGGATGGCTGAGAAGGCGCCGACCTCGGCGTTGGCGCGGGCACCTGGCGTGATGACCTGGGCGTCGCACAAACCATCAAGCGCCTGTCCCAGCATGAAGTAGGGGTTGGACGGCATGTCTGTGGCCTGCATTACCCAACTGGCCGAGCCGGTTCCGTAGGGGCCAAACATCAAATGAAACAAAGCCGGGTGCTCCAGGCCAAACTGAAAATAGGCCTCGGCCCCAGCGGCAAATCGTGCAATGCTGCGCAGGGCGGCGTTGTCTGTCCCCAGAGGCGCCGAATGGGCCACGCGCTGCAGCCACAGCGCGCCCATCGCATCAAAGCCGTCATGCGCCAGGGCGCTGAGTAGCTCGGACTTGTCAGCAAAGTGCCGGTACACGGCGCTGGGCGCCACGCCCAGGGTGGTCGCTGCCTGGCGCATGGAAAAACCTTCCACGCCATGCGCAGCGATCAATTCCAGGGCGAGTTTTTTCAGCGCCTGCGGCAAATCGCCGTGGTGGTAGTGACTGCGATGTGCTTGCGAGGAAATAGCTTCGGCCATGGCACATGGTACGCCGCAGGCGGCGGAAATCGGATTCGACGGCACTACAAGAGTGGGTGGTTTGAACGCGCGTTGAGCCACCGTAAATTAACAAAAATGTAAGTATTAAATATTGACGTGGTTAATATTTTAATTTAAAGTTAACACCGTCCACATTTCGTGGATGCCATTTAGAAAGCTTGACTCCAATGAAACACACCACGTACTTCAAATTCCTTGCAGGCGCCGCCGCCGTTTTTGCGCTTGCAGGCGCAGCACTTGCCCAGGCCAGCCCCGTGGGCCTGTGGCGCACGATTGATGACAGCACCGGCAAGCCACGCGGCGAGGTGCGGATTGTTGAAACCGACAAGGGCCTAAGCGGGCGCCTGGTGCGCAGCCTCGCTGCCGACCCATCCAAAGAGCCGACCACTTGCAAAGCCTGCGCCGACGACCGAAAAGACCAGCCCATGATCGGCCTGGAGATGGTGCGAGGCGGCAAGCTGGCTGCTGACGGTCAGTGGTACGAGGGCGGCGAGATCTTGGACCCGGACAACGGCAAAACCTATACGCTGAAGATGCGGGTGGCTGACGGCGGCACCAAACTCACCATCCGGGGCTACATGGGCCCCTTCTACCGCACCCAAACCTGGGAGCGCGCGCAATGAGCGGCCCGTCCAAACCCGTCGGTTTTGCGCTGATCACCGGTGCTAGCAACGGCATCGGGATGGAGCTGGCACACCTGATGGCCCAGCGCGGACACGACCTCCTGCTGGTGGCGCGCAGCGCGGATCGCCTGGCCACGCTGGCAGGTGGTTTGCAGCGGGAGCACGGCGTCACCGTGCGCCACCTGGCGCTGGACCTGGCCATCCCTGGCGCGGCGCAAATCCTTCATGACTACTGCCGTGCCGAAAACCTGCCGGTCAGCATTTTGGTCAACAACGCAGGCTATGGCGACTACAAGCCAGTGGCCGATGCAGACGCTGGGGTACTGGGCGACATGCTGGAGCTCAACGTGGTCGCACTCACCGCGTTGAGTTGCCTGTTCGCCAATGACTTCAAGCGCCAGGGCTATGGCCGCATTGGCAACATCGGCTCTACCTCAGCGTTTCAGCCCTGCCCCGGCTTTGCCAGCTACGGCGCCAGCAAGGGCTACGTGATGCTGTTTACCGAGGCCTTGCACGCCGAACTGCGCGGCAGTGGTGTCAGCGCCACGGTGATCAACCCCGGCTTTACCGACACAGGCTTCAACGCCCGCGCCGACATGGTCGGTCATTCGATGACCAAGGGCGCCGCCGAAGCGAAAGACGTTGCCCACGCGGTCTACGGCGCCATGATGGCGGGTGAAATGAACCGGGTGGTGGGCTTTGTGAACAAGCTGTGGGCGCAGTCCACGCTGTTTGCGGCATCCCGCCACCTGCTGGTGTGGGTGGCGCAGTGGCGCTTGCGTGATCGCACGACCCCAAAAGCCAGCGCCACTTGGTAACAATGAAGTCTTGAAGTACCCGCAATTGGGCCCACAACCTAAACCGCAAACCCCCATGATCCTCAAAGACCGAATGACCGCCACCATCGAAGGGGACTTTGTGCTGTTCCTGATCGGAATGCGCCTTAACCAACCCTGGAAAGTGCACAAGTGGCTCCCGGTGATGACGGCCATGGGCCGCATGCTGCGCGAGTTGGAGAGCCAGCCCGACTTGGGCCTGCTGCACCAGGACGTATGGTTGTCGCGCACCATCATGCAGGTGCAGTACTGGCGGTCCATGGACCATTTGTTGGCGTATGCCAAAAACAGGGACGCGGCGCACTTGCCCGCGTGGCGTGCGTTTAACCAGGTGATCAGCGTCAATGGCTCGGTCGGCATCTGGCACGAAACCTATGCCATCGGCCCCGGCAAGTACGAAAACCTCTACGTCAACATGCCGCCCTTTGGCATGGGCCAAGCAGGCATGCTGGAGCCCGCGCGGGGCCACCGCCAAACGGCCTCTGGACGGCTGGGGCGCTAGGGCGCCTCAACGCCCGTAGCCACATTTATTGCCATCAACCGCAACCGCGCCATGACCAAACCCATGCACCTTAGCCGCCTTGCCACTGCCCTGGGCGCCAGCTTGCTCGGCCTGACAGCCTCGGCCAATCCTTACTTCGACGCCACCCTGCCCCACCACACGGAGCGCGGCTTTCGCAACACGGCACCAGACACCGCGCCCAAAAAACTGGGCGAGCTGCTGCGCTGGCGCTGGGACGTTGTTCAAAACGATTTGCCGCCACCCGCCCAAACCCCCACACCCACCACCGCACCCGACCTGGCACGCATCCGCGCCTACCAGCGCAGCGCCCCGGACAGCAGCACGGCACGGTCCGCCACGCCCCCGGCAGTGACCTGGATCGGCCACGCCAGCACCCTGGTGCAGGCCGGCGGCCTGAACGTGCTGACCGACCCCATCTTCAGCGAGCGCGCCTTTCCGGTACAAATTGCAGGCCCACTGCGCGCGCAACCTCCCGGCGTGGCGATGGACGATTTGCCGCCGATTGACGTAGTCGTCATCTCGCACAACCACTACGACCACCTTGATCGCGCCAGCGTCGTGGGCTTGAACGCCCGTGCCCAGCA
>Ga0214919_10010741_pt1 | contig 11530 bp, 10 predicted proteins | sample LL1503_MetaG_FD_177994 | JGI IMG/M metagenome (GOLD analysis project Ga0214919, IMG submission 177994) | Freshwater microbial communities from Lake Lanier, Atlanta, Georgia, United States - LL-1503 | ecosystem: Environmental > Aquatic > Freshwater > Lake | place: USA: Georgia | collected...
CACAGAAAAAGAGATTTCGTATGGCCGACGCAATGAGAACATGTGCTATTATTTCGATCACACCCCTACCGTTCTTGTGACTGAAGTCATTGTGCTCAAAGACACCACTGGCTACCACATCTATCTTCAGCGTGAAGATCGCCCCTACTGGGAAAGCATCGAGCTCGTCGAAAAGAAAAAAACAAGCAACGTCTTTAAATCCTCTCATGTGCATCCATTCAGCAGTGAGAAGATGATGATTGTGGATCGCATGATTTTTAGGAGCTGCACAACATTTCGCAGTAATGAGGATGACGAAACACCACATTCGTACGGGACCGTGGATATAGTAAGGAATCATCGTGTGTTGGCCACCAACATCACCTATCGTCCGCCACGTGCAGATCCACACTGTGCCTACTTGAAGCACGAGCTGCTGTACGAGAACAAGATGTTAAATTCGATCCTGGGAATCCAGTTCAACAAGTCGAACGACGGACAGATACCAGAGGGGGATATGCGATACACTCTGGAATTTGTACAAAAACTCCACGAGCGCGAACTGATCCGTCTGGAAAAGCAAAAGATGGGTCGTGTGATTACTCGTGATAAGGAAGAGGAATTCCTGTCACTTGACAAGTACCAATTTACGACAATAACCACTACCGATACTACCGATACTACCGATACCACCACAATGACAACCACAATCACACCACCAGAATCTACTCCGATCCTTGTCTCACAAATGATCGATCTTCTTCCACCAGCACCACCATCCAAGAAGATGTTAGTGCCATCACCACCACCATCACAAGCATCACCAACTCTAACAGCACCACCAACACCACCATTACAAGCATCACAACTATCACCAACTCTAACAGCACCATCAATACCATCAAGCCTAAAAGCATCATCGACTCAAGTGTCGTCTTCTTCGGAGAGACGGAAGAATTTCACAATGGAGACCAAGTTGGAGGTGATTAAGAAACAGGAATGTCGTGATGTGGATTTCGATTTTCGTCTTCACGATGACATCCTGCCACTGGATTTCGATCATAAGAATGGCGAATCTTCGAATAATTCACAGGAAAATTGTCAGGCGCTTTCGGTCATCTCTCACGCCCTTAAAACACGACGCCCAGACATCCTGGAAGAACACCGAAAAGATCCCGTCCGATACATCACCAGTCTTCTGAACTGCATCACATCCAGCAAGGTGTTCATCGAGGCTTACAATAAGAAACAGATCCAGATTCGCCCCCCCTCCGAACTAAACCGTCGCGACGGCTTGTTCTTACAACAGCATCTTTAAAAAAAAATTATCTTGAATAATTTATATTTTTTAAATTATTTTCTTATAATTTAAAAAGAAAATGACCCTACAACAACAAGTTTCTATACAAAATTTTTTTGATTCATTATGGGAATTAGATGCAGATGATCAACGTACAATTTTATCTAAGTTTCCTAATGATGATGCGCCTTCTGGAATTATGACGAATCTACTAAAAATAACTAAAACAACGCCAAAATTGAGCCCGGGTTTTAAAAAAAATCCTAGGGTATTGGAGTTTGTTCAAGAGCATAGATTATTATTGGACAAATATCTAGAGTATAAAGTGACTGATCCAGATCTAATTTCTATTTTACAGACAGTTATTGATAGTCAATCGGTTCCTTTAGACATTATAACAAGCACTATAAATACACAAAATACGATTAATAATATTAATAAAATTCGAGATGCAAAACTCAACGCATTTAAACGTGGAAGTCGTGGATATCCAGACATTAATGATCAAAAGCTACTAAAGAAAATCATAATACAAATTTGTGTTGAAAATGACACGACAGTAAAACAAGTCTTGAAAGAACTACTTATAAGTTATATACTACATTCAGACATTACCGAGCGAACATTGCAAACTATACTACGACAACATATAGCTCCGCCTCAGATATCATGTCTTGGTAAGATGACAAGAAGCTGTCGAACAGCAGACGGCACTACACAGACTTATGAATTCCCATTTCAATTCATGAATAAACAACAACAAGTTACAACAAGGAAATCCAAACTACAAAAAACATTAACCCAACTGACAACAAATTCTCCACTTTTTCAAGAACAGCCTGACGATGACAAAAGAAAAATACGAATCTTACAGCAAATGCGAAAACAATCCAAAATTCCAGATATAAGTAGTAATCGTAGAGGTGGTGGAGGTGGTGGAGGTGGAGGACAACAAGGTCAAAGTAAAGCATAGATGATGATTGATAGTTTTTATTTCACATGAATAAAAACTAGGCTAGTGAGTACTGAGTAATTATTGTGATGAGACAATAGACAGACAACATTGTTGTTTCTTCTTTTTCTTCTTTTCTTCTTCTTGAAGGAGGAGGCGGACGATGATTCGACCTAGAAGGACATGTATCGATGGTCTAAGCATTACCATTCACAATCTTTATTTTTTTTTACAAAAAAGTATTTTGCTTATTTATTACTTAACGACTCTTGATTTGATAGGTCTTGGTTCCTACCAAGGCATCCCCCATAATCTCCACCAAGTGACTGTTACCCCCTATTTCTCGAAGGATTCGATGGTATTGTTGCTTGTCGTATTCCTTTATAATCTCCATCCATTCTCTCAATGCCCGACTCGCATCCAGGCGTTTCGATGGATCCGGATGAATCATGTCCAGTAAGAACTCGTGAAATCGTTGGTTCAATTCATCATTTGTAAAACGATGATTGCCTAAAAAGTATTGGGCAACCAGTCCCAGTCCAAATGTATCGACTTTTCTCCAATCTTTCTTCAAGGTTTTATAGGTCCCATTGGGACCATATACTTTCCAAAACGCGTCAAGATACGGATACCTGGCCACTCTGTCGTAATCCGTATTTATGGTAGGAAGCAGCCTCCAACAAGTCATCAAAAACTTGATATTGGCTCTATCTTTATCCCATTCTTCCGCGGAATGAAATTCAAGTGTTTTTAAAAGACGTTGTAATGTTTCATACTGAGGAAAATTGATGTGTGCAATGGCACAAAACATCACACGTCGAATCCATGTTTGTACATCCTTGGTCGCAGTGGGAAAAAGGTAAGGGACATTGATAGTGATGTAGTTCAGATAAAATAGCGTGGTGGTTCGCAACAACTCCAAGTACTCGTTCATGCCCATGAGGTGAGAAGGAATGGGATATTGGACGAGTTTTTTCAACGAAGATTCGTAATAGAGTTCAAGAGGACGTAAGAAATAAATGGAGGATGGATGTTTCATATCATAAACATTGCTTGTTTTTTTACAGTCCAGGAGCAAGTCAAAATCGATAAGACCAAGTGTAAAAGGCTTGTATTGCTCTTGTTGTAATGAAGAACGATCATCAATCGTGATATTGCTCCTCTTGATATCACCATGAACCATGGATTGTGCATCTAAAAGACATAGAGCAATCAACAGTTGATAAAAAGAACCGATCAAGCGATTGCGATTCATCTCGGAACCAAGATTCTTGTGTTTTTTGTCCATCGAGTATCCCTGATTACGCATATACAAAAAGTATTTTGTACCATCCTTGTTTTGAAGTGTTGTATGATCCTGAGAATATATGGGTGATTTCAGATATACACGTTCAGGATCTATTGTTTTTATCAATGTATCCATACGGATGGCTTGTTCCATATCCTTTTTCCTGTAATAGGTCTTCTTCACCAGATTTTGTTTTTGTCGCAGTGAGATGCCCCCTTTGTCCAACAGGGTTCTCAACAGGGTATCGTAATCTTTTCCCGAAACAACACCATATCCCCCCGCACCCAATTTTGTTGCTGCTGCTGTTACTGGTTCCTCCTCTTTCGGTGTGGAAGTGGCTACCGATCGTCGTCTCTTTCCTCTTGTTAAAGTTGAAGTTGTCATACCCGGAGGCGGTGGTGATAATAATCGTTTTTTCATTGTTTTTTTTCTATCTGTTTATTTAGTTTATTTATTTGGTAAATGATAAATATTTTTTGAATGTACATTTAGATTTCTGGATCGATCCCCCATTGCAAGAGGGCTTGTTTTTGTTTCTGAACATTATGGTTCTTTGATAGATGATAACGAAGCTGTCCTAAATGTCGGGCCTTGAAGGATTTCCATCGAGCAATCTGTTTCTTATCCAGTTCTGAGATCCGTCTTCCCAGATAATACCGACAATACCATTGAAACCATCCTCGATTGTCCGGTCCAAGTATCCATCCATTCTCTTTCCATACTTTCAACGGCTGTCTCGCCTTGATTCCATACTTGTTCAAGGAAATATCCGGTGGATTTCCCGTACGGACCATCGGTGCCCCGGCATACCATTCCTTGGGGAATTCATTGCGACAATCCGTCAGATACTTGCCTTCAAAAACACCCTCATGAAGAATGTCTTGGGGTGACATGGGTCGAAAATCAGGAGGCAAATCACCATAAGGAGCTTCCAATCGATAGGAATAACCACGGTCCATTCGATTCACCGCCTTGATTACCCTCCTCGGCTGGTACCACTCCACACCATGTTGCACCATTTCTTTCTCTGTTTATTTACATTCAGTATTCAATAAATAAATAAATATTAATTAAATTATTCTAAAGACATGTTTTTCAATGGAGTAAATGGAGAAGGCGGTAAGGATATTATATGGTCACAGGAATTATGAGATGGTGGAGGTGACGGAGATTTTTTGGAAACATTATCCATGGGGGGGTGTTGGTTTTAATGAGTTGTTTGGGGATCCTTGTCATGGTGTCATCAAGTGCTTGTATTTCATGAAGAATGAAACAGAGTGTCTGGGGACCATGCTGGAAAACAGTGATGAATTTATTCCTTATCGGAAGCTGGTCATGGGTGCAATTTTTAAGAACGAGTCATGGATCTTGAAGGAGTGGTTGGAGCATTTCATGGCAGAGGGTGTGGAGCATTTTTATCTAATTAATAATAACAGTACGGATGATTACATGTCAGTCTTGCAGTCGTATCTGGACACAGGATTGGTCACATTGTTTCACGAGTCTCGTTCTTATGTTCAAGTGGTGGCATACAACCAGTATTTCATGCCCTATTGTCATTCCGCGGAGTGGATCATTATTTGTGATTTGGATGAATTTATGTATTCGCGGAAAGGATTTGGACGGATTGTCGATTACTTGGAATCTCTAGAGAAGGAGATCTCCGCCGTTTCGGTGCCATGGAAGATGTTTGGATCGTCGTACTGGATCGAACATCCAACGGATGGCGTGATTCACAATTTCATCTATCGAAAGAAATACGATGGCAAGGGGGAGTTCCCGATCGCGAATCGAGACAATAAAAGTATCTGCTGCAAGACGATTTGCAGATTCCATGCCATCTCATGCCTCGGCATGCACAATCCAGATCTGTCCCAAGGCCATGGAATCACCTCTGATGGGAAAAGAGTGGATACCATGACATCTCACCAATCGATTGATGAAACGATATTGGAGAATTCGGTATTGCATCTCAATCATTACGCGATTCAATCCCGGGAATTCTTTACGAAGATTAAGAAGACACGAACGGATGCATTTAGCTCTTCGACCAATTCCGCGAGAACAGAGGAATATTTTCAAAGATACGATTGGAACGATGTATGTGACAAGGAACTTAAGAACAAGAGGAATAGATAAAAATTGAATTATTTCCATTCTTTAGAGTTTTTTCAAGGAAGAAGAAAGACAAAAGAATGGAAAAACGATTGCTGACGGAAGAGGAGGTGCAGACTGTATTAGATGGATTGGATGAGGGGATTATGTTGGTTTCGGAAAAAATCAAAAAGGAGACCATGTCCCGGCATATTGAGAAACTGCGAGCACAGCTCAAGACGGTTGTCCTGTATCCATCGATGCTTTCTGAGTTGAAAAAAAAGATTCACGAGCATTTTCGGATGTCTTGGATCAGTCCTGGTGAGAATGTGGGTGTCTTGTGCGCACAGAGCATTGGAGAAAAACAGACACAATCTACACTGAATTCGTTTCATGCGGCCGGTATTGCCGTGCAGATGGTACTGACTGGTGTGCCGCGATTCATGGAAATATTGAATGCGACAAAAGATCCCAAGGTTTCGACATCGCGCATGTATCTGGTGGATCAGTCGCTGGATTCTGCACGCAAGATACGCCAGCACATTGGTCCGAGCTTGGTGCATGTCAAGTTTGGGGATCTGGTGACGAGTCATCATCTATTTCAGAATCAAAAGCTGGATGAGATTTGGTATCATCCATTTTCTATTCTTTATGGGAATGATTTTCGGGAATACGATCACGGGATTTCGTTTCAGGTGAATCGAAAGATGATGTATCAGTATGGAATCGGCATGCAGTTGCTCCGTGAGAAGCTGGAGGGTGCCTACAAAGATATTCATGTGCTGTTCTCACCCCTCCACATTGGTCAGGTGGATATTTTTGTGGATATTTCCGATGTCGAGGCGCCACGTGAGACCACTCTGTTTCTCAATGAACAAAATTATATCGATGTGTACTTGCGCGAGATTGTGATTGAGAGGCTGGGCGATGTTATGATCACGGGCATTCCGGGGATCCGGGAATATTATATCCAAAAAGATGTCGAGAAGAAATGGTATATTGAAACGGTCGGAAATAACTTTATCGAGCTTTTGGGAAATGATCGTTTTGAGATGGCCACCGTCATCAGCAACAATATGTGGGATATCTATCATTGTCTAGGCATCGAGGCGGCGAGACAGTTCCTTCTTGAAGAATTGTGGAATCTCACCACCTCGGATGGATCTTTCATCAATCCATGCCATGTGATGCTACTCGTCGATATCATGACACATCATGGTAGTATTGTTTCTATTTCACGTTATGGCATGAAGAAGGAACAGACAGGTGTGCTGGGTCGTGCCTCGTTCGAAGAATCCACCGACCATTTCCTCAATGCCGCCTTTTACTCTGAAAAAGAACCCATCCGAGGCGTCAGCGCCTCCATCATCTGCGGAAAACGATCCCGGATGGGCACCGGCCTTTGCGACCTTCTCATGAACCTCAAGCAACTCTCTCACACCACTCCCGGATAAAAACAATATAAAGAAATGATTGTAAAGGAAGAAAAAAAAAATGAGTAGGGTGAGTGTTTATGTGTTATATCACGATGAAACGTCGCATGAAAAGGCAAGGCGTCATTGTGAGGATATGTTTACTTCTTTTTTATACCACAAGCTGTCGGATTCGTGTGTGTTGGAGAGTTCTTTTTATCTGAATGACTTGAAACTGATAGAGGACAACCACGACTGGATCGGCACGATTACATACCATGCTTTGGAAAAATTTCATCCGAGCAAGATGCAGGATTTTCTTAGAAAGGTGAATCATTCGGAGGAAGAAGAGCTTGATTTTGATGTGGCTGTGTTTTTCAATCCATTTCCAACAGAGTCGTTGAGATATCAAATGCGATCGTGTCATCCGGGGTTGTACGAGATTTTTCGAGACTTGTTGGTGGCGATGGGCGAGGATGCGACTTTGTTGGATCATCGTAAGATGACTGTGTTTTATTCGAATCTGTGGGTAGCACGAAAGGACATTACACGGGCATACTCCGAGTGGCTGCAGAAAGTATGGGCAACGATTGAGGCGACACCTACACTAAAAGCGGGATTGCAACAGCAGAGTACCTATCCACAATGGGACGATCGACCGGAGTTGTTACAGCGATTGTTTGAGCTTCCTTACATGCCACAGTATCCATTCTTGTTTGAACGTCTTCCATGTTATTTTTTTTATTCGAGGAATTTTCGTGTCCGGATGATGGAGGAGAAACAAATAAAAGAAGAAACACTGGGTATGTATGTGCTATATCACGATGATAATTCACATGCAAGGGCGCTTTTGAATTATTCAAGGAATTTTCCTTCTTTTCTTTATCATCGACTTTCGGATTCGCATGTGCTGGAAAATTCTTTTTATTTGAACGATATTAAGAAACTGGAAATTGATTCTTATGATTGGATTGGAACGATTACCTATCGGGCCAATGAAAAGTTTCCCGACACGAGTCTTTATCGCTTGCAGAAATTATTGCATTGTTGTCCCGATTTTGATGTGGCGGTGTTTTTCAATCCGTTTCCAACAGAATCATTCAGGGATCAGATGGTACGTTGTCATCCAGGCATTGATAAGATCTTTGTGGCAATCCTCCAAGCCATGGGAGAAGATACAGCACCGCTTGATTCAAAAACCATGACTGTTTTTTATGCAAATTTATGGGTGGCGCGCAAGGAAATCGCACTCGCTTATTCAGAGTGGATCAATAAGATATGGGAACTCATTGAAACCACACCTTCCATCAAGACAATGCTGCAACAACCAAGTACTTATCCTCATTGGGATCGCAAGGCGGGCTTGTTGCAACGTATTTTTAATCTTCCGTACATGCCACAATATCCTTTTGTGTTTGAGCGTCTTCCCTGCTACTTTTTCTATACCAGAAACTATTCTGTAAAGATGATGTAGTATTTTTTTTTCCTCATAATAAAAACCTAAAAACCATAAATGAGTGGGAGTGATGGTAATACAATAAGTGTGATGGAGGATACGATGATCAAGCCCTTTGCCACACTGATTAGTTGTCGCGACACGATTGATTCGGAATGTCCGCGAGGACTGAGTTTGCAGGATTGTGTCCAGCGATGTCAAGACGATCCCTTGTGCGCGTGTGGTTATTATCTCGAGCCCGCATTTAACAAAGAACCAAGCTACTGTGCGCCCCTTAATGCATCCTTGCTCAAGAACATGAATCTCATGCTCAACATCTATCCACACAATACCGATCCCACCAAGGAATTGTGGCAACGCACTGCGGTCTTTTATCGCCCGCTTGTTTATCCGGTCAAGAATCCCGATAATTACGTGTTGATGCAAAAGGATATTTGTTCGCTGGCCTATGTCCTGAAAGGCGTCTCGTATTATTTTCAGGCGGACCTGTCCTGGCAATCCGACATGGCCGAGTCGGCTCAATTAATACTTTTTATCGACAAGTTCCCACAATTCTATGAGTTGGCCAATAATATCCAGTCTCATGCCACATTTATCATGAAATTCTTCGGACAACCCCAGGTCCTTTCCGTCAGTAAGAATGAGATTGCCATGGTCCCCTATCTGACCGTTTCCGGCACGTCCGATGTTCCCGATCTCTACTTGTATATTCCCGATATGGATAAAACGGATTCTGTCCTTAAATATCCCATACTGATGCTAGATTCTCCGTTCCAGATCCTGACCAACCACATGACTTCGTACTTGGGTGCGACATCCAAGCCGAAAAACGGTGCTGTCACACTGGGTGTGCTTCCTTATAAAGGAGATGATTCGGTGATGAAGGGGTATTTTGTGGTCTCGCGGCGGAACATACAACCGAATATCTACAAGGTCGCCGAGATGCTTCCTGCTCATACCAGCTTTATTAAAAACTCGGTCTCTCCGATCGATGATTCATCAAGACAGAAACGTATCACGACGATCGTGCTGGTGGTATCGCTGGTGATCTTATTACTGGTGATCTTATTGTTATTATTTTATTCGCCATTTTCGACTTGAAATAAAGAATCATGATGAAGATGAAGATGCCTAGAGCCGCAATGATGGACAGAATAAGAATGATCCAGGAGGAACGAGCTCGTTGTTTTTGAATGCAGTAGAGATAAATAATGTCATTGTCTTGGGCAATCTGCTTGCAATCGGTGATGTTATTGGAGGCCGCGGCCGCTATCACTCCCTCGACATAATTTGGAATCTGGGAAAATGGACACTGCTCACAAAATCCAGAGGTATTCAGATAAGTGGACTCAAAAGATTCACAATCGGCGATAATACCATTCCAATCATATCTCCGAAGAATCACACCATTCTCTATATTTCCCACGACATGAAGTAAGCCATTCCAGTACGGAACAAATTGAGACGAAATGTCCTGATTGAATTGTGTGATATTGACCAGATTACTCTTACCACTTCCCACCTCCATATCGTTTTTTGTTTTTTATTTCCATGATGAAAATAAAAATTCTATATCATTTCGATAGATTAGATAGAGATTAAGTCTTGAAAAATGAATCTTGATACATTCCAATATACAAGTAATAACCATCACATGTCTTCTATGTCTTCTAATTTTATCTGTGGCCAGATATCCATGCCTACACAATGGTTTGAGATGGATCCGATGGATGCAATAGAACGACGGACATTCACACTCTATTGTGATAGGAAAACGGAAACCTTCTCGGAGGATTCCGCAGCCAAGCTTCGAGAGTTCTGGATACAACATATTCAACCGACATATTATTCACCGTCCTCCCCCGATTTCATCGTCCATCGTTTTGATACCAAGAGCAATCCCCGACGAATTCATCCTTTCGTACATGCCTTTATCGAGTGGTATGAATCCGTTATTCTTTATAGGAAGGAACATCTTGAAACAAAAACAACAACAACAATACAACGACGACTTCCCATCCTGATTTTTGGATCGCTCGTGTTTCCAAATGAATGCACACGGAATTTCAGAAAGATAGAAAGAGACGATGCACAATATCTTCAACAAGCACATATCAAGAAATTGTATATACGATGGGAATGGATGAAGACACAAGATGTGGAAAGCGCCATCGTCAAGATCCAGTCCATGTTTCGCATGAAAAAAGCCATTCGACACGCCGATCAACTCCGTCTCGATCCAGACATGCTCTTTTCCAAGGAGACTCTCCACTGCCGACTGTCCAAAGTAGGGGTGGAAAAAACCTATCACGCCATGCTGGAAGGACTTGTATAAATAGGATTGGATAGTAAAAGCTTACATGAAAAAATATTTTATAGGGTTATGGATAGGAACACCATGACCACATCGTCTTCTGCTTCATTACAACGATGTCAAGAATGTCAGGAACATTCGCTCTGGGATGAAGATTATTCCATTATACCTCTTCGCTATCGACCCGTGGTGAAGATGGATACCATCAAGGAATCCAATGAAGAAGAACAACAAGCGATCCATAAAAAAAAACACGGCCTTCAATCCGATTTGGCCAAAAAGTCCTTGGATTTCTGACGCAGTATCCCATCAGGAACCAGGAAGGATACATAGTACCACGTATTCTCCGATCTTGATATTACAGTCGGTAAGCAAGCAATCGTCCTGCAAAGTAACTCATGCCATATCTCCGACCACCCCGAAATCGATTCCATTGTCTCCAACCTCTCTTTCACATAAAAATGTCTCTGCATTTCCCTTTTCTCTTCTAAGCTTCCATGTATTTAAACCACCTGTATATATATCCACATTGTCTCAAGCAATATAAATTTTCCCCATGAACATGTTGGATGTCACACGATGTAAATAAATTTATTTTTATTTACATCTTTTATTTTTAATAAATAATATAAAGAAATAAAAAAAATGCCAAGAGGAAGAGGAAGATCAGGAGGGGGAAGATCAAGAGGAGGAGGAAGATCAAGATCACCACCAAGATCATTTAGATCACCACCA
>Ga0214919_10010742_pt1 | contig 11529 bp, 12 predicted proteins | sample LL1503_MetaG_FD_177994 | JGI IMG/M metagenome (GOLD analysis project Ga0214919, IMG submission 177994) | Freshwater microbial communities from Lake Lanier, Atlanta, Georgia, United States - LL-1503 | ecosystem: Environmental > Aquatic > Freshwater > Lake | place: USA: Georgia | collected...
TGCCAAAAAATCATTCTTCACCAGAGTCGCGTGCGACAAACTTCATTGCTGAAAACGCTGAGCAGTTTGAAAAAGAATTTCTTCAAAATTACCCCTTGGCTCAATTGGTCCCTCAAAACGCAGTGTTCTCAGACTCAAAGCCGACCAAGTCTTTGGCCATGAACTTCAAGCCGCTACCCATCAGAGCCAGACCTGCTGCGCCCAATTCAATTTTTGACTTATCGAATTTTTTAAATTTACAAGCGGCTTAAGATTGGGAAAAAATAGTCACAACTATTGATTACGGTGTGTTGACTATAGGACTGCCAGTTTTAATCAGTTCATCTAAGATGAAATAGGCTTGCTTGGCTGAAGCCTTGTAGGGATCAAATTCTGGATGAGCCATCTGCACCATGGGATCATCTTTGGACAAATAGACAAGCGCCATAGACCATTGACCAAAGCGCCTGTGCGTCATTTCTTCCATCGACAGCAGTTCAACATTGTGGTGATTTCGATCGGCCATGATTCGCGCGTAGAGCAAATTGACTTGAGACCTCTCGCCCTCCAAGACTTGCATCCACAAGCCTGAGCCTTGACACAAAATACCCGTGATATTTTCTTTTTTGTTGTACCTAGCGGATTTTTCCAAAATTAAGGTGGTCATTGTCGTTGTGATAGGACCGACTGGCTGGCTGACATACAAAAGACGTACAAGCATGAGTGGCTCCTTCTTGAGGTAACAATGCAATCCATAAGGGGCATCTTGAGCGGATGGCTGACCCCATACTAACTTATCTCAACGCGGCTCAATCAAAAAAGCCCGTTGAAAATCTCAACGGGCTTTTTTGCGGTGTCAAAGAATTTACTTTTTCTTTTCGCACTCTTTGGCTTTTTCATTTTCTTTTTTGGAGCAATCTACTTTTTTCTCGTCTTTCTTATCGTCCATTTTGCCGCCGCCATGGCTGCCGGCAAAAGCAGCAGTCGAGACCAACATCAACGCTGAAACGAGTGCCGTCATTAAAATTTTCATGCTAATTCTTTCAAAATGAGTTAATTGTTGAAACAGGGTTAGCAGTTAAATAAAACTGATAACATTTTCATACTAGCGCAAACAATAAAAGGCCTATAGCAAGTATGGACATCCTATTTTCCTCACATGGAAAAGCCAGAGACTGAGCATGACGCCATTTTTTAAGGTCTGCATTGCCATCGGATTTTTCGGTGGAATTTGCTTGTCAACGCCATCGCAAGTTAGATTTGCGCCTCAAGAAAATGCCATTGTTTTGAATGCCTCTGTTCATGACAAGGGCGCTCAAAACAGCGCTTTCAGTGATCTGACCAAGGCCTGGCGCTCTCAACCTCAAGATTTAAGCGTTTCTTTGGCATACGCCAGAGCCGTCTTTCAAATCGGACTCGCCGAAGGCGATCTGCGCTGGTTTGGTGCCGCGAAAGCGGCCATATTGCCTTGGTGGAAAAAGGACGATTTACCCGCCGATGCTCTTTTTATGCGAGGGCTGGTCAAGCAAGGCTTTCATGACTTTACAGGCGGCTTGGCTGATATTAACAAAGCCATTGACCTTAAGCCCAACAAAGCAGAGTTTTGGTCTTGGCGATTTGCACTGCACTTACTGAAGACTGATTTGGTGGCCGCATTGCAAGACTGTGAAAGTATTGATCGGCTTTTTGGGCAAGACGAGTCAAAAGCCTATCGTGCTATTTTGCGTTATCGAACGGGCGATCCTCAAGTTGCCATTGGTTTACTCAAAACGCTGCTCAATTCACCCAATTATCAAAGTGCATCGTCCAAAGAATGGTTGGCCCTTCACTTGGGCGAAGCTTACAGAGTGGCAGGCCAGTCAGACATGGCCATTGCCACATGGAACAAGCAATTAAAGATTACGCCAAAGTCGCACATGATCAAACTTTCTCTCGCAGAGCTTTGGGTTCAAGAGGGCCAGTACCTTCAAGTCAAACAGATGTCAGCTTCTGTGGCGCCCACAGATGCTTTGTTGATGCAATATGTTTTGGCGCTCAAAGGACTTCAAGATCCCGCAGAAAAAAATCTTGCAGCGCTTTTGGAATCTAGGCTGAAGTCACAGTCATTGCGCCAAGAGGCACTGATTGAACGGCCTCAACTGATTTACTTCATTGACTATGCCAAGGACCCCACAGCAGGTTTGAGCTTGTCAATTGAAAACTGGAAAAGTCAGCAAGAACCCCGTGATGCGGTGCTTTTTCTCAAAGCAGCATTGGCGCTGAATCAGCCACAAGCCGCACATGCTGTGGTTGCATGGCTCGACAAGACGAATTACTCAGATCCACAAATCAAAGAATTACAGGCGAGATTGAAAACACAACTTCAATCTGCGCCGTCTGCCAAGTAAGGAGGTAAAAATGACTTCCAACATTCGAAAGATAGGCGCCATTTTAAGGTCATGCGTTCTTCTTTTCATGGCCATCTCAAGTGGCAATGCACAGGCACATTCCAGCAGCAACAGTTACATCACATTCAGCACCCAAGACCAAATCAGTGTGTTGCGTGTCGATATCAATTTGCGCGATATCGATCTTGTCTTTGATCTTGACCAAAACAAAGATGGCAAAGTGAGTTGGGGCGAAACGCTGGCTAAAACAACTGAAATCACAGCTTGGCTTGAGCAAGGCATTGCGTTGAGCAGAACCAATCAAAAGTGTTCACTGACGCAGATGAACATCAAAGCCAGTGACCACGCTGATGGGACATACCTGAGTGTTGAATGGGCTGTGGCTTGCTTAGGCGCCGCACAAGAAGGGCCGGCAGGATTAAGCCTTCGATACGGTTTGATGTTTGATCAAGATAATTTGCACCGTGCGCTGGTCAAAATCGATTTGCCGGATGCTCAAAGCAGTGCCATCCTAAGCCCTGACCGACCTGAAGTTAGCCTCACCAAAGCCAATGACTCTGTCCCCCGTGTTTTAGCGCGGTATTTGATTGAAGGTATTTGGCACATATGGATAGGCATTGACCACATTCTTTTTCTGCTGAGTCTTTTGATATTGGCTTTTTTAGAGCCAAGCCGAAAGAGTGTGATTCAGTGGCCAGCGGTTCAAAACGCGAAGACTGCCGTACTTGATGTGTTGACTGTGGTCACTGCATTCACATTGGCACATTCCATTACCTTGGGATTGAGCATCTTCAAATGGCTTGAACCTTCGGCAGACTTGATTGAGCCCGCCATTGCACTTTCAGTGGTTGCTGCCGCTTTGAACAATTTGCTTGGCTGGGCTGCACTGCGTCGCTGGCAACTTGCTTTTGCTTTTGGTCTGGTGCATGGCTTTGGGTTTGCCAATGTATTGCTAGATCTCGGTTTGCCTTCAGACCAACTGGCCATTGCTTTGGGCGGTTTTAATTTGGGCGTTGAACTGGGCCAAATTGCAATTGTGTTGGTGTTTTTGCCTGTGGCATGGACGCTGAGACACACAAAGTTTTACCGATGGGTGATCGTGGTCGGTGGGTCTTTAACCATCGCAGTTTTAGGCACAATTTGGACCTTGCAGCGCACAGGCTTCTTTTTTGATTATATTAGTCTCTAATTTATACGGGGTCTTTCTAAATGATCAACTTCTCTGATTTAAAAAAATTGGTTTTGCCATGCGTGTCCGCTTGCGTGCTGGCTTTTTCTGCCATGACACACGCACAGGCCCAAACCACGCTGCGGGTCACCACCATCCCCGAAGAGGCCGCTACCGAGCAGGTTCGCAAGTTCACGCCGCTTGCGACTTACTTGGAAAAACAGTTGGACATGAAAGTTCAGTTCACCCCCGTGACCGACTATCCTGCAGCCGTTGAGTCGCTGGTGAACAAAAAGGTAGAGTTAGTTTGGCTCGGTGGTTTTACCTTTGTGCAGGCCAACATTCGTTCAGGCGGCAAAATTGTGCCCTTGGCGCAGCGTGAAGAGGACGCCAAGTTTCAATCAGTGTTCATTGCCAAGACCAATTCTGGCATCAAGAGTTTGGCCGACATGAAGGGCAAGCAAGTCTCTTTTGGTTCACAAAGCAGCACCTCAGGCCACCTGATGCCGCGCAGCTTTTTGTTGCAAGCCAACATCGAACCTGAAAAAGATTTCAAGCGCGTTGCTTACAGCGGCGCCCACGATGCCACCATCGCATCCGTGGTCAGCGGCAAGGTTGATGCCGCTGCCTTAGACATCACGGTTTGGCAAAAGTTCGTCTCTGAAAACAAGGTCAACACTCAGGATGTGAATGTGTTCTTCACAACACCGTCCTACTTCAACTACAACTGGTCGGTTCATGCCGACATGCCAGCTCAACAGCGTGAAAAAATCAAAGCTGCTTTGCTTGCCCTGAATCCTGCCAACCCCGAACATGCCGAAATTCTCAAGCTCAATCGCGCCACCCGTTACGTGCCTACGACGCCTGAAAATTACAAAGGTTTAGAGTCGGCTGCTCGCAGCGCAGGCTTGCTGCAATAAACGGGTGATTCACCCTTGAACATCGAGCTTTCGGACCTTCAGGCCCGACACCCATCGGCACTTGCGCATGCCCCCGCAGCCTTGCAAGGTATCAGCCTGCAACTCGGCGTGGGAGAGCAAGTTGCGATCATTGGCCCTTCGGGTGCGGGTAAGACCAGCTTGCTTCAAATAATGGCTTGTACCCAGCGGCCTACGCATGGCTCGCTGCGTTTAGGGGGGCAAGACCCTTGGCGTTTGTCAACCAGTGCGCTGCGTCGTTTGCGTGGCCAATTGTTTCTAGCGCCTCAGGTGCCGCCATTGCCACCGCGCCAACGCGTTGTGACCTCGGTGTTGGCCGGACGTTTGCCTGCCATGAGTTTGGCGGCCAGTTTGCGCTCGCTGTTTTACCCAAACGATATACCAGCAGCCTACGAAGCGCTCAGCCACTTTGACCTGAGTGACAAGTTGTTCGATCGGGTCGACCGCCTTTCAGGCGGTGAACGTCAACGCGTAGGATTGGCCCGTGCATTGCTGTCGCCTGCCAGCCTGTGGCTCATTGACGAGCCTTTGTCGGCCCTTGATCCCATGCGTGCTCGCTTGGCCATGACCGCCTTGGTGGGGCTTGCGCGTGAGCGGCAAATCACGATGGTTGCCTCCTTGCATCAGGTCGACATGGCCCTCGCGCACTTTGACCGCATCATTGGTCTGCTCAAAGGTCAGATTGTGTTTGATTTGCCATCTGCACAAGTCACCCCTGAGCGACTGGCGCATTTGTACGAACAACACGAACATGAGTTAAGCCCCGATGCTTTGCAATCTGAGCCTGACCAAGGCTTGGTTGTGCTTGCGCCTGTTGTCATGCACTGCCGCTAAGGCTAGCAAGCCCTTCGCACTTGTTTGTTAGATATGTCTGCTATCCAATTGCCCCAAGCCCAAGTGGCATCCGATGGCAAGCTTCGCGATCCAGACTTTTCATCCCGGGTGTTTTGGCTCAGCTTGGCCATACTGCTTCTTTGGCCATTGGGCGTGGCCACCGAGTTTCGACCCTGGGTTTTGTGGGAACCCGATAACCGAAAAGTGAGCCTTGATTTCTTGGCCAGCTTTTGGCCATTGGTTCACGACGCTGAATTCATGCGCATGGTGGCCCGTGAAACTTGGCGCACGGTTGCCATGGCCACCGCAGGCGTCACGCTGGCTTTGGTGCTGGCTGTACCCATGTGCTTGATGGCTGCTCGCGTTTTGTCCTTGTCGGCTTTGTCGGGCCGCATGAACCGCTGGCCTGCTGTGGTTCGCTGGTGCGTGCGCGCCACCTTGATCGTGCTGCGCAGCATTCCCGAACTGGTATGGGCCCTGGTCTTTGTGCGCGTCGTGGGCCTGGGCCCAACGGCGGGTGTGCTGGCCATTGCTCTCACCTATGGCGGCATGCTTGGCAAGGTGTATGCCGAAATTTTGGAAAGTGGCGAGAGCCACGCCACCCATACCCTGATGCGCAACGGCAGCGGCCGTTTACAAGCGTTTGTGTATGCCTTGCTGCCCAGCCATGCTGCCGAGCTGGCTTCCTATACCGTGTACCGCTGGGAATGTGCCATTCGCTCATCGGTGGTGCTAGGCTTTGTGGGCGCCGGTGGGCTGGGTCAACAACTGGACAATTCGATGAAGCTGTTCAATGGCGGCGAAGTTGCCACTTTGCTATTGGTGTTCATTGTGCTGGTGGCGTTGGCCGATACACTGAGCGCTTGGCTGAGAAGGGCTTTGTCATGATGCCAACTCGCGAATTGGCCAACCCAGCTTACAAATTGCCGCCACCCTTGTTCAACGCTCGGTGCAGAGCTTGCTGGTTCACTGTTGCCTTGCTGGTGTTGGTCATTGCCAGCTTTGTGTCACTGAGTCTAGATTGGGCGGCCTTTGCATCCATGGAAGCGGGGCGCAGCATGTACCGCTTCATGGCGGAGTTTTTTCCGCCCGATGTGTCGCCCAAGTTTGTGAGCAAAGTCGTTTCGGCAGCTTGGGAAACACTGGCCATGTCTGCGCTGGGGACCATCATGGCTGCAGTCATGGGCTTGGCCTTGGCCGTGCCTGCCAGCCGCATGTCGAAACAAGATGCGGCTTGGCTGCGCAGTCCCACACGCTGGCTGCTCAATGCCTTGCGGGCTATTCCCGAACTGGTTTGGGCAGCGCTTTTGTTAATTTCTGCAGGGCTAGGGCCCATGGCTGGTACCTTGGCTTTGGCCCTTCACACCAGCGGTGTTTTGGGCCGGCTGTTTGCAGAGGCCATGGAAAATATACCCACCGGCCCTGGTGATGCTTTGCGCACGCAAGGGGTGGGGCCGCTGCGCGTCTTTGCCTACGCCACTTTGCCTCAGGTCTTGCCGCAGTTAATGAGTTACACCTTGTACCGCTGGGAAAACAACATTCGGGCTGCCGCCGTCTTGGGGGTTGTGGGGGCGGGCGGTTTGGGTCAGATGTTGTCATTTAACATGGGCCTGTTTCTCATGAACAAGACCGCCACCATTTTGGGCGCGATGCTGCTCATGGTAGCCTGCGTCGATGTGCTGAGCTTTGCACTGAGGCGATGGCTCAACCATTAATCCAACCTACTCTATGAGATCTTGATGCCCATCAAACAGCCCTTTTTTTTCGACACTTACAAAGAAAACAAAGATGCAGACATTCAAGCGCTGAGCCAAGGCTTGCTTTGCCCTCAGGCGAGCTTGTCACCCAAGTACTTCTACGATGAGATGGGATCGGTGTTGTTTGACGCAATTACCTTGTTGCCCGAATATTATCCAACCCGTACTGAGTTAGAAATTTTCACGCTACAAGCCAATGAAATTCATGCGCACTTTCCCAAGCAAGCCACGTGGGTTGAACTTGGCGCTGGCAGCTGTCAAAAAGCAGCTCAAATGTTCACACACTCCAAGCCATCAAGCTATGTCGCTGTTGATATTTCAGTTGACTATCTCTCTGAGCATTTAAAAGATTTACAGGCCAAGCACGCAGACGTCAATGTGGTCGGTGTGGGGATGGACTTTTCAAATTCACTCACGTTTCCAGAAAAATTGCAGCAACAACTGACAGCAGATCCTCTGCTGGCCTTGTATCTGGGCTCTAGCTTGGGAAACTTCAATCCGATAGAAGCCTTGTACTTTTTGCAAAGAGTCTCCAATCTTTGCAAAATGGGACAGCCTGGTTCGGGGCTGATCATTGGCATCGACCTGGTGAAAGACTCAAGCACGCTTGAGCGCGCTTACGCAGATGACTTGGGCGTGACAGCTGCCTTTAATTTGAATGTCCTCAGGCGAGTCAATAGTTTGTTGGGTTCAGATTTTGATGTGCGCGATTGGCAGCACAGTGCACGTTTTAACGTGCCAGAGTCTCGCGTCGAAATGCATTTGCAAGCTAAGAAAAATCTGACAGTTCAGTGGCAGGGACAACAACGCATTTTCAAACAAGCCGAAACCATTCACACTGAAAACTCGTACAAATGGTCGATCAAAAAATTTACCACTTTATTGCTTGAAGCCGGTTTTTCAAATACACGGCATTGGACCGATTCCAAATCGCATTACGCTGTGTTTTGGGCCAGTTGAGTATTTCGCCGATTGACCCATTGAAGTTCAAAGTTGGCAGGTTCTAAAGCCTGAATAAATATCATCGCGCTCTGACGTAAAGAAATTCCGATAATTGACATGCCGCAATACAGCGTGCGTGAACTGAGACGCACCTCTTAAGACTTTGTGCGTGCCAAACCAAGGCTCTGAGTATTCAGTGTAGGGGTGTGCCACAAAGCCTTCAAAGGGTGTAAATGTGTCTTGCGTCCATTCCCAAACATGGCCCCACTCAAAGTCCTTGAGTGTTTTGGCAGCGCAATCCCACTCGGCTTCTGTCGGCAGGCGGCATTTGGCCCAAGCACAGTAGGCTTGCGCATCCGTCCAAGACAGGTGAACGGCCGGTGCGTTCATGTTCAAAGGCAGCCAATTGCCAAACAATACTGTTTCGAAATCAGAGCCCGTTTGTCGAATGTAATTTGGAAGGCGGTAACCCGTGGCAACAATAAAATTCATATATTGAGCCCAGTTGACAGGCCGCAGTGAGATTTCAAAGTCTTGGATTGAGCAAGTTTTTTCAATCAGCTCGTTGTCAAAGCAAAACGGTGCTTCCTTCATGTCTGTGTAAGAAGAAAAATCCTTTGATCCGAGTTTCCAAAGTTGGGAAGGCACTCGTGCTGTTCGGAATTCAGTATTTCCAGCTTTCGCAGTTTCTTGCAGCCACAGTGCTTTGAAGGGCAGCCCGAGTGATTGCGCCATGTAGGCGCTTGCCTCTAGGTGCATGGCCTCATGCTGCAGCACCAGCCAATAGAAATACAGCGCGGGGCTTTGGTTGGTTTCATTGTGCAAAAGCTCAAGGGTTTGAGCCAAGCTGTCTTGAGCGTAAGGGATGCACTTGGAGGGCGTTAAAAGTTTCAATTCCCAGCGCGTCGAATGGGCTACCTTGGCACTGTCAAACCACGCATCGGCTTCATTGAGAAGCGACGCTTTGCGTGGCTGTGAAAGATCGCAGGCCAGGCCGCGCGAGCGTTGCAGGTTTCGGGCAATCCAATACTCTTGAAACCATGCAACGTGGCCCAGTTCCCAGACGGGCGGGTTCAAGCCCATTTGATAGGGAAGGCTGAGTTTGTTGGCACTCAAGTAGCCATCAAAAGAATTGAGTGTATGGCCTCGAAGTTCTTGAAGAGCCTTTGACAATGTCAGGATATTTGCTTGACGCATTGATTGCTTTTGTCCTTTTCGATATGCTTAGCGCTGCATATGAACCCAGCGCCTCATCCCAAGTTGCTTCCCAAAAAGTTGCTCCAATCAGAAGTGCTTAGCGCTCAACCCGCTAAGCCAACCGTGGTCATTGTAAGTCCTGCCCTTGCCAGTGCAAACAACGGCAATTGGCAGACCGCCAAACGGTATCGACAGTTGTTGAGGGCGTATTTTCGGGTGCGGCTGGTTAGTGAGTGGAAGGGCGAAAAATCGGACGCCGTTCTCATTGCTTTGCATGCGCGTCGCAGTTTTCCGTCGATTGCTGCTTGGCATGAGGTGCATGGCGCCCAGGGTTTGGTGGTGGTGCTCACTGGCACTGATTTGTACCGCGATATTCAACACGATTCTCAGGCTCAACAATCGCTAGAATTTGCGAACCGTCTGGTCGTTTTGCAGTCCATGGGGCTTGATGAGTTACCGGCGCCATTCAAATCTAAAACATCGGTACTTTTGCAGTCAACCACCTCCCGAGTCACCTTGTTTAAAACAAGGCGTTGTATGCGGGTTGTGATGGTGGGCCATCTGCGCGAGGAAAAATCTCCGCGCACCTTATTTGAAGCCGCAGCCCTGCTTGCGCAGCAGCGCGATATTCACATTCAGCATATAGGTGCAGCGCATGATCAGGTGCTGGCTAGCATGGCGCACCAAACAGCCGCGCTTTACCCTCACTATCAATTCACAGGTGCTTTAACTTATCCAGAGACGCGTCGGCAAATTCAGCGCTCGCACGTACTGGTTCACACCAGCGTGATGGAAGGTGGTGCCCACGTGATCATGGAGTCTATTTGCAGCGGTGTGCCAGTGATTGCGTCGCGCATCCCCGGCAACATGGGCATGCTTGGCGAAGACTATGCAGGCCTGTTTCCAGTGGGTGACGCCAAGGCGCTGGCTGAGATGCTCATTCGTTTTCGGCATGACACCGAATTTGAACAACTGTTAAAAAAGCAGTGCGCGCTTAGAGCGCCTTTGTTTTCGGCTGAGCACGAACGCAAAGGCTTGCTTACAATCGTGCAAAGCGTCATTTCTGCGCGCCTTTTGCCTTGAATGCTTAGCGCTTCAAGCAAGCCCTCTTTTTTGAATCAAGGACATACCATGAAGCCCACTGAACCCCGTTTGACCTCTCTCTCGCATGGCGGCGGCTGTGGTTGCAAAATTGCCCCTGCGGTGTTGTCCGAAATCCTCAAAGGCACATTGCAGATGCCCATTCCCAAAGAATTGATGGTAGGCATTGCGACTGCCGATGACGCAGCCGTTTACAAGCTGAACGACCACCAAGCTTTGATTGCGACCACCGATTTCTTCATGCCCATCGTTGACGATCCATTCGAGTTTGGGCGCATTGCGGCCACCAATGCCATCAGCGATGTCTATGCCATGGGCGGAAAACCCATTTTGGCTTTGGCCTTGGTCGGAATGCCCATCAATGTGCTGTCAACAGACACCATTGGCAAAATTCTGGCGGGCGGTGCTTCGGTTTGCAACACAGCGGGTATTCCCATTGCCGGCGGACACACCATTGATTCAGTGGAACCCATCTACGGTTTGGTTGTACTGGGTTTGGTGCATCCAGACCGGGTCAAACGAAACGATGGCGCGCGCGTTGGCGATGTGCTGGTTCTGGGCAAGCCTATTGGTGTCGGTATTTTGTCGGCGGCACTCAAAAAAGAAGTTCTCGATGCAACAGGTTATGAATCAATGATTGCCAACGCCACCAAGCTCAACACCCCAGGCCCCGAGTTGGCGGAGTTGTCCGGCGTGCACGCTTTGACAGACGTCACTGGTTTTGGTTTGGCCGGCCATGCCCTTGAAATTGCGCGAGGCGCCAAGTTAACGGCGCACATCAAGTGGGCCGATGTGCCTTTGTTACCGAAGGTATCTGCTTTGATCAAAGCGGGCAATGTCACGGGCGCATCCGGTCGAAACTGGGAAGGCTATGGCCCAGAAATTAAGCTTGACAGCGGTTTACCCACTGAATGCCAAACTCTTTTGTCTGATCCGCAAACAAGCGGCGGTTTGTTGGTCAGTTGCTCGCCTGAAACAGTGCCTGAGGTGCTGGCTGTATTTAAGCGTCATGGTTTCAATGAGGCAGCCATTGTGGGCCACATCGGTGAAGCACAATCATCTCGCTTGATCGTCAACTGCTGAAGTTGCATGGCCATGAAGGATAAGGGCTAGCCAATCGAATGCGAAGTCGGCTGCAATAGCCAGCAGCCCCAGCACCATGGCCCCTTGTAAGACGTAGGCTGTGTTGAACCCAGAAAGTCCGACGATGATGGGCAAGCCAAGGG
>Ga0214919_10010743_pt1 | contig 11529 bp, 5 predicted proteins | sample LL1503_MetaG_FD_177994 | JGI IMG/M metagenome (GOLD analysis project Ga0214919, IMG submission 177994) | Freshwater microbial communities from Lake Lanier, Atlanta, Georgia, United States - LL-1503 | ecosystem: Environmental > Aquatic > Freshwater > Lake | place: USA: Georgia | collected 2015-03-15
ATATGTCAAAAAAAAATTATTATATAACTATGATAAATTCACAAATTTCACAAAAAAATAAAAATGATAATAACAATATATCAAATAACAATATCTCTAATAATAATATTTCTATAGAATTAAATAATAATAATGATTTTTTTCCAATAACTATTGATGATATAAATACTGACATATATCTTAAATATGAATATTGTAATGATTCTGACGAACAATATGTTATAGAAAATAATATATATAATAATCAAGAATATCCTTTTTACTCTTTAATAACTAATTCTGCAAATAATGATTGTCTAATTAACTCTTTCCTTATTAACGTATCCCCAAACTTTAGAAAATTATTAGTAAAAGATCAATATAGTTATTCATCGTATTTTAGAAGATCTATTATTACCAAATTACCTCTTGAAAATTATTATAAATATAATATTATTGAATTACTGCAATCTTCAAATTTTTTAACAGATATAATTATAGAAATATTGGCTAAAAATTATAATATAAATATTATAACATTCGAACCAATATCAAATAATAATATAATTATAAATGAATCTAATATCAAAAATAATAAATATATTTGTATCTATAATCCAACAAACACACACTTTAGTAGTGTGTGTTTTAATCAACAAAACTCTACCGAAAATAAATTTATATTATCATTTGACGAATATAATATTATTGAAAAATTTAATATATCCAATATCAAATAATACAATTAAACTCTACCAAAAATAAATTTAATATATACAATAAATAATTATATTATTTATAAATAATTATTTATAAATAATTATTTATAAATAATTATATTATTTATAAATAATTATTTATAAATAATATTTAACATCTTTACTTCCACAATATTTGTTACATATTATAAATACCTTGCATTATTATAATATAATGAAAAAACTTTTTTAAATAATTATGCTTTTACTCTCGATGCTTTCTTTTTTGATCCTTTCTTCTTTGATCCTGCTTTTTTAGATGGTTTCTTTGATCCTGCTTTCTTTGATACTTTTTTCTTTGATCCTTTCTTCATCTTCATTTCCATCATTTCTTCTTCAGTTTTTACTGCTTTCTTCTTTTTAGGAGCACCGCCACTCAGTTTAGTGCTTGTATGACGAGAAGTTTTACTTTTTGATGACTTTTTTTTTGATCCTCTTTTCTTTGATGGTTTCTTTGATCCTGCCTTTTTGGATGGTTTCTTTGATCCTGCTTTTTTAGATGGTTTCTTTGAACCTGCTTTCTTCTTAGGAGCTGCTTTCTTCTTAGGAGCTCCACCTTTTAATTTAAGTTCATATGCTGCTTCATTATCTTCTTCATCATTACCACCGCCTGATAATTGTGGTTTATTGTTTAAGAATTTAGCATCAATACGAGGATCAAAACTACTTGATTGAGATAATTCTCTAGTAATATCTTTATTTGACATTTATGTATATATATAATATTATATAATAATTTTTTTTATATATAAAAAAATTTAATATAAAAATATAATAAAAATAATATATTTATATAATAATAGATAAAATAGATGAAAATAATATTATATTATAAAAATATAGATAAAATATTAGAAATAAGTGATGATAAAGTATTAGATGAGTTATATTATAATTTAGCGATGATTCCAACTATTAAACAGATAAAAGAGTATAATAATGGTATAATTGATAAAAAAAAATTTATAAAGGAGGAGAGGGAAATAATATCAAAATTATCATATAAGGTGCCATTATTTGATTATATTACAAAAAATATATATTTAGTAGAGAAGAATGAGGTATATAATAAGGTTACAGGAGATAATTATAGATTTTTAGATGAAAAAAATATAAAATTAATAAAAAAAACAATAAATAAAATAAAAACAATAAAAACAAAAACGGAATGGATAAATAAATATATTGAAAAATTAAATAAAAATATTAATTTTATAAATAATTTTAATATAAAGGTTTTAAAAAAAACATTTTTAGCTATTTTTTTTGAAACTAATCCAACAAGTAAAGAAATTACTGAATGTATAAAACCCACTTTTTTACCATATCAATATTATCAAAGTCCTTACTATAACAAATCAGAATTAATCAGTTTAGCCTTAAACTTAAATATTATTAAAAATACAAATATTCTTCCTTCAAGTTATTCTGAATCTGAAATTAACAATATATATAATAAAATTAAAAAATATGAAATTGATACACAAATTCTTATATATAATCAACTTTATATTTTATATAATAATGCCAAATCATATGTCCAGTATTATACATTATTTGGCTCATATTATTTTAATAATTATATGAGAAATATTTCAACAAAAGACGAAGAATTAGAATTACATATAAATAACTTTTTAGAATTAATTAAAAAAGCTCCAGCATTTAAAAATGACTATATTGTATATAGATTTATTGAAAATGATGAATATCTAACACAAATAAAAATTGGTGATATATATAATGAAAATAGTTTTATATCAACTACAAGAAATCCTTTCTATTCTGCAAAAAATAATATGTTCGGTTTTATATTAATTAAAATAAAAATTCCTGCTAATAAAGAAGGAATCGCATTATTATTAGAATCTTACTCTAATTATCCACATGAACAAGAAATTATTTTACCTCCATCTACCTTAAAATTAACAAATATAGATACTAATTATAACTATTATCATTGGGATAAGTTGGCTGAAAGTAAAATAACAAAAGTATATAATTTTGAGTACATAAACCCATTATTTTATAATATATCGCATATAACTTCAAAATATTTAATAAATTCAATACAAATACCAATATTAGACTTCTACAATATTGAATTTACAGGAAAATCCCCAAATGATAAAATATATAACTTTTTTAACTCTCTTCCAAAAATTAATTTAAGAAGAACTTTTTATACTAACATCGGTAATAATAAATACACCTTTTATGTTTACTTTTTAACTAAAAATAAAGTATATAATAAATTCTTCTTTTTACAAAAAAATCAAGAAAATAATCCTGCTGACGAAATTTATATGACTATACAAAATACTATAAACGGTAAAATTGAACTTTTTATCGAAATAAAAACAATTATTAGCGTGAATTATTATTTTAGATTTTCTGGTCATAAAAATAATATTCCGGATTCTGATCTTATTCACTGGTTGGCAGGTTTGGCTAAATCTTTAAATATTTTTACTATCATTATTCACGGAAACTATAACTCATATATACATATCGCTGAAAATATACTTAAATTTAATAATCTATTAGATGACTTTAAAACTATTCAAGAAATTGATAATCCTGATTCTAATATTATTAATATTTATACCGCCGACATAAATACATACTGTACTGATATTATTGATTATATTTATAATCATGATCAAAGATATAATAATATTACTTATATTCAAAGAAAAATTCCCCTTCACATGATTAATAAATTAAAAAATATTAAATTTAAAAATTTATATGAAAAATATTCTAATAAATATGAAAGAATTGAAGAACTAAATTATATTTATAATAAAGGAGATTTAGATATTAGTATTATGGAATTTTATAAAATAATTCATAGCAAATATCCTTATCTTATTAATAAATTACAAAATATAATTTTAAACCTATACCCAAAAGAATTTGAACTTCCATGGCACTTCTATTACATTTTTAAACCATTTGAATATTTATATCAAAAAAAAATAATCCCATACATTACTTCTCAATATACCGACCCTATTGACGATCTAATAAAAAATCTTAGAAATGAAACTTTGTTTATTCATGATAACAAATTTAGACAAATTATGTTGATCGAATAATAAAATAATCTTTTATTCAATATCTGAACAACATTTTATAATATACTAATCGAATACTTGGGTTTTTTGAACAACATTTTATAATATACTAATCGAATACTTGGGTTTTTTTAACAACATTTTATAATATACTAATGGAATACTTGGGTTTTTTGAACAACATTTTATAATATACTAATCGAATACTTGGGTTTTTTGAACAACATTTTATAATATACTAATGGAATACTTGGGTTTTTTGAACAACATTTTATAATATACTAATCGAATACTTGGGTTTTTTGAACAACATTTTATAATATACTAATCGAATACTTGGGTTTTTTGAACAACATTTTATAATATGTTGATATAAATAATTTAAACTATATATCTCGCTATCACAATTACTACATCTAAAACAATTTAATGGTTCATCAAATAAATCATTAAATTGTTTTGTTTATTAATTTAGTTAGATCATCTACTAAACTTAATAATGGCATATTTATTCTTATATATTTATAAGGATTTTTAGTAAAATCATAACATGTATGATTTATACCACATCTAGGACACTTAAATACATCTAAAACCATAGCATTTAGTTTTATTAAATCTCATTCATTATTACATTTAATTATCCATTTGCAAGGCGGAACAATTTCTAAACATATGTTTTTATGAAAGATTTTATTTTTAAGCATTTTCTTTTTAATTTTATCATTAAAGTAGGTTTCTTTTTTATTTTTTTTTATTATTAATGTTAATTATATTAGGTAATGATAAATTAGAACAATCATCAAGCTACATTTAATTGTTTTTAATTGTTTTTAATTGTTTTTCAAGATTTTTTTTTAGATTTTTCTAAAATGTATTATATTGAAATTGAAGTTCTTTAATTTTTTCTTGTAATATTTTTATATTTTTGATATATATTTGTAATTAATGAAATTATTAATAATTTTATTTGTAATTTCTGATATAGAAAATGTAAAAAATGACATATTTAGATAATTTTATTATAATATTGTAATAATAATAAAATGAATTATGGTAGATAATTATTACTAATAGGATAATTAAATAAATTATTAAGTTTTTTATTCAAAAATAATAACGAATAAATCATGATTTAAGTTATTATCTACAATGTCTATAATATAATTTTTTTTATTTTCATTATTTATTGGTCGTGTATTATTATTAATATTATTATCATTATTAATAATATCAATATGATTAATATTGCAACATATTCCTTTTGAATTAGAATCAGGACATAAATATCTTATGTATTTATTAGATGGTAAATTTCCTTTATAATTATTATATAAGATTCTGTGAAGAGGTTGTTTTTTCTTTTTAAGCCAAAAATTTATATATTTAGAGTTATGATAGGAATATGATATGGCACCATTCCAAATACAACATTCAGTTGGAGAAAATGGATCAGTATTTATTTTTGATGCTATTCTAATTATATCTTTATAAAAAAGTCTATGTTCAATATTTACATTTTCTAATTGATTTTTATATAATAAATTTATAATTTCTTCTTTGTTCATATATTATATATTATATTAAAATATATTAATATGGATAGAAAAATTAAATAATTATGTTAAAATACAAAACAGTTAATAAAATTGATTACTTTTAATAAAAAATTAAATAATTATTTAATTACACAATAGTAATAAAAAAATTAAATAATTATTGATTAAAATACATAACAGTTAATAAAACAAAATTACTCTTAATCAAAAAAGTTAATGAAAGAGGATTACTCTTTCAAAAAAGTTAATGAAAGAGGATTACTCTTAATCAAAAAAGTTAATGAAAGAGGATTACTCTTTCAAAAAAGTTAATGAAAGAGGATTACTCTTTCAAAAAAGTTAATGAAAGAGGATTACTCTTAATAAAGATTAAATAATTATTGATTAAAATACATAACAGTTAATGAAACAGGATTACTATTAATAGAAAAGGTATAAAGATTAAATTTAATATTTATAGAATTAATTTTATTATAAGAGTCAATATTATTGCATTCAATATAATTTTTTAAATATTTGATACCATTATCGAAAATACCAATTATGTTATTATAAATATCGTAAATAATAATTATATAATTATTAATTTTGCTTAATATATATAGTTCAATGATATAACAATATAATATATTTTTGTAAATGGTCAAATAGGTGAATAATTCATTAATGAATGTTTTTTTATTAAATTTAATAATAGGGTATAAATCGTTTAAAAGTTGTTCTTGATTATTATCATAATAAATCCATTCAATTACTATACCGATATAATAATTACTTAATTCAGTTTGTAGGTTTGAATAAAACCCCAAATTTCTATATTCATTAGGTAAATTTTTTTTAAAAATCCAATAAATAGAATTACTGTAAGCTCTATAAAGTTCAAATGTTTTATTAATAGGTTGATACATTATATTGCCAATAATTTCTAAAGAATTAGTAATATTGCTTGTATCAATAAATTTTTGTATTTTTTTTAAATGTCTGTTTCCGATTATAGGAATTTTATTTCCATACAATTCTTTTAACATTTTATTAATATTATAGTTATTAATATTGGTTTTTATAATTTTTTGATTATTTCTATTAGTATAATTATCTTTATTAACTATATCTGACACAAAATAATTTTTATTATTAAAAAGTTCATTATATTCAATTCCTTTAATAAGAATTTCATCAGTAATTTTATTCACAAATTCAATAAAATAGGAAGTATTTATTTTAAATACACAATTATTATTTTCCCACTTACAATTAAAATTATTGTTACAAGAATTTTTATTATTTATATTACAAATATTTCTATTATTATTTTGAATATAATTATTAATATCTACTACATTATTATCATCTACAGAAATATAATTTTTTATATTTAATTTATTAATTTTTGTATTTATATTTTCATTATCTTCATCATTTTTAATAGTAAATTTTTTTATATAAATATTATATAATTTTTTATTAATCATATAATAAAATATTTTTTTAATAAAATATTTCTTTTTTACTTTAGAATAATCATTATCATTTAATATCTTGTCTATTAATTTTTTTACATTTATATTTTTGTTTAATAAAATTGAAATCTCTAACCTAAATAACTCATATAACTCTATTTTGTGTTTTGCTATATTTATTTTATTTATTCTATCGTCAATTATTATATTTTTTGTATCATATTCTATTATATATTTATCAATAATATCATAAATAGATTTATATTCAGTGTGAATATTTTTTATTTTATATTTTTTTGCATAAGCCAATAAATCTTCATAAGATAATAATATTTCAATAATAGGAATATTAATATTAGAATCTATAATTAGAGCATTAATTGTATAATTATTATTAATTTTTGTTGAATAATAAAATCCGATAGGTTTAACTTGAATTTCTTTATTAGATAAATTATAAATATCGTATAGTATATTACTAACATCGTATAAAGAGTTAAGATAAATATCAGAATTAGTTTCAGTAGGCAGCCAATAAAGAATACCGGATGGTTTAACAGGTAATAAATATTTATTTTTAATAACAAAATATTTACATTTATCTTTTGAATCGATAATTTGTTTAGTTGGTAGATAATCTTTAAGATTATATGATTGTAATTTTATAAATAATTCTTTAGCGGATATTAATTTATGAATATTGATAATATTATTAGATGAATTTATTTTAATATAATCATAAATAATATTAATAATTTTGTCAGATGATAAAAATATTTTTTTTATATCAGTAGAACTAATATTTTCATTTTTAACTAAATAATAAACAGGAAAGTATAAACTATTATCTTTAATTAATATTATATTTATTTTATTTTTATCTTGAAGATAATGTAAATTTTCAATATTATAATAAATAATATTGAAATCATTATTATTATTTATTAAGTTTCCTGATTTTTTTTCAAAAATTAAAATATTTAAACCAAATTCATGAATAACTGTTGGAATAGATAATATATCGTACATTAATTCATATTCTATTTCATTTGTAGTATTTATATATATTAAATATTTTTTTATAGTTTTAAATCTTGACTTTATATCACCATTGTTTAATGACATAAAAATAGATTCTGCATTTTTATTATTTAATAAAATACTATTTATACTATTCTTTATGTCATTAACTGATATTTCAACTGCATTTGCTATACAATTTAATAATATATCTTCATTTTGATTAGTTATATATTTAAAATGCCATCCATTAGTACTAATTAGATAATTATTAACAATTTTATTTTTTTTATTATTGTCATATAAATTAAAAAATATTTCTAAATAATTTGGCAAAAACATAAACCTATTTTCATAAATTTTATTGGCATTTTGAAGTATGTATAATTTATTACTGGTATTTTTTGTTGATATGTTTAATGTTATTTTTCCTAAACATTTTAAATAATAATTTTTTTTTTCAACATTATCACTTAATTCTTGATTTTTTTTAAAACAACATGGCATGCATAAACCATAAGGATTTATTGATTTTGATAAAAATCCCACATACATATATTCGCCATTTACTTTTGGATCACACGTAAAAAATAATGATTCTTCAGCATCATTATTAATTTTAGCGGCAGTTAAAATAATATTTTTCCCTTTGAGTTTAATCGTTTTTTCATAATTATTAGTTTTTTCATTAAAAACATAATCATTAGTTAAAATTTCATTAATATTATTTTCAGTAATAATTTGAGGTCGTCTAATCTTTTTTCCTGAATTTTGACAGTTTCTTGTCCATTGATTTTGTCCTTTTTCTGGTTTATATGACAATCTATTTTTGTCAAGTTTAGTAATTTCTTTTATAGTTTGTTTATATTCAATATTAATAATATCTTCAACTTTATTACGACGTTTTGCAACATTAATTAAAAAATTTAATTTATTTTTTAGAGTTTGTCGTTCTTGTTTTTTATATAGATATGTTTCGATATATATATATAAGAATGCTTTAACAAAGTATATAATTTCATATAATTGAAATTTATTTCTAGCGCCGCTAATTCTAAATTTATATTTATCTCTTGTTTTGCCTTGTATATCAATACCGATACCTGGAGGTTTATATTTAGGAATATTATCATATTTTTTAAGAACATCTCTTGATTTTTTAATATTTTTATAATTTTTAATTACTTCATTAATTTTTGTTAAAGCTTTAGATTCTACAATATTAAATTCTTTAGATATTTGTAAGGATAATAATTTTATATTTAGTTCATAATTTTTTAAAAAATATAAAATTCTTTTTTCTATAACTGTATTATTTTCATAATTTGATATTTTTTTAAAACGTAAATAAGTTCCATATTTAGATTTATTTTTATTTGATATCTTTGATTCTCTTTTTTTGGGATCTATTACAACTGAAACATAAGGAAAAAAATATCTTGCAAAATCTGATAAATCATTATGAGAAATTATAAAATTATCTGGTAATGTAAATTGTTGAATTGAATTTATAAAAGCAAATTTAAAATCTTCATTTTTTGGTATTTCAAACGTTATTTTGTTATTCTCATTATTAATTTTTTTTAATAAATCTTCCACATAAACATAAGTATCATATAAATCATTGATTGATTTTTTATTTTCCTCTTTCCACTGTATCTTATACTCTATTCTTCCATTACTATTAATACTAATAGTAAAATATTTATCATTTTTTATTATTTTTAAATTTATTCCATATGTCGCATTTTCAAACCATTTTGAATTTATTATATCTTTGTTTTTTTCAATATTATCATCAGAATAATATTTAAATATTATTTTTCCCTCCAGTGTTTGAAACTTTATAAATGGATAATTCTTACTAACTATATAATTATCAAAAATTCTATATAAATCAATTGTATTCGAATTTAAAATATTATCAAATTTACTATTTATATATATTATTGACTGTGTAATATAATTTTCTTTAAATAAATTATTATATAATTCAGGTATATTTTTTGCACTATTTACTATATTTATTATCTCATTCTCTAACAATAAATCAAGATAAATTATCTTATAATTATAAATTATTTTTTCTACCTCTATGTTATATAATTCACCGTCATTTAAATAATTTATTATATTTTTTAACTCATCTAATGATATATTATAAAAATATATCCTTACATACGTATTATACAAATTTAATAATGATGAACTATCCACTTTATAATTTTTTCCTAATTCATTATATATATCTATCATATAAATCTCATTATTTGTAATATAATCCATATAATCATATAATATAGAATTTTGATTATTCTCAAATTCTATCTTATTCTCGTACTTATTTAATAAATCATTTAATCTTTTTAAATTTCCTTTTAGTATCTCATAATAACTAATATTATTATTCGGCTCTATGTCATAATTTAATATCTCATTGTTTATTAACCATTTATTATCTAATGAAATTTTATCTTCATGTATTTCTTTATTTTGCATAACATATTCATATTCTGACCATAAATATATTCTAGAAGGAATAAAGCATAATGTTGTATCAAAATTTTTAGATTTTTCATAATAACAGCATATTTTATTTTTAATAGTTTTTATAGTATCATCAATATATATATAATCTGCAAAAATATATTCTTTTACAAATATATTTGAAATAAATTCATCATATAATAAATTATCTTTATCTATATTCCATTTTATTTTTCCATTAGTATTATTATTATTTGTTATTTTTATTAATTCATTTATTGAATTATTAATTTTATCTATACTTTCATAATTAATTATATCATTGTTTATTTCATTATTTAATGAATCTAAATCTATTATATTTTCTGAATTATCATTATTATTAATTTCTATATCATTTTCTTCATATAATTCTTCATCATTTTCATTTTCATCTTCATTAATTGAATTATTACCACCAGAAATTTTATAATTATTTTCTTCAATAATTTTTGAAAAAATATTATTTTTTAAATTTTTTAATTTTTGTTTTTTATTAATATTATATATATGTTGATAATTATATAATGTTTTTGTATTTATTTTTTTTTTAATATGTTTATTATACCATTCTAAACTATATTTATTTATTATTTCTTGTTGGTAATTTTCATTCGTATTAATCACTTTTTCAATCATATAAGTTATGTGTTTATAAATAAAAAAATTCTTATACCAATATTCACCATATGTTTTTAATAACTCATTTATCTCATTACTATTTAATTCTGTTAATGTCTCAAAAAAATTCTTGTTTTTTATCTTATTTAATATTTTTATTACAGAACTATTTAATAAATTTCCTACAAATATTAATATATTATATTGAACATTCTTATTTAAATTATTATATCTGTGTATTACTTTTATTGGATTATTCATCTTCTATAATAATATATTATAAATTTATAAATAAAAATTTATAAATTTATAAATTTCTATATTAAAATTTTTATTAAAAATAAATAATATAATGTTCTCTTCTATCTATAATATTTTATTGCAACTTATAATACATTTTATAAATATTTTATTGCAACCTATAATACATAACATTTTATTAATATTTTATTTATGATATAATATGATATTTTATCAATATTCTCTTTATGGTATGATATTTTATCAATATTATATTGCAACTAAT
>Ga0214919_10010744_pt1 | contig 11528 bp, 9 predicted proteins | sample LL1503_MetaG_FD_177994 | JGI IMG/M metagenome (GOLD analysis project Ga0214919, IMG submission 177994) | Freshwater microbial communities from Lake Lanier, Atlanta, Georgia, United States - LL-1503 | ecosystem: Environmental > Aquatic > Freshwater > Lake | place: USA: Georgia | collected 2015-03-15
TTGATGGGCTACGCAGGTGAAAAAACTGGAGTGCCCTACCCGGTGCTGGCGCGCGCATCCTTTGGCATTTGGGGCGCCAACTTACCGGCCCTGGTCAGAGCCATCGTGGCCTGCTTTTGGTATGGCGCACAAACCGCTGCAGCCTCGGGCGCCATCGTGGCGCTACTGACGCGTAGCGACGCCTTTATGGAGTACCACAAGACCACGCAATTTTTGGGGCACTCGGGCTTGGAATTTATTTGTTACGTGGTGGTCTGGGCCTTGCAACTCTTGATCATCCAAAACGGCATGGAAACCGTGCGAAAGTTTCAGGACTGGGCCGGGCCTGCGGTCTGGATTGCGATGCTGGTGCTGGCCGTGGGCTTGTGCGTCAAGGCAGGCGGATTTTCTTTTGACCATGAAATCCCGCAAGCCTTGTTGCTGGAGAAAACCAAGGACGCGGGCATTGGCGGTGAGCCTGGCTCTTTCTGGGCCTTGCTGGCAGTGAGCGCCACCTGGGTGACGTACTTCGCCGCGCTGTACCTGAACTTCTGCGACTTTTCTCGCTACGCCAAAAACAAAGAAGCCGTTACCAAGGGCAATTTGTGGGGTCTGCCAGTAAACCTGATTTTGTTCTCGCTGGTAGCGGGTGTCACCACCATTGCAGCCTTCAAGGTGTATGGCGAAGTGATGTTGCACCCGGAGCAAATTTCCGCCAAGTTTGACAGTTGGTTCCTGGCGATGCTGGCCGCACTCACCTTTGCCGTGGCTACCTTGGGTATCAATGTCGTAGCCAATTTTGTATCGCCAGCGTTTGATTTTTCCAACGTCTTTCCCAATTCAATTGACTTCAAAAAAGGCGGTTATATCGCGGCAGGTATCGCTTTGATCCTGTATCCTTTTGCGCCTTGGGAGGGCAATGCGGCCCATTTTGTCGGCGCGATTGGCGCCACCATGGGGCCACTGCTGGGCATTATTTTGGTGGACTATTACCTGATCGCCAAAGGCGAGATCAATGTCGCCGCCTTATACGACGAGCAGGGGCAATACCGCTACGGCAATGGCTGGAACCCCAAAGCCCTGATCGCAACCGCAGTCGGCGCGCTGTTTTCTAGCATCTTGCCCAACTTCACCACCATCTTGCCCACCTGGTGGGGACTGTATGGATGGTTCTTCGGCGTCGTGATTGGCGGCGGGGTCTATTACGCCTTAAGCTCAGACCGTATAGCCAAAGAAGGCGAGGAAAGCGCTTAAGTCTTTTTGCAGTTTTAGTTCACTTAAAGGGTGCGTCTCAGGGCGCACCCTTTTTTTAATCTTGCAATTAATTTTTCCCGAAAGTATGGAAAACAAGGGCCAAATTTTGCGCAACCAATGCGACAGATTTCGGGGGATGCAATAAGGCACAATGCCCCGCAGCGAAATCCGCCTAGGGAGCGGTCCCCATTGATGAAGAGAGAAATACTGCTATGCAACCTTTTATATTCGTAATCCCGGTTGCCCTGTTAATGATAGGTATCGAGCTATGGGTGGCCCGCCGGCGCGCACTGCGGGTGTACCGCCTAAAAGATTCCATAACCTCACTTAACGTGGGCACGATCAGCCAATTTGTGATTACCCTGGGCGCAGGCATGAATATCTTTATGTATTCGGTAGTCCTCGATAAATTTGGCGCTTTCGACTGGGATACGAGCAACCCGCTGACCTGGATACTGGCGTTGGTGCTGTACGACTTTTTCTATTACTGGGTGCACCGCACAGGCCACGAAGTCAATTTGTTCTGGGCCGCGCATGTGATTCACCACAGCAGCGAAGAATTTAATTTATCCACCGCGCTGCGCCAGTCGGCTACCGGCTTTTATTTCAAATGGGTTTTTTACGTGCCGCTTGCCTTGTTGGGCTTTCCGATGAAGGTCTATCTGACGGTGGCCTTTCTCGATCTGGTGTATCAAATATGGGTGCATACCCAATTGGTGGGGCGTTTGGGTTTTCTGGAGTGGTTTATGGTGACGCCATCCAACCATCGCGTACACCACGGGCAAAACGAATATTGCCTGGATAAAAACTACGGCGGCGTATTTAGCGTATGGGACCGCATGTTTGGCACCTACGCCGACGAGCGCGTGGACGAGCCCGTTGTCTATGGCGTGCGCAAGCCGCTGCAAAGCTGGAACCCGATCTGGGGCAATGTGTACCACTACACGCTTATGTGGCATCAAATCCGCAGCACCACCGGCTGGCGCAACAAACTCATGTGCGTGTTTGCCGGGCCGTCGTGGTTGCCGCCCGGCGCCGCCCCTGCACCGGAATTTGTGCCCGAAAAATTCGAGCGCTTTGACACCCCCGCGCCCGGCTGGATGCAGGGCTTGGGCGTGTTCACCTGCGGCCTGGGTATGGCCGTGCTCGTGCACTTTTTGTTGGTTTCCAAAAATTTGGCGCCCGGCAAGGCGCTTAGTTATTCGGCAGCGGCCTTGTTGGCCTATTTGGTGATCGGCTGGTTGTGGCAGCGCCCACGGGTGATGGACGCCGCGCATGCCTAGCCTGGCCTATACCGATGGCCTGCTGGCGCTGGTGTGTCTCTGGCTGCTGACCCGCGCAAGTCTGCCTCTGGGCGTACGCATTGCAGCGGGGACGCTGGGCTTCGCCGCTGTGCTGGGCGTTCTGCGGTTTTCGGGCCTATACCCGATACCGCAGTGGCACCAATTTGTGTCCATGCTAGGCGCATGTGCCGCCTTTCCGCTGCTGGCCGTGGCCGTCCTGTGGCCAGATGCGGGAGTGACGCGTCAGTTGAAGTTTGCCTCTATCTTTTTTATCGTCATGGCGGCGTTCGGTGTGCTGGCGGTGGTCGTGGCGCAAAAGCGGGTAGTGGTGGATGCGCTGACAGTCATCTCGGTGGTCGCAATATTGATAAGCCTGGTACGCGGCGGGCGCTGGGGGACTGCGCTGAGTACGGCATTGATGCTGGCCGGGCTGCTGCTGTTTGCGGCCAAAGTCAATTTGGTGCCCGCCTTGGTGCCCGGCGACTTGCTGCATATCGGCATGGCCATTGGCCTCCTCGGCTTGGGTGTCAGCGGCGTGTGGTGTGACATACCCAACTTAGAAGCGCAGGAGCAGGAGCTGCAGCCACACGGCGCCTGAACGCGCCGCTGTGCTGCGCTACCAAGTGCGATTGAAGCAAACTGCCTTTAGGGACCAACCATGCTGGCACATCAATAACCGCGCTTTGTAACTCTCAGCCCCGCGGGGTACGCGCAGGTTCTACGCCACCACCATTTTCGAAAGTAGTACATGCTGCAAGTTCACGCCAACGGTCTGGAGTTTCATTGCTTAACCCAGGGAAGGGGCCCCAAGGTGCTGCTGCTGCACGGTTTCCCTGATACGGCGCACACATGGCGCCACCAAATGGATGCGCTGGCGCAGGCGGGCTTTTGCGCCATCGCACCCTATTTACGCGGCTATCACCCCACCACCGTACCGCCCGAAGGCTTTTACGACAAGGCCACGCTAGTGCAAGACCTGGCCTGCCTGATCGAGGCCCTGGGCGAAGACGAACCCATGTACTTTGTGGGCCAGGACTGGGGCGCCATCATCGGCTACGCCCTGTGCGCGGCACGCCCGGATTTGCTGCGCAAAGCTGTTCTGATGGCGGTGCCGCATCCGGCTATCGTGGCAGCGCATTTGCTGGACCCCAAGCATGTGCAGCGCTCGTTTCACTGGTGGTTTTTTCAGCAGGCCGATTTTCCTGAAAAGGCACTGTTGGCTGATGACATGGCGTTTATTGATTACCTGTGGCGCGAATGGTGTGCGCCTGGCTACGCCGATCTGGAGCACATCCAAAGCGTGAAAGATTGTTTGCGCCAGCCCGGCGTTTTGCTGGCCACGCTAGGCTATTACCGCGCCATGTTTGACCCGGCGCGGGCAGACCCCGCGCTCGGTGAATTACGCACCCTAATGGCCCGCCCAATTACCGTACCCACGCTAGCCCTATGCGGCGCACAAGACCTGCGCGCCGAGCTAATGCGCCAACAAGACGCGTATTTCACCGGTGGTTACCGCTACCAGGAAGTGCCCGGCGCAGGTCACTTTTTACACCGCGAGCAGCCCGCAGCCGTCAACCAGTTGTTGCTGGACTGGCTGCGCTAAGGGCTAAGCCGCTTTCGCCAGCGGCACGGCAAAATGGTTTTCCATTTCGCGGCGCAATTGGTAGGCGCGGGTGCTGGTGTCGATGGCGACATCGTCCCAGCACAAAGACTGACCCTGGCGTACCGGGCGCAGTAGTTTGATGTTGTGCGCCAGACCCAACGGTAGGCCGCCCAGTTTGCGCGAGGTGTCCGCCGGTAGCAATTTGCCCCAGACGGTATAACCGCCCTCGCCGTCCAAAATTTCGCCGGCTTGCAAATCGCGCTTGGCAGTAGCCACCACATCGGCATTCCAACAAGTAGCCACGCCTGTAGGCTCGCCACGCAGCGCCACGCTGGCCACCGACATGCCCACTTCCAGGCCAATCAGGTGCCAGCGTTTGTACAGCGTGAAGTAGCGGCCACTCGGGTCGGTATGCGCGTTGTATTCTTCAAAACAGTTTTTGATGTAGTCGGTCTCGGCCTCTACCGTCACCCACACGCCCATGCGAATGTCGTAAGGGATTTTGCGGCCATTGGCCTCCAAGGACGAAATCACCTCAACCATGCCTTTGCGCTCGAGCACGCCGCCTTCGCTGATGGGGCGCGTCACAAAAGGAATGTCTTCCACGCTAGCCGGTGGATACAGCAAGCCGTTGGAAGGCACGCCCAGACCTGTGGCGTTAGACACCGCGCTGCTTTCGATAGAGGGCTTGGAGCCGTCCAAAAAGCTATTGAACATTTTCGGATTGAGGCCGCCGCGCAAAGCTTGCTCAGGCGTGAGGCCGTAGTTGGCCCACACCGTGTCGGGCGTAGACTGGTTGAAGTGCGGCAGCCATTTGTGGCCACGCCCAGCCGCCACGACCGGAAAGCCGCAGGTGCGGGCCCAGTCCACCAGATCGCAAATCAAGGCCGGTTGGTCGCCAAAGGCCAAGGAATACACCACACCGGCTTGTGCCGCTTTGTGCGCCAACAAAGGGCCGCAAAAGGCATCGGCCTCGACCGTGACGTTGACCACATGCTTGCCGTGGGCAAAGGCTTCCAGGCAATGGTCCACGGCGGCGATTGGGTGGCCGGTGCATTCGACGATCACGTCAATGGCCGAGTGAGAAACCAGCGCGCGCCAGTCTTCACCGATGTGGGTGGTGCCCATCTTGATGGCTGCGTCCAACGACGCGGCCTGCATGCGCTGCGCTTCCCAGCCGACACGGCTTAAGTTAGCGCGCGCACCATCGGGAGATAAATCGGCAATGCCCACTAAATGCACGCCCGGCGTACGCGGAATCTGCGCCAGATACATGGAACCGAATTTGCCCGCGCCGATCAGCCCGACGCGGATGGGGCGGCCTTCGGCCTGGCGCTGCTGAAGTTTGGCAAACAAGCTCATGCGGCGGCTTTCTGCTCGTCAAAAGGCACAGTGGACGTTTGCAGGGCGCTGCCGGGCATGCCGTCTTTCCAGGGCAGATCGACGGGGTAGTCTTTGAGAAGGCAATCGTCGGGCAGGCACTCGATGGGCGTGAAGTCGCGGTGCGCGATGTATTCGGGGCGCTTGTGGCGGCGGATGTGATTGCTGACCGCGCAAAGGCTCAGGTAAACCGCCACGCGGTTCCAAGGCGAGAGATTGCTGGTAGACGCATGCACCAGGCAACTGTGGAAAAGAATCATGGAGCCAGCGGGGCCTTTGGGGCTGACGATACCGCCGTTTTTGCCACCGGCGCGTTCCACCAACGAAGTGATGAGTTCATTGTCCACAGTCCATAGCGGGTAGCTAGTGGTAGACAAGTCGTGCTTAGCCGCGACCACGCCACGCTTGTGGCTGCCGGGGATAAACATCAAGGGGCCGTTGTGCTCGTTGACATCGTCCAGAAAAATCGCGACGTTCATGGCCCGCTCGGTAGGCATCATGTCGTCGTTAAGCCAGGTGCCATAGTCTTGGTGCCATTGCCAGACATCGCCTTCAAAAGCCATCTTGCCGTTGATCTTGAACTGGTGCATATAAAGCTTTTCGCCCAGCAGCATTTCCACCGGCTCGATCATGCGCGGATGGCGACCCAACTTGCCAAATTGTTTGCTGACCATATGCGCAGCAAAGTTGGTACGCACCGCGTCGCGTCCTTTTTCTCGCACATTGAAGGCATCGCGTTTGGCATACAACTCAGGCACCGCGTCCAGCAGGGCCTGGGTTTCCTCAGGGGAAAACTGGCTGGGGAAAAAGAGATAACCGTCACGGTCAAACTGGGCTAGTTGCTCAGGCGTCAATTTCATGGCAGGCTCGCTGTTCAAGGTGGCGCCGGGCAGGCGGCGCGTGGCTGGGAAAGGTCGTCGCACACTATATCGCGGTTCGGTCGCGGGGATGCCCAACACCGCCGGGCCGGCTCTCTGAACTGACAACCCCCGACACCCGGATGTGCCGCCTAGAAAGCTTCAATCCGAGGGTTCGTCGGGCTCTTCCACACGCGCCGGGCGTGGGATTTTTTTCAGGCGAATCAGGCGCGCTTGTTCGATCGCGTCTTTTTTGATCTGGCGCTCGGCGTCTAGCTTTTCACCGGCGGCTAGCCATTGGGCAAACTCGTCCGGCGTTTCCAAGGTGACGCGCCCCAAGGCGCCGCTGCGAAAGTCGTGGATAGCAATTTCAGCCGCTTTTTGCAAATTCACCCTGCCGCCCGATTGCAGCGCGCCGCGCCTTCGGCCCACGCCATCGAGTACTTGTTCGTCAGTCTGGGCGCCAGCGTCGGCAAGGCCGTAGCGCGACGCCAGTGCCTGCGGGTAGTGCTGGCGCAGGTAGTCCAACAACTCCAGCGCTACTTCCTCGTCGTCAAAAGCGTTGCGGCCTATGGCGCCGCTGGCCGCGAGGTTGTAGCCGCTCTTAGCCACGATGATGCGCGGCCACAAAACGCCGGGGGTGTCGTAAAGGTAAAAGTCATCGGCGATAGTGATGCGCTGCTCGGCCTTGGTAACCCCGGCCTCGTCGCCAGTTTTGGCGGCGCGCTTGCCTTTGAGGGTATTGATCAGCGTGGACTTGCCCACATTAGGAATGCCGCAAATCAGCACGCGCATGGGTTTGACCATGCCGCCGCGCAATGGCGCAAGTTGGTGGCAGGCATCGACCAGGGCGCGCGCCGGAGTGGTCATGCCCGCATCCAACGGCAAGGCGCGCACGCCGGGCATAGCGTTGTAATGGGCCAGCCAGTCGGCCGTACGCGCCGGGTCGGCAAGGTCTTGCTTATTGAGCACCTTGAGCGCCGGTTTGCCGCGTGTGAGCTCGGCCAGCATCGGGTTGGCGCTGGAGCCGGGCAGGCGTGCGTCCAGCAGTTCAATGACCACATCAATCTCCCGGATGCGCTCGCCAATGGCTTTGCGCGTGAGGTGCATATGCCCGGGAAACCACTGTATCGCCATGTTCTTGTTCTCTGTGCCTAGGGGGAAAGCGCGATTGTCCGGTACTTTGAGGAGGGCCTGTGATGGGTAGCCCTGAAGTTCCGCTATGGATGAAGCCTTGGATTGCCAAGCCTGCGGCCTTGTAATCACCGCAACGCATCCGCCTTCAGGCGACAGCGTCAACCCAAACCTTGCTCAGAAAGTTGGCCACAAACCTTGCCTTTTAGGCCTTCGGACGCCCCAATCGCTCGGGCGAAAGATATTGCTCTAAATAGCGGTCAAACGGTAGTGTGTCTGCGGTTTCAATTTCGCGCTGTCGCTCGAGCGAGGCCTGCGCCAGTTGCTGAAAGTGCGCCAGCTCGTGGGACTCGAGGGCTTGCGCCAGTTCCTGCGCTTTGGTTTGCTGTGACAGGCTGCGCACAAAAGCCGAAAACGATCCGCCGTGCTGTTCGCGCATGGCCTGCAGCACGCGCGCCGAAGGCAGGCTGTCCGGGTGCATCAAGCCATGGTGCGCAAGCTCCACCGCTTGCGTGTACTTGCTACCACTATGGGCCTGGTCCAAGGCCTGGGCCAGCGGGCGCAGCTGGGCCACGATATCCAGACCCCAGACATGCAAGTCGACCATATCCTCGCCACGCTGCAGTTGCAGTCCGGGTTCACGGCCTCGCTCGGCAACGCACTGCTGATTGCGCGCCATGGCGGCGATTTCGGCCGGCGTGTCGTCGGGGCTGGGCTGGCTCAGACAGTGCAGTAAAAAAACATCTAAAAACCGCAGGGTGGATGCGCGGATGCCTACCGGCTCGAAGGGGTCCAAGTCCATCAGTCGCACTTCCACGTACTCCACGCCGCGCTGGCGCAGCGCGTGCAAGGGGCGCTCACCCTGAAAAATCACGCGCTTGGGTCGGATGGTGCCGTAAAACTCGTTTTCAATTTGCAACAAACTGGTGGCCAATTGTTTGAAGCTGCCATCGGCATTGCGCACGCCGATGTCCACATAGGGCGCATAGGGTTCGGTCAGTGCTTGGTGCAATGAGGCGGCATAGCCTTCCAGGCTGTTGTAGCTGACGGCCAGCGCGCTTTGTGCATCGCTTTGGTAACCCAGGCGTCCCATGCGCAGCGAGGTGGCATACGGCAGACCCATGGTGCCAGGTTGCAACTCTTGCAATGAGTGGCTGCGGCCCTGCACGAAAGTGGAACACACCGCAGGCGAGGCGCCGAACAAATACAAAAGCAAAAACGCATGCCGACGAAAATTGCGTATCAGCGCGAAATAGTCCTCGCTGGAGACACCAGGCAATGACCAGTTGTAGTGGATGCCCGAGATGGTTTGCATGCGCCGTCCGTAGCGGTAACCCAAGCCGCTGCGATACACCGTCTTGGCCTGCCCCACGTTGGAGCTGCCGTACTGGCCCAGCGGAATCGCGTCATCGGCGGGCAGGCCGCAAGGCATGCTGGAGACCCAGAGCATCTCCTGGCCCATAGATGCCAGCGTGTAGTTTTGAACGCGGCGCAGTTCATCCAGGCAATCTTCGATACCCGCGTGCACGCCGGTAATTAGCTCGACCTGGGATTCACTGAAATCGGTGGTGATATGCGGATGCGTGAGCGCCGATCCCAGCGCTTGCGGGTGTGGCGTGGCCGCCAATGCGCCGCTGCTCAGCGAGCGCAAGCTCTCTTTTTCAATACCCCTGCGTATACCTTGCAGTTGCTGCGCCGGGAAGCCTTCACGGGCCCAATTGCTTTCACTCATGCCAGTCGGCCCTTTTCGTTTTTCTCTCGCACTGAAGGTAGCACAGTAAGGTTTAGCTGGGGTGACCGGCCCCGATTGCAATAGCGCGCCGCAAGGGAATTGGCGCGGGCGCGCGCAAGCCCGCGCTTTTGGCGCTAGGCCAAGACGGCTGCGGGCCGCTTAGCCCAGATGCCGCCCGGCGCGGCCTATTTCGTGTGCGCCTTGGGATGCGCCACTGGCCGGGATTTGAAATTTGGTGGTCGCCACGACATCGGGTAACTGGGCTTGTAGACGCTCATCAGCACCCTCGCCCAAACCGATCCAGCTGCCCTCGCTTAAAGTGATGTGCGCAGCCTCGACGCTGCCGGCACCGGCACACAAAATGGTGCGGGTTGGCGCATCCTGCGCCACCAACACCAGCATGGCTGGCACCACCGCCTCGGGCTGCAAGGCCGCCAGCACCGGCTCGGGCATCAGACCGGCGGTCATACGCGTGGCGGCGGTGGGAGCCAGGCAATTGACATGGATATTGTTTTTTGCGCCTTCAATGGAAAGCGTCTGCATCAGCCCGACCAGCGCCATCTTGGCCGCGCCGTAATTGCTCTGGCCGAAGTTGCCGTAAAGGCCGCTGCTCGAGGTTGTCATCAAAATACGACCATATTTTTGCGCGATCATGTGCGGCCAAACGGTTTTGCTGCAATGCACCGCGCCCATAAGGTGCACTTCCATCACCAGGCGGAAGTCGTCTAGCTCCATCTTGGAAAAACTTTTGTCCCGCAATATGCCGGCGTTGTTCACCAGAATATCAATGCGGCCCCAGGCGTCCATGGTGTGCTGCACCATGGCCTGCACCGCTGCAAAATCGGTTACCGACGCGCTATTGGCCATGGCCGTGCCGCCCGCAGCGCGGATTTCGGCGACCACGGCCTCAGCCGCTGTGGCTGAGCCGCCCGACCCATCAACCGCGCCGCCCAAATCGTTGACCACCACCTTGGCACCACGCGCGGCCAGGGCCAGGGCGTGCAAGCGGCCCAAGCCGCCGCCCGCGCCAGTCACAATCGCTACACGGTCTTTGAAATCTATCGGCATAAGATGTCCTGCAATAAATAGGAGCTGTGCACCCTGCGCAGCCAAACCGCCAACTCTACTGCAAGCCTTGACCCAGGCATTTACCCGGCGCAACTAAAGCGACACCATGGAACTGAACTCCGAAATCCCCACCGCCCCGCCCCGTGATGCCGCCACCGTAGTGATATTGCGCGACAGCGCCCACGGCCCCGAAGTGTTTTTGGTCAAGCGTCACGGCCTGTCCGACGTACTGGGTGGCGCCTATGTGTTCCCCGGCGGCAAGATGGATGCAGCCGATAGTGCGCTCGGGCACCATGCCTACTTGGACCAAAGCCCTCACCAATTGCACGCCGCTTTGGGGGAGACCGATACCACGCCAGAAACCGCCTGCGGCCTGTTTATCGCCGCTTTGCGCGAAACCTATGAAGAATCGGGCGTGCTGTTTGCGCAAAACGCCCAAAGCGAGAATCATCAAGCCAATCCAGAGGTGGCCGGTGCGGCCAAAGGCAGCGACTTTCACCAGAGATTAGAAAGTGGCAGCTTGCGTTTGCAAACCCTGGCAGTACATCCCTGGTCCCGCTGGATTACGCCGCGCATGCCTTCTGTCACTAACAAGCGCTTTGACACCCGCTTCTTCATCTCCGTGATGCCAGCGGGTCAAAACGCAGCGCATGATGACTTTGAAGCCACCGAAAGCGCCTGGCTGCGGCCCCGCGTAGCGCTGGAGCAATATTGGGAGCGTGAAATTGAGCTGGCGCCACCCCAAATCATGAGCCTGGCGCATTTGTCACGCTACCAAAACGCGGAACAAGCCATGGCAGCCGCCCGGGCGGCTATGCCACCGGTCATCATGCCCGAGGCCTTCCATGAAAACGACGAGCGCGTGATCTGCTACCCCGGCCACGCTCGGCACCCGGTAGCCCAGCGCGCGCTGCCCGGCCCGCTGCAATTGTTCTGGCGCAACAAGCGCTTTGAGCCTGCCGGGGGCTTTGAAGCACTCTTTGCATAAAGCCTTATCGATAGGCAAGCTCAATCAGGGATATTGAGCTTGCCAATTAGACGCCGTCACATTGGCGGGTTAAGCTGACGCGGTCTTTGGTTCTTTTGGCCAGAGCAAACGCGTTTTCTTTAACCCCTTAGGAGATTTCCATGGCAGCACTCAAAGGCTCCAAGACGGAAGAAAACCTGAAGGCCGCCTTCGCAGGCGAGTCCCAGGCCAACCGTCGTTACCTGTATTTCGCGAACAAAGCCGACGTCGA
>Ga0214919_10010745_pt1 | contig 11525 bp, 4 predicted proteins | sample LL1503_MetaG_FD_177994 | JGI IMG/M metagenome (GOLD analysis project Ga0214919, IMG submission 177994) | Freshwater microbial communities from Lake Lanier, Atlanta, Georgia, United States - LL-1503 | ecosystem: Environmental > Aquatic > Freshwater > Lake | place: USA: Georgia | collected 2015-03-15
TGACCGGCACCAACACGTACGGCACCACAACCATTAGCGCAGGCACCTTGCAAATCGGCAGCGGCAGTACCAGCGGCACGATCGGCAGCGGGGCTATAAGCAATAGCGGCACTTTGACGATCAATCGCTCGGATGCTTACACGTTGGCTAACGATGTATCAGGCACAGGAAGCCTGAGCCAGATCGGCGCAGGTACCACCACGCTGACCGGCACCAACACGTACGGCACCACAACCATTAGCGCAGGCACCTTGCAAATCGGCAGCGGCAGTACCAGCGGCACGATCGGCAGCGGGGCTATAAGCAATAGCGGCACTTTGACGATCAATCGTTCGAACGCTTACACGTTGGCAAATGATGTATCAGGTAACGGGAATTTGAGCCAGATCGGCGCAGGCACTACCACGCTTACCGGCACCAACAGCTACAACGGCAGCACAACCATTAGCGCAGGCACTTTGCAAATCGGCAGCGGGGGCACCAGCGGCAACCTAGGCAGCGGTGCTGTAGTCAACAACAGTACTTTACGTTTTAACCGCTCTGATGCCGTAACCCTGAGCAACAGCGTCAGTGGGAGCGGCACCCTGGTACAGCAAGGCGGCGGTGCACTGACCCTAAACGGGGTGAACAGCTACGCCGCCATAGACAACCAGAGCACGATCACCAGCTTAACCAATTACAAGGGCGGCCTCACGACTGGCGCCCTGAACTACAGCGGGGTGCTGCCCACCAATTACCTAGAGGTTGTGAGTTCGACTACCCAATATGGGCAGCTCAATGTGTCATCCTATTCGGGCAGCATGCATTTTGGAGTTACCAGTGGCTCGACTTTGACCCCAGGTAGCTACTCAGCGGTGCTGAGCGGACTCAATACATCGGCATTGAGCGGGGCCACCTATGGCGTATTGGATGAAAACCTGTGGGTACTGAAGAGCCCTAGTGAGAGCCCCGGTCAATTGGACTTAATCGTTAGTAGCTTAATCACTAGGACAGGCACTGTGCTGCAAGCTAGCAATTGGGTTAGCAGCGTCGATGTGACCTTAGCCGGCGGTGCGCTGGCCTTGGATCTGGGCGGAACATTGATTAACCGCATCAAGCTGGAAGCAGCGACGGCAAACGCCCTGCATTTAGCCGGGAATACCACCGAGCTAAGCGGCTCTATTGTGAATGTTTCGGATAACGGTGGATTAAGCGTGACTGGCACAGGAATGGCTGTTTTGAGTGGCAATAACAGCTACACCGGAAGCACCAGCATTGCCCAAGCTTCCGCTCTGCGGATAGGCAATGGTGGCACGACCGGCACGATCGGCAGCGGGGCTATAAACAATAGCGGCACTTTGGAGATCAATCGCTCTGATGCCTACACGCTGGCCAACGCCATCTCTGGCACAGGAAACTTGCTTCATATAGGTACTGGCACCACCATACTTACCGGCACCAACTCGTACGGTGGCATCACAGCCATTAGCGCGGGTACCTTGCAAGTTGGCAGCGGCAGCACCAGCGGCAACCTAGGTAGCGGGGCTGTGAGCAATAGCGGCACGCTGGCGATCAATCGCTCAGATGCTTACACGTTGACAAATGATGTGTCAGGGACAGGAAGCTTGCGCCAAATTGGCGGCGGTACAACCACGCTTTCCGGCAACAACACGTACGGCGGCACAACCATTAGCGCGGGTACCTTGCAAATCGGTAATGGTGGTACGACCGGAAACCTGGGTACCGGTACGGTCCTCAATAACAGCACGCTGGCGATCAACCGCTCGAACGCTTATACGTTGGCAAATGATGTGTCAGGCAACGGAAGCCTGAGTCAGATCGGCGCAGGCACTACCACGCTGACCGGCACCAACGCGTACGGCACCACAACTATTAGCGCGGGCACCCTGCAAATCGGCAGCGGTAGCACGACCGGCAACCTAGGTGGCGGAGCTGTGGTCAACAACAGCACGCTGACGATCAATCGTTCGAACGCTTACACCCTGACCAACGATATATCAGGCGCCGGAAATTTGATTCAAATAGGCGCAGGCACCAATACGCTTACCGGCAACAACACGTACGGTGGCATTACAACCATTAGCGCGGGCACCTTGCAAATCGGCAGCGGCAGCACCAGCGGCACTATCGGTAGCGGAGCTGTGGTCAACAGCAGCACGCTGGCGATCAATCGTTCGAACGCTTACACCCTGACCAACGATATATCAGGCGCCGGAAATTTGAGTCAGGTCGGCACAGGCACTACCGCGCTTACCGGCAACAACACGTACGGCGGCACTACAACCATTAGCGCGGGCACCTTGCAAATCGGCAATGGTGGAGTCAGTGGCAGTTTGGGTACTGGCGATGTGGTCAACGACGGCGTATTGGTCTTTCAGCGGTCGGATGAGCTCAAAATCCAAAACGCTATTTCTGGGTCTGGAAAACTGACTCAGGCAGGATCAGGAAAACTTATATTGACTGCAAATAATAGCTACACCGGTACGACCATCATCAGCAGCGGCACCCTGCAAATCGGCGATGGCGGAAACAGCGGAACACTAGGTAGCGGCACACTTACCAACAACGGTGTGCTGCTGGTCAATCGCTCGGACATACTGGCCTTGAACATGCGCATCGAGGGCAGCGGAAGCATTGCGCTGGATGGCGGCGGGACTACGACGCTGGGCGGCACGAATACCTTTAGCGGAGGCATCCAAGTGGCCGCTGGTAGCACGCTGGCTATTACCGACATCGCCGCCTTAGGCAGCGGCCCCATAGTCCTGGTAGGCAGCAGCACGGTGCCTGCGTACTTCAAGATCAACGGCAGCACCAGCATTGCCAACCGAATCAGCGTGCAAGGCGACCCAGTTTTCGACATTGCACCAGGTGCTATCGTCAGCATCAGCAACGCGATGATCGACGGCATCAGCCCCGGTGACGTGGTGGTGCAAGGCGGCGGCACGCTGGCCTTGTTGGCAGCCAATACCTACACCGGCCCCACCACCATCCGCGCAGGCTCCACACTAGCCTTGGCTGATGCAGGCAGCATCGCTAAAAGCAGCAGCGTGAGCAACCAGGGCAAGCTAGATATTCGCGGTATTGCTGGCAACAGCGTAACCCTAACTCAGTTCAGCCAAGGCGCTAGTGGTCATCTCTTGATGCGCACCGGCCCCACTAGCACCCAAGTGCTCAACGTCACAGGCACAGCCAGCTTGAACGGCACGCTGACGCTCAGCGCCCAGGCAGGTAACTACAAGTCCGGCGTCTTTAAACTGATTGCGGCAGACCAGTTCAGCGGCCGCTTTAGCAGCGTCTCCACCGACCTGGGCAACTACGTGCGCAGCTATACGTTGTTGTACGGTCCGCAAGGCGTGGACTTGGAGATGCTGCTGGGGCCTGATGCGACTAACAGCCGCCAAACCGTGGGGTCTGTGGCCAGTGCGCAAACAACTTTAATGAAGCAGCGCAATCAGTTGTTGTCCGACATGCTCAGCCAAGAGTGCCTGCCCAGCAGTGCTGGGCAAAGCTGTATGGCGATGGAGGGCCGCACTGGACGCAGCACACTGGGTAACGAAGGCACGGGCCTGATCAGCGGCGCCTGGCAGGTCTCGCCCACCTTACGCGCAGGTGGCTATGTGGAACAAGGCGATGTCAAGCTGCGCAATAGCGGCGTTGGCTTTAGCAGCAATGCCCCCGGCTTGGGCGGCTTCTTGCGCTGGAATGCCCAGACCGATGGCAGCGGCCTGCAAGCGCGCATGTCCTTTGCTACGCATAGCGGCAGCTTACAAATTACGCGAGATAAATCGCTGGCTGATACCGAGGCCGGTAGCGGCACGGCCTCGCTGCAAAGCTATTCAGTAGGCTTGGAGTTGGCATGGGCTATCCCAGTGAGTGCCAGCACCGTGCTCAAGCCGTATTTGAGTGTGCAAGATACGCGCAGCCAGCGCGACGCTTATACCGAAAACAGTGCGGCTGAAGTAACTAGCCCGATGAACTACGACGCCTTTCAACACAACACGCGGTACACCACTTTGGGCCTGGGCATGAGCGGTATCGCCGCCCAAGGCTTGAGTTATCAAATTAGTGGCGCACTGCAATTTAAGGAAAGACGCTATGGCAGCGCCTTCAGTGGCAGCAGCCTGATGTACCAGCTGGAGACCTTTGCGCTGGACATGCGCGATGCCAGTGCCAACCCGGAATTTGTAGGCGCGGCCGATGTGCGCTACCACTTGGGCAAAGACCAGCAGCTCACTGCCAAGCTGGCAATGCGCGGTCCTATCAGTGATGCGCCGCAGGTATTTAAAGCGGCCTTGGGGTATCAGGTGTCGTTCTAAGAAGACGCTGCAAATATTTCGACTCAGTGCTTGCGAAACCAGTGACCGTGGCGATGCCCACTAAGGCGCAAGTTTGCAAACCTTTTAAAGCCTTTGACTCTATTCAATCAAACTGCTTTAGCGGAAATCTCGGCTATCTGCGGATAAATCGCCCAACCAATCCGTCAAGTCCACCAGACGCTTGGCTATCAAGTGGCGCACCTGGCCGCCACTGTCTTCATCGCGCTGCCACACGCCAAATACAGCCAACAAACGTGCGCGCAGTAGCTCGGCGCGTTGTTTCTCTTTTAGGGCTTTCCAGACGATGACGTTGACCGTTCCGGTCTCGTCTTCTAAGGTCACAAATACAACGCCTTTGGCGGTCTGTGGTTGCTGGCGCATGGTGACGATGCCGCAAGAACGCACCAGGCGGCCATGCGGCAAGTCACGCAACTGCGCGGCACTGAGTAAGTTTTTGGCCGCCAGGCGCGCGCGCAAAAACGACAGCGGATGGCTGCGCAAAGTGAGGCCAGTAGCGGCATAGTCAAACACCACTTCCTGCGCTTCATGCGCGGCAGCTAAAACCAGCGGCTTTTCATACACCGGCGCACCTTGCAAAAGCGCGGGCGCGCGGTGTAGCGCCGACGCATCCCAGACCTGCTGGCGGCGGTGGCCGCTGAGCGATAACAAAGCATCTGCGCTGGCTAGAGCCTTGAGGTCGCCAGCGTCCAGCGCACAGCGCAAAGCTAAATCCTCGGTACTAGCAAAAGCCCCCTGCCTGCGCGCCGCAGCGATACGTAAAGCCACGCGCTCATGCAAGCCCGCCACCATACGCAAGCCCAGTCGGATAGCGGGCTGTAAATCAGGCTCGGGACCCGATTGTTCAAGACTGCAATCCCAGTCGCTGTAGCTCACGTCTGCGGGTAGCACGATGAGCCCGTGACGACGGGCGTCTTGCACCAGTTGACTGGGGCTATAAAAGCCAAGCGGTTGACTGTTGAGCATGGCGGCCAGAAAGCAAGCGGGCTCGTGGCATTTGAGCCAGCAGCTCACATAGACCAACAGCGCAAAGCTGGCCGCGTGGCTTTCGGGGAAACCGTATTCGCCAAAGCCTTCGATCTGCTTAAACAATGCATCGGCGTAGTCCTGTGTGTAGCCGTTGGCGACCATGGCGCCGACCAGGCGATCATAAAAATGCTGTACCCCGCCTTGGCGTTTCCAGGCGGCCATAGAGCGGCGCAGGCTGTCAGCTTCGCCGCCACTAAAGTTGGCCGCCGCCATGGCGATTTGCATTACCTGCTCCTGAAAAATCGGCACACCCAAGGTCCGTTTGAGCACCTCCTCCAAAGCCGCGCTAGCGTATTGCACGGCTTGCGGGTTGGCGCGCGCTTTCAGGTAGGGATGCACCATGCCACCCTGAATGGGACCGGGTCGTACGATGGCCACTTGTACCACCAGGTCGTAAAAGCAACGGGGTTTGAGGCGCGGCAGCATGCTCATTTGCGCGCGGCTTTCGATCTGGAACACGCCTACGGTATCGGCCTGGCAAATCATGTCGTAAATGGCCGGGTCTTCGGCCGGGATGTCTTGCAGACGCAGCGGCCTACCGCGCCAGTGGCCTATCAAGTCCAGGCACCGGTGGATGGCGCTGAGCATGCCCAGGGCTAGCACATCGACTTTGAGCAAACCCACTGAGTCCAAGTCGTCTTTGTCCCACTGGATGATGCTGCGTTCGGGCATGGCCGCGTTTTCTACCGGCACGATGCGCGTGAGCGGCCCTTGCGTCAGCACAAAGCCGCCCACGTGCTGACTAAGGTGACGCGGGAAGCCTTGCAACTGGGTCGCCAGATCAAGCCAAAGCTGCAGGCGGCGGGGAGGTGGGATAGTGAAGTCTGCGCCTTCGCTGAAGGCGATAAGACTTGAGTCCTCCGACTCGTTTTCCTTTGCAGATGGCTGAGCGGTGGAAGCTTGCGGTTTGTATTGCTCGGTAGGCACCAGAACGGCAGAGCGCTCAGCTCCGTGTCCCCCGCCCGCTGCGCGGGCTCCTCCTTTACCTACGCTGAGCCCTCTGCCGCTCTGGCTTGTGGCGCACGAAGTCACGCTTGCAGTTGCAGTTACGCGCTCAATCGCACTTTGCAAGCGCTCGGCCAGTACGGTGCGGCCATACATGCCCGGATGCTCTTTGGCCAGCGCGTTAATCAGAGCTTCGGGAATTTGCAGCGCACGCCCTACATCACGCAGCGCGCTGCGTGGGCGGTAGCGCGTGACGACAGCGGTGATCGCGGCGCGCTCGCGGCCATATTTGGCGTAAATGTATTGGATGACTTCTTCGCGCCGTTGGTGCTCGAAGTCCACATCAATATCGGGCGGCTCGTCGCGCTCGCGCGAGATAAAGCGCTCAAACAACACGCTCATACGCGCAGGGTCCACCTCGGTCACACCAAGGCAGTAGCACACCGCCGAATTCGCCGCCGAGCCGCGCCCTTGGCAAAAGATGCCGCGGCTGCGCGCAAAGCGCACGATGTCGTGCACCGTGAGGAAATACATCTCGTACTTCAGTTCGGCGATTAAAGCCAGCTCATGCTCCACCTGCGTACGCACGCTTGCGGGCATGCCCGTGGTGTAGCGCATGGACGCGCCTTCTTCGGTGTAATGGCGCAGCGTTTGCGCAGGCGTCTGGCCCGGCAACACAGCCTCCAGCGGATAGTGGTAACGCAAGCTGTCCAACGAAAAATGGCAGCGGCTGGCAATCTCTAAAGTGTTCGCTAAGTGTTCGGCATCAAACAAGGCCGCCAAACGTGCGCGGCTGCGCAAATGCCGCTCTGCATTAGCCTGCAAACCGCGCCCGCATTGCGCAACCGGAAGCCCCAAACGCACGGCAGTGATCACATCGTGCAACGGCTTACGCGAACGCACATGCATTTGCACTGCACCCACGGCCACCACTGGTAGGCCACTTAGGTGTGCAATCTGGCGCATGCGCAAGGTGTGCAGCGCATCCTGCGCACCCAGACTACGCGTCGCGCCCAACCACACTTGCACGCCATAGTGCGCGCGCGCAGCCGCTGCAATCGCACAGGCTTTTTCCATCGACAAAGCGGGTGGTAAAAGCAAAATAATTTCATTGCCTGCCAAGGTCGGCCAAGCTGCCCAACCGCCTTGCGCCGGCTGCCAATGCAGCGCGTACTGCCCCTTGGGCGCAGCGCGGCGCGCGCTACTGATGAAGTCGCACAAATTGCCCCAACCCTGCAAGTCGTGCGGCAAAGCGACGAAGCGGAAACACGCTTCGCCGGCTAAGGCGCCGCCGGACATCACTTCTGGCGCATCTCCCACCAATGGGCCAACAAGGATCGCATCCTGTGTGATCGACCTTGTCGAGGGCCGATCACGGCGCGACTTTGGGTCTGGCACAGGCCAGGAGCAACGCACCCCAAACTCAGCGCCCGGCAACAACTTCAGGCCCGCCGCACGCGCCGCCTCGTGTGCGCGCACCACGCCAGCCACCGAGCACTCGTCTGTCAGCGCCAGCGCCGCATACCCCAAAGCCTTGGCCCGCGCCACCAACTCTTGCGGCAAAGACGCGCCATGCTGAAAGCTGAACGCACTGATGGCGTAAAGCTCGGCATAGGCGGGCGACGGGGAGGCGGCGGGCATGGAAACTTGCTTTGAAATACTGTATATAAATACAGTATAAACAAGCTACTTTAAAGCTGGCGAGACCCTTAGGATCGACCACCGCAAGTCAGAAGACACCATGACCCCACCCACGGCTCCAGACTCTCCCCCCACCGCCCCAGCCCCCATCAGCCTGCGCCAGGCCTGGCCGTTTTGGCTGAAGGTGGGCTTCATCAGCTTTGGCGGGCCGGCCGGGCAGATTGCGCTGCTTCACGAGGAACTGGTAGAGCGGCGGCGCTGGATTTCGGATGCGCGGTTTTTGCATGCGCTTAATTACTGCATGGTGCTGCCCGGCCCGGAGGCGCAGCAACTGGCCACCTATCTGGGCTGGCTGATGCACCGCACTTGGGGCGGCATCGTGGCGGGGGTGTTGTTTGTGCTGCCTTCGCTGTTCATCCTGATCGGTCTGTCGTGGGTCTATTTGGTGTTTGGTGGAACCGCGCTGGTGGCGGGTTTGTTTGCCGGTATCAAACCAGCGGTAACCGCCATCGTGTTGCAAGCGGCTTGGCGCATAGGCACGCGTACGCTGCGCCACCGCTTTCTATGGGTGCTGGCGGCCCTGTCGTGGTTTGCGCTGTATGTGTTGCAAGCGCCTTTCCCGGCCATCGTGTTGGGCGCAGGGCTTATAGGCGCCATCGGCGGGCGCTTTGCGCCGCAAGTGTTTCAAGCAGGCACTGGCCACGCAGCCAAGGCCGGGCCGCACGCACCTGCTTTGATTGACGACGACACACCCACACCAGCGCACGCGCGCTTTACGTTGGCCGGTTTGGTGAAGGTGCTGGCCTGCGGGCTGCTGCTATGGCTAGTGCCCATGGCGCTGCTAGTGCTGACGCAAGGTTGGGAGCACACACTCACGCAAATGGCCTGGTTTTTCACCAAAGCGGCACTGCTGACTTTTGGCGGCGCCTATGCGGTATTGCCTTATGTGTACCAGGGCGGCGTGGAGCAGTTTGGCTGGGTGACGGCGGCGCAAATGATCGACGGCTTGGCGCTGGGCGAGACCACGCCGGGGCCGCTGATCATGGTGGTGGCTTTTGTGGGCTATGTAGGCGGACACACCCAAGCGCTGCTGGGCCCGGACCACTTGTTTCTGGCCGGCGCGCTGGCCGCCACGGTGGTGACCTGGTTTACCTTTTTGCCCTCGTTTGTGTTCATCCTGGCCGGCGGGCCTTTCATCGAATCGACGCAGCAGGATTTGCGTTTAAGCGCCCCGCTGACCGCCATTACCGCTGCGGTGGTAGGCGTCATCGTCAGCCTGGCGCTGTTCTTCGGTCAGCATGTGTTCTGGCCACAAGGCATGGGCGGACACTTTGATGTGGCCGCCGCTGTCATAGCAGCAGCAGCCGCATTGGCGTTGATCCGATTTAAGCGGCCGGTGGTGCAGGTGATTGCTGCTTGTGCGCTGGCGGGATGGGCTTTGTCTTTGCTGGCGTAAGTCTGCGCTCACTTACTTGGACGCTGCTCGCAAATGCAAGCAACGCACCAGGCCACCAATATTACTGTTTCGTGCAGCTTATTGTGCAGGAAGTAGGTTTGCCAAAGGTGGAATTTTGGCGTACACATCCTGCGGTTTGCTGAAGTCAAAGGCTTGTATCGAGGCATCTTGCAAGAGCTCCGCCCATTTCGTTAGACGGTCTAGTACCTCTTGCTTTTTTGCATCAGCTTTGAGGTCTTCTTTCGTCCAATCGGCTAAGCCACTGTTTTTGATTCCAAGTTGGCCCGCATTGATAAATAAATTGAGTCGGTAATACCTACCCATGCTTCCGGTATTTGTCAATGCGATAGTCAAAAATAGGGTCGGCGTTGCACCGACATTGATTATTCTTGGATCGATCGTCATGCAGTTGTCCTGCTTACCTTTGCCTTTGTTACGAACTACCAGATGGTCCGGCGAACACGGAGTTCCGTTCCAATTGCTAGCGTCTCCCACAGTAAGCGTCGCATTCAACCATTGCCGCGCCAGCAGTTGAGGTCCCAAGTAATAGTCAAGAGATACTTCACCCATTTTGATGCCGTTGGTCGACTCTGACAGGGCGCTCCTAGCGAATTGCCAACGTCCATCATCTTGATAAATCGGATAGCCACCAATCGTGTCGGTGGCCACGATAAGGTCACCTTTTTTGATGTCGCGCAATTTCCCGTCTTGAAACAGGTCAGCGCCATAACTTTGGATAGCTGCAAGCGCCAAAGTAATTACCGCAATACATTTTTTCATCATCACTTTCTCCTTGTAAGAAAGAAATTTTAATGTCTTTTTTAGTATTGTTTATTTAAAAAGATATGTTTTATAAAAAATATAGAAACTGTAAGCCCAAAGACACACAGAGCGCAGCTACCGCATCCGGGGTGGGTGACTGAGGTTCAGCTTTCAAAAACCGAAAACTTCAGCCCCGCTGCTTTGAGTACGCATTGATGGTTTTGATTTTCGAGTTCCCGCTGCAAAACATCGTGCGGTACAGCGTTCCCCGGGAAAGTTGTGTGGGCAGCGATAAATGCCATAACTCCACGCACTTCGACCACTTTACGCGAGGGGTTAGAGAGGTCGCTGGGTATTCGTTTTCACTGGTGTCATTCAGGCATTCGGCTGCAAAAACTACGTCTTGCAACTGAACAAATAGCCCCCCGCCATGGCTCATGCTTGCATTCATGGTGGCTTCCTTTGCTGCCATTCATTCATAAAAATATCGCAACTTTCGAGCCACAAAAAGCAATTTAAATGCGACCCCAATGGTGATGCTCCTGGGTCATAGTTTGCATAAAAACGCAAAACAACCGGCTTGGCATAAGGCTTAAGGCCTAAGCCCATAAAGCCTTCAGGCAAACAAGCCATGCAAATACCAAGCGGCCCCCTGCCCCTGGGCTGCGCCTAAACGCTCGCGATAAACCCAGAGCAAACCATGGCCGGAGCTGTGGGCGATGTAGTAGTCGCGCTGCACTTGCGGGCCCGTGTCCCAGGCCTGCAGTTCCAAACGCTGCGGGCCGGCCAACAAGGCCAGCGGGCCGTGATACTCGGGCAAACCATCGGCCCCGCTGGACAGGCTGCGCGCTTGGGGCAACAGCCAGGTGGGGTAAAGCGCCTGCGTGGCAGTTGCGCCCACTTGCGATGTAGCGCTGAGGTTGCGTGCAGCGCCCTTGGCCTGCGCGCCCAACGCCTGCCAGCTTTGCATGCACTCAGGGCGATGGTCGTCCTTCAAGGTCACGGTGCGCACGCTGTCGGGCCCCAGGCGTGCGGCTACGCGTTCGAGCAAATGGTGCAGGCTGTCGCCGCTGCGCAGTTCATCGGGCAGGAGGCTCAGGCTTTGCCCGCGTAATGGGCAGGTTTCTAGCGTACGCAAGCGCAAGTACAAAACCGGTGCCGGAAGCGTGACCTGGGCCAGGTGTTCGGCCAGTAAGCGCTCCAAGTGGCGCGGGTCCTGGGTGGGCTCGGCGGTGCGCAAGTGCAAGCGGCCATAGCCATCGCCTTGGTGCCAAGCGTCAAGGTGGCGGGCATTGGCACGGCGGGTATCGAGCTGCCAACGCAGCTCTAGCGCCAGCACTCCATGCTGGCGGGCGCGC
>Ga0214919_10010746_pt1 | contig 11525 bp, 9 predicted proteins | sample LL1503_MetaG_FD_177994 | JGI IMG/M metagenome (GOLD analysis project Ga0214919, IMG submission 177994) | Freshwater microbial communities from Lake Lanier, Atlanta, Georgia, United States - LL-1503 | ecosystem: Environmental > Aquatic > Freshwater > Lake | place: USA: Georgia | collected 2015-03-15
ATATGTTTTAATTAAAAACATTTTTAAATTTGTCAAGGCGGAATCCGAAAAGCCTTTAATAGAGTAGGATAAAGTAAACTTTTTTTATTATGTTATTATCTGTTTTACCTATTGCAACTGATAACTATGTTGCTTTTACGTTCTTTATCGGAACAATGGCTATGATGGCCGCTTCAGTATTTTTCTTTTTCGAGCTAAGTAACACTAAACCAGAGTGGAGAACTTCCATTCTTGTTTCTGGCTTAATTACTTTCATTGCAGCAGTTCACTACTACTACATGAGAGATTACAACCTTAGTACTGGTGAATCACCAATCTTCTTCCGTTATGTGGATTGGATTCTTACAGTTCCATTAATGTGTGTTGAGTTTTATTTAATCACCAAAAAAGCGGGTGCGAAAATTAACTTGTTATGGAAATTAATTTTTGCTTCTGTAATTATGTTAGTAACTGGTTATTTTGGAGAAGCAGTAGACAAAGGTCATGCAGCAATGTGGGGTCTAGTTTCAGGTTTAGCTTACTTCTACATTGTTTATGAAGTATGGATGGGAGATGTTGCAAAACTTTCTAAAGCGAGTAGTCCTTCAGTTCAAAAAGCAGTAAACTCTTTGTTGAAGTTTGTTGTTATTGGTTGGGCTATTTATCCATTAGGTTATATGATAGGAACTGCTGACGGACAGTGGTATTCTTTTATGGCTGGATGGGCAAGTATGGATATCATTTATAACATAGGTGATGCTGTAAACAAGATTGGTTTTGGTTTAGTAATTTATGCATTGAGCAGAAATAACGACTAATAATTAATAATTACAACTTTTAAAGAGGCTATACGTTAAGTTTAGCCTCTTTTTTTTAGCCAAATAATTAACGAAAACAAAAAAAGTAAATTTGGAAGGCCCAACAATTGAGAAAAGTAAGGTGTATGATTTTTTATTCATCGGCTTGGGAGCGAGTAATAGTTTAATTTTATTATCCCTACTCAAAAAAAAATGCTTGTCGAATAAAAAAGTTGCAATTATTGAGGCAGAGTGTAAAGATACAAATGATAAAACCTATTGTTTTTGGGCTGCACCATCTGATTCAATTGTACTTGAACTTGAACCAATAATTTCTCATTCTTATACTAAAATTGAGGTAAATCAGTCTACATCTCAAAATATTGAAGACCAACCTTATCATTACATCAAAAGTATTGATATATATAATTATACTCAAGCAGCATTGAAAATAGACAATGCAACTTTTTTTAGAGATACTGTTAATCATATTTCTTCTGAAGGTGATATCTATACTGTTTCTTCCAATAGCACAAATTATTTAGCATCTTATATTTTTGATAGCCGTCCGCCATCTCTTAGTGATTTAGGTCAAAAAGAAATTTATCTGCATCAATCATTTTATGGTTTACACATTAAGTGCGAAAATGAGGTTTTTAATGAAGATGAATTTGAAATGATGAACTTTCAAGTTGAACAGGATGCTTATACCCAGTTTATTTATATTCTGCCATTTTCTAAAAATGAGGCTTTAGTTGAACTCACTAGATTTGGCGAAAAAAAAATTGATGTTGCTTATGCCAAGGAGATTTTAAATAAGATTATTTCAAAAGATTACGGGAATTATGAGGTTTTAGCAGATGAAGATGGTTGTATTCCAATGACTACATTTAGAAATTCAGCGAATTCTTCCGAAGGAATTTTGCATACAGGCGCTCGAGCAAATTTAATAAAGCCAAGTACAGGTTATGCATTTAAAAGAATGCATGCTTTTGCAAATAGAACATCTGAAGAAATTCTTAAGGGTAATTATAAGCAATTCAATAAACTTTCTCTTGAAACCAAAAAAAGATTTCGTTTGTATGATCAACTTTTATTAATAATTCTACTTTATTGGCCTGGAGAAGGAAAAAAAATATTTACACAGCTCTATAAAAAGCAAGGCATCCATACAATTTTTTCATTTTTAGACGAGAAAACAACACTTCTTCAAGAATTAAAAATCTTTGCATCTTTACCTATTCTTCCATTTCTAAAAGCAGTTTATATTTTTTTTAAAAAATATAATTATCTACGTTATATCATTGCATTTTTAGCTGTTGTTATTTATTGGGTTTTTGATTATTTCACACTTTTAAGTCCGCTAATTATTAGTTTAATTTTAATCCCTGGGTTTTTATATGTTGGGATTCCTCATGGCGCCTTAGATCACATACTAATTGCAAGAAAAGAAAAGACCTTGTTACAATTTTGTATTAAGTATATTTTAATCATGGGAATCTATTTTATAGTGTGGCAATTTTTCCCCATGTTATCTTTATTATTTTTTATTTTATTTTCTGCTTTTCACTTTGGAGAATCTGAATTAGAAGAGGAAGGATTGAATTTATCTTCTCTTCTTTTGTACGCTAAAGCCTTTATTTTTGGCTTGTGTATTTTATTATTTATAATTTTTACACATCATACAGAATCGCAAGAAATAATATCATTGTTTAATGTAAACTTTCCTATGTCTCTTCGTATTTTCGATCAGTCAATTTATGCAGTCTGGATTGCATCGATTTCTTTCCTATATATTTTAATTCAAACTACACTTTCAAAAAAATATAGACACTTTGGATTACTATTTTTATTGGTTTTGGGAATTAAAACACCTTTAATTTTAGCTTTTGGACTTTATTTTATATTTCAACATAGTCTTAACGCATGGGGGCATTTACAGCATGGTCTAAAAATGGATGGCTTTAGATTGTATAAAAAGGCTTTACCATTTTCACTCTCCGCCATTTTTTTTCTCTGTGCTATGCTATTTTATAATTCAGTTGCTGTTTTAAATCTAAATGAATTTATTGCTACACTTTTTATTTTTTTATCCTGTATTAGTTTGCCACATTTTTTACTTATGCATCTTTTTTATAAGGTTAAACAATAGAAATAAATTGCTTAGTAGGGTTTTATTTTAGCTTCACTAATTTATTGCGAGACAATATTTTAGTTATATTGGTTTTAAAAACTCTTTTCATGTTTTTTTGTAATCTCTTTGTGTATTTCAAAAGAATAGCTATCTTTGCACTCGCTATTCCTATGAGTGGAATTGCTACATAATAATTATTTAACTAAATATTAGCATGTACTTAAACACAGAAGTTAAAAAAGAAATCTTCGCAAAACACGGAGGTTCGGAGACAAACACAGGGTCTACAGAAGGTCAGGTTGCTTTGTTCACGTATCGTATTAGTCATTTGACAGAGCACTTGAAGAAAAATCGCAAGGATTTTGGAACACAACGCTCTCTTCAATTATTAGTAGGAAAAAGAAGAAGTTTATTGGATTACTTAAAAAGTAAAGACATAGAGAAATACCGTGCTTTAGTTAAAGAACTAGGATTACGTCGTTAATTCTAAGCACAAATTTATTGATTGGGGGGACATTCGATTCAATTCGACTGTCCCTTTTTTGTTTAAAAGAAGATAGAATTTAATAATATAATATAAATAAAAAGAAGTATGAATTTAGGAATTAGAAGGTCAATCATCACCGGAGGGAAAGAAATCTCTGTGGAGACAGGAAAATTGGCAAAACAAGCAGATGGATCTGTGGTTGTTAGAATGGGTGATACAATGCTATTAGCAACTATTGTTTCTTCCCAAGATGCGAAAGAAGGAGTAGATTTTTTACCATTAACAGTTGATTACCGAGAAAAATATTCGGCGGCTGGTAGATTTCCAGGAGGATTTTTTAGACGCGAAGCTAGACCATCTGAAACGGAGATTTTAGTAATGCGTTTGGTTGACAGAGCACTCCGACCTTTGTTTCCAGATGATTATCATGCTGAGGTTCAATTAATGATTCAATTGATGTCGTATGACGGTATTCATAATCCTGATGCCTTGTGTGGTTTTGCTGCTTCTGCTGCAATTGCTGTTTCAGATATCCCGTTTAATGGCCCAATGTCAGAAGTTCGTGTTGGTCGTGTTGATGGCGAATATATCTTAAATCCAACTATGACTGAAATGGCTATCTCTGATATAGATATCGTTATTGCAGGTACAATGAAAGACATAAACATGTTGGAGGGAGAAATGCAAGAAATTTCTGAAGAAGAATTAATCGAAGTTTTTAAAATTGCACACGTTGCTATTAAAGAACAATGTCAATTTCAATTGGATTTAGCTGCAGAAATTCCAAGTTCGCAACCTAAGCGCACATATTCGCATGAATCTCACGACGAAGCGGTTAAAGCGAGAGTTTTTGAATTAGCAATGGAAAAATGTAAAGATGTAGCTCGAATGGGCTTAGCAAATAAAGCGAAACGAACAGAATTGTTTGATGAAATCAAAGCGGAAGTGAAGGCAAGTTATTCTGATGAAGAATTAGCGGAAGTCGGGAAGTTTATTTCTCCCTACTTTTCTGAAGTTAAAAAGAAAGCAGTTCGTTGGGTAATGTTAAATGATCGCAAGCGTTTGGATGGTCGTCAATTTGATGAAATTCGTCCTATCTGGGCTGAAGTTGATTATTTACCAATGGTTCATGGTTCTGCAGTATTTACAAGAGGTGAAACGCAATCATTAACAACTTTAACCCTAGGTGGTAAAATGGATGAGCAATTAATTGACGGCGCGACATTTAAAGGAACAGAGCGTTTTATGTTACATTATAATTTTCCTCCATTTTCTACAGGTGAAGCAAAACCTTTACGTGGAACTTCTAGAAGAGAAATTGGTCATGGAAACTTAGCATTAAGAGCGCTTAAGCCGGTTCTACCAGAGGATAATCCTTACACGATAAGAATTGTTTCTGATATTCTAGAATCCAATGGTTCTTCTTCTATGGCAACTGTTTGCGCTGGAACATTGGCGTTAATGGACGGTGGAATTCAAATCAAAGCGCCTGTTTCGGGAATTGCTATGGGTTTAGTTGCTGATGAGGGTAAATTTGCTATTCTTTCTGACATCTTAGGTGATGAAGATCATTTAGGTGATATGGATTTTAAAGTAACAGGAACTGCTAAAGGAATTACTGCTTGCCAAATGGATATAAAAGTAGATGGTTTACCATATGAGGTTCTTATTCAGGCCTTAGAGCAAGCAAAAGCTGGTCGTATTCATATTTTAGGAAAAATCACGGAAACAATGGCTGCGCCAAGAGCTGAGTTGAAACCTCAAACTCCACGTGTAGAAATGTTTGTTGTTCCAAATGATATGATTGGTGCTATTATCGGCCCTGGAGGAAAAATTATTCAGGGGCTTCAAAAAGAGACCAAAACAATTATTACGATTGAGGAATTACCTACAACAGAAGGCCGAGTTCAAATATTATCTAGCAATGCAGATGATATGAATGAGGCAATTCGTAGAATTCGCTTAATTGCATTTCCTCCTTTAGTGGAAGATGGAGCTACGTATCATGGAAAAATTAAATCAGTGAAGGACTTCGGTTGTTTTGTAGAAATACTGCCTGGTACAGATGGCTTAATTCATATTTCTGAATTCTCTTGGGAGAAAGTAGCTAAAATGGAAGATGTTTGTAAAGAAGGGGAGATGCTTGATTTTAAAGTTATTGGAAAAGATCCAAAAACTAAGAAATGGAAATTATCTCGTAAGGTTTTGTTGCCAAGACCAGAAAGAGAGACTGAAGCATCAAATTCATAAAAAAGAATACTATTTAGATAGAAAAGGGCGATTAAATTCGCCTTTTTTATTTACTATAGTTCTCACTTTAATCAGATTTCTTAATTTTAAAAAAAATAAATATGCGAAAAATCTACCTTAGTTCTCTTGCAATTCTTGCTGGTACTTTTTTATTTGCTCAAACCTTTGAATCATTCAACTTTGATGGCGCATTAAATGCCAATGGCTGGACATCCCACAGTGGTGCCGTACCCGGGCAATTCCAAGTTCTAACAACTCCTTCTAATTCAGGAAGTAGTTTGTCTTATAGCGGCTTGCAAAATTCAATTGGAAATAGAGCAATATTTATAGCCGGAAATACTGAAGACGTAAACAAAGCAATTTCTGGAATTTCTGGAGTAGGATATTTATCGTTCTTAATGAATGTCACAAATGCAGATACGCTATCGACTACGGGTGTTCATTTTATTGGATTTGGTGGCGCAGCAGGAACTTCTTTAGCTGCTTTTGCTGGACGAGTTTATGTTAAAAAAGGTCTTTCTCCAAATACTTTTCAATTAGGAATCCTTAATTATACAGGAGGAACACCTTCTCCTACGCCAAATTATCTGTTAACAGAATTTCCTGCGGGAACGACATTGTTAGTCGTTATTAAACTTAATAATACAACTTCTCCAATACAAGCATCACTTTTTGTGAATCCAGTTCCAGGAAGTGCTGAACCTATTCCTACTATAGAAAGTTCTTTGGGGACCTCTATTTTCAATTCTTTTGCTTCAGTTTATTTGCGTCATGGAACAGGAATAAGAAATGTAGAAATAGATGAAATAAGAGTAGGATCAAGCTGGGAGTCAGTTACACCAGTCCCTTGCGATTTACCAGCCCCTAACTTTCAAGATATAGATGCTGATGGATTTGGAAATCCAGACGTAGTTCAGTTTTCGTGTATTCCTATTTTAGGTTTCGTATCAAATAATACTGACTGTAACGATAATAATAATCAGGTCTATCCAAATGCAACAGAAATATTAGGTAATGGTATTGACGAAAACTGTGATGGTGTTGATGGTACTTTAAGTTTGGCGGATATTTCAAATTTTAATGCTTCTATTTATCCAAATCCAAGTAACGGAACATTTGTTGTTCGTTTTAATACTACTGTTAATGATGGGATTCTGGATTTGACAGACATCAATGGGAAAAGGGTTCTTTCCAAGCAAATAACTAGTTTATTATATGAAATCAATGATCTAACGCTTAAAAAAGGAATTTACTTCCTTACTATTACTTCAAGTATTGGAATTACAAGCCAACGAGTTATCATCAATTAAGCTATTAAATAATTACCACACAAAGTCCTCAGAAATACTTACATTTTATTGTAAGAAATTATTGATGGCAAGGTGTAATTTGCTAGTTGGTAATCCCATAACATTTGTGTATGACCCATTTATTTTTTGGACACCAATCATACCTATCCAATCTTGAATTCCATATGCACCAGCTTTGTCCATTGCATCATTTGTTTTAAGATAAGAATCAATTTCCGAATCACTTAATTTATTGAAAGTTACTTCAGTTTTATCTTGAAAAGTGATGTATTTTTCTTTATTACGAATTGTTACACCTGTAATTACCAAATGAGTTTTACCAGAAAGTTTATACAGAATATTTTTAGCCTCTTTTTTGTCTTTTGGCTTTCCAATAATTTCATTTTCTAATTGCACTATTGTATCAGAACAGATGAGAATTTCATCAGCATCTATCTTGTGAATGAGTGCATCTGATTTTTTAAAAGAAAGAAATTCTGCAATAGTTTCTAATTTTAAAGAACTATCAAAAGATTCATCAATTTCAGGTTTTAGGGTCCTAAATATAAATCCCATAGAACTTAGTAATTCTCTTCTTCTCGGAGATTCAGAACCTAATACTATTTTCATTTGTGATTAAATAAAAAAGACAAAAGTGGAAGAAACATACTAAATTTAATTAGAAAGTTTATTGTCTTAAAATTTAATGGTTTAATAAAACCATAATAAATAAAAATAAATAAGTTGACTAATCCTGCCCCTATCAAAAATAAAAGAGATAGGTTATTGACTTCTATTTTTGCTGTCATGTATAGGAGTATGCCAATTATTAAGGGGATTTGTAAAAGAATCATTGCAATCCAAGCTGCTTTTTGAACACCATACTTCATTGGGATAGATATAATGTTCATTACTTTATCACCAATCATGTCGTCAATATCTTTTGTAATTTCTAGCGCAAAAATTTGAAGAAAGCCACAAAAAGATATAAAATAAATAAAAGAATAATCGAGATTTGTAGACCAACTCACTGAATTATATGAAGAAAAAGTAATAGTGCTTTCATTTGCAATTCTAAAGTACCAAACTGCAATAAGTGGAATGCATGATGCAAGTATCGCAACGATAAAATTTCCAATAATAACTTTCCGCTTTAAATAAACGCTATAAAACCAAAGTAAATTTATAGAACCTAGATGAATAAATACAAATAGAAAGCTATTGTATTTATAAGATAAGTAAATTGAGATAAGTACTGCAATACTGTTTAAAATCCAATGAATTAAAATTACCCATCTTTTTTTTAAATATTTTGATACAATTACTCTCTCTGGTTTATTAATTCTATCTGCTTTAATATCAAAATAATCATTTATCATATTTCCAGCTGCAGCTATTATTACTGTTGATAAAATAAGAAGTGAATAATCGAAAATTAAAAAATCAACTTTTTGAAATGAATTATTTTTTAAAATAAAATAGGCAATCCCCATCATTGAGAAAAAAATAAATAAAAGATTTGATAGTCGAATTAAGCGAAAAATAGATATCATAAGATTATTTTATAAACTGTTCGACGATTTTTTTGATGTGCTTTTTCTTTTTCTTCTTCTGAATTCATTTTTTCAATTTCTACATCTGAAATAATAGTCTGTGATGAGCCATATCCTTTATATGAAAGAAGATTTGCATCTATTCCGTTGGAAACTAAAAATTCGTACACTGATTTAGCTCTTTCGCTCGATAAAATTAAATTATCCGTGCTATTTCCTCTTGAATCTGTATGCCCACCCAATTCTATTTTATGTTGTGGATTTAGTTTTAAATATGCAACAAATTCGAGTAATTCAATTTTTGACGTTTCACGAATTTTGGATTGATTTACATCAAAAAAGACATTTGAAAGCACATTTTCTACCTCACTTGTTTCGGGATTTAGCGGAATATCTAAATGATAATTTTCCTGTCCATCTGGCATACTTAAATTAAAGTTTAAGGAGTAGGGGAAATAACCCGGGTAAGAAACACTAATTGCATAATCCCGATTTATAGGAAGTGCAACCATAAAAGAACCATCTATTTTATCTGCATCGGAAATAATTACTACTTGCCCACTTTCTATGTCAATAAGTTGAAAATGCCCTGCTAGTGCTTTTCTGGTTTTTAAATCAAAAACTAATCCATCAAAATAAAAAGTTTTTGTTGGTTTTATTTCATCTGGTAGATTAAAATAATAAATATCTAAATCCCCATAACCTCCGGGCCTATTAGAAGCAAAAAACGCAATGTCACCTTTTGCAGATACCATCAATGAATTTTCATCAAATAATGTATTAATTGGGTATCCGAGATTTTCTGCTTTTGACCAATTACCTTTTTTATCCATGCGACTTACAAATAAATCAGATCCGCCCATTCCTATGTGGCCTCTTGATGCAAAGTAAAGTGTTTTTCCATCTGGATGAATGTGAACAGATTCTTCAGCATAGGATGTGTTGATTGTGTTTGGAAGTCGTTCAGCAACACTCCACTTATCATCATTTTGCAGTCGTGAAACATAAATATCTGAGTCTCTTTTTCCATCTTTATTGCGTACACCTCGAATAAAATAGAGGGTTTTTCCATCAGCAGAAAGAGAAGGCTGTGTTTCCCAATTTTTAGAGTTTACACTACCAGGAAGATTAATTGGAGTAAGCCAATTCTTCCCTAGTCGTTTTGTATAAAATAAATCACAGCTCCCATAACCGAATCTTTCGTTACCATAATCCCCAGTTTCATCAGAGCAGGCTACGAAAATCAAGCTTTTACCATCAGAGGAAATTGTTGGAGCACCTTCATTGTTTATTGTATTAACATTACTTGGCATGGAAAAAGATTTTTCCCAAATTCCATTTTCATTATTATTTGAAATAAAGAAATCCTCTTGGAATTGTGCTGCGCTATTTAAAGGGAGTCGTCTTGTAAAAAGCATTGTTTTTCCGTCAACTGTTATACTCGGATAGTATTCTGGATAAATTGAATTTATTCCTTCGCCAAGATTTATAGGATCAAAAGGTTTTGGATGCTTCATTGCAAAAACTGCAAAGTTTGCATTGGCTTCTATTTCTCGCGCTTTAAAGGTCCATTCTTCAACTGCATTTGGATTGCGAATAAAAACACCTATATTTTTAAGTGCATCTTCGTACTTCCCGATTTTTAACTCACAAGTTGCTAAGAAAAAATTTGTTTTACTACTAATACTATGAGTGGGATGAATATTTAATGCTTTTTTGTAATGGAAAATTGCTTTTTCAAGGTCTCTATTTTTTTCATTTAATTCAGCAGCTAAAACATGAGCCTCCCAAAAATTTGGGTCTTTTTCAATAGCTTTATTTGCTAATTCAATCCCTAATTTGAAATCAGGAATATTTGATTCCGGATTGATGTTCTCCATTGGCGCCGACCGCGCTTTTTCAAATAGTTTTATTGCTTTCTTGCTTTTACTTGAATATAGAAATTGCGAAAATGAGAAGTTGGCATAGAATAAGAATACTGAAAATAAAACTAGGATTTTTATCATTGCAATTAGGGAATGTGCATGAATTTATGAATTTGTAACGAAATCCGCCACTTATTATTGCTTTTTACAAACTCAATAATTAGGGGCAATAAGCTATCACTTTTAGACCATTCTGGTTGTAAATAAAGTTTGCAACTAGGCTTAACTTTTTCTGCATGTTTTTCGGCCCAAGCTAAATCGGAAGTGTGATTTATAACAATTTTAAGCTCATTAGCAAGTTGATAAGCTTCTTTGCAAGGCGCTTTAAATTTCTTTGGTGAAAAACAATACCAATCTACAATGCCTTTTAATTCATAACAACCTGAAGTTTCAATTGCAACTTCGATTTTTAGTGTTTTCAATTTTTTAATAAAGGGAGCTAAATTATAGAGCGCTGGTTCTCCACCTGTTATAACAACAAAATCAACAGTTGTTTTTTCTATCTCAGAAACTAAATAATCAATACCAAGAATTGGATGCAATTCACTATCCCAACTTTCTTTTACATCGCACCAAACACAACCAATATCACAACCTGCCAATCTAACGAAATAAGCTGCTCTTCCTGAATAGGTTCCCTCACCTTGTATTGTGAAAAAATGCTCCATAATGGGAAGTCCTTGATCTGCATTAACTTCCTTAAGTTTCATATGCAAAGTTAATAAATACAATGTTTATCTTCACTCTATTTTTATCGGACTTAATTTTTTTTTAAATGAAAAATACAACTTTATTTTAAATTTGTATTTCATTAAATAAATAATGTAATTTTACAACAAGATTTAAGATTTGAAAAAACAATATTTCTTTTCATTCGTACTTGCAACGCTATCCTTTATAGCTGCAAAATCACTTCAAAAGGTTGGTGTAGATAATTACTACTACGAAAAAGCAACAACTTTTTTAAAAGAAGATGGCTATTTAAATTTAGCTCAATCTGATCAGATTTCATTACTTCCAATGGGAATAGAATCTTTTTCTGATATTGCTTTTCTTGATTCTACTATTTTAATTTGTCTTCAAGAAGATAAAAGTTCTTTGGTTTTATTTG
>Ga0214919_10010747_pt1 | contig 11524 bp, 6 predicted proteins | sample LL1503_MetaG_FD_177994 | JGI IMG/M metagenome (GOLD analysis project Ga0214919, IMG submission 177994) | Freshwater microbial communities from Lake Lanier, Atlanta, Georgia, United States - LL-1503 | ecosystem: Environmental > Aquatic > Freshwater > Lake | place: USA: Georgia | collected 2015-03-15
CATGAATGGCTTCGATTGTCACCGCAGCGCGCTCCCCACTCTGATCCTTAGTCACGACAAAATGATTCTGAGCCTGAGCCGCAACTTGCGGGAGATGCGTGACGCAGAGCACCTGATGACGCTCGGCGATATTCGCCATCTTCTCACCCACGATGCGGCCAATTTCACCGCCGACATTGGCATCCACTTCATCAAAAACCAGCAGCGGCACATCATCAATTTCCGCCAACACTGCCTTGAGGGCCAACATTACTCGGGCCAGCTCGCCACTCGAAGCGATCCGGTGCAATGCGAGGGGCGCCTCGCCCACGTTGGGCGAGAAAAGGAATTCCACGCCGACATCGCCCTGTGGTCCCAGCTCCGAGAGTGCCCCCAGGTGAACCCGAAAATCTGCTTTCTTAAAGCCGAGCTGCGCCATGATTTTCCCGGCGGCCTTCGCCAACTGCAGGGCCGCTTTTTCCCGAGTCGCGCGCAACTCATGCGCAAATTTCTTCGCCAACGTGTGGGTCTCGGCAATCTGCTTTTCGAGCTTCGCCAACGTGCCCACAATATCGCCCTGCATTGCCAATTTCCGCCGCATCTCTTCCCGCGCCGCCACGACTAATTCCAATTTAGTCCCGTGCTTACGCTTCACCTCGAGCCAACTATTCATCCGCTCCTGCAGCGCTTCGGCCTGCTCAGGATCAAAATTCAATGATTGCGCGAGCGTAGAAAATTCTGCCTCGAGATCACCGAGTTCGACGGAGCAAGCCAGCAAGCGCTCGGCCAAAGATTTACTCGCCGCATCGAGCGACTCCAACTGGCGCGCCTGCCGCAGCAACGCGGCCAAGGATCCGAGCACCCCGTCTTCACCGCTCAACCCTTGACTGAGGCCGGCCGCTAATTGCGTAATTTCCTGCGCGCTTTGCTGACGCGAGAAATCGCGCTCGAGGGTGGCGAGGGCTTCTTCGGTCAACTCCAGCCCATCCAGCTTGGCCAATTGCGCCCGCAGAAAATCGATCTGCTCCGCCGATAATTTCTCGGCTCCCGCCAGCCGCGTGCGTTCGTCGACCAATTCACGCCACGCTTGATAATGCAGTCCGTATTTCTGCAGCTCCGCCGTATTCTTGGCAAAGAGATCAAGCAATTCTCGCTGACAGCCTTCTTTCAGCAAACGGCGCGGTTCGCCGGGACCGTGAAAATCAATCCAGTACTCCCCCAAAGCCTGCAAGCCCGCGAGGGTGGCCATACTGCCATTAACAGAAATTCGCGGCGCTTTATCGCGCGGCAGGCTGCGTTTCAGAATGAGCACCCCATCGTCACACGGGGGCAGATCAAGCGCCGTTAAGGCCGCATCAAGCTTTCGGCTATCGGTAAAAAATAACGCTGCCTCAACTTCGGTGGCGGGAGCGCCTTGGCGGATAATGGTTTTATCGGCCCGGGCGCCGGCCAGCAAAGAGAGCGCCCCCAAGAGAATACTTTTACCCGCGCCCGTTTCACCCGTCACGGCCGTAAACCCTGTCTCAAAGTCCAATTCGACTTCCTCCAGGAGGGCCAGATTACGGATGCGGAGACTTTGCAGCATGTCGTAGGTGATTTACTCGGCGTAGCTTTAAATGCACGCGAAAATGCGCCGAAATCCCGCCAAAGAATGATCAAGATTTTTTCTTGCACCGTCCGCCCCGCCTACTTCATAGATAGCCCTCTGCTGGACCTTTAGCTCAGTTGGTTAGAGCGTTTCGTTGACATCGAAAAGGTCACTGGTTCGAGTCCAGTAAGGTCCACCATTCATTACCCCGCTAGGCTTGGAAGGGTGCAGAGGTCATACTCTCAGCTCGTTACCGCGGATGAGGGGAAAGAGACTGGATAATATTGGGAGTTTCTAAATGGGCGCGAATTTGGCTAGCGGCCTCTGGCCCAAGTGTCCTCAGAGGGAACCGGAGCTGATCGCTTTTAAAATGGCCGCGCAGGTGGAGCACGTTATGGTAAGCGGCCCAGTGGCTAAGGTAATAAAACGAGCCGAATAATCGGCTCGTTGGCTGCTCGATCTCGCGCACGATTTGCAGCGCTGCCTCGCGTTCCCCTTTATCGAGATGATCGGCAAAACGAAGCGTGAGCTCAGGCGCGATCATACCCAACGCCACCGCAAATGCCGTGGCCCCGAATTCATGCCCATGCAGGAAGGACTCCATCGAACCACCGGTCATCGCAGCGAATGGCCTGCCTCCCTTGCGGATAGCTGCCAAATACGCAGTCTGCTCGTAGAAATCCCCAGTGTCATTTTTGAATCCCACGAACTGTGGCAGCTCGAGAATCCTTTCGAGCAACCGCACACTCATTCCTCCCGTCAGCCCAGGCTGAGCCAGCGTATAGGCGAATAGTGGCAAGGGCGAAGCCTCGGCAATCTTCCGGTAATGCTCAAAAACAAGATCTTCAGAGGGAAGCCAGCGCCAGTCTACCTGTAACTTGACAATATCGACGCCACATTCCGCCGCGAACTGGGTAAATTCGATGCAGCGCTGCGTGGACCAATGAAAAGCAGTGCTGGCTATGAAGGTCGCGCGTCCGCGGGTCACCGCGGCTACCGCACGGGTTAGTTCCAGCAGTTCTTCGTCAGACAGCGTCATGAAGTGGGACGTGCCATAGGTGGTCCAGAAAAGCCGAATGCCGCGGTCAATGAGACTGTCGATCCACCGGCAAGTGGATTCGAGGTCAAGCGCCTCATTCGGGCCAAACGCCGGCATGACTGGCACCAATGGTCCGCGCAACCGCGCAACGATAGCTTGATTATTGCTGCTAGAAAAATTGGTGGGCAAATTCAAAAGGGGTTAAGTGAAATAATTACTAGAACTTGAAATTTACTGGCGCGACGAAACGGCGATATCGCTCTGCTCCGTGATGCTGACTGAGACCTCGCGCACATAGATAGATTTGCGGCCGGAAGGCGGTGTGAACCAAGAGTAGGCGATCAGGAAGCGATCCTTGCTCAAAGGAAGCAGCGAGGTGTAGCCACAGGAGTCAGCCTGTATTTTGGTCGGGTCTGAAATTGGGATAAGCTGCTTAGGCTGAGACCAAGTTTCCCCGTTGTCGGTGGAGAAGCGAAGATCAACGCCTGGCCGGCCGGAGCTCAGGACCAAGACGCCGTTCGCAAGTTGCAGCAAACGCGGGAGCACGCCAGTTTCTGTAAAGGCCTTTGGGGCCGACCAAGTAACTCCAATATCCGTAGAGCGGGTAAGGTACATGGGGCCGACGCCGTTCCCATCGGTCGTGCGAAGGATGGCGAGTAGATCGCCATTGGGCAGCAGCTCTAAGGCGGGCTCGGTAAAACCATCCCGGCGGCGGTCAGGTTCGTTGTAGAGAATGTGACCGGTCTTGCGCCAGGAGCGACCGGAGTCGGTAGAACGGTAGCTGGCCGCAGAGGTAAATGGCGTGGGCTGGCTCTGATGATAATAGGGGTAAGTCAGCGCAACGATTGATTTGTCGGGCAGCACCTTCATGTCGCCCCACCAAATTTGAGGGATCAGGCCTTCCGTTGCATAGCGGAGAGCATCGGGGTCGTGGAACGGTTGAGATTCGGGCGTCCATTTTTTATTGAAACGTTGAAAGTAAAGATTGCGCAGATTTGGCGGAAGCTCGCCTAAAAGATAAAGTTGATAGGGAGTTTTGTAGCTTATCCGTTCGGCCCGCTGGACGGGCAGTTGGACCTGAGTAATGGGCGTGGCGGGCAAGGTGTCAGTGCGGAGCCACTCGCCATTGGGAAGCTTGAGCCCGTACGGCCCCTTGGCGGCATCAACATCCTCCCGCCACGTCTGGCCATCATCAGTAGAGGCATAGACTTTGCGGGCTTTCCCATAAGAGGCAGCCGAGTCTGGCTCATCTTGAACGAACAAGAGCAACTGATGGGCGGAGCCGGCTTCTAGCGTGGGAAATTGCCAACGCCCCCAGCGGTGTTCATCGACCGGACCTGCAGCCACCAGACGAGCTGGGCCTAGGCGCACATCAACATGAGCTGAGAGCTGGTGACAAAAAGCGAAAAAGCAGACGAGCAGGGTTTTCATAAAGCGATCAAAAGCGGAGTGAAAAAATTCAACCTTAAGCGTGTTTATCGGCAGACCATCTCCGTATTATCTCTTAGCGGATCGGACATTATGGATGGAAACCGAATTTTTTACGGTGGGATTATTTATTTTTACCGAGATGAAAGCTCGCGACCTAGTAAGCTAGGAACATCCCATACGGCTACCCCCATATGGTAGCGGTTATGATCTTCGCTGGCTTTGGAATACCAAGCGGTTACCAGTTTACCGTCGGCACGCTGGACCGTGCTGGGATAGCCGCAGTCGGCGCTCAGAGTGGTGACTAGGCGGGTAGGCTGCGTCCAGGTCTTGCCTTCATCGGCCGTGATCTTGGCGAGGACGCCAGTCTGGCCCTTAATACGATTCCCGTAACTTAAAAGGATGCGGCCATCCTGTAGGCGCAGGAGATGGCCGTTTACCTCATCTTTCTCCGTAACCCGATTGGAACTGCTCCACGTCGCCCCGTCATCTTTTGATATGAAAAAAACGAGTGCGATTTCGCGGGACGCGGCTAGCCAACGCTGCTCACCCAAATGGAGGATGGCAGTTTCACTGCCCGTGGGGCTAATCAGACCTATCCGTTGCCAAGTTTTGCCATCGTCGGTGCTACGAAAGAACCAAGCGCGGAAACTTTTCGTTTCGAAGCTTTTTGTCGGATCGATGAACTCACCACTATAACACGAAACGTAGAGCGATCCATCAACGCCCTTTTTGATATCCCCAAAAGGAATGTAATGCGTCCAACCGAGATCGGGGGCGGGAAAGTCTTTGATCTGCGTCCAAGTTGCGCCGCCGTTGCTGCTGCGGCAAACCCAGAGAGGCAGGATATCGTCGCGAAAAGGAGACTGCTTGGGGCGCTGAGGTTGCTTCACATCCGTCCAGCCTGAGCAGAGCACGATAAGATCACTATTTTTTGCCAGGCCCGCCGCGTGGTTCATGCGGTTAGTACTCGGATCATTCGGTGCGGTTATGCCGCGCTTCTGCCAAAATTGTCCGTCCGGGCTGTTCCAAACATCTACCGTGCCCGCTACCCGACCGTGGCTCGGCTGAGCAAAAAGCGTCGCGTTGATACTGCCGTCCGCCAGCAGGGTCAGGGCTGGCCAAGCGCAGACATTGTCGACGGCAACGAAGCGCTGGATGTCTTGGGATAAGAGCTGATGCCAAAAAGCAAAAAGGCCGAAGAGCAAGATTTTCATTAAATGATCAAAAGGGGTGCGATAAAAGAACTCAATCTTGACCGCGCTGATAGGCAGAGGGTCTCTGCGCATTGCCAGAGCATTCCGGGATTATGGAGCGTAATTTGGATTTGTTGATAGCTCCAAGGCGGCTTTCAATATTCCCGCGTTCACTTTGCCAACATCATCGGCATGTACACCGGGTTTTGAACCGCGAGCCCAGGTTAATTGAGTCAAGGCTTGGTCCAACTCCGCTAACGCTGAGCTAAACGATGAGCTGCGTAACTTCATAGCATACTCGCGCAGCAGGCGAATCTTCTCAAAAGACTCGATGCCATCGCGCAACCGCTCAAAGCGGAGGGACGAGCGGTTGCCAGGATAGATCAAAAAGCAATCACCGGATGGCCACGTAGTGAAATCTGTAGAAACGAGCGGGTTCTCAACCCACGAGTTGAAAGCCCAGCGCAGCATCCCATCAAAACCACTGGCGGATACGAATAAGGGGAGCCACTCAGCCTCAGCTGGCGGTGAGAACGTAAAAGTGTTAGGCACGGGCGGTACTGTACAAACATAGAAAGTTGTTTTTCGACCCGCCGCGCGCCGCTGGTTTAGCGTCGGCAATATAAAATTCCCGCTCTCGGTAATGATAGGCGAGATGTCATCCACACTCATGGTTAATTCGCTGGGATGATTGATGGCAGACGCTACCTTCAATTTAGGCGCATGCTTCTTTAGCGTGGCGAGAGCCCCCACCATTTGTGCATCGGGTCGTTCATCAACAGCGATCCGGGCACGCTCCAACCAACCTTTTGCTTCAAGATGCCGAGTAAAATCTTGTAAGAATCTACCCCAATATTCGTCAAAGGCTGGGCTGCCGGGTTCGAGTCCGAGCGCAATGGAGCGATTTTCTTTTTCATCGAAGTAGCGAAACTTAAGCGACCAAGGTAACATCGAATAACAGTGGATCCGCGCGTTCTTCAGCCCGCAGCGATCACTCATAAAGGAAACCCAACGGTCAAAGATTTGATAATCATAGTACCACGATCCATCGGCTTTTTTGCGCCATTCGATCATGGTAGGGAAACGGTCATAAGTTTGGCCGTTCCATGGCTCTTCGATGATTGCGCAGGTGATGGTTTTTTGACCGGCCGCGGCCAGGCGCTTCATCGGCGCTTCTAGTAACTGAAAATGGGCCTCCGACCAAGCGGGGACATCGTGCCAACGCGCAACGGCCTGGGGGTGTTGCCAGAGGTCGAGGTGAAAACTCCAGTCCTCCGGTTTGGGTAGCGTGATGGGTAGCACGCGGAGCCTCACCGGCACGGATAGACGTGCACTGTCCGTCAGTATATCCAAATTGCCGACGTAGTTACCCGCCGGGGTGTCTGGCGGTAAATCGATTGTAATCCATAGGGGGCGATTCGCGCCTGCCTGAAGTGAAATGCTTTCCACATTATCGATTATATCCCCATACGGTTTGCCATCGGCTAGGGTGTAGCGCACAAAACGCGCCTCGATCGGCAATTGAGCTGTTCCCAAGACTAGAAATGATGGCGCGAAGCGGAGACTGCTTTGAGTAGTGTTAGAATGCAGCAAAAGTTGCGCATTCACGCGTTCTCCGCGCCAGGCGGTAAGGTCGATGCCTTGGCTAAATGAGTGCAGGCCCTCCACCTTGCCTTCCGGCGGATAGCGCACGTCGGTGCTACCGATGCCACCATCTAATGGACCCGGTAATCCGCCAGTTTGAGCGCTTGGAGCGCTATAAACTGCAAGCGGTTCATACGATTCGCGCCGCGCGGGCCCTGCATTCAGCAGAGGGCCCGTCAGATAAATAATCGCAACGAAACGGGCCGTCACGGCCAGAGCGGTTATAGGAAAGTGAATTTGCATAGAATTATGGTGACCAATGAATTTAGTAAAAAACTGATGCTCAATCGTATCATCTCTTTTTCACAGCAAATCCTGCTCTCGTAACTTCCCTTTTGAGGCTTGGAGTAGCTCAACTATTTTTGACTACTGCCCATCACCGTTGAGGCGATCAAACCTAAATGGCGCTTTCAATCGCCAATTAAGTAGGCCTGGCTTCAGCCAAGCGGGATAATTTTAAGCTAAGCAGACTTATCGTGCAATGCGATCACGTGATCCGAAATTAGCACTCCGAGCGACATGGGCTCGGAGTGCTAGCGTAAATCATTTCGCGCTAAACCACTTTAGAATTTATACGTTGTGCCGAGCGAGATAGTCCGAGGGTTACTTGGATCAACTAACCAGGCAGCCTGAAAACCAGCGGGGAAAGTCTCATCTAAAAGATTTTCAATATTAATCCGCGCCGTCCAATGCCGGCCAATCTTGAGACTAGCGAAGACATTAACCAAGAGACCATCTTGCACATCGATGAATGCTTTGGGCGTGGGCAAAATAAGACCACTGGTGGAGACAATCCAACCAGTTTTGGTGGTAGCTCCACCGCCGATCGAGAGCCCTTTGAATGTGTTGGGCGTAAAATCGTAGCGCGTGAAAAGGCTCCAAGATGTGCGATAGCTCGCAGAAACAGGAAGACCCGTCGCAGTTTTATTATCACCACTAAAGGCGGTCGCTACCAACTGCCAGTTAGGGAGCAGCCTGACCTCCAAGTCTACGTCCCAGCCCTTTTGAACGGTGGACCCAATGAGATTGGAATAGCTTCTACCGTCAGGCAGCACGCCAGCAAAAGTCGACTGATTCGTAAGACCCATATCAAAGAGGGCGAAGGTCGAAGAAATTTTGCCGCCAAAAAGGGCAAATTTAATACCGACTTCCTGCGCGTTGCCTACTTGATTTGGTAATTGCTGACCATTAGCCATAATACCGAAGGCGTTCGGTTGCAGAGTGGTCGACTCAAGGGCGTAGACAGAGATTTCCTTCGTAATATATCCAACTAAACCATAGCGGTGCAATAGACCGCTGCTTCTTGTAGTGGTCGAAGGCGCGGGGCGCGCCGCTGAAGGATTTGGAATCGAGGTATTTTGGTTACCCCAGCTCGACCAACCAGCAACCAATGAGAGACGATCAGGGATGATGTCAGCTTGCTGTTGTACATATGCGATTAAGTTATTGCTGACACTTCTGCCACCAGGATTTGCTGACTGCGGATACGATGCTAAATTGGGAATAATAACTGAGCTCATATTCGGAGTGCTGATTGACCGGGTGACTCGGTTCGTGCCGTCGCCGAAAGTGGTTGAGCTTTGGAAAAGGGCATCGGAGGTGCCTTCCGTAAACTGAAAGCCGGCCAGCGTTTGAGCTTTTACCCCAGCGATCACATATTTTCCGCTAACATCACCCATGGCGTAGTTGCTGTTGAAATCCTGAAAGTTTCGGCGGGCGTTAAATGTCACGGTTTCCGTAACCCAATTAACTCCTCCACCCGGAAGAATGATTCCAGTGGGTCCGCGCAAATATCTATTGTTGGAAGCGCTGAATTTCATTTCCCAATCCTCAGAAAAACGATGCAAGAGCGAGAGTCGTACCTGCTTGGCCGTGAAAGCTTCCAAGTTATTAGGCGCTTGATAATTCTCACTCCGCCCAGCCCCAGTATAGACTTGGCCTTCGGGTGTTAAAAAGGAATGAGACTGGGGATAATGCTCCAGCTTCATATAATCCATGGCAACCCGCACGGTTGTATCTTTATATTTGAACTGTAACGTCGGAAACAATCCATACGTGTCTTCGGAACGATACTTAAAGAATTGCTCGCCTCCGCGCAAGACGCCGTCAAATCGGTAGCTGAATTTACCCTCCCCAATAGAAAAAAGCGGCCCGGTGGTATCGATCGTCGCTCGATAAGTACCGTACTGGTCACTGCTAAATCCGAGGGTAGTTGATTTATACGGTAATGGTTTGCGGGTCGTCTTGAGCACCGCACCACCTAGATTAGAATTAATGTAGAAAACCGCGGCGGCCCCACGGATGACTTCGTATGAGTCAATATTGATATTATCGAGATAAGGCGGCCCGCCGTTAGGAAATTCGTCAACAATGGGATTCCCGATCCGATTACCGCGCAACATACTGGCCTCCGTCCCAACGGTTAATCTGCCCACGCCGGCAAACTGCAACGCATCAGACGAGGCGCTGAATCCGATATCCTCAATGAGGTCGCGTGTAACAACAGTCACGGCTTGAGGGATGCTCAATAATTGCTGGTTAGTCTTAAACCCAGTAGCCGCATTAGACGTTACATAACCCTTATCTTGAGTGGTGGTAACTTCAAATTTTGAAAGTTGAATTACTTCTTCCTTGGGCGGTGTCGGCTGAGCACCTTGGCTCGAGCTCGGCGTAGTCGATGAGTTCGCCGTCTGGGCATCAGCAGTAACCACTGCGGCGAGCCAAGAGGCGAGGACAGCGAGGATTGTGCGGGATGATTTTTTCATGGTGGTGTTGGGGGGGGCACTGGACACTGGCGGCAGCGGCGTGGGTGACTGCGGGGTGCGTTCACGCTTAATCACGTAAGCTCCGGTTTTCCCTTCGACCTCCACCCTCAGCGCCGTGCGAGCCACCAACCGATCGAGCGCCTCACGTATCGCATAGGCACCTTGGACCGGATTAGTTTTCACACCACGCACTTCACCAAGCATGTAGACGATTTGCGCGCCGGCTTGCTCAGAGAATTTCTCCAACATGATTTCTGCATCCCCGGCCGCGAGGGCAAAGGACTGGCGAACGGGTTCGGCGCCAATAAGGAACGAGGCCCGCCCACCAAAACAGAAAATTAGCAGGAGCACCAGGAGCGGGCTGAGAAAGCCGACTCGCTGGCCAAGAAGGGTTAAAATCTGGGGGGCAACCCATCGACTCGTAAGTCGACGGCGAGAGGAAGACGCAACAAAGTGTAACATCCGTTATCGGGAAAGTGGATTTTTTTTCCGCAAAGTAATAGTTCCATCCGCCGCGTACTCGACTTCGATATCTAAGGTATTGGCCAAAACCTGCGTAAACCCTTCGAGGTCGCCTGCGCGAAAGCGCCCACCAAAACGGAGTTCGGCAATCGCAGGATCGGCAAACACGAGACGTCGCCCTGTGCTGCGCTCAAACTCTAGCGCCAGCTCAGCCAGCGTAGCGCCACCAAGACGAAGGAGCGGCTCGCGCCAAGCCAAAGCACGCACCATCTCAGTGGGCGCCAACTGGGAGCAAACGAGCGCGTGGCTCAAATCAGTCGCAACCGGTAAATCACCCCGCAGGATAGCCCGCCCCCCAGCATTTAGCGCCGAGCCAGTTGCGGAGCTAACCGGGTCCGTAGCCGAGGCAACTTGAACGCGTCCTTCGGTGACGATGACATCAACAGCCGAGGATTGGAGTTTAATATTAAAAGCGGTGCCGACCGCGCGAACCTGAAGTGCACCGGCACGAACGATAAATGGGCGTGCGGGATTTTTCGTGACGCTGAAGTGCGCTTCACCCTGAACGAGAAGGACGTGACGTTCGCTGGCGGTAAACTGTTCAACCACTTGACTGTCGATGTTGAGTTGGACGAATGAGCCGTCTGTGAGCGTCACAGTGCGTGGCGCACTGTGCGCGCTAAAAATCATGGCTGGAGCAGCGGGCGCATGACGCGACCAAACAAATACGCCGATCGCCAGAGCGGCGGCGGCCGCGAAGGTGCTTGCGATGATCGTCTGGCGCCAAAACGAATGGTGCCGGCGAGCGGCAGCCAAGACGGGAATGGCGACGCTTTCAGGCAAATCATCGAGGCTCGACCACGCAGCTGACGAAAGCTTCATGGCAGCGGCGCGGCGCGGATCGGCCGCGAGCCAGAGCTCGTATTCAATGGATTCGGCCGCAGAAAGGCCCCGATCGCGACGCACCGTCCAGCCCGCGGCAGTGGCAGAGAGCGTCTCAACAGGAGAATCGGATGAATCAGGATTCATAGCTTAGGGCAGACCGCGTCGGGCAAAAAATTCCACGCAGCGATGCAGCGCCTTGGTCAGCTGTGACTCCACCGTATGCTGGGAGATGCCCAGCTTTTGGGCGATTTCGCGATGGGAGAGGTTTTCAAATTTACGCAAAACAAGTATCTCACGGCAGCGCGGCGGCAGTTCCGCAATCGCAGCCGCCAGAAGGTCGGTCTGCTGATGGCGATCTGCAATCTCGGCGGCATTAGGAGCACTGTCGATGACGCGCGCCTCGTCGATTTCCGTTACGGAAATCGTATTAGCCGTAGTCCGACGACGAAACAAATCGCGCGCGGCATTGCGGGCAGTAGCGAAAAGCAGCCCACGAGGTGAAACAATGTTGCCGCGATCGCGCGCGCGGAGCAAACGC
>Ga0214919_10010749_pt1 | contig 11522 bp, 23 predicted proteins | sample LL1503_MetaG_FD_177994 | JGI IMG/M metagenome (GOLD analysis project Ga0214919, IMG submission 177994) | Freshwater microbial communities from Lake Lanier, Atlanta, Georgia, United States - LL-1503 | ecosystem: Environmental > Aquatic > Freshwater > Lake | place: USA: Georgia | collected...
CTGTTTTGGTATAATGTAACAGTTAAAGAAACTGTATATAATAAACCACAAAGACGTTTCATGGAGATTACTCCGTGCTCATCTGAAAATAAGCTTTTAATTCCTGCTAATAATTTGTTCATAATTTGGTAATTTACTTAACTATAAATATCAAAAACTTTACTAAGATACTACTCTCAAATTAACTTACTTTAGTATATCCGTAGTAAACTACCTGAGATGTACCACTGTTATTGGTTATACCAAATGTAAAGGTGTTTGAATTTGAAACCGCTGGTGCTGAGGTACTTATACTTCCCGCAGTTCCAACTATCTGACTTGGTATTGATGTTAACACCAAAGCATTTCCTGCAACATAATACCAACCATACTGTACGCCTATTACAGGTACGTTTGAGTTTGATAGTGTTACTGTAGCATTCCAATTAACAATACCGTTTGGAATATTTCCATTTACCCACATAACATATGATTGACCTGCAGTAACTGTAAAACTAACAGTATTTGCACCTGTTGATAAAGTCCAACTTCCTGTCACAGGTACGCCATTGCTTCCAGCTAAGAAGGTCTCTTTAGTAACTTTAAATGTCTCTGTTAATCCGCTACTATCCATAACAAGATAAACTCCTGTGGAGTTTCCTGTAAACGTTGGTAATGCACTAATTTTTGTATTTGCCATTTTAATCTATTTTTTTATATTATATCTATTTCAATATTATCGTTATTTTCTGCCGTAGCAATTGAACTATCCTCAAATAATAAGAAGAATTGAGGTGTTTGAGTTGGTGTAGGTGTTGTAGTTGTTGTTGGAGTTGTTGTATTAGTTGGTGTAACTGATGATGTTTGAGTATTAGTTACACTTGGCGTAGGTGTACTTGTATTTGTTGGTGTTGCCGTAGGTGTTGGTGTTACTAATGAAGCCTCACATAAATCACAATTCAAATAGAAAGTAAGTGGACTTCCACTATCTGTTGGGCTTGCAACAATCTTATTAACAATTCTATAACATCCATTTGGGGTTGCACCTGTGAATGTCATGTTGAATATGTCACCTGGAGCAAATGCTCCTGGTCCTAAATCTGCAACTAAAACATTCAAGTTAGTACATCCTGAAATTGTGTAAGTTGTAGTTGTTCCATCAATACAATCCGCACAATTAGGGTAGGATGATATTGGGCTACTTCCATCTGTAGGCGTTGCATTAATTTTATTGATGATTGTGTAACACTCAGTGGCCGTTGACCCTGTGAAATCTAAATAGAACACATCACCTGGCGCAAATGCTCCTGGTCCTAAATCAGCGACAATAACATTTGAACTACTACATCCTGAGATGGTGTAAGTGGTAATCGTACTTAAATCAGTTGTTGTTGGTGTTTGAGTATTAGTTGGTGTATTAGTATTTGTTGGAGTTTGAGTTACCGTGGGAGTCATTGTATTAGTAGGTGTTGGTGTAACTGTACTCTGTGAAGTCGCTGTTGGTGTGGGTGTTGGTAAATTAAAACTCGTATAATATCCATTGCTTTCTAACCATACTTCAGCATCATTTGTTGTTGCAAACGGAGGTTGTCCATTTTTAGCTCCAATATAATTTGCTAAGTCCAAAAACGCTTGGTCTGTTCTTCCTTTTGACCTCCAAAACCCAACTTGAGCCGTTCCTGTAACTCCTGACGGAACTGGTTGACCTCCAGGTCTTGCGTTTCCAATTATGTATCCTGTTATTTCCTCAGGTGATGCCCACCATTTTACACCTCCATAGTCGGAGCTATAATCAACGTTAACGTTTCCAACTACAAGGTCACCATATTGACTTGTCCCATCAATTGGTCCTCCTGTGTTATATGCAAAAGGTGGTTTAAATGTTGCCATAATTATAATCCGTATCTTGATTTAGTTGCGTTATAAATTCCAGATATTTGTCCTGATGTTAAAGCTTTATTGTATATTCCTACTGCCAATGTTCCAACTTGGTCTGTCCCTGAAATTGGTGACGCACTTGGGTTATATCCTAAAGGTGTTGTAATTGCCATTTTTCTTTTTCTTATAAATAGTTAAAATGGCATAAAAAAAGGGAGACACCGTCGCGTCTCCCCCGAATGTCCCCGTCAGGACAAAAATGTATGATTATTGTTTTTGGAAGGGTAAATCATCAACACCCGTGAAGTCGGACAACTTCTGTTTTAGTTCTAATCCAAAACAACCAAAAAGACCTGTTGTTTTAGTCTGGTTAAGGTCAGACAGGGAGAACATTCCTCACAACCTCCCGTGTTTTATTTAACATTTTTCTAATTTGTAACGCGGAGAAGAAAATTGTTCTAGGTGAGTATGGGGAACCACCACTGAAAAACATTCCGCTGTCCATTTTTTTATAAAGATAAGATAAATTTTACAACTTATCAAATTTTATTAATGAAAATTCCGAAAATAAAACGTCTCTATCTCGGAGGACTTTCGTGGTTGGGAGTGGAGTCGAACCACTGGCACACTGCTTTCACACAGATGCTCTACCTATGTTAAATTACCCTAACAACTGAGCTACCACAACCATATTATTTAAAGAACTATCATCGGGATTTCAAACCATTTGGTGTGATGAACTTGTCTACCTCACTTCAGGTACATTTTTACTTTCCTCCCGATTTCTCTTACAAAGGTAAGAACTTTTTTTCAAACCGTCAAATCTTTTTTTTGAGTTTAGATACCGAGTATCTTTCATCACCTATGAGTTCCAAACTCTTACAAAGATACAAAGAACTTTTTACATTGTCATCATCCAACCCAACTTATTTTGTTCCTGATATTGAGAATAAGTACACTTACGTAATGACTTATAATCAGGTCTCAATTTAATATGAGATGGATACTTTAACTCAGACTCTTTTCTCTCTTTCATAATACGAGCATAAGCGTCTTTTTTACTTGGAGCCCACACATCGTTAAATCCACCTCCAATCCAATTAAATAAATAAAGGTAATCACCATTAACACTTCTGTAGAGTTTTTCTTTTGTCATATTGTTTCCGTATTTGTTTCACAAAGATAAGAACTATTTCTGAAACCAACAAACTTTTTTTTAAGTGAGGGCGAGAAATTTATTTCACTTTCCCACCCTCGGCTTTGAGTATTTAGAATCAGAATACAAATATACAAGGTATTTTTTACACTGCCAAATTTTTTTAAAAAAACAATATTTATTTCTAAATCTCACACATGGCAAAAGTAAAATCGGCAGGAAATGCAAACAAAGTTTCTTTTGGTAAAAGAAAAACAGGAGCGGCTAAAAAATCTTACAACAAACATTCTTCAAAACCAAAAGACTACCGAGGTCAGGGTAGATAATCTGTGTTTTTTTTGTGGTTTATAACTAAATTTCTGTTTATGGATAGGAAACGAAAACTCTTTCGCCTTATGGAAACGTATATGAATGATTTCCGTGGAGACGCCGTTCAAGAAATGTATGGTAAAGGTTCAAAGATTAAAATCCATTCGATGTCTCATGGATTAAGTACCGATATAATATTGTTTGAACTTGTAATTCAACTTGGTGAAACTATTAATGAATCTGTAATGAATAGAGAATTAGCCAGTATATTAATTGAGGATGCTGCGGTCTATTTTTTTCCTGACCATAAGATTAAATCGTTTGCCAGATTTGATGTTTAATTAATTCCAATTAATTTTTTACAATTACCACATAACCATACTCGTTCTCTATCGATTTGATTTATGGTACCTCTTGCATCATTCATCAAACATTCTCTATCATATTCACAGTGGTCCAAACCTAAATTATGACCTATCTCATGTAGAGATACTTTTTTCAATCTTTCAATAATCTTTTCTTCACTAACATTTTTTTTCATTCTACATGTTGATATAACACAAGTTTTTCCAGGACGATATCCTAGACCCAAAATACCCCATTCAAGAATACCACCTTTTTTGGTTGATATGTCTTTTTCAGTTATGATTAGAATATTATTAAATGATTTGAATTTGCGTAAAATTTTTGAAGCATTGTATCTGATTTTACTTTTTTCCAAAAGTTCATCTGTCAATGGTACGGTTGGATTAACAACACATTTGAATCCATAAAACGACTCCACCGATTGTTTAACGGTATTAATATAGTTTTGATTTACATTACCTAATGGTTGAATATAAACAACTTTTTTTTGTAAATAAAACCATGAGGATATCACAAAGAAAAGTGATATGAATATTGTTTTCATATCACAAATATAAAATTTTTATTTTAAATAAAAAAATTAAACCTTTTTAGTTATTTTATACATGTTAGTTTCTAACATTTTATTTGGGACGTATCGTATTAAGTCATTCCCATCTCCTGTTATATCTAACATCATTTGTTTGAAAAAAGGATGATTTGCCATATCAAATCCTCTGCCTCCATCGTTTGTGTATTGTTCGTTAATTACTTTATTAACTAACTTAGTTAAATCTTTTTCAGTTAATCTTACTACTTTACTCATTTTATTTTTTTTATTTTTTTATTTTAAGCCATTGTTGCAACATTTTGTGCGACGCTTATAGGGTTGTGACAATTTTGACCATCGGATGACAATTTATTAAAAAACTCAACCGAATTTTTAACTAAATAATCTTTACCCGTATCTCCCATTACAAAAACATTAACACTTTTTTTATACCACTTATCACCACTTTCTAATATTGCCTTAACTTGAGGATTATCAACAAATTTTGCAGGTACTCCAACACACCCAAAGCTTAAATTTGCGTTTGTAATCTGTTTAACAGCGCTTAAGTATTCTTGTGGGATTTTACCTGAGGCCATATCACTTTTTAATAATTCCTCTAATTCACCACTAGCCTTAAGTCTATTGGGTAAATTTGGTATTCCGTGAATTGCCCTTGTTATCTTTCTACCTTCATTATCTTTTAAACTCCATTCGTTTTTTCCACTTCCAGTGTACCCCTCATCTCTAGATAATGAAGAAATTTTATAAATTCCTTTTGGTAAAAATCTTTCTTTCAAATTTCCAATAACACTGTAATAAGGGTCCTTTTTTTCTTTAGTTTGTGGGTTGGTACACTTATAAGGAGTTGTTTCTAAACCAGATACTTTACACCAATCTTCAATTGTCATTATTTTTGCGGTTGACGCTTCTCTTTGCATATCAGCACCATCAACAACTTGACTTTTTGCAACAAATTTATCTGCATTTTCAAATAAGAAAATTAAATTGTCTTTTGGGTCGTAAATAAAGAATGGAGAATTTCCAAGACCTCTTTCTTTAATATATTTTAATTCTTCGTCAATTCTTGGTGTAAAAGTATATTCTGATGGTGTAACTTTTCCTGTCGTTGTCTTAGTTTGAGGTTGTTGTTTTGTTTGTGTTACAGGTGCGGGTTTTTTGATACCTTGACCCTGTAAAAACGACGGAGTTGCAGTTAAAGGAACTCCACCACCTAAGGCACTTTTTAATGCTGAATTTGTTAACTTACCAAAAAATCCTGTAGGTACCATAGAATCAGTTCTTAAGTATCCTCTGTCCATTAATAGTTGTTGTAACTTTTTAACGTCATCACCTCTATCATTTAATTTTAAATTCTTAGGGTTGATATTTTCAACTTTTTGCTCAGTTAAAACTTTTTTAATAATTTGTGCTAAGTCTGATTCGGTTAATCTTATAATTTTTTTCATTTAACTATTTTCCTTTTGATAAAAAATCAACTTTAACAGTTAATTCCGCAACTTGTTGAGTTAATTTTAATATGGTTTGTCTCATCTCATCTTTTTCTTTAGATGACGACTGTAACAACGCTTCTAATTTAGAAATTCTATCTTTACAATCATGACGAATAAACTCCTCATCTCTCTCTTTTCTCATGGACCTTTTTTCATAAAATCTCCAAGCACTTGCTGAACCTAAAACTCCAACTACCGTAATTAAGACTGTCCAAATTGATTCTTGTTGCATAACACTATTTTAGAGATAAATATTACTTTTTTTAGAAAAATTAGTCGTTTGGTCGAAAGGACAATAATTATTATTCTTATAGAATAATAATATAATATTAAAAAAAGAGTAAAAATAAAAAAAACTAGTAATACTAGTTCTAGGATTTTATACAAAATCAACACAACACTCAAACCCTAAAACTCCTTCTAACAAACGAGTAACTTGACGAGAATCTACAAGATTTTCATAACTTTCATAATGAGAAAAATCTTGAACTTGAGGGGGTGTTTTTCTTTTGATGGACAAAAAAATGGTGTGAGAATCGGGAACCCATTCGTTGGTCTTTTCGTCAAACTTTTGCGTAGGAAGTATCACTACCTCATTAATTGAGAGCTCATCTCCGAAGGAGGTGTTCAACGAAGACTCGACAAGTCGTTTTATTCTGTTAATTTTGTCCATGTCATGTCTGAATTAAAAATTACCGAATAAAGGTGTTTTTTACCCCATTCCGTGGGTCCAATAAGAGACAATGTCTTACCACCATTAGAATCCTCGTAAAGATGGTATATTTCCCCAATTTTCGGTTCAAATTTATAGTTTGACTCGTAGACCTCTTGGTTGACCATCATCGAATTTTTCAGTATTTCTACCTCTTTTACGAGTTCGTCGTATCGTTTCTTCACAACTCGGTCAACTTTGTTTAGACCGTGTTTTTTAAAGGCCGTTAAATCTTGTGGTTCAATCTTTGGAGCACCGACATGAGCGGGATACTCCATTATCATGGGTTGTAAATTGACTTTGTCTATATGAGATTGTGTCGACATAAAAAAAGACCCAAAGAGGGTCTTTTAAATATAATTAAGAAAATTTAAAAATACAAATTATTGTCCTTTTAACATTGAGATTCCGTGTTTTAAGAATTCTTTTGCTCTTGGAGAAACGTGTTGCATTCCTTGAACTTTTTCGATATCTTTAACCAGTTCTTCTCCGTGTTCGTTCTCTTTATACAGTTCAATGATTTTATCCATTGCGTTACAACATTCTTTTTTAGTTTCATCGAAAAACTTGTAAGGTTTGTTTGTTTTAATATGGTTCATAACATCGTGAGCCAAATGTTCACCACCGTCAGACACTTTTGGGTGTAATCTAAGAGTCTTTAACAACTCTAATTTATCAACTAATCCGTGAACACCATTTTTTCTGATTTTTACACCATCGATATAGTCTTCAGATTCATCAGAACCCATTATTTCTTCCAATGATTTAACATTGCCGCTATGACAGAACTTTCTATCATCTTTTTGTTCAGACTGTTCAGAAAAATACATTTTCTTGATTTCATTTACGTCTGATTCTGTAAGTTGGAATCTTTTACTCATAACAATAAATATATCGATGTTTACAATGTGTCGTGAAGGAACTTCTTTTTCTCTTCATCAGTCAAAATTGACTTTGTGAAGGAAAATGGGTCATAGTCACACAAATAAAAGTGACTCTTGAAATATTCATAAACATACTTTGCCGATGTTTGAGTATAAACATCTGAAAAATGAAACGCTCTTCTTTTAATAAACTCATTTTTAACCAAAAAACTTGAAAAATCCGATTTTTCCCATAAATCCGTGTTTTTTATAAAATTTAGCGATTTTAGGTCATTTTCAAGGTTTTCCATCTTAATGAATACATCAGGTACTTTATTAGAAAAATTAACTTTTTTCAAAAATCTACCTAAGTTGGATACTGTTGGTTCATATTCCACATCGCTACTCATGTTTGGAGATAAAAACATCAATTTAATGAATATTTCAAATTTTTTACGATAGTCGTCCACTTTGTCTTTAGTGTATACCATACTTAAAGTTGAAAAATTTATAAAAATAGATAATACTCTATCATAAGGGTTTCTAATATTACAAATTAGTTCATAATCAGAGTATTCCTCAGGAAAAACAATATCATGTGAATGATAAGGCTCACATAATTTTTTTAGTTCCGAATTTGGATATAATTCATGATAGAAAAAATCATAATTTTTTAAAATGTAAGATGTTACCTTTGAACCTGTTTTTTCAGGTGCCCACCATATAGTTTTATGTTCGTGAGATATGTTCATACTTTACAAGTATAATCTATTTATTAAAAAAAATATATGAAAAAAATTACCAAGAACTTTTTTATACTTTTTAGTGTATTACTAATAAGTGTAAACGTTAAATCACAAGATGTTGTTGTATTAAAACACACAAACTACATTTCTCACTATTCTAAGTCTAAACGATACCCTGTAATGGTTGAATGGTGGATTACAAAGGCTAAAGTTGGATGTGCAACACCTATGGCGAGGAAAGACAACTTTAAACCGGACCCATTATTACCCGTTGAAACTGATTTGGCTAAAGACTATGTTGGTAGTGGTACTGATAGAGGTCATATGATGCCCGCGGCAGAAAATTTATGTCAAACTCCTGCAATTCAAGATGAATGTTTTTATTTTTCTAACATGGCAGCACAATACCATTCGTTAAATGCTGGTGATTGGAAATCAGTTGAAACTATGGAAAGAGAGTGGGCTAAGAAAGATGATTCAGTTCACGTATGGTGTGGTAACATCGGAGAAATTAAAAAAATAGGTTCTGTTTCTGTTCCAAAACAATGTTGGAAAATAATATACTTTGTAAAAACAAAAGAATGGATGTCATTTTTATTTAATAATGACACGTCCAAACCAGATGGTATTCACAACAATCTAGTCGATAAAAAAGATATTGAAAAACTTACAGGATTTAAATTTCGTTAAATAAAAACTTATTTAAGTTATCAATCGTATAAGCGGACTCTTGTTTATCATAACATAAGTCCCAAAGAGTTTTATTTTTTATAAATGGGTGAGGTTGAGTCTTTGCCCATTTTTTTCCTAAGACATAGTCTTTACAACTCCATGTCAATTTTCTTGAGGGTTTTTTTACAAATAAACTCCTCACTTTCATTAGAATTTTACACCAAATAGTAAACATATTAATGTAATTGTACTTATCAGTAATGCAATGTCTAATTTACTGATTTTATGTTTCGTTAGAAACTTTTCTATAATTTTCTTTATATCCATATAAAAAAAAACCCCTATTAGAAGGGGTTAATATTTAAAATAATTTTTGAGTTTGATTATAAATCACTCTCATTTGTTTTTCAATTTCATTAATCTTTAATTGGTCTTTATCCGAAACTTCAAAATTTTCTGCCTTAATTTGCCTTACTTGTTCTTGTAATTTTTGAAATTGAAACAATAATTTATTATACATTTGAGCTTTTTGGTCGTTATTTAACTTTTGCATATTCTTTTTTTTAATTTTAGTTTGTTAAAGTAATAAGTAAATTATTTTCCATATTTTATATTTTCATATGCGCCTTTAACATCATCTAATCCTTTGTGGATTCTTTGTCTTAGTGGAGTCGGTACCTCTTTTCCGCCTTTCATCATTGCAATCAATTCTTGTAGATAATCAATGATTTGTTCAGCACTTTCCGCAACTTCTTCGTTTGGGCTACCTGATGAGGTTTCCATAGGCTGACTATAAATATCCAAATCCATGGCAGCACTATTTGTGTTCTGTTCCATTAGTTTTTTTAACTGTAATTCCGTTATTATTATCTTAGACATTATTTTGTTTATATTTATAAATATAAAACAATACCTATGAAAAACTTATTTTTGATTTTCGCAATGGTTCCTATGTTAGCAATAGCACAAATCTCCAATTGGAGAACTAACCCACCCCAACAACAATCAACACCTTCGACATCAACCCCATCTACACCAACTCCTTCAAGAAATGATAATTCAAGTTCTTGGAGAAATACACCTCAACCTTCATCTCCACAATATAGAGGCACACCTCAACAAAATAGACGTGATTTAAATTACCGTTATAACAATCAATATTACCGTTATAACGATTTTGGATGGTACTACCCATCGTATTACTATTGGTATGACCCATATGGATTTAGAAATAGAGGTCAGGTTTACATTTACGAAAATGGTAAATCAGATACTATCAAAACAACACCAACAAGATTTACTATTGGTATTCAAAAGTCAAATGACATGTTAGGGGCTTGGTCAACAATTGGTAATGACGGATTTCTTATTTTAGATTACGTTACAACATACGAACAAGACAATTCAGAATTTTTTCCTTACGGTAAAATAACTCAGGTAGATTTTCCAATGGTATCGGATTATGTTAAAAGAAATATATTTTACATTGGTGTTGGTAAAACTTTAGACCACAAATGGAAATTAAGTGCAAGTATTGGATTTGGAAACGAATTAGTAAGATATAGAGGTAAAGACGCTATTGGTTATATTACCTTTCCAAAATATTCAGAAAATTTTACAACAGTTAAACTCGGATTAATACGTCATTATAATAAAGTTTCAGGTAAACTTGATTATGACGTAAATAAAAAATACCTTTCATTAGGATTAGGATTAAATTTTTAAATTATGGCATATTCAGATAAAGTTATTGACCACTACTCAAACCCAAAAAATGTTGGGACATTAGATAAGTCAAAACAAAATGTTGGTACAGGATTAGTTGGAGCACCAGAATGTGGTGATGTAATGAGATTACAAATAGAAGTAAATGACAATGTTATAACCGACGCAAAATTCAAAACGTTTGGATGTGGAAGTGCAATTGCGGCATCTTCATTAGCAACGGAGTGGTTGAAAGGTATGACATTAGACGAAGCAATTAAAATGGATAATATGGAATTGGTGGAGGAATTAAACTTACCACCCGTTAAAATACATTGTTCAGTATTGGCAGAAGACGCCATTAAATCTGCAATAAATGATTATAGAAAAAAACAAGGATTAGAAGAATTAGTCTTCGATGCCTCACACGTATAAAAACAAATAACCTATGAAAACAGCAATGCAAGAATTAATTGAAGAAATACAATATTGGAAAGAAAAAGCACCATTTGGTAGTGCATTTAAGGATTGTTTAATCATCCTTGAAGGAAGTGCGACCAATTCTCTTGAAAAAGAAAAAGAGCAGGTAATAGCAGCAGTTCGTTATGGTCAAAATAACTATAAGGAAAATGTATATGAAGAAGGTGAACTTTATTATAATGAAATTTATAATAGTGATGCCCCATTTATTAAATCGTCAATCCCAAATGGGAATATTAAATTAACCAAAACAAATAACCTATGAAACTTTACACAGAACAACAAGTAAATAAAATTGCTTTACAATCAAAAGATTGGGGAAACTATGATAATTCCATTACACCAATTGAAATATCAGATAATGAAAACATATACACAGAACAAGAAATAAAAGAAACATTAAAAAGAATGGGACTTGATTTGTTAGTAAATGAATTTTTAAAAAAAGCTGAACCAATAGAATTTAACCAAAACAAATAACCTATGACAGTTATATTTTTAATATTTGCATATACTGGTGGTATATTAAGTGAGAAATTAAGAAATTATTATAAAAACAAAAAAAAATAAAGTATGAGTTATATTATTGGAAAGAGTTGTGTTGATTGTATGGA
>Ga0214919_10010750_pt1 | contig 11522 bp, 5 predicted proteins | sample LL1503_MetaG_FD_177994 | JGI IMG/M metagenome (GOLD analysis project Ga0214919, IMG submission 177994) | Freshwater microbial communities from Lake Lanier, Atlanta, Georgia, United States - LL-1503 | ecosystem: Environmental > Aquatic > Freshwater > Lake | place: USA: Georgia | collected 2015-03-15
AGGTGAAAACGTTCCAGGAAGCCGCGCGCTAGATCATCGGTCAATTTTTCGGCTCCGGTCACAACCAAGGTCAGCGAGCGCAATTCGCCCGGGAGGGCTTTCTTAAGAATCGGTCGAATGAAAGTCGGCGCGCCGATTAAAGACGTCGCTTGTTCATCCCGGATCGCATCGATGATTTTCCTCGTATCCAGCGGACTTGGCACCGTGACCACCAGGCACCCGCGCAAAATAGGATACCAGAGCGTGGCGGTAAATCCAAAGCTATGAAAAATCGGTAAACACCCGATAACCGTACATGTTTCCGGTAAAATTGAGATCGAGGAAATCTGCGTGCAATTTGCTAATATGTTTCGATGAGACAGAATAACGCCTTTGGGTTCACCTGAACTGCCGCTAGTAAACAAGAGCCCAGCTTCGGCACGATCTCCCGACTTCGGCAAACCAAGTAGATCAGCGCACCATTGGTTTGGTAACACCCATGCAGCCAGCAGCCAAGGGATCATCGCTTTCTTTCCACCTGCTAGAGCGATCTCAGTCTTGAGATCGAGCGTGCGATCAAGCCATGGGAAAGAAGGCAACTTCACGCGCATGGCTTCAGCGCTGATGATTGTTTGTATATCACCGAGCTTAAAACTCGCCTCAAGGCTTTCGCGCGATGTGGTAAAGTTAAGGTTCACAGGGACCTTACCAGCCGCTAAAATCGCAAGGTTAGCGATAAACGCTCCCGCACCGGGAGGCAGCACAATCCCGACCCGCTTTTCTCCAATAGTCGCACGGATACGCCGCGATAACACCGCTACCGCAGCATACAGTTGTGCACGTGTTACCTCGCGCCGCTCTGAGGTCCGATCGACCAGCTGCAGACGCCAAGGCATCTTTGTCAAAGCGCGCACACTTTCACGCCCCAAATGCCGTTTCAAAACAGGGCGCTCTTCAAATGCCACACGCCCAAGATCAAGTAGCTCAAGGCGAGCCCAGGCCACACTCACGCGATCCGGTGCTGTCGCATGACCAAAAGCAATAAACACTGGCGTCGGTTTCATTCGCGGCAACTTCCACAAGTAAGTGTTCCCCGAAAAAGAAAAAATAGAACCCCACAAACCATCTATCGCAGCCGCAACCACGGGCACATTGGCCTGTCGGGCCATGACTTCGAACCCCCGCTGAATGGCCATCAACTGACCTGTGCGCGAAATATGACCCTCAGGACACACGCACACGACCTCGCCCGCTTTGAGCGCAGCCACTGCCGCTTTCATCCCCTGCCTCGGCTGCTCTGACGAAATCGGGATCGATCCGCTTATGGTAAAAACCCACTCAAAAAATGGGTTCTGTTTAAGGCCAGCATATCCGACAAAATGAATCGGGCGGGGACATCCCAACTGCAAAACCACGACATCCGCATATGAAAGGTGATTCGCAATTAACAAGACGCCGCCTTGCGCAGGGATATTTTCTACGCCGCTAGTCCTCACTTTATAAAGAGCACGCGCAATGATTCTCGCGATTAAATCGACGAAAAACGGCAGACACGATCGACGTGGCAACATGGGGTATGTCATAGACGTGACCCTGTTATGCAAAAACTCTGGTTCGGGATTCAAAGCTATTCAGCACAGGAAGTTTTCACTTTTTTACATTATACCCGTCCGCGCTCACCGTAATTCATAAAAAGTGAAGCGGGCACGCATACCTAACATTCGATTCCCGTCTACGCGCCATGCCTAGTCTTCAGCCCCAAAGATGAACAATCGTTGCTCAGTCGACGGAGATCCGGATTAAAAATTCATGAAATATTAAACTCGGGAAATGGACAGAATTGCTAGGCAACTACCGCACTAAAGCGCCCGCCTCGAGCGTCTACGTAGCTTGAGTTCCTGCCGCATACATTTTTGCAGCAAACTTTAAAGTGGCAGAGGTGATTTCAAATCCTTCATCAGGGCCGCAAACCCGGGAAAATCGTATTCCAAGCGGCGCAAGTCTCGGCGGTGTCGTTCAGTTTCGCGTAACGCACATTCAATTTCGTGAGGCAGACTTGGTCGTTCGGTTTGATAAATTCGAAATTTTAATTCAGCCCGAGTGAAAGGAAGGCGGCCAGTTTGCTGACCGTTGATCCAAGCGTCTTCACTGATATCATTATCCCGACCGCAGAGCAACCAAGCCTCAAGGGCGGGTACTGCTACACCCACGACGCGCCGGAGCTTCAAGCGACCATGCGCAGTGGGAAAACGTTTGCTTGTCTGCCGGAACACGGCCCGAAGTTGGCACATTCGACAATGCGGATGGTAATATTGCGGGGCTTCATGCGCCTGCGTGTGAACCGGCGAATCATCGGAGTCGCACGTTACAACGAGCGTATCGACATCGGTATTAAAATGCAGATGGCGAATCACAGCCGGCAGTACTTGCAGGACATTAGGCCAGCCACGGGCGCGAAAACCAGCTTCGGTGATTTGAGCCGGTTCACCCAAGATTGCATCCACGAGCACGCGCAACACCGCTTCATCAGCGGGCGATTCGCTGAGCAATGCGACCTTCATCGTTCCTCCGGCACACCCCCAAGGATACCACTAAACCACATATCCCCGAGCGTGCCTTCGCGGAGCAATTCCGGCAAATCGGCGCGATCCGAAAGCCGTTCGAACCGGGCTTCATGACCAATTTTTTGCGTGATCACGACCTCTTCCGGATGATCCCTGAACTGATCCAACATATAGGGTGAATGCGTAGTTGCGATCACTTGCACGGGCTCACGTTTTTCTCCAAAAGAGGACGGATAACTCAGCCGATAAAGCACATCACGTATTTCGCGCAACATCCGCGGATGAATGCCTCGGTCAATTTCCTCTATGCAGACGACTGCAGGTGGCGTCGGATCAAACGACAACACTAACAAACCAAGCAGATAAAAAACTCCTTGGGAAAGATTCTGCGCGCGGACCGGCTCCCCTGCTCCAGCAATGCCCAGTGAAAATCGCACACGTCCATCCGATTCTTCCTCAAGCACTATACCAGTGAATTCAGGCAACAGCCGCAACAACTCCGCTTCCAACCGGGTAAAGGCTGCAGGGGCATCACGTCGGCGGGCCGCTAGCACAGCCGCTAAATTGCCACCGTTGGTCGCAAGCGTCGCGGAATCAACACGGGCCGAGCTTTGCGCCATCGCGTCGTGGTCTAGAACATAGCTTCGCATGGTGGACAATCGGGATTTCACCTCAAACCACGCCGCCGTATCGAGACTATCGACGTGCATAAAATCACACGCAAGATCACTGGCGCAGCCCAATCGCGCCACAACACTTGAGTACGGCGGAGTAAATGTGAAAGAAATTTCCGGCCCGCCTGAACGCGTGTGCATCGCAGCATTGCCTAAGGGAAACTGCGACAAGGTGCGCAGTTGCTGTAGCGCCTGAATAAGACTGGTCTTACCGCTCCCGTTAGGTCCAATAACCAAATTAAACAGCGACAGGCGCAGGCTCGTATTACGCAGAGCCTTAAAGTTGTGAAATACCACGGTGTCGATCACGCCTACACCCTGCACTGTATTCGTATCGTCAGCCAGCTAAGTGTTACGAAAAAAAACTAAAATTAGCGACGCGCCTTGACCCTAGGTCTCGACGTTTATTTGCCACCAAGAAATTTATTCAACAAATCCCCGGCTCCACTTTTTTCGTAGGCAAGCTTCATCAAAGTGGATTGAAGTTCACCGGTATCGGGCTTGCTCATAGTACCCGTAATACGCAGCGGTAAAGAGCTTTGCATATACCCCAAGTCATCTTTCTGTCCCGTATCCAAGGCACTGAGCGCTTTGAGCAATTGAGCGGTCGTGCCGCGGGCGCTGAGTTGGAACTGCATTGCTAACGCCTGTTCAGCAAAATCCCTTTGCGCAAGGTGTTCAATTCGACCGTTACCCGTGAGTCGTAGTTCTGGTGCGATCAGATTGAAATCCTTGAGCAACAGGTTCAACGCAGCGTCGCGTGTGAGCACAACGTTGAGTTGATCATAGTGAATCACCGAGATCATTTTTGAAAGTGAAGCCACTGCTTCAGCCTTATTCGCAGCCTCACCGTATTCTTTTCGGCCGCTAACGGCACTCGCTACATTCCCCAGAAACGCGACGGCAGAGGCCGTCTTGCTAGTCGATTCCATTTTAGCCGCGACATCCGCCGAGAGCGCTCGAAACAAGCCGCCTTTGCTAGACAACGTAAAATCACCCTGCGCGCGCGAGCCGAGCTCAGGAATCGTTCGTCCTTGGCCAGCCAATACAGTGCCAATTGTAAATTTACCCTCGATAGTTGGGAGTTGGCCTGGATTTAAAGCCCGCAAAACAGGCGCTGGATCAAAATTAGTCACATCCAATCTGGCCGAGAGTATGTAGGGTTCGGCCGCGCGTTGTTGGAAAGAGATTCCACCATTGAGCTTCAAATCGCTTTCCACGCCAAGACCCGCTCGGAGGCCCTCAAATTTTAGGGCTCCCGCCTCAACGCTCAACGAGCCTTCGACATCTGCGAGTTCAAATTTATCGGCGAAAATCACTTTTTTGAGAGCGAGAGCAATAGAACCACTGATACCAGCCCACACAGGTTTTTCGTCCCGCAGCGAGGACGACTTTGATGCAGAAGCGGAGGTGGCTACTGGAGTTGCCCCGGCGGCAAAGGGGGCAGCGATTAATTGTATATCCTCCAAATGCAGCTCCTTGCTGTTCACGCGCGCTGCGATCCGTAGACCGTTTGACTTAGAATCCATCGTGCCCGCTAAAGTGAGATCCGATTTCCTATCCGCGCGCTTGAAGAGCAAGGGAGCATTCAGCGTAATTTTTCCATCCGCCGTAATGTCAGCCCGCACACGTGCCGTGATATCGGGCAAACCATCGACGGCAATTTTGGGATCTGTCGCTAATCCGACGAGAACGAGATTTAACTCAACCTCGGTATTACCTGCCACCGAAGCGACAAAGTCCCCACTGGCAGTTCCGCGAATTAAGCCAACTGAAGCCGCCGCAATTGGCTGCACGAGCAAAGCGGCCAGATTCGCACTCCAACGCCCAGTGGCTTTGAGCGGTTGATCGCGGCCAGCGAGTTGACCCGCCTTGGCCGTTAGCTGAAATAACTCGAGGCTTGAACTGCGCAATGTAAACGCCGTGACATCCGCCTGCCAACCAGCCGGCGCGTAATCGATTCCCAAGTCCAGAGACACATCTATAGCTCGCACAAGCGGCCGGCCATTTTGCGCCAAATTCAGCCCATCGACCGATAAAGGCGCGCGGGGACGCAAAGCGAGTCCGCCGTTATTCGCCGTGGCCGCAAATTCACCCGAGAGGTCGCCACCCGTGATCGTTATATCGGGCAAAAAGGGCTGCACCCAAACCAAGGGCAAACCGTGCAGCGTAAAAGCGAGCAACTCGCGCGCCGGATCGGCGACATTGAGTTCACCGGTGCGGACGTTAAACTCAAACGCTTGGAGTGAGCGCACGGAGGCAACCGGACGCGCACCTTGGATCTCGGCTTGCAGACGCTCGATTCGGGTAGCTCCACCGCGTTGCGCCAGGTCAAATTCAGCGGTGAGTTTGATCGCACCGACAGCTGACAACTCGGGCTTGATCGCAGCGAGCTGATCAGCCGTACCGGCGAGTCGCCCGCTTGCCTGAATCTTCGCAAATGCTGTATCAGATGAAAACTTACCTTCGCCCGAGGTCGTGAATGACGGCAAGGCACGACCTAGGGTAAAGGGTGCCAAATCACTGGAGCGCAAATCGAGCGCCCAAGTGCCTTCCATGAGGCGATTGCTAGCATGCAGCTCGGCATTAACGGCGATCAATTTTTGCGCCGGAGTGAAGAGCGTCACGCTGTAGGTTTCGCCAGAGAACGTGCGGGCGGCTTTAATCAGGGCGGAAAGCTTTACGCCGGATGGAAATTGGGCGCCTGTGGCGATGGCCGTGGGCTCTATAGCGACTCGCGCAAAGGTGCGCGGGGTATCCATGGCGGCGGTGAGAATGGCATTAATAGCGACCTGAGACACCGGGATTTTTTCACCCGTAAAGACCACGGTTAGATCGAGTGTGAACCGTGCCTCGCGACCAGATCCGAGCCCACCACCTACGAGGGAGAGGCGCGCGCGTGAAGCAGGTCCACCACCAGGAGCTGACGGGAGTAAAACTTCTCCCTCCAAGTCCAGTCCTTCGAGAGCGAGATCGACTGGCAATTGGAGCTGCGAAAAAATACCTTCAAATATCTGAACTGCAGCGGGTAGTGCAGCCGTAGGGTCCGCGGCAATTGCGCGGCCAAGGATGGAAAAGCTCGGTGAGCCCGCGCTGGGCGACACCGCTGGAAAAGAACGAGCAGCTAAGGGCGGCAAAATAGCTTTCGTCAAATCAAGCGTCCAGCCACGAGCGATCCACTTTGAAATTACAATTTTCTTCGAAAAACCGGCTGAGATTACAGGAACCTTAACCTCCAGCGAGGGCAGCGTAAATATTGCGCCATTTTGCTCGATCCGCAGCGCCTGCAAGTCTACGCGATCAAGTCCGACCGAAACAGAGCCGAGCGTGCCGCGCAACTCCGGTTGTGCAGCCATGGCCTTGCGGGCTGCCCAGGTCTGCACGCCTGAATTAAATGCTAGTAGGACGAGCACGATCAGCGCGGTGACCAAGACCCCGACGCTGACTAGTAAAATACGAACCGGTTTCATACGCGAATAAGAGGACACAATACCCGACGAAGAGTTGCAAGAAACCACACTGCAACAGCGCCAGCGCCGAATTAATGTCAGCCCATGCGAGCTTAAACCAGCGGGCGCAGTGGGCAGAGATACTTAGTTGACTACGACTGCGTCAGGTTGGCCGATCGCTTTACGCACGCGGGCGACCGCGATGTTGTAGCTATAGTAGGCTTGAATTTGGTTGGTGCGGGCTGTCGTAAGATCGACTTGAGATTGAAGCACGTCGAGTTGGGTGGCAGTGCCGGCGCTGTAGCGGGCATTAGCTAAGCGAAGACTTTCTTCGGCTTGAGCCACCACTTTTTGCGAAGCCTCGGCCAGTTCGGTGGCCTCCTGTAAGGACGAGAGAGAGCGACGTACTTCTACGTCGATAAGTAGGCTGGTCTCACCAAGATTTAGGCGGGCTTGTTCGAGCGCGGAGCGAGCTTGGGCAACGCGGCCGCTAGTGGCCGCGCCATCGAAGATGTTCCATTGCGATTGGAGGCCAACGAGCCAGCCATCTCGGGAATCAGCAAATGAATCGGTTGAACCTTTGCGTAATTGCCAACCACCGACGGCCGAGAGGCTTGGTTGACGATTGGCCTTGGCGGAGGTGATGGACTCCGTGCGAGCGTCGGCAAGCTTGGCGAGGCGAGCGAGCTCAGGCCGACCGGCTCGGGCCGCATCAAGCGCAGACTGCAGCTCGTAGTTAACGGGAGCAAATTCTAGCGTGCCTTCGAAGACGGGAAGTTTACGCAAGCTTTCCTGCGAGATGGTCGCGAAACCGAGCGCTTGGCGCAGGGCTTCGGCGGCGAGTCTGTAAGCGTTGCGGGCGCTGATGAGCGGGACTTGGGCGTTGGCCAAAGCCACCTCGGCGCGGAGTTTTTCGAAGGCCGATACCGTACCCGCGTCGAAACGATCTGTAACATTTTTCAGCTGTTGGCGAAGCAGTTCTACGTTAGATTCTTGAACTTTGATTTTCTCGCGAGCGAGCAGGATGTCGTAAAATTTGATGCGAACATCAAGGAGCGCTTCGTTTACGATACCTTTGAGCTCAAGTAGCGCCGCCTCGCGCGTGAGCTCGGTGCTTTTGATTGAAGCCCGCACACCACCAGCTGAATAGAGCGTTTGCGATGCCGTGAGGCTGAGGGACCAATAGCGGTCACTGGAGGGCAAACTCTGGGCAATATCTTTATCGTTGAGCTGGTAGGCGCCGCTGGCCGAGACGTTGGGGACGGATCGAGCCTTAACTTCTACGATTACGCCCTCCTGTTGTTTGATGCGTTCGCGGGCCTGACGAATGGTGAAATTATTATCGAGCGCGAAGCGCAACGCCGTCGGCAAATCGAGCGTGTCAGGCACTTGTGGTGCAGCCGATTGAGCAAACACGCTGGCGGTGGCGATCAAAATCAAGGAGCAGAAACGGTAAGTTTTCATAACGAAATAGAATTAATGGTTGAGCGAGGCAGCGGTGACCGATGCAGCTGAAAGTTGGCGAATCTTGGTCTGATCACGGGCGATGAGCATGTAAAAAGCGGGCACAACATAGAGGGTGAAAACGGTGCCGACAGCCATGCCGATCACAAGCACCCAGCCGATGCTGTTACGCGCGGCTGCACCTGGACCCGAAACGAAAATCAACATGACATGACCAAAAACGGTGGCCGCTGAGGTCATTAAAACCGGACGGAGACGCGTCGCGGCCGCGCGTCGGATGGCATCACGTTTGGCGATGCCTTCCTCTTGAAGAGTGTTGGCGAATTCGACGATCAAGATACCGTTTTTAGCGATCAAGCCGACCAACGTTATGAGGCCGATTTGCGAATAAATATTGAGTGTAGTTTTCCAGAGGAAAATCGGCACGAGTGCGCCCACCAACGCCAGCGGCACGGAACCGAGCAAGATGATAAACGGGTCCCGGAAGCTATTAAATTGCGCCGCCAACACGAGAAAGATCAAGATAACAGCGAGCACCGCCGCCTTCCAGAGGGCGTTGCCTTCCATGCGCAATTGCCGGGACTGACCACCGTAATCGATTGAGTAACCGGGCGGTAGAATCTCAGCGGCCTTGGCCTCGAGTTTCTTGAGCGCCAAATCAATACTGGGACCGACGCCCGTAATTTTCACGGAGTTGAGTTGCTGAAAGCGGTTAAGCGAGCGGGGTTGCACCGTTGAGTTGAGCGAAGCGATGGAAGCCAAGGGGATCAATTGGCCGCCCGGCCCACGCACGTGATAATCGAGCAATTGATCGGCGTTGAGGCGTTGACCGCGCTCGACTTGAGGAATGACACGGTAGCTGCGACCATCGTTGACGAAGCGGTTAACATAACCACCGCCGAGCATCGAACCGAGATCACGAGCAACATCACTAAGATTAAGCCCCATCGAGGCGACTTTGTCTTTGTCGATTTGCACTTCAACCTGCGGCAGATCGAATTTCAAATCACTATCCGCGAAATAAAACGTCGGCGCACCGCCGGCAGCGTTAGCCTCGGTATTGGCGTAAAGCACCAGTTGGCGCGCGTAGTCCATCATCTCGCGATGATCAGCCGTCGAGCGAATCACCAACTCGATCGGAAACTGACCACCCGAGGGCAAGGGCTCGGGTGTGGTCACGATGACGTTAAGGCCCGCGACGGTCGCGGCAGGCGCCTGCAGGGCCTCCTGAATTTGAACGGAAGAACGCTTACGCTCGGACCAGGGCTTTAAAATCACACCTGAAAAACCAAAAGTCGCACCGGTGAGTTGAAAGGAATTTTCGTACTCAGGAATGCTGGTGAACATTTTCTGCACCTGCTCGGCAAACATCACGTTCTGATCGATCGTCGAGGTCGGCGAAGGCTGAAGAATACTAAACACCACACCTTGGTCTTCTTTCGGTGCGAGTTCGCGCTGAGCAAACATGAAAAACGGCACGAGTAGCAACGTCAGTAAAACCGCACCCGTGATCGTCACAGGAACCCAGCCGAGACTGGCGCCAATCATGCGTTCATAACGGTCACGCACGCGGTCAAAAATACGATTAATCCGACCGCTCAAACCGGCTTCTTCGTGATCATGATCCTTGAGCAAATAGGCACTCATCATCGGCGAAAGCGTAAGTGCCACAAAACCCGAAACGGCGACCGCGCCAGCGAGGGTCATCGCGAATTCGCGAAACAGCGCACCTGTGAGTCCGCCTTGAAACGCGATCGGTGCATAAACAGCCGAGAGCGTAATAGTCATCGAGATCACCGGGCCTACGAGTTCGCGGGCGCCGAGAATGGCCGCTTCGACCGGTAATTTACCTTCACGGATATGACGCTCGATATTTTCGACCACGACGATTGCGTCGTCGACCACGATACCGACGGCGAGCACGATCGCTAGAAGCGTTAACAGGTTGATCGTGAAGCCAAAGGCGAGCATGAGCACCATGGCACCAACCAGGGAAAGAGGCATCGCCACGATCGGAATCAGCACCGAACGCAACGAGCCCATGAAAAGAAAAATCACGAGCATCACGATGACGAGCGTCTCGATCAAGGTGCGCAAAATTTCCGTGAGCGCATCGTCGATGTATTTCGTAGCGTCGTAGGCGATTTTAACTTTCAGCCCGGCGGGCAAGGCACGTTCGATTTCGGGCATCGTAGCTCGGACGCGCTTGATGACTTCGACGGTACTTTCCGTGGGTAGCACCCAGATGCCCATAAACGTCGCCGTCTGTCCACCGAAGCGCACTTCGGTGTTATAATCTTCGGCCCCGAGCACGACCTCAGCGACATCGGAAAGACGGATGATGGTACCGTTGCGTTGAGCGACGACGAGTTTCTTAAACTCGTCCACACTTTTAAGATCGGTGTTGGCCACCAAGCTCACGCTGAGCATGGAACCTTTCGTAGCACCGACGGCCGCGAGGGCGTTGTTAGCTTGGAGCGCGAGACGCACCTCGGCGGGACTGATACCGCGAGCGGCGAGTTGATCGGGTTTAAGCCAGATACGCATCGCAAACACGCGTCCACCGAGAACGTCGGCGCGCTGCACGCCTTTCACGGAAGAAAGTCGCGGCTGCACCATACGGTTCAGGTAGTCGGTGATCTGATTTTGATCGAGGGTGTCGGAGTAAAAACTCAGATAGGCGGAAGCGAATTGGCTGTCAGAAGTCTCTACGTTGATCGTCGGAGTCTCGGATTCGGGCGGCAGTTCATTGCGTACCTGATCGATCTTGGAGCTGATTTGAGCGAGCGCGGCGTTGGTGTCGTAGTTAAGACGCAGGTAAACCTTAATTGTGCTGATTCCGGCGCCGCTGGTCGATTCGATGTAATCGATACCGTCAGCACTGGAAATGACGCGTTCCAACTGCGTGGTGATATATCCACGAACGGTATCAGCGCTGGCCCCGAAGTAGATAGTCGTGACGTTCACAACGGCACTATCACTACGCGGATACTGACGAGTGTTGAGTTTGGTGTAGGCCACCAAACCGACCACCAGAATGACGATGTTCACCACGAGCGCGATGACGGGCTTGCGGATGAATAGGTCGGTAAAACTTTTATTTAACATGGAGAGAGCCCTCGGGGACGTTGGCGCGATCAGGTATTGTTGGGCTTAGGCGATGAACTGGAGGAAGGTTGGGCGGTATTATTAATCTGAACCGCCGCACCGTTGCGTAGTTTGAAAATACCGGCCGTGGCGACGAGTTCGCCGGGTTTAACCCCGTCAGTGATGGCGACAAGATCACCGCGTGTCGCGCCAAGTCGCACGATCTGCTGACGCACGCCAAGGTAGTCTTTACCAGTGGCGTCTTTCATCTGCTCGACAATAAAAACAGAATTCCCGTAAGGAGC
>Ga0214919_10010751_pt1 | contig 11522 bp, 9 predicted proteins | sample LL1503_MetaG_FD_177994 | JGI IMG/M metagenome (GOLD analysis project Ga0214919, IMG submission 177994) | Freshwater microbial communities from Lake Lanier, Atlanta, Georgia, United States - LL-1503 | ecosystem: Environmental > Aquatic > Freshwater > Lake | place: USA: Georgia | collected 2015-03-15
ACAAATACCGCAATATATGTATCGGGTTCAAACACAGTCGGTGGTTCTACGTATATTGATTTCTTACGAGTATCTAATAGCACAAGTCCAGTAACCAATCCACATAAATACTTTAGGTTAAATAGTGCAGGAACAATTGAAGTTGTTGATAGTGCATATGGTAGTGTTATATGGTCATTAACCGATACTGGTCTTGTTCAAATACCAAGTGCTGCAAGTAAAACATTACAATTGGTAGCAACTGGTAGTGCAATAAATTTTGGAACAAGTGGTGGACAGATATTTGATGATGGTAATTTCCACATACATAGTTTAAATCCAAATGGAAATTTATGGATGAATGCATCTGGCTCTGGTAAATTGATAATAAATGCACAATCAGGTGCAACGGGTGGCGTCTTAATTGGAACAGAAACACAATCTGGTTATGTGACTATAAATGGTAGTGTGAATGCAACTTATTCATACGCATATTTATCACCAGCCGTCCCTTCACCATATACGGGAACATCTTCTGGAACAAATCCATATTCATTAACTGCAAATTCTCGTATTCAAGCATCTGAATTTAATGCAACTTCAGATGAAAGACTTAAAAATATAATCGGTAAAATTAAATTAGCAGATGCAATTAGGTTCATTAAAGGGGTCGATTCAATTCAATTTACATGGAAAGATGAAATAGATAAGGGAATAAAAACAGGATATTCTGCTCAACAACTTGTAAAAACTGGATTTGAACATTTAGTTGGTGGTGTTCCAAAACCTGGCTTAGAAGAATCGGTTGATTCCGATGGATTTATTTCACCGAAAGATACTCAACTTGTGGTTAACAACGATCAAATAACACCGTATCATAGTTTATTAATAAAACATCTTTTGGAAAGAATAGAAGAATTAGAAAAAAAGTTATTAGTTTCAAATAATTGATATTTATATTGGAATTAATGAGAGAGAATAATTGCCAAGTACACAAAGAGATTTAACTAACCTTTACGTATCTGAATCGTATTATAGGTTGTTACAAACTGACCCAGTGGATGATTCTACGCTCCTCGATGGAACTGGGTCTCTTGTTACGTACTTAGCTGTATCTGGAACTGTTGATGCCTATTATTTTAAGGGCGATGGTTCTCAGTTAACAAACATTTCAGCAGCAACATTACCAAGTGGTGTTGTATCTTCTTCTGCACAAACTATTAAGTATCTTAGCGGTACAAATATTATATCGAGTTCTGCACAAAGAAGTGTACTTGGACTCGGTATAACTGATTCACCTACATTTAATAATTTAACTCTTACTGGTGATTTAACCGCAAGGCAACTTATTATTTCATCTTCGGTTATAAGTGTAACACAATCATTTAGTAGTGGTTCAAATATATTCGGTAACGATATGTTTGACACACATCAGTTCACGGGTTCAGTTTACATAACTGGTTCTGTTTATGGAACTTTTGTTGGTGATGGTGCTGGACTTACAAACCTTGTTGCTGCGGGAACAATTTCGTCTTCACAACAGATTGCTAATTTTGGATTTATAACTTCATCCGATTGGAATCAACTTGTTAATAAACCAACGGGTTTAGTTTCATCTTCTGTTCAAGTGTTGGGTGGAACTGGAATTATATCATCATCCGCACAAAGAAGTTCTATCGGATTGGGTACTTCTGATAATGTTGTATTCGGAAATATTTCTGGTAGTGGACTCACATTATTAGGTAACGCTTATATAGACGGTACACTTACCGCAAGAACATATGTAATTTCATCTTCGGTAGTTGATATACAATCGATTAAAGCATCGGGTTCAACACAGTTCGGTGATACAATAGACGATACACACCAGTTCACAGGTTCTTTATTTCTAAGTGGTTCACTTACTTCTCGTGCAACAATAACCGCTCCATTATTTAGTGGGATATTTGATGGTGCAATTTCTTCTTCTGCACAAATTAGTGCGTTGGGATTTGTAACGAGTGGTGAACTAAGTGGCTCTGTTTATTGGAATAATATCTTAAATAAACCAACGGGTTTAGTTTCATCTTCTGCTCAAACAATTATAAATTTATTTGGAACAAACATAGTTTCTGGTTCTGGACAAAGAAGTGTTCTTGGTTTGGGTGAAGCAGATTCACCGAGATTTTCAACATTATACGCAACTAATGGTAATTTTGACGGTAATGTAGTTGTGGGTGGAACTATAACCGCAAGAACGTATGTGGTTTCATCTTCCGTTGTAAATTACGAAACTATATTAGTATCTGGTTCAAGCAAGTTCGGTGATAGTACAGACGATATACATCAGTTCACAGGTTCTTTATTTGTAAGTAGATTTATACAAGCACCATCGTTTACTGGTTCACTATTCGGTACAGCTTCTTATGCTTCAACAGCGTTAAGTTCATCATACGCACTTACTGCATCATACGCACTTAATGCAGCGAATGCTTCAATAAATACTGGTTCATTTGCAACAACAGGTTCAAATATATTTAATGGTAATCAAACAATAACTGGTTCATTAACAGTAACGGGTAGTACAAATTTTGATGCTGATACATTGATATTTACTGGCTCTGCTTACATCACAGGTAGTCTTGTTTTAGCTGGTACATTTACTTTACCATCAACTAATTCATTACCTCTGATAAGTTCTACTGGAAGTTTGATTATTTCTGAAAGTAATGCATATTTATTTATATAACAAAAAAATTAATTTGGAGAGTTAAATGGCAACGTGGAAAAAAATTATAGTTTCTGGTAGTAATGCAGAACTAGCACAAGTTACTGCTTCCGTTGGAGTATTAGTTGGTTCAAGCCAAGTAATAGGAACTACACAAGCATCAACCAAACTTACAGGTTCTTTTACAGGTTCTTTCACAGGAGCATTTTCGGGTGATGGTACGGGTATTACGGGTGTAACTGCTACCCCAACGTTTCCAACAACGGCAACAACAAATTTAGCTTCAACTGATAAATTCTTTGTTAACGATGATCCAGGTAATGCAACTTCTGGAAATAAACAAATTACATATTCAAACCTTTTAACTGATTTAGCAGGTTCTGGTATTGCAGTAGAAGGTACTGATAGTTTATCTGTTAATTCTGGTTCACTACAAACATTTTTTAACTCATCATCTTATGCAGGTGTGAGTGGTGATATTCTTATCAACGCTTCAACTGGTGTTGCAACAATACAAGCTAATTCGGTTGCATTAGGAACTGATACAACTGGTGATTATGTTCAATCTGTATCTGCTTCAGGTGCTCTTGTATCAAGTGCATTATCTGGTGAAGGAAGTACCCCAAATATAACATTGAATACAGCGTCAACAACATTTACGAGTGGTGTTGTATCTTCACTTCCTACTGGAACTGTTAGCGGTTCATCATTTACTTCACCATCTCAAGGTACAGTCCGTGCAACAATTAATGGTGTAAATACAGACGTTGATACTGGTCTTCAAACTGGTGATAGTCCTCAATTTGTTAATGTAACTCTGACTGGTGATCTTGCAGTAAACGGTGGTGATATTACAACGTCTGCCACAACACTAAATATTGCTACAACAAATGCATCCAATATCTATATTGGTACTACTGGTGCAGGTACTGTTGCTCTTGGTAATAATGTATCTACTACTTATGTAAACAATGATCTTTCTGTAAACAATAATCTTTCTGTTACTGGTAATTTAACAGTTCTTGGTACAACAACAACAGTTGATACTACAAACATTACCATTGAAGATAAATTTGCTTTATTTGCATCTGGTTCAGATACAAATACAGATGGCGGTATTATAATTCAACAAAGCTCCACTAATGGTTATGCTCTTGGTGTTGATGCTTCCGCTGATAGATGGGCTCTACAAAATAATACATTACCAACTGCAACTTCTTTAACTCCAGATGCTTTCATGGGTGTAATACAAGAAGGAACTGCAAATCCTGCATCAAATCCTGTTTATGGCGGTGCAACTGGTTATGGAACAATTTTTGTAGATAGTAATACTGGAAACATTTGGATATATTCTTAATAAATAAATTTTATGTTACAAATAATTAAAAGGTTTTTTATGGGCTTAGCTAATAGAAACGAAAAAGTAGAACAAAATAATAATCCTATACCACCAATTCCTCCCTTTAGCAAGGAGGAATTGGAGTTTTTACTAAAATTGGTTTCAGATTGTACTTTCAAAGGAAAAGAAGTTCAAGTTGTTTATGATTTGGTTTACAAACTTCAACAATTGTATATTAAATGAGTTTAACTATTTCAAATAGTGGTGGTAAGGGTGGTTTGACTTTTGTTAAAACGGGAGTCCGTGGTAGCTTTGCTTTAATACCAACACCAACTACAACAACATCTTCTCTTTACATTATTTCAAACGGTTATACTTCTTCATTTTCTTTAACAGTAGGTGCAGCAGTAACAAAGGATATGGCGTCTGGTGTACCAGTTGCTACAACGATTGCAAAATTTGCATATCCTGGTACAAATAAACCACCAACTGGTTCATCGCAGAATTGGTCAGATTGGGGTGGTGATATTTTTGATGGTTGGGGTTATTTTTATTTATATAATCCAACAACAGATGCTTATTATAACCCTGTATTGTCTCCAGTAAATTCAGCAGACGGTGTAATTACAACACAAACTGCATCAGCTTTTGGTAGAACATTCACTATAAAGCATGGTTATCCCGTTACTGGAATATTCAAATACGATATTTCTGTAAATGATGATAATCCATTTATATTCGGGGCTTTCGGTGATATGGGTTCTGATTCAGGAACAGTAAATACTAATTTGAGTAGCTCTTATTCTTTGGGTGGTAATTCTTATACTTTATATTACAATAGGAATTCTGATGCGGGTGTTACAGAACGTTTGTATACATATGTTATACCGTATGAAACATCAAAAAATCAATCAACAATGTCTTACACAAAAGTATCATCTGGTTCAGGAATACATGGCGGATTACAGGAAGTACTTTCTATTTATACAAAGTCTGTTAATAAGGGGGTTACTGTTTATTTTGCTAAAACTAATGATGTAAGAAACTGGGTTGTAAATGATTTGAAATTATCTACTTTATAAAATGAAACTATCCTAAAACTACATATTTATAAATATTGATATAAATTACGGAGTTACCTTTTGTCTACTTGGAAAAAAATAGTTGTTAGTGGTTCTGATGCTCATCTGTCTTCTGTATCTGCATCAGTTTCATTGGGTGTTAACAGTAATCAGCGAATAGGTATTACGCAGGATTTAACACGTCTTACTGGTTCTTTTACTGGTTCATTCGTGGGTAACGGTAGCGGTTTAACTAACTTAAATTCCGATAATTTAATTCTTCCGAATAGTCAATTATTAAATTTAGCGAATACTGATAAATTTTATGTTAAAAATAGTAATAATGCTTATATAACATATGGTGATTTATTAACAGAGTTAATAGGTAGCAATCTTGCAGTACAAACATTACCAGGGTACAGTTCTATACAAGTAGCACCCGTTGTTAGTAATTTAACATCGGTTAGTTCAACTTCTTTCACAGGTTCTCTAAAAGGGACGGCATCAACCGCATCATATGTACTCAATGCAGTTAGTGCTTCATTCGCATCAACCGCTTCTTATTGGAGTGGAACTGTAACTTCTGCATCTTATTCCCAAACATCAACAACAGCATCTTATGTACTTAATAGTGTGAGTTCTTCATATGCAACAACCGCATCTTATGCTTTACAATCATTAAGTTCATCATTTGCAACTACATCTAACACTGCTTCATATGTACTTAATGCCGTTAGTTCTTCATTCGCATCAACAGCATCATATTGGAGTGGAACTGTAACTTCTGCATCTTATGCAACAACGGCTTCATATGTACTTAATAGTGTGAGTTCTTCATTTGCAACAACCGCATCCTACATTAACACATTGGGACAAAATATAACTGTATCTGGTAGCATATTTCTTTCTGGCTCATTAAATACACCTGTTTTAGTTGATTATGAAGAAAGATTTACTTCGCCTACAATATCAGCTGGTGGTTTAACTTTGAATTTAGCAAACGGTAATGTATTTAATGTTGCTCTTAACGCTGCTATTACAACATTAACAATTTCATCACCACCTGCTCCAAATAATGCTGGTTCATTTGTATTAATATTTACTGCAGATGGAACTCCACGAGCGGTTTCATGGGGTGCATCGGTATCTTGGCCAGCGGGTACTGCACCAACACTTACAAGTACAAACGGTAAAAAAGATGTTTTTGGTTTTATTTCATTGAATACTGGATCTAATTGGTATGGTTTTATTGGTGGACAAAATATATAAGGTTGTATTATGATTAAAAATATTATGATAAATGCAAGTAAAGTTCCTCCTGGTCCAACTATCTCAAGAGAATTGTGGGCATGGGGTTATAACGCTTCTGGTCAGTTAGGTGATGGAACACAAATAGATCAATCTTCACCAATACAAGTAGGTGCTTTAACAGATTGGTCAGATATTTCTTTTGGAGAATCATATTCGTTAGCTGTAAAAAAAGATGGTACTTTATGGGCATGGGGTGATAATAGTTATGGTCAATTGGGCGATGGTACAATTACTGCTAGATCTTCACCAGTACAAATTGGAACATTGACCAATTGGGCTAAAGTGGCTGCTGGTGCTTATCAAAGTTTTTTGACATTAACACCTGCTTCTTTCGCTATAAAAACTGATGGTACACTTTGGAGTTGGGGATCTGGTTTACAAGGTAATTTAGGCGATGGTACAAGTATTACTAAATCTTCACCAGTACAAATTGGAACAGGAACTAATTGGTCATATGTTGTGTCAGGCGGTGCTTGTGGATTTGCTATAAAAACAGATGGCACTATGTGGTCATGGGGTGATAATTCTTATGGAAAATTGGGTTTAGGTGCAGGAGATACAACAGCCAGGAGTTCACCAACACAAATAGGAACATTGACAACTTGGACTAAAGTAGTTGCAGGTGGTTTTCATACTGCTGCTATTAAAAATGATGGTACATTATGGGCATGGGGACGTAATACTGCAGGACAGCTTGGTGATTTTTCAACTGTTGATAAACAATCACCTATTCAAGTAGGAAGTTTTTTATGGTCAAATGTTGCAGCAGGATACTCACATACAATAGGAATACAAACCGATAGTTCAATGTGGGCATGGGGAGGAAATACATCCGGAGCGTTAGGTTTGTCTTTACCGAATATCCAACCGGCAAGAGTAATGGCCCCATATTCAGAAAGATTCAGAAAAGTGTTTGCTGGTGGAAATCATACTTTAGCTATAAAAATAAATGGTACTTTGTGGGGGTGGGGTGTTAATTCTAATGGACAGTTAGGAAGGGGTAGTTTAATTGCTTCAAGTTCGCCAGTACAGATAGGAACATTGACAACTTGGAAAGATTTGGGGTGTGGCTATCAACATTCACTAATGCTTAGAAATGATGGTTCATTATGGTCAACTGGATTTAATACGTTTGGACAATTAGGAGACAGTACAACTACTCGTAGAAGTTCTCCTGTTCAAGTTGTACCAACTACAAAAACAAATTGGGTTGCAGTTGATGGTGGTTTGAATTTTTCTATGGCTTTGGATTCAAGTGGAAGTTTATGGACTTGGGGATTTAATGGAAATGGAGAGCTTGGTTTAAATATTAGCACTGCGTTAAGTGTATCATCACCTGTACAGGTTGGTACATTAACTGATTGGTCTAAGATAAGTGCTGCAAATGGTGGTTTTTATGCAATAAAGACAGATGGTACATTGTGGTCAAATGGTTTTGGTGCTTTTGGCGCATTAGGAGATGGTACATCTGGTACTGCTAAAAGTTCACCTGTACAAATTGGAACATTAACCGATTGGCAAAAGGTAGCAGGTGGTGGATACTATGGACTTGCAATTAGAGGTGCAGGTGGTACTGGTTCTCTATGGGCTTGGGGATATAATGGACAAGGACAATTAGGCGATGGTACAACTACAAATCGATCTTCTCCAGTACAAATTGGAACATTGACCAATTGGAAAGAAGTATATGCAGGACACGATAGTGGTGGTGCAAATAATGCAACATCTCTTGCTATAAAAACCGATGGTACATTATGGGGTTGGGGATTGAATTCAAGTGGACAAGTTGGGGATGGTACAACTACAAATCGATCTTCTCCAGTCCAAATTGGAACATTAACAACGTGGGTTTCTGCTTCTGCTGGAGAAATACACATGATTGCAATGGAAACAACAAGTTCTGGAACTGGTTCACTTTATTCTTGGGGTGGTAGTTCAACCGGAGACCCCGGATCACTGCTTGGGAGATACGGCTTAGCAACTGCAACCGCTGGAACAAATTCTTCATCTCCTATACAACTTGGAACTTTTTCTGCTGATGATTATAAATGGAGTAAAACAGTATTGACCTCTAAAGGATTTTGGTCTGTTGCTCTTAAAAACGGTAATTCACCATTTTCTGGATCATTATGGTCATGGGGACAAAACGCCAATGGTCAATTGGGTCAGGGGAGTACAACTTTATACTCTTCACCTGTTCAAATTGGAACATTAACAACGTGGGTTTCTGCTTCTGCTGGATGGACACATGGGGGTGCAATTAAACAATATTAATTTAATTAAAATTTGTTTTTTTTATCAAAAAATAGTATGTTTGTAACTATTATATAAAAATATAAAAGGTTTTGTTATGGATAAAAAAACTATCCACCCGCTAGATATGGCAGTAAGGTATGCTACAAATGGTAGTCCAGAATTAGGTGAAGAAATACTTCGTAATCAACCACAAGATGATATGAGAGTTCTTTTTAACTTGGGTTGGCATGAAATGCGCCATGGAAACATGATGAAAGCGTTTGAACATTTTAATTACGGTAGATATATAAATGTGTTTGGACTCCCGGCCTTACCAGGAAAAATTTGGAAAGATGAAGATTTAACAGAAAAAACACTTCTTTTCAGATGTGAAGGTGGATATGGCGATCAAATTCTTAATTTTCGATTTGCTAAAATATTTCAAGAAATGGGTGCACGTGTATTAGTTTCTTGTGCTCCAGAATTAAAAGAATTGTTTTCAAGACATGGTTTTATTTGCGTTGATAATGAAATTGTAATGGGCTGCCACTATGATTATTGGATTCCTGCTATGTCTGCATCTTATATTTTAGGAATGGAATATGAAGATTTAGATGGTAAACCATTTATTTTTCCGAAAGAAAAAAGAAATTTGTTTTCTAAGAAGGGTACGCTAAAAGTTGGTATTCGTTGGAGCGGCTCACCTGATTTTGAAGATGAACAACACAGACGTTTTAATCCAGAACTAATGATAAACCTACACGATATTCCAAATACCACATTTTATTCTTTGCAAAGAGATGAAAATTGTGTAGATGGGCTTCCTTTTGCTGATATGAGAGAACACATGAAAACATGGGATGACACCGCTTCTATTATTGCTGGATGTGATCTTATAATTACGTCATGCACATCAGTAGCACATCTTGCAGGTGCGATGGGAGTACCAACTTGGATAGTTACACCGATTATGCCATACTATACATGGGTAGTACCAGGTGACACTTCACGATGGTATGATTCAGTAAGACTATTCAGGCAAGAAAAGTACGGAGAATGGGAAGTCCCATTCGCTAAAATCAGAGAGGAATTAACAGAATTTACTGAAAATTATAAAAGATAACACAATGAATTATCTTAAAGAAGCGTTTTACCCAAGAGACATCGGTCATGCAAAAGAAATTTGTCTTTCTCCAGAATATGGAATTTCTAATAAGTTTGAAAAAGAAACAGAAGCAACTATTAATACTTTAGTATCTAATTTGTACGTACATAATGATTCTAATGTACTTGACTTTGGGTGTGGTGTAGGAAGATTATCAAAGGGATTAATAGAAAGACTTGGTTGTAGTGTGGTTGGTGTAGATTTTTCTGAACCGATGTTACAAGCAGCTTCGGAATATGTTTATAGTAAGAAATTTACACCATTACCATCACCTGTTTCTGATCAAAATAAATTAGAATTAATAAATAAATTTGATACTGCTTTGGCTGTTTATGTTTTACAGCATAGTCCAACACCGCATGAAGATGTTCAATTTATATATGATTCATTAACTAATGATGGAAAGTTCATTTTTGTAAATGAAAAAAAAAGATTTATACCAGTTGGAATAGATCGTATAAATAGCGGTTTAATTTATTGGGATGATGACGGAATCGATGTGGAAAAAATTGTTTTTGATAAATTTAATTTAATAGCAGAACATTTGTACCCAAGAAGATTTGATGTTAAAATTATGGTATTTGAAAAAAAAATATAATATAAAAGTATTATGTATATTTATATAATGAAGTGATATTTTTAATAAATTGGATTTAATGATGCGATATGTATATGTAAAAGATGGAGAAATTGCAAGTGAACATCGTGTTTTACCAAACTCATTTGCTAATATTTCAAACTTTGATACATTAGACAATAATTCATTAAAGCAATTTGGCTGGTATCCTTATCGTTTTGTAAGTGCTACCGTATCGGGTAGTTATGTAATAGACGGTTCTTATTATGAAATTACTGATGATGAGGTAATAGAATATCAAACAACAAGGCAGTTAACTGAAGAAGAACAACAAAATATAATTGATAACGCTTGGATTACTATTAGATTTACAAGAAACAATAAATTAAATGAATGTGATTGGACACAACTTTCGGATTCACCATTAACCACAGAAGAAAAAGAAGAATGGAAAGTGTATCGTCAGGCATTGAGAGATATAACTAAATACGATAGTCCCTACGATGTTGTGTGGCCAGAACAACCACAGACAGTTCAACTTGCCCCACAAACAGAAGTCTCGCCACTTGGTCCATCGGTAGACGGGAGTAATGGATGAAAAATAAAGTATTACAGCTAATAAAAGAAATGAACCTTGCTATCTTCAATGAAAATGATTTGATAGATAAGCAAATTATTGTTTTATATCCAGGTACTTTTAATCCAATGGGTTTACACCATAAAGAAGAATACGATAGATTATGCCGTAGATTTGGTTCAGATAGTGTGTATATTGTTACCGATGATATGCAAGACGCTCAAAGAAAACCACTTACATTTGCAGAAAAAAGTGCAATTATGAAACGTTATAATGTAAAAAATATTATTAAAACAACAAATCCTTATAACCCACTTGAATTATTAGAAGAATTTGACCCAACACATACGGTAGTTATATATGCCGTTGGAAAAAATAATATCGGTAAATTAAATCAATTCAAGCGGTTAACTAAATATAATAAGGCTTCTAATTTACCTTACAAAGATATTCAAAATCCTTATTTGTATTATGTAATTACAAATCATGTTGTTTATAATATACCAAGTTATGGTGAAATGAATCAAGAAAATATTCAAAAAGCGTTGGGTGATAGAACTGCTAAATTAGC
>Ga0214919_10010752_pt1 | contig 11520 bp, 17 predicted proteins | sample LL1503_MetaG_FD_177994 | JGI IMG/M metagenome (GOLD analysis project Ga0214919, IMG submission 177994) | Freshwater microbial communities from Lake Lanier, Atlanta, Georgia, United States - LL-1503 | ecosystem: Environmental > Aquatic > Freshwater > Lake | place: USA: Georgia | collected...
GCCTAGACTGGATAAAACACTAATGTGGTGGAGCTGGGGGGAATCGAACCCCCGTCCGTAAGCACTCTACAGAAAGTTCTACATGTTTAGCTATCGTTGTTTACCCATTCCTTTACCCATAAAAAATGGGAAGAAATACGGAATCAAACCCCAGTCCTAATAAGCCATTTTAGCAGTTATTGAATACCTGCACTTCTTCCTGAAAATAATAAATCCATCACGGAAAAAAATGTAATGAGCATTGTGAGGATCGCAAAGATGCGAATAGCGGCTGTTTGATTCTTAACTGCTAATAATTCAATCATTCTAGTGAATATGTAAAAACCAATCATTATTCCAATGGTGGGGATCATCATAATTCCTTTATAAATTTAGGGCATTAATTACAAATTGCATCAATTTGAGACTGTTTCATTTTTTGTAATTTCATTTTTTCTTTAGCGGCATCTGAACACCCTTTTGCGTTTGCTTTTACTGGCTTATCTGCAACAATAGGACATCCACTATTAATATTGGCAAGAGCATCATTAAAACCATTCAAATCTATATCTTCATCCACAACGCCACTTACCAAAGTTCCAATTTGCACTCTCAATCTAGAGCTATTTTTAAGTTGTGCAAAATCACTTCCTTCAATAACGATTGACCTTATTTTCTTTTCAATCTCTCTTGCAGGTTTGAGACTTTGTGGCTCTGCGCTATCAAATCTTAATTTGATGGACTCAATGCCTCCGCTAACTCTTATATAAAGAGCTGTTTCCGATAGCTGAATGCCGTATCGGTCTTTATATACCCCCGTGCATACTGCTTTATCGGTCATTGAGTCAGTTGATCTTAAAACCCTCCAATTGCCTGACTTAAAAACTTCTGTATCGCTATCAAGAGCAGCATTTACACTGGTATTGCAAAATACTAAAAAAATCAGAAATAAAATTTTGTTAATTAGTGACCTCATAATTTTCTACCTTAATTATTGCATTTAGAAACTAGTTTTTTAAGCCTGTCTTTTTCGTTTGAATTAAAATCTGCATCATTAAGCTTCAGAACATCATTACAATAACTGGCTTTCTTCTCTTTTTGAAAAGCCATAAATGGATTTGAAAGCTTGTCTTCACTATCTCTTAATTTTGCTTGCTGGCTATCTTTAGCCAAAAGCTCCGCAAGGAACTTTTGTGCTGTTTCTTTTTCAGGCTTTAAGAGCTTACTCATAGAATAATCATAGAAAACCAGTTTATCTTGATCATTTAAAGCGCTAGAGCTCTTAAAAGAAGCCACAGCAGCATCTAAAGCATCTCCTGGAACATTTGAATTGTCTTTTGAAGCTTCCAATAAAATAGCTGAACAAGAGTTAATTGTGCCGCCCTTACATTGTGATGTTCTTTCGCCATATTCTGAAGGAAGTAAATTGGATTTAGTTGAGCTTTCAGAGGCATCGGTTGTTTCAACTTTATCTACCGCCTTAATCTTAATTTCAGGCTTTAATGGTTTTTTATTTAATTGTTTTTGTTTGATTTCATCCACAGTTTTTTCAATGCCTACAAAACGCTCTGCAGTTGTAGGATGTGTTGTGCTCAAAGTAATTGCTGATGGATTTTCTGCTGCCATCCTTCTCCAGAATAACGCTGCATCATTGATTTTATAATTTGCATTTGCCATAAAATACAAGCCTACATAATCAGCTTCTTTTTCAAAATCTACGGAAAATGCTCCAGCACCAATATTGCCCCCTGCCCTCGTAAAATCTCCATTTGTGTTAACTCCAGCAGCTGCGGCACCAATATCTAACAAAATTCCAAAAACCATACCAATCGTTTGATTCGTTTTTTTAGAGTCCATATGATGCATTACATTATGGGCAAGCTCGTGACTTATAACTAACGCCATCTCCTCTTCACTCTGGAAGAAATTCATCATGCCTTTTGTTACATAAATATTCTTACCGTCTGCAAAAGCATTAAGTGCATTATCAAATGTTAAATTAATATCAGATTTACATGCTTCAACTGGAGTAATTGTTAGGATTTTTTCTTGACCACTTCTCCATATTTTTATCTTAAGGGGTTTGTTTGTCTTAACCATTTCATCCAATTGTTTGGAGAAATCCTTTTTGGCATCCTTGCCGCCTTTAATAATATTATCGTCAATATAAGCAAGTTCATCTCCAAACTGAAAGCCAGCTTTTTCTGCTGGAGAACCAGCGCCTACATTAACAACCTGAAGTGCACCACCTAATTTATATTTTTCGACAACTAATGATTGATACTCTTTGGAAAAATCATACATATTCCAATATGTAAGACCTAGCATTGGACTAGTATTGCCTTCACAAATTTTAGTCCCGGAGACTTTAATTTTTGTTGCGACATTGGTAACTTTGGCTGAATCAGAAATATATTTGTCGATAAGAAACATTTTTTGTTTTTTTGCTTCATCTTCAGTTTCGGCTCTATCAACACCAGGCATTCTTGTTTGAGGCGTAGCACAAGAAAGTAAAAGAATTGCTACTAGAAAAAAAGGTATTTTTTTAATCAAATTTAGTTTTTGCAAGATAATCCAATCTTTAAAATTCCATCTTTATATTTTGCATCAAGATCAACATTAAAAAAATCTAAATATATTGGATAAGTTTCGAATTTAATTTTAAGCTCATAAAACATATCTTTAATATCACTGCGAACCGGTCCTACATGATTTTCATAATCTTCCCCTATGATAATCTTCCTTTTATTTACTTCATAATATTTCACTTTGCCTTTAGAGGTAAGTAATTTACTTTTTTCATCAAAAACATATTTGAATGGTAAGTTCCAAGCATCTATCACACTTCTTTCTGATCCTGATATTAATAATGTTTCATTTTTAAATTCGAGATCAATATATTGTTGAGTGTTAGGAATTTTTCGATAAGAACCATCTATAACATAATTATATTTACAGTAATAAAAGTCTCCTTTTCTTTTATTATCCTTAAGAAATTTTTCCAATTTCAAATTATCATTTTTTGAAATTTCATTATTTTGATTTCTTGATTCAAATCCAATCAAACCAATTACAATAAATGCTGTAAATATCAAGAATATAGTTATTATTTTTTTCATATCATGATTACACAAAAAAATCTATTTTTTATATATAAATCAATAAGTTAAATAATTAACCTAAAATTGTATTGATCAATAATAGTTTACATATTATTAGATCACTAAATCATATTAAGATATACGAATAAAAATAATCTGGCTTAAGGAAACCGAATGGAATTTTTAATTATTATTGGGCTTATTTGGTTCGTAGGTCATTTGATTGAAAGCTGGAAAAATCCTCCAGCGCCACCAAGAAACAATCGCGGATCACAAACAACATACCAACCAAGACAACCAAAAGATACTCATAGACCAACTGGTCGTGCTGGAAGGAACATGACATGGACAAATGTGCATGGGGCTGACCCGGCTAATATCAAAGAAAAAGATATTGAAGGTCTTCAAGATGCATATTCAGGTGAAAACTTAAGCCTTCTAAAAGGCGTTATTCAATGTAATTCATGTAAAGTTTTTTACCACAAATCTAGCTTGGAGGTTTTGAAAGCCGAAAATAGTGGCGCATGCGTAAGTTGCGGCTCTGTCCTTGCAGATACAAAATATACAGGTAGCACTACAACTAATGGTGTGAATTACAACCCAGACATTGTAACGCTTGGAAATGTAAGAAATTATGTTGGAAGAGTTGTGACATTTGAAGGACGAGTTGTAAAGATTGTTCAAAGTAGAAGAAGAATCGATTATGCAGTTTTATTTGAGGACGGAACATGGTCAAACTCATTTAAACTCGTATTCTTTGGAAGCTCCTTGAGAGCATGTGGCGGCGAATCATTTGTTACAACTTTAAGAAATAAAAATATCAGAGTTAGAGGACTTGTCGTTAAACATAGAAAATATGGGTATGAAATCATAATATCTGAAAGATCAATGATTTTAGGGGTGTCTTAAATGAAATGGAAAGAGCTGAAATCAGAATATCAAAGTCCTATTGATGAATTAAGTAAAAAAACACCTCATCAAATTCTTGGTATTGCAGAAAATGCTAGTGAAGATGAAATAAAAAATGCATATAGAAGATTGGCAAAAAAACATCACCCAGATAAATCTGTAGATTTTCTAAAATTAATCAATAGTGAAAAAATGAAAGTAATAAATAGCGCATATGAAAAATTAATGGAAAAAATAAAATGAGCGAGCGTTATTTAAGAAATAATATGATTGATTGGTTTGATCAATCCACAATAAAAAATATAAATGCAATTGTTATCGGCGCAGGGGCAATTGGCAATGAGGTAATTAAAAATTTAGCTTTAATGGGGATTGGTAATATCCAAATCTATGATCTTGATACCATTGAAATTCACAATCTAACAAAATCTGTCTTATTTAGAGAGGAAGATGTAGGACAGAGTAAAGTTGATGTTGCAGCCAAAAGAGCTAGAGAGCTCGATCCTAATATAAATGTAGTTGCAATTCATGGTGATATTTTCAAAGAGCTTAATCTGAATGACATTAAAAATAGTGATATAGTTTTTTGCTGTTTAGATAATTTTGAAACTCGATTAAGGGTTAATCAAATGTGCTTATTAACAAAGAAGACAATGGTTAATATGAGCATTGACAGTCGATTTGCTTCAATTGAAATATTTCCTTATAGCGATGATGAGATAGTTTGTTATGAATGCAATTTACCTTTGTCTGCTTATGAAAGAATATCGAAAAGATATAGCTGCGGTCATTTAAAAAAGATTACATACATAGAGAAAAAAATTCCAACTACAATTATGACTAGTGCAATTTCAGCTTCAATAGGAGTATCACTTGGCTTACAAAAAATTGCCGGTAAAGAAGATGTAAACATTAGCTCAAAAAAAGTATTTTTAGATACTAGACTTGGCACTTCTTCTCTTAATCATTTAACACATAATCCTGATTGTCCAACTTGCGTTACATATAGTAATAAAACTCACCTAATTAGCACTACGAAAAAGAAAGTTGGTGACATTAATGATATCAGGCTTGATCTGGCAGAAAATTTAACAATAAGGCTACCTGAAACAATAATTACAAATCTTTATTGCGAAAAATGCTCTCATAAGCCTGAAGACTTTAAGATTAAAAGTTCTCGTGATTACACAGATGAAATATATAACTGTCCCAATTGTGGCGAAAAATCAGTTAAAGTAGAAATTAAAGATGAATTAAGTATGGAAGAATTTATCCTTTTAGGTCTTCACAAAAAGGTCTTTGATATAGTTCCATTCTTTTTTGTTTTAAGTGCGGGAATAATTTTTTGTTATTATGAGGAGAATTAAATGGCTGAAATTTCTGTAATTATTAGAACTGCAGATCAGACTAGAAAAGCTGAAGTAGCTATGGAAGATTCTAGTGCTGCAAAGGATGTTATTGATGGTGCTGTTAGCAATTGGACGCTCCCAACAGATACTGATTACTCATTAGTTAATACATCTAATGGGAAGACTATTACGCCTTCAATGACCCTTGCAGATGCTGGAGTCAAAAGTGGTGAGGTTTTAGAAATTCAACCCGTTCTTGTAGCAGGATAAAAATGTCTGATGTGAGAAGAAATCAAGATTTGGAAAAGCTTAAATCTCTATGCTTGCAATCTCATGGAAAACTAATTATTCGTAAAACTTCTGGAAATCCAATTTCAAAAATTGAAATTGAATCAAAGTTTAATGCTGTTCCTGATAGTTCATATCCATCAAAAGTAAGCAATTCTATTATCTTTACAATTGAGCTTTTGTCAAAATATCCATTTGTAGAACCTGTTGTTCATATCAATAGTAAAATTTATCACCCTAATATATATACAAGCGGAAGAATATGTCTTGGTCAGAAATGGCTTCCAACCGACAAATTAGATTTATTTGTAAAACGAATTCTTTCAATAATTACATATGATGCAAATGTTTTAAACTTAAGTTCACCTGCTAATGCGGAGGCAGCGAATTGGTATAGATCTGCTTATCAAAAGAATCCAAAATCATTCCCTACAGATAAACTTGACTTTTCATCAGCTCCGGAAAAGACGGCTATGAGCTGGAACAATCTTAAATGAGTTCACTATGGCTTGGAAAGAACTAGAACCTGATTTTAAGAAATATAGCCCAAACATTCTTTTTGAAAGACTTCCTTTTGATCAATCAATTAATTTGATATCAATCATTGGTGAAAATATTACCGTCCTTTTAAAGGAAACTGCGTCAAAAAAAGCTTTCGATTATGTTTCTTCTATTAGAGTTGAATCTGGTGGATTGTTAATTGGCAAAGTATTTGAATTTAACGATCAAATAAAACCGATTGTTTTAATAGAAGACTGCATTCCTAGCTCTGAATCCAAAGGAACTTCAGTTTCACTTAAAATGGATAGTTCAGTTTGGGCAGCCGCAAATAAGGTTATCAATTCTGATCAATTTGTTGTTGGATGGTTTCATAGCCATCCAAATTTAGGTGCTTTCTTTAGTGGAACAGACAGGGGAACGCAAAAATCATTTTTTCGAGAAGACTTTCACCTTGGATGGGTCATTGATCCAATAAGATCAGAGGAAGCTTGGTTTTCTGGTCAAAATTCATTAGATATAAATGATAATTCGATATTAAGGGTAAATTATGTTTAATCCACCAAATAGACCTTATTCCAATGGCATTAGCTGGGGATTAAGAGGTTTCCGTATTGGAAGAAATCAATTTGGAAATTGGTGGGTAAGTGTTTCTTTACCGTTTGGTTTTAGATATTCAAAAACATTAGGTAAATTAAATACAGCTAACTCGATATCCAATAAAAATCCAGTAGACTTACCTAACAATCAACCTATTCTAAAAATAAAAACAAAATCTTTAAGATGGAAGAATCTTAAATAAGTTGAGCTTTGAATTGCGTGGGAGTTACATTAACTTGTTTTGATATATCTCCTTCAAGGATATAAACTTTTGAAGATGCTATTTCGATTTGAAACTCATATAGTCTATACAAGAAATAATTTTCGGAATGTTGCTTGCTAAATTCAAGTTCATTAGGAGATATAAAAAAGGAAGTATTTGCTGATCCTTTTGTGGTTTTCACTTCAATAAATTTTATATTTCCATTGTCATCAAAAGATTTTATATCGTATCCAGCCCCATCCCCTTCTATAACGGAAATATGGATGACTTTATCAGCAAGGTCATTTCGATTGATATCTTGTAAATGCTTAATCTCTTGATTGAGGACTAAAAGTTCTCCTTCCAAGCCTAACTTTTTATTTTTACTATCTATAAGTCCGTAATCTGGGGACTTTCTACTTCTAAATTCATTAGTTTTGACACCAATATTTCTTGGCTTAATAATCGGTTTACTTTGAACAATTAATTGATTTGTTTTTATAGTTGAATTTTCAAAACTTACAAAAGACTCTTCACGAATTAAATTAATTCCTACAGTTCTGATAAATTCTTCTGGTGGCGCCCAATCTAAAATCTGCCATTGAAAGTAAACTGGATTTTCTCTTTCGGTATCATGAGTTAAATAACCTAATTTTCCGAAATATCCATAAGGAACATTTTTTTTAGCCCTTAAAAATAAATGAATATTATTTACACGATCATCATGGTTGACTAATGATTTTATAGCGTCACTTGAAAAATCTAATCTTGGTTGGGATTGCCAGCTTAATACTCCATCTTGAGTAATTGACTCATCAAAAATATGATCTCCCTGCTGGTTTCCAAGTGTGACTAAAAAAACCCAGTCACCATCTCTGTCTGGTATTTTGATCATTCCATGAAGACCCCAAGTGCCTGCTTGAGGAGTAAATGAGGTTTCAGGGGAGAAAATAGAATGAATTTCTTCCCTTGTGTATTCTTCCCATAATTTAAGATTCTTCATTTTAATAATCGCCCTTTCCTGGGATTACATTGCGAATTCCACCTTTGGGGTTTGCGACATCCCCTTTTCTTCTTGGTATCAAGTGAATATGGCAATGAAATATTGTTTGTCCTGCAACTACCCCTGCATTTATTCCAATGTTATAACCTTCAATTGATTTATCATTTTTATCTAATTGTTTTTTTTGTGACCGAATTAGTTGATCAGCAGCATTTATCTCTGCTTGTGTTAATCCAAAATAATCTTGCACATGTCTTTTAGGAATAATAAGCGAATGATTTTCTGTAACGCCAAAGCCATCTCGTATAACATACGCCAATGTGTTTTCTTGAACAATGCGATTTTTTTCATTATTCTGAATGTTACAAAATATACAATCTATTTCACGATATTCATATTGAGAATTTAAGCTTCTAAAATCTGTATCGTCTTTATTGTTCTTTTGTGCGTTACATGTATAACAAAGAGCTTGGTAATTTGAAATATCATCTTTACCACCAAGACTTTTAGGAGTTATATGATCAACCTCTAAACTTTTAAGCTCATGAGAAATTCCACAAAGTTCGCACCGCCCCTTTGCTCGCTTTAGCACCTCATAACGAATAGTCCCTGATATTACTTTTCGACCTTTTTTTCTATGTTCCCAATGAGCACCATCTCTTTTAATTTCATACTCCTGAATTTTTCTCTCACAAAGAACAATAAGCTCATCAATCTCTGTTTGAGATAAACTATCCCCATCTTTAAGGGTGTAAATCTCACCTTGCTTCTCTGTAATCTGCCTATTTTTTGTTAGGACTTTTCCCACCATATTCTTTACAATTTCTGAATAATATTCAATTTGAGTGGGGTCTTGATTAAGAATAGATTGAGCAATATCTTTTACTGATGCCCTACCTTTATTTTTTAGCAAGGCAATCAGCATTACTGGTTGATAGATATGCGACATGGTCATATCTTCAGAGATAAATGTCTTTAATTTATTAAATATAGTCATAAATTATGAGTATATCCAATCTATCTATAAACCTCCGGTCCCCGCATTAATTTTTTTATATTTTCATCAATCTCCGTGGGTTCTTTAACGCCATTTCTTAATCTAGCTTTAAGGCTAATTTGTAGCTCATTTGTAAGGGCTATATAGTTGCTTATTGCATTGTCCATAGTTTTATAAACTGGATTAGTGCCGAGGGTTTTACCATCATTAAACTCAATTACATATCCTTCCTTATTCAATATCTTTTTGCATTCAATGTATGTTTCTAATGTGTCTGCAAGCATGCCTACAATATGCTTATCAATATCTGCAGCATTAATATATATAGAAAATAAATACTCAATAGTTTCTTTATAGAATTCCTCTTTATTAAAGGCTTGAAGATCATGCAACCAATTTGCTATTGGTATTTTCTTTGGCTCTAAAATTTCTTCTTCAAATTCAGACCGCCTATTAGTTTCTCTTTGTTTAATTTCATTAATTAAATTGTCATACATTTATTTCTCCTTAAAATATGTTTATACCCCCCATCGTAAAAATTTGATTTGCAAAAGTTTCGGGGGTCGGTTGCTTTTAATCTTATGCTGTAATATTTAAGTTATTCGCTCTTAAAAAGGAATGCTAGCTTCAGTTGGTTCATCTTCCCACCTTCCATGGCTTATCCAATTAGCTGGATTAGGTATAAATTCTTTATCATTAGCTAAAAATTTTTCATCCTCTAGTTGCCAATCTAATGCTTTGTGAACTTTATCTAGGTCAGGCATAGTTTCTAACCAAGCTCTTAATGCATATCTTTGCCCAACCTTCTTGGGATATCTTCTCCAAAATGACATGAACTCATTCTTAATATATATAGTTAGTTCTTGGTTATTAGTTAATAGTTCTTGGTTCTTGGTTTGTTCAACTGCAGTTGAAGTGCAGTTCATATTTTGCTTTCTCTTTTCTGCAGACGCCTTTCCACCCTTAACTCTGTAATCAATGTGTGAATGATATGTATTAATCTCATTGTCACATCTGGTATTTCTCCAGAACTTATTTTTTTCGTCATATATAAAAAATATATCTAATAACTTTTTAACGACAGCCTCATTATTTTCAGAACCGACTTTTATTGACAATAAATTTACATTGTCAGGAAGTGGTAATTCAGAATCATAATAAAGCCAAAATAATTTAGATAAGACACCAACCTCTTCATTACTTAAAAACGATGTCTTTTTTATAAAATCTCCTATATGGTGCGGATAAAAGTGCACTTGTCTTCTCCTATAATTTGTTAACTTATGATTTATTTAAAACTTGTCTTAAATCCTTAACAGACCAAGCAGTTGTTCTTGGAGTAAGTTTTCTAGGTGAAGGGATGATTCCAGTCTTAACTTGACGCCAAACTGTAGCGGCTGATATACCATACAAGCCCATAACGGTAGGCAATCTTACATTTGCAGAATCTGGAAGTTGATCAAAGTTACTTAATGATGAATTGATGCTATTCGTGTATCTATTTGACATTTAAAGCTCCTAATTGATTTAAGAAGCTTTAACTTTATTGAGTTTAAATTAAATCGTATTGCCGCAATTTTTATAAAATTAGCGGAATTTTTCTCGCTCTTTTTCTACCTTATAGTAATACTCTTTTGCTAAAGTTTTCCCGATCCCAAATTGTTTGCCTGCAAGCTCAAACAAACCATCATCAATAGGAGGCTTTGGATTGCTATTAAGTAATCTAATAACTTCAGCATGAACTATAAATTTTTTATATTTTTCTTTCTTTGCCGCGTTTAAATTAAAACCTTTTTTGTAGGGCTTACCAAACGAAAGATCATCATCCCAAGATTTAGCTTTTAAATTTAAAACACTGTCATATCTTTTATTAAATTCTTTACATAACCATATAGGTGCAACTAATCCATGATTTATACACCATCTTATACAAGCTAAAACTTCAAAACCGTCCCCACTCTCTATAGATTCTTTATTAGCGAGAATATATTCCACTGCAGCTTTTTGAAAAACAGGTGTTTGAGGGTCTGATGGGTAACCTAATTCCTCTTGAATCTTTAATGCATCTTCAAATGAGGATGTCCATGGATCAAATATTTTGGTCTTTTCCATTTTTTAAACCCTCTAAATAGTCCGCCCATATTTGCATCATTTCTTTTCTTTGCTTTATAAATTTAGTTCGGTTATAGGCTTCACCAAGCGCATCAGGAACTCTATGCGCTAGTTGATGTTCAATTACATCTCGATCAAAATCTAAACGCTCATGCAGAATAGTTCTAGCTGTTGCCCTAAAACCATGTCCAGTTACTTCCGTTTTAGTGTCATATCCCATTCTCTTAAGTGCCGCATTAATTGCAGCTTCACTCATTGCTTTTTTAGAATCATGTCCATTTGTAAAAACAAACTCGCCATCACCTGAAATATTTTTCATATCTTTTAGTATTGCGACAACTTGTTTTGCTAGAGGCACTAAATGCTGTGTTTTTGTTTTACTTACCAAGTATGACCATTCAGCTTTTTTTAAATCAATGTCTTTCCATCTTGCGGTTCTTAATTCAAAGGGTCTTACAAAAACCATCGGAGCAATTTTTAAA
>Ga0214919_10010753_pt1 | contig 11519 bp, 11 predicted proteins | sample LL1503_MetaG_FD_177994 | JGI IMG/M metagenome (GOLD analysis project Ga0214919, IMG submission 177994) | Freshwater microbial communities from Lake Lanier, Atlanta, Georgia, United States - LL-1503 | ecosystem: Environmental > Aquatic > Freshwater > Lake | place: USA: Georgia | collected...
ATTTCATTGGAAATAAGTCTTGGCTAATCCATAAATTTAGCCCTGGCCCTATATAGCTATTCTCAAAATCATAATATGGCATAGCTATTTTAAATTCCGTAAGTAATAATTTTATTCGATCTAAAATTTGTATAGAATTTAATCCTGATCTTTTAATTGCTTTAATAATGGCATCAAAATTTTTAAGAAAATCATTTCTCCGATCAATATCCTCAGTATCAAAATAAATCTTGCAGTAATTGTCGACTAAGTCCTGATACATGGAAGAGTCAGAATCATACCAAAAGAATCTTCCTGGCTCATTATCAGATGTGCCACCTAGAAAAAATCCGAATTTCTTTGTTTTTGTTGCCAAGATATAAACTCTTAGATGAGATTAAAAACTTTTGATTATTTTGTTGTATATATCTACAATTTTTTTATCTCCCACATCAAAAAGAACTTCTTTTAAAGAAGTCTCTAAGTTCGGATTTAAAAAAAAATTAAATATTTCGGTGACTTCTTCTATTGCAGTAAACTCTCTTAAAAGCCCCTCATAATGTCTAAAATGAAGATATTCAACACCCATATAATCAACTGCCTCTAAAAGACTTCTCATCAGAGATTTTGTATCTGATTTACCTCTAGTTTTTGGAACAAGTAAAAGTGATGGGCTTATGTAATCAAAAATCATAACTTCTTGTAATTCATTACATGAGTCTTCCATATTACGAATTTCTTTCCTAGGCCATTTACGATATCGAAAATCTTCTATCATCCCATTAGAGGGTGTAAATCCTCTAAAATTTGCTGTCATTGATACGGTGTAGTTATTCCCATCAACTTGAGATAAAAACCAATCTTCCTCATTTATTCTAAATGTGATTTTCATTGCTAAAAAAGATATACATTCTTAAACATGTCTTGAAGCCAAGCACAAACGTTAGGATCTAATCGCTCAGGATATTTATGAATCATTCTGCTTACACCACTCATTGCTTTTTTTGACACTTCTTTATTTCCATCTTCGCAAGCAACTCTGTCAAGAGCTAACATAAGTAGTGTAGCCCAAGTATCATAATTACAAAACATAACTGACCTATTGCTTACCTGAATATAAGTATCTTTTGCTATGCTGTGCAAAATATCTTTATAGCTAAAATGCATGGCATCGATATCAATCTCTGTCAAATATTTAACTAAATATATAGCATGCTCTTCAGTAACATCATCCAAAGAATCAAACATACTGACGTGATTCCACTCGTGGATTCGTTCTAATGTGGGCTTAATCATCATGGGGCTTAATACACATCACTCTTGGATCATGAGCTTCTATCAGCTTATCAAGTCTATTCATCGTATCCATATATTCTTCATCAAATTCACCAGTAAAAGCTTTTTTTGCTTCATCGAAGTTGCCCATCTCTCTATAGATTTCTACTTTCAAAAGCTTTTCTTCTGTTTCAATTGATCCTAATATTTCAAGTAAGCGCTTCCAATTTGCAATTTGTGCTTCAGAAGCTGGTTTTTGAATTTTTTGATCTCGATTAACATCGTTATAAAGCTGCATTAATTTTGATCTTAAATAAATCTCCTTTTTTGTCGAAAGATTGGCTTCTCTTAAACCTTGAATATATATCTCTTCTGATGGGTTCTTATATCTCACATGGTTCTTTTGTTTAACGGACTTAGAACCTAAATCAGTTAATTCTATTTCTTCACCCCAACTAATAGATCCTACTTCTTTGGTGTCTTCTAACCAGAAACTTGCTGGACAATGCGGACAACCAACGTATGCTGGGTAACTTGGCATCATAGGCGCATCCATTTTTCCATCTAGCCAGAACTTTGCCCCAAAAGTATTTCCCGATGCCATAGATGGCTCTGTAAATTTACCCTGACAATGAGGGCACTCTTTTATATATGTTGGTCCTGGTAACATATTAATTGCCTCCTATTAGAAAATTTTCTTGATCAATTTTTATTTGCTTCTTTGAAATACTAGTCTTATAAAAATATTCTTTTTGCGGAAAATCATGCTTCGCCATATATCCAACCAATAACACAAGAATTAATACATTAATCATATTCGGTAAATTTATCTTTTTCTTAGGCTGTTTTTTATTCTTCTCAATCTCTACAAAATGATTTTTTAAATGGCCATTTGCTTTAATTAGAGCAACTAAAGATAAAACTGGTATCAAATAAATAAATAACTCCAGAAGATTTACGTGAACCAGATAATTAATTATGCTAACTTTAGACATAGTTCTAGATTAAAACTACCAAAGCTCACCAGATGAGCCTCATATGATATTTAATACCTGGACATTAATTTTATTATCGAGAGCGCCATGGCACGACGTTTTAGTTATTACGACCCCCATTCAAACCAACCCTTTAGAATAAGTAGGAGTAAAGTCCAGTTATTTATCGATTGTCCGAGGTGTTTTTATCTTGATGTTCGTTTGGGGATAAAAAGACCTGCTGGCTTCCCATTCAACTTAAATAGTGCAGTTGATGCATTGCTAAAAAAAGAATTTGATGTGCATCGCAATAATAAAACAATGCATCCGTATATTAAGGAAGCGGGTTTAAATGCTATACCCTTTCAACATGAAAATTTAGACCTATGGCGTAATAACTTTAAAGGGGTTTCTTACCTCCACAACAAAACTAACTTTGAAGCATTTGGGGCTGTAGATGACCTATGGCTTAACTTAGATACTAATGAAGTAATTGTGGTTGACTACAAAGCTACATCTAAGAACGATGAAGTGACGCTAGATGCTGAATGGCAGGATGGGTACAAAAATCAAATGGAGTTCTATCAGTGGCTTCTCAGAAATAACGGTCTAAAAGTGGCAAATCAGGGATGGTTTGTTTACTGCAACGGTCGAAAAGATTTAGATGGATTTGATAACCACCTAGAATTTATAGTAAAAATGCTACCGTATGAAGGTAATACTTCATGGGTAGATGAAACGCTAGAGAGGATTAAGCGCTGCCTTGATAGCGATTCAACCCCACACTCATCAGAAGAGTGTGAGTATTGTATATATATAAATAAACAAAAGGATCTGCCATGATCAGATGGACTTATTTTCCTAAAAATCAAAAACTAACCCCACTAGGTATGGAAATAATAGATGTATTTAATGATCAATTTGAAAATATATCTTCTAAAGCAAATAACGAAAGAATTGGTATAGGTAATACTGAAGCAAATAGCAATAATGTATTAGAAAAAGTTTCACAAGGTCTAATTAAAATAGGCTTTGATGTTGAAGTTGGTAAAAAACAAAATGAGAAAATTAAAGTACCTGTGCTTTATGGGGAACAGGGAAAACCTCAGCAATCATTCGATGCTGATGCTTATCATAAAGATGGAAAATTTGTTCTCGAAGTTGAGGCTGGAAGAGCTGTAACAAATTATCAGTTCTTAAAAGATTATTTTCAGGCATGTGTAATGGTAGATGTCGAATATTTAGCGATCGCAGTTAGAGATTATTACCGTACTCAAAGGGATTATGAAACTATATGTAATTTTTTTGAAACTTTGTATGCTAGCGGAAGAATTAAGACCTCTTTGAAAGGTGTTTTAATTATTGGCTACTAGATTAAAGTTAAAGTAGTGATGGCCAAGCGGATTTATATACTTCCTAATTCTTAATAATGTTAAATTTGGTAGTGATACTTCCCTTATAAAATCAAAATTATTTGAATCTGATTTAATATAAATCCTATTCCCTCTTATTTGAGATTGTTCGAAAGCAAGGAATTCGAGAATATCAGGAAATTGGGAAATCTTGTCATCTCTTATAGACCAAAGCTCACTCAACAATTTTCTTGATGAGTATCTATATTTTTGTTTAGGTTCTTGATATTCATGTTTGAGAAAGTTATGAATCGAAATTAAATTTGATTTTAAAATAAAACAATCAATTTCAAAATTCGGTGGGCCAAAAAAATCCCATAAATCATTACAATCATGTCCAATATACAACTTTGCTTCACCACTTGCAGAACCTATCTTATTTGGTCTTTTAACAAAAGAATCAGCAATTGTAATTTCCGGAAATTCAGAAACAAATATAAGCTTTTTGGAATTTAGAAATATGTCATCTTCCATATTGAGTTATATCCATTTCTTTAAGAATAGCTATTATTACATCTACAACTATACTATTTCCGGCTTGTCTATATAACTGGGTATCACTAACTCCATCGGTTTTTAATTTTTTGAAACCCATTAACCGCAAACATTCATCTGGAGTTAATTTTCGGATTCTCCCTTTGCTATAAGTTATGTAATTATCTACACCAGCTCTGTGCATCTTATGCATAGTTTGTAATAGCGGTCTTGCTATTTTAAGATCTGTAGAGATTCCAGTCTTATAATTCTTTGTACCGCCAGCAAGAACATATTTTTTTACTTTATCTGATAAAAAATACTTTTCCTCAATTTCCTCAACGTTGAATATAAACTCATCAAATTCTAGATGATCTTCAACATGCTCAAATATAAAGTCACCATGCCAGTTTGATTGTTGGTTAGCTTTTTGACAAAGAGCTATATTTCCATTTATTTGCGTATATCTTTTTAGTCTATTTTTGGAGCTAGTTACAAACTTAACGCCTTTACTTTTTAAATAATGCCTTTTATCAATTGAATGAATATCGTCAGTTAATAAAGTTTGCATGGTAAGTTGCAATTGAATAGGTTTAGGAACAAATATTTTTTTTTGCTTATTTTTAAATCCAACAATAAATACTCGTTCTCTATTTTGTGGGATACCATAATCTTTTGCATTTAATACCATGGGATAAAGATTTGAGTAACCAAGTTTAATAAATTCTGACTTTATTAATTCCCAAGTATTACCATTATCATGACTGAGTATGCCTTTAACATTTTCAAATATAAAAACTTTTGGCTTGCATTCATCAACTATACGAATAAACTGATAGATTAAAGATCCTCGAGAATCATCCAACCCCTTTCTTTTACCCACCATAGAAAAAGATTGGCAGGGACTACCGCCCATAAGTAAATCGATTTTACCTACATATTTTTTAGCATTAAATTTATTAATATCTGAATGCCATCGTGTCTCATCAATCAAGTAATTATTAAAATACGTCTTTTTAACATGCGGATCTATGTCACCCGCAAACTGGATTTTATGATTTATTTTAAGTAATTTAAGTGCATGTTCAAGTGCGCCAATACCGCTAAATACAGTACCAACATATAAAGTTTTATCCTTAAATTTAAATTTTTTTGTTTTCCATGATGATTTTGAAATACCTGTACTTTGATTAATTTTTGTTTTCATTCAATTTTTCTAATGTTTTTTTAATTTGTTTTGCTATTGCAAAAACCACAGGGATAGAAACAGAGTTACCAAATTGTTTGTATAACTGCAGGTTTGAACATGCATCAAGTTTAAAACTTTTAGGAAAGCCTTGAAGGTTAGCACATTCTCTTGGAGTAAGTTTTCTTGGCCTTTTATTAAATTTAGATTGATCAATTAAAATTTCACTCCCATCCTTATAGTACCGAGCTGAAAGGGTTTTTGTGTAAATACTTTTTTCAGTAACTAAACTATAGCCAAATCCATGCCCTTTTTTTAAATATCTTTTTTTTCTTTTAAGGTGACCTGACCATAATTTTTTTGAAATTGTATATTTATCATCAACAGACTTTTCTAAAATTTGTTCTACTAGTGTTGGCTTTATTATAATTTTTGGCCAAGTGAAAAAATTATAAATATCGGATTTTTTGTACTTATTTAGATTAAATCCAACAATAAAGATTCTTTCTCTATTTTGTGGCAGGCCAAAATCTTTTGTGTTCAAAACTTTGTAATCTATCCAATAATTTAGGTTCTTACTAAATTCTAATTTTTTAGAAACTATTTTATTTATATTACTTGGTAATTTGTCCAGGTTACCAGACAGACTTTTAATAATCAAGTCCAGTGTATTTCCATCATCATGCCCCTTAAGTCTTTTAACGTTTTCTAACAAAAAACAGTCAGGTTGTTTGCCTTTAAGTATCCTAACTATCTCAAAGAATAATTCGCCTCTAGGATCATTGAAACCTAATTTTTGGCCGGCATGAGAAAATGATTGGCATGGGAAGCCTGCGATTAAAACATTATGGTTAGGTATTTGACGATTTTCTATTTTTGTAATGTCGCCTGCTGGTTCTTTTCTAAAATTTCTCTTGTATGTCCTTATGGCAAATTGATCAATTTCTGATGAAAAAACACATTTCATTCCTGCTTTTTCAAAGGATAGTCTTGTACCACCCACACCTGCAAATAAATCAATAAATTTAAATTGCACTTAATTTTTACTTTGATTTTCTTGATAAAGATTAATTATAGATACACCGTGTTTTGCTTGCTTTTCAGATGGATATTTAACCCAATTGTTGATTGCATAACCTGAAAGAGTATTTGCAATGCCTTTCTGCCATTCTAAAAGAAGCCCAGAAGTTGCTCCCCATCTTGCAATTGCGAACCACTCATCTGCGCTAAGTTGCATGCATCGAGCCATGTTATCTTTGATATCACGAGGTATGTCAGGTATTAATATAGTTTGATCGGCTCCAGATGTTCCTTTTATTTCTAAATTAGCTAGCTCTTTATGCACATTATCGGGTAGCTTCCAATCTTCAGTTTTTTTTCTTAGAACATCCCAACATTTATCTTTCTTAAATACTTCACCAGTATTTTCACCAACAAAATCTTTATGAGCTATTTCAATAAGCAATACTTTCATTTTATTTAACCAATCAGTAATTAGATCGTGCATTGCTTTGGTAACCGCTTGATTTTCCCATATTGCTTTTCTATCAATTCTTTTGGTTGTTTTTTCAACAATGAGTGATGTTGTATAATTCACAATATTTACTCTATAGGCAGGTATATCAATTGACCTTGCAATTTTGGAAACTGTCCTACAAAAAATAGCCAAACCAATTATATTTTTGTATTCATCTTGTGAGGGTTCCCAACCTTTTTTATAAAGTCCAACTTTGTCTTCCATAAACTTAACAAAGTTTTTTTGACCTCCTCTGCTAACAATATGAGGTTGAAGATTCCATAAATTCTCGTATCTTGACAGATCTTCTTTCGTAAATTTATTAGAGGATGGATATTCAATATCAAACTTTTTAATTGAAGAGCGTGCACGTTCTGTTTCATAGCTTCCCCGAGCTCGTTCATAAAACCATTTTGAGGTTTGGCCGGGAAGCCAAGTAGCTTTAGTAACTCTTTCAATACCAATGTGATAAGGATTATTGGCTCCAAGGTCAACACTATTAACTTTATTTTGTGTATTGCTATACTCAGAAATTAAAGGGACAACTTCTTGGAATAGATTTGCGGGAACAACAGTTATTTTTGCTTGAACAAACACATCTTCTATAGATATTTTATTTTCCTTATGAGCTCTGTGGATAGAGGCTGTAGTTTGACCTCCATTAACTATTTGCATTCCTATAATTTCAAGCACTCTAGTTTTTTTATCATTAAAAACTAAATCCTCAGCTACGACTGTTATACCGTTATTGTATGTAAGAAATTTGTCTGGCTCTGTCTGAATGGTTGTCAAAATTCCTTTATTGACTTTACCCCTCGCTTGCAGGTATGACCTAACGTTCAACTCAAGCAATCTATTTCCAAATCTGTTATAAAGTTCAAATAATACTTCCCCTGGAATAATTAATACCGATGTGGAAAAGCCTGATTTGTTTTGATAAGTTACGCTAGGTATCCCATCTTCTGTAAATTCAAGTAAATTTACTCTAATAGGTTCATCAGTTCTACCACTGTTTCTGAGCCTCTTGTATCGCTCTAGGTCAAAAATTTCAAATGTTACAACCTTACCAGCTATATCTTTTTTTACATCTAGTTTTCTTGCGACATTTAAGCCGTTAGATAAAAGAATGATATTAATTCGGTCACAATCTTTACTTTTATCAAAAATAGTTTTAATTATTGAATGCTGTTCAGATGAAAAATCAAATAATTCTAAGCCCTCTTTCTTAAAAGAGGTTTCAATAAACCTTTGTGCTTGAAGAAATAATTTTTCAATATCATTTTGATTAATTTTCTGTATTTCTTGATCTGCAAAATAGCTAGAAATAATAATGTCAATTTTTGTATCTTCTTCTGGAATACTAAATCCATTACATTTTGCTATTCCGTTCCCTTTTGGGAATTCAATATATGTAGCAGTTGGTGATTCAACAAAGCCCTTAATAGAAAGTTCTTCAAGTAAAATTTCTGTAAAAGCGTTTTCTTTAAAAGAAACATCTAAAGAAGAGATTGAATCAGAATTATTGCTATAAGAAATTACATCATTTTGTAACTGTAAATAGAAATCGTTTGATGTCATTTAATTTAAAAAATCCTGTAAAGAATTATTTTTATTTGTCATAAATTCTTCAAGTCCTGTAAGTGTTAACTTATACTTAACTTCACTAATGTTTTCTGCAAGTTCAGTATGCGATATTTTCGGAAATCTATCGTTCACATGATATAAATTAACTCTAGTTAAGGAATATCTTTGATTTTCATCTTGATCATTATTATCAAAATCATAACCAGCTGTTCTCAATGCAAGCTTAAAGTGAGCTTTCCATAATTCATCTTTATTTAGCATCGTTTTATTTATTAATTCAATCAGAGTAAATCCCCTGTCTTCAGCAACATTAGTTTCTAAATGAATGACGGCTAGCAATAGTATGTCAATTTCATTTGTATCTAGCTGGTATTCACTAGAAATATAAACATGATCCTTTGTCTTACTAGATGTTGTCTTTACCTCTAATGATTTATGGTTATTTACAAAATCATTTTTACTTTCGAATGGCCCTTTCCACATCATCAATGTAGAAATTGATGGATTGATTTCTAGAAGTTGATTTAACAAAATAATTTCACCAATCAAACCAACTCTTTCTTCTTTTGATAAAGTTGAGTCAGAATTCTCCTTGAAAAACTCTTTCCATTTATTTAACCTAATAGAGAGCTTTGCAATAATTTTTTTTTGGTCGGCTGGGTAAATAATAAAGCTAATTAAATCTTCAGCTAATCTAATGAATATATCTAAATATTTTAAGTTTTCGAGTGAAATATATAAGCGCAATGAAAGTTCATCATAATCTTTTAATGAAATTTTTAAGCCTGAAGTTTGATCATTCTTAATTAAATGAGACAGTTCTTTGGGGATAACAAAGGAAAAATAATTTAAATTTCCTGGAATGCTTATGCCTAGAAAAACAGGCAAACCTAATTCATGAGAATTAATAAGAAGTCTTCGTTCATATAAACCTTCTCCAAAATTATTTTCTTCTTTAATTTCTTTATATAAAGATGTTATTTGTTCGAACAACATTAAAATGCCTTTTTATAAACAGTGCTAACTACATATTTTACTGTTTCAGCTGTATTACTACTTGGGAAGCTAATCGCAAAACCTAGAACAGGTACTTGAGAATCCTCATAATAAAGGGGGTAAATAATTAACAATCCATTCTCTTTTCCTCTACATTCACGAACAAATCTTCCATAGGGACTTGTAGGTGGATTAGCAGATCTACTTTCTTTTGGGAGTTTTTCCCATGCAGCTAATGATTTTTCTAAGGCTAAATTTAACTTGTCTTCGTTTAAATCTAAACTTTCATGCTTAGGATCAACCAAAACTTTAATTGTATATTTAGAATTATCATTCTTTGTTTGATCAGAACGCTCGCCACCCGAAATTGGTAAATTCCAAAAGAAATTACTCATATCATTTTTATTGTCTTTATTTGGTTTTATTGAGGCTAGGAGTACGGACCAATTTTCCAATTCATTTTTTGAAGTTTGTTTTTCAATATACCGAACTAATAAAGAATTATTGACTCTCTGAGCGTCCTCATGCGTTTTATATTTTTCTAAAAATCTTATGATTTCTTTAGAAGTAATCTTCTCCCATAAAAGAGAAAGACCGTCTGTAGTCTTATATCCATCTTTCCCATCTTTACAATTTTCAATTAGCTCGAGGGCAGCATCGAGATTAGATTGATTAATATTTTTGTCTTTATAGAACATGATTGTTTGATTTAGGTCGCCGGAATATGATAGTTGCATCTCAGATCCAGCTTGCATTTTTAATTTTGATGTAACAAGCAGCCCGGGATGGGACCTTATCTTCAAGCCAAAAGTGGCTGGTGACTCCCCTATACTTGACATCTCATCAAATGTATTTTTCATTTCTAATGTTGCACTTGCAATTTGCTCATAACTTTCTTTCAACTCAATTGTTGTATAAAGTCTAGAGACATCTATGTAATCCTTTTTGTAACCAAACCACCTACCCATTTGCATCAAAGTATCATACATATCTGATACTCTCAGAAAATAACTTATACTCAAACCTTCCAAAGTTAATCCTCTAGAAAGTTTTTCCCCGCCAATTGCAATAACATTTAACCCAATCTCCGCATGTTGCTCATACTCTAAAAACTCTAATGCTCGGCCATTTACTTCTCGAATGCCTATAGAATTTACTACCACTTTTATATTTGCCAATATGTCATCCCAATCTGGTAACTTAAGATCACTCTTAGTCAATGCATTAATGCTTTCTTGTTTTGACACAAATTCTTTATTCCATACATCCTTAAGTTGTTCCAAAATTGTTGGCTTTAAACTACCGTCACCGTAATTTATTCTCTCAACAATACCTCTCATTGTTTTTTTTACCTGATTAGTGACTCGACTTTGAATCATCGTAAGCCTTGTAACATGGATTAGCATCGAATTATGATGAGGCTCCGGATTACGAATTTTTCTTACTGTTGTACTTAAAATAAAGGCAAAAATTGCCTCTTGAAGTGAGGTGGGGATTTCATCTTTACCAAAATATAATGGAATATGATCTTTACTTACTTTTTCAGGCATCCATCCAACTTTAGGGTCTTCTTGAGAGTCGATATAATCTTTTACAATATTAACAATAGGTAATGGTTGTAATTCTTGTATTCCTAAATTCAAATCTTCTTTAAGGCCAAATATTTTTTCGGGGCCATAATAATGATTAGGTGCAGGAAGGTTATAAATAAAACTCTTAGGATAAAGGTCATCACCCAATGCTTCTGTTTCATTCATGTGATTTATAAGTATGTTCGCATACGGAGTAGCGGTAAATGCAACATAGGCTGACTTATCAAAAGCAGTTAACAACTCCCTAATAAACTTATTAATTTTGGTAGGTTCATGCTCAGGATCTGTAGCCCCATCTATATCTATTTTAATTTTTTTTGTATCAATACTTGCCTGATCCGCTTCGTCATCTATAACTAAAAGGGGTATATCTTTAAGTTTTTTTCTCTTAGTATTTTTGTCCTCAGAATTTGCGAACGATTGAATATATTCAACAAGATTTCTGAGTGGGGTCACATTTTTTTTAACAACAAATAATTGAGGCGGTCCTCCAGGCGGACTTCCAAAATGTCTTGCGACAGTTGAGTTAAA
>Ga0214919_10010754_pt1 | contig 11519 bp, 13 predicted proteins | sample LL1503_MetaG_FD_177994 | JGI IMG/M metagenome (GOLD analysis project Ga0214919, IMG submission 177994) | Freshwater microbial communities from Lake Lanier, Atlanta, Georgia, United States - LL-1503 | ecosystem: Environmental > Aquatic > Freshwater > Lake | place: USA: Georgia | collected...
TGTCCGTCCGCTTCTTCTTGTTGTCCGCTTCGTCTTGTTGTCCGCTTCGTCTTGTTGTCCGCTTCGTCTTGTCCGTCCGCTTCGTCTTGTTGTCCGCTTCGTCTTGTTGTCCGCTTCGTCTTGTCCGTCATCTGCTTCGCTTGTTGTCCGTCATCTGCTTCGCTTGTCCGCTGATCGTCATGTGCGGTCCCTAAAAATATATTCATTTATTTCTAGGGACATATTTAATATATTAAAATCTTTAAATCCTTTCTTATTATAATATATTATTTTAAATTTTTAAAGCATATTTTTCATAAAGATAATCTCTCTTTCTTGGGTATAAACAATATCTTTTGCTAACCGATAAATATAATTATTTTCATTTTCACGAACACTTTCTTTCTCTAATATATTTTTAGTCGTTGTTACTGCCATCGAATGATGTGGAATCATGCCTTTTATCCAATCCTTATAAGAAAAAAATATTTGATATCGTAATATACATATAAATATTAAACTCATGATGACGCCTATAAAAAATATAGTTGTATTAAAATGTTTACGACCTGTTTGAATATAATGAATAATTTGATGCCCCCATAACATAGTAGATGCCATATACAATGCTGAAAAAATAAGTGGTTTAGAGAGATATAAATCATTTACAGAATTCACCATAACATTCATCATATCAAAAATAAGAGCAATAAAAAACATTCCTATAAATAAAATCAGTTGATCGGTATAGACTTTGTGCTGGCTATTGTTGTTCATGTTTTTCATACCTTGCATATTTATTTATATACTTATAATATATATAAAATATAAAATATATTAATATAAAAATTGAATTATTTTATATTCATAATTAAATATTCATATATATATCTACCGATTTCATCTTAAAATGACAACAGACCATTATTTCAATCCAGATAAATACGACAATGAAGGCTTCTTTTATATTGATAATACGCACGACGACAATGATCAGGATATTAAATCGACATTTAAAAAAGGACAAATTTTTGATATGGGCGGAACCCTTATATGTCCAGGAGAAATCATATCCATTATAGATTATGAAGAATTAGACGCAGATAAAGAACAGATGATGTTTTATACAAATGTAATGAGAGGGAAAAAAATAAGAGTTTTTCGAAAAGATGATATGATTTTCATATCAGATGAACATGCCATTTATCCAAGTGATTTAAATATCACAGATAAAGAAATCGAAACACAAATCAATTTCGATCTATTAGAAGATAATAAATGTTATTATGCCACGATTATAAAGAAGCAGAAGAGCGGCGGTCTTGGTGGTCTTGGCGCTGATAATAATGAGGATGATGATGATAATGAAAACATCATTATTTTAAGATATATTACCGATATTGAACAACCTCTCTTAGAAGTACCCTCACTGGATCATGATATTGCGTTTAAAAATCATATGCCAATTAAAAAATGTACCACCACCACCACCGCATCACTCCCCGATATTATCCGACAAGAAGAATTGTCAGCGCCTAATGGTTTAATCTTTTTCCGGAAGGATGGACAGCCTTTTGAATGGTGGACGACGTTGTATCAGGATATCAAAAGTCAAGAAAAACCTTATAAGATGCGGATAGATGCCTATTACATTTTGCTTTTAAATAGATATCCCATTGGAAAAAAATACGCTACCTTTTTCGAGGATTTACATTTTGACGTAAAGGAATATTTGAAGTATTATCCAGAACATACAAAAGTATTTGATACACTACAAAATAAATTAAATTTATACGCTAATGTGGAAGGAGAACATGGCGAATACGAAGACCCAACAGCAGATGATGCAGTGAAAATAAACAGAATTAAAGATTTATTGTATATTGAAAGGGAGGACGCACTAGGTGATACCGATAGAGATAGCAATACTGATGCTAATATGGGTCATAAATTATCATGTCTTTGTGTGGAATCCAATTCATGTTCGCAAATGTGTGCTCATCCATGTCCTTTACGGATTATGCAAAAGTTAAATAAAAAAACTAATAAATATGTAAGATATTCATACACCTAATTTATTTAAATTCAAACATAAGAAATTCAATAATAAAACGTTGTGGATAATTTAGATGTGAACCAAAAATAGATTCTTTATTTTCATGTATTTTTTCTGTTAAAATAAAAGAATTACCATATTTCCATTTTTTTAATATGTTTTGTTTTTGTGGATCATGTAATAAAGTATAAATATCATCCCAAAAAATATGTTCCGCATGAGAAGGTGAACATCCATTTTTATAAATTGTATAAAAGGTACTTAAATTATAAGTTAAATTTTTTAAATAGTCGGGCATATGTGAAGGGTATTTATCATAATAATAATAATAAAAATTATTATCGGTCATCTGCTATATAATATTAATATAATATTAATATTAATATAATATTATATTAATATAATATTTATATTAGTATACTTATTATTAGTATACTTATTAGTATAACTTTTATGCACACAAATAATTTTTATCGGTATAATAACAATAGTTTAAGATGGTATTGACCACGGCGCCTATATGACAGGGTAAACAAAATACCATTTTAAATGGAAAAAATATTAGAGTACAGATACCATCCAATGAAGTATAACTTTCAGAGGTAAGACAATATCCACTATGTAAATGCTCTTTTATATTTTTATAACAACATTCTCTCTTTGGTGATGTATTATTATTATCAATTTCTTTTAAAAATTCCATAAATAAGCGTTGTCTTATTAATTGCGATGACATCATTTGGGGTTGATGTTTTGTGTAAGTATAACAATCTTTTTTATTACATAATGGATCCTTGCATAAAACAACATTATAGGTCGGATTATAGGTCGGAGGTTTTGTAATAACCTCTTGCGTTTGCATTTACGTTTTTTGATTATTTTTATATAAATAATATATTTATTTTTATTTAAACAATTTCATTATATTCATTATTATTATTATTATTATTATTTTTACAATGGCAACGATAACAACATATAAATGGAATATTTATACCTATTAAAACTATTAAACCAATTAGACCTATTAAATAAACATTCATTTATATTATATTACTATTAATAGTAATATATTATTTATATAATATTTTATTAATATTTTTTCATACTTCTTCTTTTTTTATTGTTGTAGAGTTTCTTCATACTTCTTCTTTTTTTATAATTATTTCCTCCTTTATGTGGAACACCTGCAAGAGAAACATCGCCAATCGCCATCATATTATATGTTTTTTCTACCCCGTTAACTATTCCTTTTACATCTTGTATATATTTATCATTTCCATTTTTTTCTCTAATTTTTTTAAGAAAAATATTTTCATTGGCAAAAGCGTCATCATATTCCTCTTCAGAACAACCATCAATGAATTTAAATGAATTCTTAATTATTTTCATTAATTCCAAAAACATTGTGTCGGTGATAGATGCATGTAAACTCTTAGGAGTAAGAGGCAAACGTGTTTTATATTCACTAAATGGAGCAAATCCTTGACATACGATAGAGTTAAGAATATTATATTCATGTGATATATTTGCTAATCGATCATCGACTAATATTGTATTAAATTTATTGTACATTGGAAAATCTCGCCATATCTGTGTTAATGATTTGGGATAAGTATCATCATCGACGTCTTCTGCACCATACATAAACACGAAGGGATTACGTTCAAACCCAAAATGATTTGTAATCATGGCTGCAATAGTTTTGGCATAAGAACGCTCGCTATAAGTCCAAAGAGCAATATTTATTCTCGGATTCGCTTTTACCATTTCGAAAAAATCACGTAAATGTGGACGAAATAATATACATTCATTAATAATTTTTTTGGTTTTAGGATTTTGTGATTTTGATTCTATAAATTCGATATTAGATTCTTTTATTGTTTTTCTATCGGCAGCAGATATTTCATCTAAAAAGTGATGTGCCGACCCATTCATAAATTGTAATAAGGTTTCATCAATATCAAATACTACCAGTATTGGCATTGGGTGTTCTTCTGCCATTATATAGAATAAGCATATATTTTATTATTTTATTATTATTTTAAAAACTCCAAGTACCACCTAAGCCCGAATGATATACCACTAATGGTCCTTTTTCTTTTTTAATAAATTCCTCTCTTAATTTTTCTGTTCCTAATTTTTCTGTGCCTAATTCTTTTGTGCCTAATTCTTTTGTTTTCCCTTCAATAAATGCTTTCTGTAAATTTTCTAGACATTTTTTTTCTAGATAAATATTTTTAGGGTTACCTTCCTTATCTTTTAAGGGTATCATTACTGAATCTGTTAAAGGGGTTGTATGTAAACACGTATTGGGATGAATCTCGCGATATTCACTGGCATTCACATTAAAAGGATATATTTGTTCCGTTTCAAATAAAAACACTTCTTCCTCGTCTTCCTCTAGTATCCCTTTACGTAAATAATAAGGACCAGTTGTTCTATTCACATATTCCGATTCTAAATCAATTTCACTTAATGCGTCATCATCTAATAATCGTTCAAGAATACTACTGCCTTTTACAGCCCCAAAAAAACTATTGGTTAAATAAGGCATCCCTTTATATCCAACACATTCTAATTTACATGGGTCTTCATTAGCGCCAATAAAAGTATGTCCCTTTTCCGATATCTCGGTAAGAGTTTTTAAAAAAAGATCGCTTATTTCAAATAAAGAATCTAAATAGATGCCCCCATGTAAATAAATAATTTCTAATCGTGCTAAATCCGCTACTTGAGCCCATCGAGAATTTCCATATTCTAATGCCGTTGCTTGATAATCAATCGTGCTGGGGAAATTTTTTCGACCAGTGGCACCTAACCTATCATCCTCTACCCATAATCTATAAGCATAGCCATTTCTTTTACATACTTCTTTATTATGGTCAAATAAATATTTTCGCCATGCCGGTACTTTTGATCCAAACCATATTTGATGGACGATTTTTTGTATAATACCTCCACCCCTTTTGGTTTTGTTTTTGGTATTATTATATATTTTTTTCATGGATTTATACTTTGTTTGTTTTTTTATGATGGATTTATGTTTTATTTTTTTGATGGATTTATGCTTTTTTATTGTTTTTTTTATTGTTTTTTTTATTGTTTTTTTTATTGTTTTTTTCATATATATTATAAACATATATAATATTTTATTTATTAATAGATGGTTTTTTTGTATTATGATTATGATTATAATACAATCGCAGAGATATTTTCGACAACACTATTACATGTATATAAAGAAGAACTCTCCGACCCTACCCACCATCCATACATCACAAATTCTGGATATATAAACGCTAAATATTCATTCATCGTATCAAATATATGAATAGTCAACACATCATAAATTAACTTCAACATATTATATCCAAATTGAATAGTAAATATCTCTATAATACTACGCACCTCTTCGTTTATGTTTATTTCCATATTTAAATATTCGATAAAGGTATCATAACATTTGGGGCAAATTAATATATTATTTATATTATTTATATTTTGGAGATTAAATGGATTAAATAAATATGAATGAATAAATAACGGCTCAATACAATTGGGATGAAATGTATTCTTAATTATATTTAAAATCGTATTAAAAAAATCAAAATAGTCGACATAGTGATCCATATCTTCATCGGTTATCTCGGTTGCTGGTGCTGCTAACGCTGGTGCTGCTAACGCTGGTGCTGCTAACGCTGGTGCTGCTAAGGCGGCGGTTTCGGCGATGTCTAATTCTGTAGAGGCCTCTAATTCTATGTCAAATGCATCGCCGTTATCGAATGTGGCGGCATTATCAAATGCGGCGGTTTCATCTAAGGCGTCTAAGGCTGCGTTTAAGGCGTTATCGAATGCGTCTAAGGCGGTGGCAGGGTTAGCATAACCTAGAAATTTTATGGCGCGGTAGACATTAGTGCGACACAAAGGACAATGATATCTTAACGGCGTTTCTGAGGTAAATACCATATTAAGACAATGACGATGAAAAATATGTCCGCACGGCGTTATTAATATCGTAGTGTGATACATCGAACTTAAACATATAGAACAATTTTCATTTTCAGTAAATTTAGATTTTATGATGATGCGCTGTTTATTTTTTGCGCAATTGATGCTATTCTCCATTTATGTAATGTATTAGTATATATTAAATCCTATTATATCTTTAATATACTATTTATTAAAAAATTGAATAGTATATTATAGTGTTTATTACCTTTAACTTATTATTATCATCATGAATTCATCATATATTTGTCAGTGTGGTTGCCGTTTAATTTTTCAAGTTCGTTCAAATGAGAGAGGTTGTTTGATTGCTTTACCGCAACATCCCATTCATTTTATTCTAGAAGATCGACTCGTCGGTGACCTATGGAGGAATTATATTGGAAATGTGCCTACGTGGGCAGATTTTAAGAATACAATTATGCATCAATTAGAACAAGTCATTTTGAATTTACCAAGAGGACAGGTGTTAGATTTAGATTTTAATAATAATAGAAATAGAAATATTAATATTATTCAACCTATCTTAAATAATAATAATATCGATGCATTAATTCATTATAATATTAATAATAATATTAATAATAATCATAATAATTTACATCCCGAAATAATTCCGCATGAGGAACAAGGACTTGACCAACCTTCACGCGTTTGGTTACATTTATATAACCAATATATACGCCGTGGAAATTTTAATCATATGCCAGCACATCAACCACTTGAGATTCAGTACCTACATTAAATTTTTGAATTTTAAATTTTAAATTTTTAAAAGAAGAAGGAAAAAATATTACATTCTTTTTTTATTTATATTATTATTTATTTTAAAATTGCTCACGGCGAGGCTCGAACTCGCGACATACGGCGTATAAGACCGGCACTCTGCCAACTGAGTTACGCGAGCGTTCAAGAAAAATAAATAATAATACAAAATTAGTGTAATACTTTTCCCCTTCTCCTAATATATTTTTTATAATATTGTCTTTATATTTATATTTATAATATTTATTTTATTAAAAAAAAGAACCTTTTACTTGTTCTCTTTTTTATATTTTTTTCTTTTATATTTTTTTTCTTTTATATTTTTTTTCTTTTATATTTTTTTCTTTTATATTTTTTTTCTTTTATATTTTTTTCTTTTTTATTTTTTTATTAATTCTTTTTTAAAATTTCTAGAAACCCCATGATTTGTTGTTTTCTGAGGGTCGCCATGACCAATCTTCCTGCTCAACCGCCACTGAGTTTGAGTATGAGGAGGTAGATTGTGGTGATGGTTTAGTCACTACGGGGTTAGTCACTACGCGGTTAGTCACTACGAGGTTAGTCACTACGAGGTTAGTCACTACGAGGTTAGTCACTACGGGTTCTGGTTTGCAATTATGTACTTTTTTTTCTTCTGGCACTCTTTTTACTTTTGGCGAAGGCAATCCTGGAAAGTCGTTTGCGTAATTGATCGCGACTTTTTCGGCGAGTTTGGCTTTTTCATTTTCGGCTTTTTCGAATGCGATCGCATTTTTTTCTTTTTGTTTTTCTTCGGCTTCTTGTTCTTCGAGTTGTTGAGCAAAAAGCGCATATCGATTTTGCTTTTTAGTCGGCGCTAGTGGTGCTGCTGGCGCTTTTTGTACTTGTTGTACTGCTGGTGCTTGTTGTACTGCTGACGCTTGTTGTGCTTGTACTGCTGGTGCTTGTGCTGACGCTTGTTGTACTGATGACGCTTGTTGTACTGATGACGCTTGTGTCTTTGGCAATTTGGGGCAATATTTCGTCGTATGGCCTTCTTGTTGTTTACAATAACCGCACACAATAGTCAACAAATACGGGCATGTGGGTTTCTTGGTTTTGGCGTCGTACATATAGTGTCCGTAATCTTTTTTACCAGCATCTTTACACATTTTACAGAAAGGTGTTGCTGCAGTAGAAGATGAAGTGCGTTGTGCTTGCTTTGCTGGTGCTTGCGAAGCGCGTTGTTGTTGTTGTTTAAACATTTTTGCGTAATTTCGTTATTTGAGCGTTTAGGAATAAAGCCTATTGTATTCTTATAAAAGCAATTCAATTTTTTGAAATTCTTTTCTAATATTATTTATTTTTAATATTTATACATTATATAATAAAAGAAGTATGGCAATAAAAAATAATACTAAAAAAAATATTCGCAAATCTAAACGCACAATGCTATTAGCAAAGAAAACGTTTAAAAATAATACTTTAAATTCGAGTAAAAAAATATATCAAGATATCTTAAATGTTTTCATGCAAATGTTAACTACGATTAAATTATACCATTGGAAAACTTCTAATTATTCTACTCATAAAGCCACTGATCAATTATATTCTGATTTGAATGATAAAATTGATAATTTTGTAGAAGTGTTATTAGGCAAAAATATTGCCTCAGGGGTCATACGTTCTTATATTTTAAATGTGAAAACAATTAAACCTACTATTTTTAAAGATAATAATCAATTGAAAAGAGAGATTGAATCTTATAAATCTTTTTTAATTAATTTTACAAATCAGCCACAAATGAAACAAAATTCTAATTCAGATTTATTGAATATCCGTGATGAAATTCTTGCGGTTTTGAATCAGTTTTTATATTTATTAAGTTTACATTAGATTTTTTGTTTAAAAATAGATATTCATATAAAAAATAAACAAATAAAAAAGAATCTTACCTTGTTCTTTTTTATCTACTTACTTTTTTTTACATATTACTTTTTTTTACATTTATTATTTTCTCTCTTTTTTTCTATTATTTTTCTATATATATTTTTTTATTTTATTATATCGGCAAATTTGCGTAGTTATTATTATTATTATTATTATAACTCGCTGCCGCTGCTGCCGCTGGTATTGGCATTGGTATGTTTTTATAAATAGTATATAGAGGATTGATGATGGTTTTGATTAGGCCTTCTTCCTCGTCGATGTTGGCATTGTCGTCGTTGTGGTCGAGGGTGATGGTGGTATTGTTGTATGAAAGTCCCCAACACGTACATTGTGCATAACCATCCCATACCCTACCACAATTTACGCATGTTTCTAATTCTGTTTCGAATTGTTCTTCTTCTGTTGCTTCTTTTGCTACTTCTTTTGCTGCTGCTGCTGTTGCTGCTCTCGGCGTTTGCGTTGACCAATAACACTCGGTACATACTGGCACGTTCGGTCCGTCCGATGTGCTGTAATAAAATATCATCTTAATGTCTGCTTCGTGTTCTACATCTGCTTCGTCTGCTTCGTCTGCTTTGTAGGCTTTAGCATTTTTAGAGATAAAACCACAACGATTACATTCCGCGTCGTCGTCGCTCACGTCGCAGAACAGATATAATCCCTTTGGCGTGTAATAGGTGTCTAAATGTAATACTTCCGCGTGTAATACTTCCGCATTTAATAAATGATAATTTCGCAACGCAAAGAATAATCGCATGACTTCTGCTTGCGTTAAACCATAATGCCGCATACATTTTTCTTCGTTTTGGTTATATGTCCTTTCTTCGTTTTCTAGCGTTTGGATAGATAAGAAGATATTTTCTAATGCGCGTTCTCTAAAAGCATGGACTTCTACATCAACTGAAGTGGCACACAGATCTAAGAAATAATGTATTTTGTCATTATGGGTATAACGGCTGCATTTTAATGTCTTGTAATAAAGGACAACTAATTTAGATGCGGTCAGACGTGGCAAATTAAAGCGTGATGTCAAATTAAATCGTGGCAAATTAAATCGTGGCAAATTAAATTTAGGTGGTGTTAAATTAAAACGCTCTTGGCAGATTGAAGTGGTTGCAGATTTGGATGCAGATTTGGATGCAGATGATGTCGCCATGATTTGAATTGCTTGAAAGGTATGTGTATTATTTATAATGATATATAAAATCATTTCAATTTTTTGGAAATAGATAGATAAATAAAAAATAAAAAAAGAACCTTACCTTGTTCTTTTTTTATTTTTTTTTACTTGTATTTTTTATTTTTTTTTACTTGTATTTTTTATTTTTTTTTACTTGTATTTTTTATTTTTTAATTTTTTAATTTTTTTTTTTATATTATTTGTTTTTACTACTACTACTATTACTCTTACTATCTATCTTTTATTACCGCGCAATATAGAACATTTTGACCACGCCCTCGAATATGAACGTCCACATTCTTCGTCTTCTACTTCTTCGTCATCAGTAATCGGCACAAGTTCTGGCAGATCGTTATAGACACCATTATTATTGTTGGCTGGTATAAGTGGTGGCATACCGGCATATTCATCAGCCTCCACCTTATTAGCCCCCACCTCATTAGTATCTGATTCCTGCCCTCCTCTTGGTGCTTCACCAAACGTTCGCACTATCAACAAATCTTCTAGTGATTGCTCATGCTGTTGTTGCTCATGCTGTTGTTGCTCATGCTGTTGTTGCTCATGCTGTTGTTGCTCATGCTGTTGTTGCTGATATTGTTGTTGTCGTCCGAAAGAAGTTGAACGAATTGAGGGATTTCGCTGTAGCGGACGACGAGTGCCTTCAAATGGTGGCGGCGTTGACGCGAGGGAATGTGCGTTAGAACGCGGAACTTGAACTGGCCATGGCGGTAGGGCTCGTGTCGTTGAGGTTCGTGGCGTTGAGGCTCGTGACGTTGGAAGCGGTCGCTCTTGCTCTTGCTGTTGCTCTTGCTGTTGCTCTTGCTGTTGCTCTTCTTGAGGCACATGGACGACATATTTAATAATTCGGCTTCGAATGCGGTTCATGGCATCTGCGACTTTGAACTTAGATGGCCCCCAAAACATGTAGACGTTATCCTTTGCGTTATGCCAAATAAAATACACGCCAGTATTAATTGTGGTTTCTTTTAGAAAATAGCCGCCTTTGCCATTCACCCTTTGGATAACTGCGACCGATGGAGGAGCCTTGAATTCGCCGTAGACGCTAATCGAGACGGACGGCTGGAACTCTAAAGTAGGCTTGCGTTGATGGTCGATGATGGACTTTAACATGTATGCAGTAAATTCAGAAGACAGATAAGATAAATAATCAGTGACGTCGCAAATTTCTTCAATTGGACGATGACTATCTGCCATAAAATAAGGCTTTGTCGGAATTTGATAAGTGGCCATTTGCTGCTGCTGCTGTTGTTGTTGATTTGATCTTGAAGAATTCATGTTGAATAAGGTTGCTTGCTTGTGAATATACCTCTGTCTTATTATGACAAAATCATTTCAATTTTTTGAAAAATGGTCTTTAATATTTAATTATTAATTAATTAATATTATAATAAAAAAAAGGTATGCCCTTTTTTTTATTTATTATTTTTCTTTTTTTTTACTTTTTTTTTTATTTTTTTTTTTTTTTTTTTTTTTTTTTTTTTTTTTTTTTTTTTTTTTTTTTTTTTTTTATTTTTTTTTTTTTATTTTTTTTTTTTTTTTTTATTTTTTTTTATTTTTTTTAAAATTTTTATTTTTTAAAATTTTAATTTAAAACAATTTTTC
>Ga0214919_10010757_pt1 | contig 11516 bp, 11 predicted proteins | sample LL1503_MetaG_FD_177994 | JGI IMG/M metagenome (GOLD analysis project Ga0214919, IMG submission 177994) | Freshwater microbial communities from Lake Lanier, Atlanta, Georgia, United States - LL-1503 | ecosystem: Environmental > Aquatic > Freshwater > Lake | place: USA: Georgia | collected...
CCAGTGAAACAACTGCCGCCGCTGGCGGTGCGGTTGGCAAACTTCGTTTCGACCCGATGGCCATGTTGCCCTTCTGTGGTTACAACATGGCCGATTATTTCTCTCACTGGTTGTCAGTCGGCTCGAAAACTTCGGCCACAAAACTTCCGCAGATATTTTTCGTCAATTGGTTTAGACGCGATACTGATGGTCGATTCTTGTGGCCCGGCTACGGCGAAAACAGTCGCGTATTGAAATGGATTTTCGAACGCCTCGAAGGCAAAGCCGACGCAAGAAAAACGGCTATCGGCTTTCTTCCCGCGACAGATTCGCTCGATATAAATGGTCTGAACATCAACAAGGCAGATCTCGAAGCGATCACGGCACTTGACACTGATGGCTGGCGTGAAGCCGTGCCACAAATTCGTGAGCACTTCGCAGTTTTCGGCGATCGCCTGCCGAAAAAATTACACGACTCGCTTAACTCGCTCGAGTCGGCCCTCGCCTAGGTTTTTCTAGCCCGCCTCACAAGTTTCTTTGCCGCTTATGCGGCAAGTTTTTCAGCCCGCCTGGCCAACGAGCATCGCTCGAATTCCGAGACCCATTATGAATAAGCCGCCAAAGCCGTATAGCAAATACATTTTGCTTTTTAGTTGTGCGCGATACGAATAGATGATCGCGATTGCGATGATCGCTACAAAACCATAGAACGCGTGAAATGCCGGATATTCAATTTTGTCGCGATTTACAACCGCGACACCGAGCACAACTTGCACGAACACCGCCACTTGAGCAATGCCCGTAAACCACCACAACGCACGACTTCGTAGAGCAATGTTTTTGTGCGCTACCAACGCCCACAACCCAGCTAGCCCATTTCCGATAATCATGATCCACGACCACGAAGTGTGCACCTCGAGCAAACTTGCCCCAAACAAACTATTCATTTGCCCCTAATCTATATGAACATGGTTCAAAAGTTCAGTACTGAATTTATTGAACCTCAGTTAGATCGTTTAGTTGAAGCGATCAACCAACTTGACGGCTCTCGAGTATTGCTTACCGGCGGCACAGGTTTTGTAGGAAAATGGCTTATTGAATCTGCACACATTGCGTGCAATAGTGGTGCCAAGAAATTTGAAATAATCGTTCCGACACGAAACAATCAGAGTACGCACGTAAAAGAAACTGAGAAAATCGGTTTTGAAAATCTCACACTTGTTCAAGGCGATTTGCTTAGCGATGCATTTGACATTGGCGAAGTTGATGCAATTATTCATGCTGCGACCCCTGCGTCTGCAGCACTAAACGAATCAAATCCGATTGAGATGACCAAGATTAATACTCGGTCAATGCAAGCTGCTCTAAAGTTCGCAGAAAATAAGGCACCATTTTTGTTTACTTCTTCTGGCGCCGTTTATGGCAACCAACCTCAAACAGTTGCGCACATTCCCGAAAGACAAGAACGACCATTTGGCGAACTAACGAGTGCATACGCTAAAGGTAAACAGATCGCAGAGAAGATGTGTGTGGAAGCAGGTGAAGAAGGCTCCTGCACCCCAATCATCGCCAGGCTTTTCGCATTCAGCGGCCGGTACCTTCCACGCGACACGCATTTCGCGATCGGAAATTTCGTCCAAAACGTGCTTGACCGTAAGCCAATCGTCATTAACAGCGACGGCCAATCACGTCGCTCGTATCTTTATGGCGCAGATATGGCCATTTGGTTATGGTCGGCGTTAGCAAAGAAGACGCCGCCTCACCCACTCCACATCGGTTCCGAGCACTCGATTTCAATTCTTGAACTCGCCCAAGCAGTTGCAAATGCTTCGGCAGCCGAACTGAACTTCAATCCCGAAATACGAGTTACAAAAACATCTGCAGACCCAGACACGTTTCATCAATATGTTCCGAGCAATTCAGATACACGGTCGTATTTAAATGTTCAAGAATGGACGAGCCTTAACGCTGGCATCGCTCAAATGATCAGACACTCAAAGCATTAATTTTGCTTGTTTAGAATTCTCCACCGCGCTTCAAGCATGTCGATGCGCTTTGCGTCCTCACGTTCAATAGTTCCGTAATAGTCGCGCTTATTCATCAACCACAACATTTCAAAGTGAACCGCATTAAGCAATCCGGCTTCAATTTTTTCAAGTTGAATAGCAGGACCATCAAAAACTACTTTGCGCGTTTCGAATCTGGTTAGCAGAATTTTTTGAACTTTTCGCAAACAATCAATCGAATCACGTGACACACCACCCCCGACTACAAGTTGCAAATCCGACTTTTTACAAATCTCGGCGGTGGCCATCACACAATCCATCACTTTGTCTGTATTAATGCTGTCTCGATCCAAGCCAATTGATCCAGAAAAATCGACTCTTCCAAAGACCATTCCTTGTACACCATTTTTTGCCTTTGAGACTTCGGCCAACTTCTGACAGTTTTCATATGCCGTAATTGTCTCGACATTAAACAAGAAATCTGTATCTTGCTGTTCGTCAACTGAGTAGACCTGATTCTTTGCGGCAATATATTTTGAAAGCGCATAAGTTGACTCGACCATCGGTGCGACAATGTAACGAACCCCAATTTGCTTGGCCTCAAGCAAATCACGAATAGCTTCACAACCCCCAACCTTCACTGTCAGCTCAAGGTTTGCTCGATGAGTGATTTCCATCAATCGAAGCAGTTCTTCCATCCGAGTACCTTCAGCCTCAAACTCAGCCTTCACCGAGACATAGCCAAACATGTCTTTACCCTTACGCAGAATCTCGACCATTTCGCGCTCTGTTTTATTCATAGATCTAAAACCCCATTTTGATTTTTATAGAGCCGACGAAGAAAACCATTGTCTCAACATTAGTACGAGATTATTTCTGATTTAGATCGAGTCCCAGCTCGGCCAAAACTTCGTCTGGTAATGGTGGTGACATTTTGTGCAGCGGGGCGGATTCCATACCCCCAGTTGGCGTCAACTGACTCGAAATTTTCGGAAAATAGGTTTGTTCAGGATGAATCGGTACAACAAATAAACACGCCTCATCACTATTCCACTCTTCAATAAAGTGTTCATTAGCGGCGAAATCTTCACTAAGAGTTAACGACTTAATACCAAATGCTTTAGCAAGCTGCAGCCAATCGGGGAAGCCCAAACCAGATTCAACATCACAGCCCAAATAAGCGCCGCCAAAGTAATTCTTTTGCGTCATACGAATGCTCGCATATCCATTATTTGCGAAAATAAAAATCTTTAGATTGAGTTTTTGAACGCTTACGGTTGCTAACTCTTGGAGATTTTGCGCAAATCCGCCATCGCCTTCCACGAGTATTGTCCGGCGTGATTTATCGGCAAGCCCAGCACCAATTGCACCGGCTAGCCCATAACCCATACTCGCAAGTCCTTTGTTGGTAATAATCACTTGACCCTGCTTTTGATTGAAAGCCTGCATCATCACCGTGAAGCCGCCACCCGAAGAGCAAGGCACAACGGTGTCGTCGCTACTGCACAAGTCCGACAATTGGAGCACAAAGTCGTATGGATTGAGAAAGCCGGTAAAGTGTCCGTTTACTTTTTCGCTCAATGGAATCTGATCTCGAACATTTCTCGCAAAATTTACCCATGTTGTCCAACTTGGCCTTGAGGACGCTCTTTTCAACAATTGCCGAAGTAGATCGTTAGCATCAGCACAAATCGGCAAAGAAACTTTGGGGTGCCCTTTTTCTAGTTCTGTTCGGTCAATATCAACCTGAACGACCTCTCCATTCGGCACAAACTCTGCCCAGTTAAATCCAGTTTGCTGAATACCCAATCTTGTACCTAACGCAATGACCAAATCAGCATTTTGCAAAATTAAATTGCTCGACCGTTGCCCCCACGTATTCGGTCTTCCAAAGTAGAGACGATGACTCGCCCCAAGTCGATCGGTAGCGTTCCAAGTTGTCATTACGGGTACACCAAGTCGCTCAACTTCAGGCAATAACGAATCAAATTGATTTCTCGATACTCCACCTCCAATCAAGATGACTGGGCGATCGCTTTTCGCGAGTAAGTCAGTTAGTTTTTCGAGCGACTTTTCGTCGATTTTGCCGTAATTGACATCTGCATGACTTTCGGCAACATGGTCGCCTTCTCCGTTTCGTGAAGGTGCCCCTTGCGCATCAAGACACACTTCCAAAAACACCGGTCCTTTTCGGTCCGTAGATCCACTATGCACCAACTGAAAGAAGTCTGACTTTGCAATTGGTCGCTCAATTCTTCTGACAGATTTTGCAACGGCCTTGGCGATAGCGACTCCATCAACTTCTTGAATCCCTCGTTGCCTCAACCCCTTGTCCGCCAAATCAGAACTCTTAACCTGACCACCAAGCACAAGAAGTTCACGGCTTTCTAAGTATGCGCCAGCCAAAGCCGTAACTAAATTGGTCAAACCCGGACCAGCCGTTACAAGAACAAACGCCTTACCATTAGTCAAATTTGATTCGTTGAAATATTCCGCGGCAATTCCAGCAGACACCTCGTGCACCACCGGTATGCAAACCATCTTCTGGCGTGCGGCGTTAAGCAGATGCATGCTGTTTCCACCCGAAACAAAGAAACAATGGGTGTAGCCAAGGTCGCAGAGCCAGCCAACCATCTCATCAGCATGCGTCACAGTTTTGCTCCCGAAATAGAAAGTGTTTGCGCTTCTATTACTCGCGCCAACAACGCTTCTGATTTTTTGAACTTCTCGATTCTTACTCCACCACCATAATTTGGCAGTAACAATGAATACTCGTCTCCCGTATGTTTCTTGTCAGCATCAAACGCCTCTGAGTAATTGGACCAATCAATTTCACTTATATTGACAAGATTTGTTATTCCACTTGTCAATTTTGATTCATACTCAAAAAGATCACTTTCAATTTTGGAAATCGCCCTCTCTTTGGCCTCGAAAAAAATAGCCGCCTTGATGCCGCTCGCGACTGCTAAGCCATGAGGAACTTTATGCGAACTGCCAACCTCAAGTGCATGCCCAAAAGTATGACCAAAATTCAAAATCTTTCGCTCGGCTTTGTCAAACTCATCAATTTCAATAAACCATCTCTTGGCCGACAGAACGTGATCGACCATCTTCGCAACATCCCCGGGGGATCGACTTTGAGCAAGGTCTAAAAATTTTTTGAATTCCCCTTCACCCTTGCAAAAGCAAATTTTTGACGCTTCAGCAAGTCCACAAAGAAAGTCAATTTCAGAAAGAGTCTCCAAGAATTTCGTGTCTATATAAATCTTTATAGGTGGATAGATATTGCCAATTAGGTTTTTGACTGCGCGAGTATTGATCGAACTCTTGCCACCAACACATGAGTCAACCATCCCCAACAGCGTCGTTGGAACGTACACCCAAGAAATACCGCGCATGTAAATTGATGCAGTCATTGTCATAAGGTCTTGAATAATTCCGCCTCCAACAGCGACGACTGTCGAATTTGATTTAACGCCAAACTTTTGCAACTCAATAATTATGTTTTCAACGGTAGAAAGATTCTTGTTCGTCTCGAGCGCGTCAACAAAAATTAATTTTTCTGAGGCGACTTTACTGAACATCGCCTTAAATCTTGAGTCAGCAACGATCACAGAATTTTTGACGATTTGAATTTCGTCAAAAACCCCCAGCCCGATCACAACTTCATAGTTGCGTGATTTAGAACTAACTTTTAAAAGAGTTCGCTCAGATAGGTCTGACATTGGCAAATCCCAAGTCGGCGACAATTGACTGACCAGTGATGCAGCTATTCAAGTCTGAACACAAGAAATAAATTACATTCGCCAACTCTTCAGGCCGCACCAATCTTCCGAAACTTGTCCGCTTGCCAACCGAAAGAACCTGCTCTTCGGTCAGCACTCCCCGTGTCATGGGCGTATCAATCACACCAGGCAGAATTGCGTTGACAAATATTTCTTGACTTGACAAATCTAAGGCAACTGATTTAACTAAGCCACTCAGTGCGGATTTTGAGACCGAATATGAAAGTTTGTTTGGTCGAATTGCATCCTGCCAGATCGAGGAAACAATACAAATCTTTGCACCAGGCAGAATTTTGTTCTTATTCAATAACGACGAGAGAGTCGAGGCCACGAACTTGACATTTGAATTCAGGACGTCATCAAACTGGTCCGGTTTATATTCGACGATTGAATCATTGACATTTGAGCCCTGCGCCCAAACGACTGCATCAAATTGGGGCAACGAATTGAAGTACTCACCGTCAGCGATGCTCTCACCGACTGCAACAATGCTTTTCGGTTCGTTCGCCCTCAACGACCGAGAAGTCCGCCACACTTCAAAAAGATATTTCTCAAACTCGAGTGCGACAGCACTACCTATTGCGCCGAAACCACCGAATACAAGGCATCGCTTAGCAGGCACTAGTTTGCTCCGATTTGCGTAATTCCGAGTTGTTCAGCAACAACAAAATTCGGCCTGCCTTTAACTTCTTCATAAATCAATCCTAAATACTCAGCAATGATTCCGAGCATGAACGTAACCGCACCGAAGGCAAGCACTGCAATTGAAACGATCGAACCAAAACCCGCGAATGGAACACCGACCGCAATCCAGAACACGACACAAACGATCAGCGAGATCAGCGACAAAGCCGAAATCGCCACACCGCTTGCAGTAATGAACTTCAACGGAATGTATGAGTGCGAAAAAATACCCTTGAATGCCAAATCGATCACTTTGAGCGAGTGTGCTTTGGACTCGCCTCCAAATCGCTCGGGTCGCTCTGCTTCGATACCGATTGACTTGAATCCAACCCAGGCGACCAATCCTCTCACAAATCGATTGCGTTCATTCATTGAGCGCACGGCTACATAAACTTTTCGGTCTAGCAATCTGAAGTCTGAGGCGTTTCTAGGTATCCGATTGTCCGTTAATTTCCCGGCTAGCCAATAAAACGCTTTTGAATTAAAAGTCCTAATCGGACCCGTGCCCACTCGTTTTGACACCTGCATATAAACATTTTCATAACCGGCTTCCCACTTTTTAATGAATTCAGTTATTAATTCAGGTGGGTCTTGTAAGTCGGCTGTCATAAAAACACATGCGTCACCGCTCGCGTAGTGCAGACCGGCTGTGATACCGCCGTCCATTCGAAAATTGCGCGCCAGGCGAATTACTTTAAATCGTGAGTCACCGGCGTGAATATTCTGCAATATTTCCCACGTGCGATCAGTCGAGCCGTTCTCAACAATTAGAGCCTCAAAGTCGTAGCGTTGATTTTCTTGAAATACCAATTTAAGGCGACGAACAAGCTCTTCAACACAAAGTTCCTCGTTATATGCAGGGACAATAACTGAGATCAATTTTTTCAATTTTTCCTCCGCCTCAGACTTTTTCACTTACGAAATCGCTGATTGTCGCAATCATGTAGTCAATCATTTCATCACTAAGACCAGGGAAAACACCGACCCAAAAAGAGTTGTTCGAAATTATGTTGGTATTTGCAAGAGACCCCGAAACTCGATGCTCGATATTTTGGTATGCCGGTTGAGAAAGCAAATTGCCGCCAAACAATTGCCGAGTCCCGATTCGATGACTTTCAAGGTGCTGAACAATTTCGTAGCGAGAAAATGGCACCCCTGGTCGAACTGTCAGCAAAAATCCAAACCAACTTGGCTCGGATTTTGGTGTAGTCGCCGGAAGCACGAAAAAATCTTCGAATTGTTTCAGGCCGTCAAAAAGTCGACCAAAATTTTTTCGCCTCGCAGCAATAAAATTGGGCAACTTCTTGAGCTGAGCGACACCTACAGCAGCCTGCATGTCGGTCATTTTTAAGTTATAACCAATGTGCGAATATGTGTACTTATGGTCATAGCCATAAGGCAGACCGCCTAGTTGCCAGTCGAATCGACGACCGCACGTATTGTCTTCTCCAGTTGGGCACCAACAGTCACGACCCCAGTCGCGAAGTGACTCAACAATTTTGCGCATGCTCGCAGTTTTTGCCAACACGCATCCACCTTCACCCATCGTCACGTGATGGGCAGGATAAAAACTCGCCGTTGACAAATCACCGAACGACCCAACTGGTTTGCCATCATATGTTGCACCAACTGCATCACACGAGTCTTCAATTACGAATAAATTATTTTCCCTCGCAATTCGCATCACAGCATCCAAATTAAACGGGTTGCCAAGTGTGTGCGCCATCACGATTGCCCGTGTTTTTGACGAAATCGCTGCCTGAATACTCTCTGCGGTTGCGTCGTACGTACCAAGTTCACAGTCGATGAACACCGGCACTAGTCGGTTCTGCACAATTGGGTTCACCGTCGTCGGAAACCCAGCCGCGAGCGTAATCACTTCGTCGCCGTCAACTAAAGCACGCTCGCCCAGTCGTTCAGACTTCAACGCACTGACTGCCAACAAATTTGCCGAAGACCCCGAATTGCAAAGCATTGCGTGCTTGACACCCATTACTTTGGCAAATTCTTCTTCGAACTCGTGGGCGTAACGACCTGTTGTCAACCAAAAATCAAGCGATGAGTCTACGAGATTTCTCAACTCGTCGCCATCAAAAACTTTGCCCGAAACGGGAATCTGCGAAATGCCACCCAGAAAAGGCTTTTTGGGAAACGCCTCGTCGTAATACTTGCCGGTCAGATCAAGTATCTGCTGACGTAGGGCATCTTTATTTGAATCGCTTTTGCCGTCAGCCATGCCTTATAAATCTAACGGATCAGCGTGTCGGCTTCGTGGCCTGTTTGCGCGATGCGCAAGTTGCCAGACGAATCGCGTTCAAGCAATGTGATGCTGCAATTATCGAGACTGCGAATCACAAGTCGATCGTCGCTTATTAAAGAACCAATTACGGCATTGATCGCGATGAAGTGCGAAAAAACCACTGTATTGGATTCAAGAGATTGCACAAACTTCACCACCGAATCTCGAAACTCAACATACTCGACACCCAAATCAGCCCAAGTGCCCTGCATCGCCACTCGCAACCAGTCGACGCGACCCGACATCTCAACACCGCTCGGTGACGGAATTTCTGCAACCTCAGTACAAACCCGCACAGGTGCTTTTCGCAACTCTGCAAATGGCTTAGCAGTTTGCTGACATCGCAACAACGGACTCGAAATAATTTGTAACTGCGTTTCAACAAAAATCAGATCAAGTTTCTTTGCTGCTTCATCGGCTTGCTTGCGGCCAAGATCGTCTAGACCCGGGTCAAGTGAAGTATCCCATCCCGCCGATGCACGGCCATGACGGACCAATGCAATTTTCATCGACAAAAAATTGCCTCGTACTATTCGAAAAGCCAGCGGTCGCGTGCCGGCCCACTTTCGCCAACTTTGATGAAATACTCAGTTCCAAATGCAAGTTTGAAAATGTCATCACTCATATTCAAAAAAAATGAAGTGTCAGTAATTTGGCTTTTATGACAGGCGATCGCCAATTTTTTTTGATCGCAATATTTTTCGACGTTCACGCGATGTGAAATCACGCTTTCGGGTTCACCCATCGGATTTCCATCGTCGGCTGGCGCGTCGGGGTCAAAATCACCTATTCCCTGCGTCTCGCTCACAATTTCAGGATTCTTCATCGCCATGTCGCGCATACGTCGAAAAGCATCTCTATTTGTCGTCATCTGAAAAATGCTTGGCGTACCTGCGATTTCAGCCGCTCGCATGCCAATTTTATAAACCGCAATGTGATCTGGGTGTCCGTAGTTTCCGTGCCAGTCGTAAATAGTTACAGCGTCTGCGTTTTCTTCTTTCAAAATGTTCGCCAATTTTTGCGCCGCGACTTCAACATCTGCATTGATAAAAGCGGCAGGGTCGCTATTTTGCGACCAGCCTGTCATGCCTGAATCTTTGTAGCCGAGCATCTCAAGCCGTGCGACACCCAAAACTTTCGCGGATGCAGCAACTTCTTTTGCTCGCCGATCCACAAGTGTCTCGCCCTCCGCCAAATCTTGAGGCACTTCACCATGCGCGCCATCTGTGGCAACAACAAGCACAACCCGATGACCCTCGGCGCTTGCTCGCGCAATTGTGCCGCCAGTCGCTAAACACTCATCATCTGGGTGCGCGTGAAAACAAACAAGCGTCGACATTTTTTATTTACCGACGACGCTCTGTTTGACAACGCCCCGTGCTATTAAGTCATCAACATTCTTGACCCCCCAAGATTGCAACACTTCACGAGTATTTTCACCGGCGACCGCTGGCCCATGTGAAACTTTCGCATTCGTACGCGAAAACCTCGGTGCGGGCGCTGGCTGGGTCACGCCATCAACGTCAATAAAAGTTTGTCGCGCCAAATTATGCGGGTGTTTCGCCGCTTCACTCATCGTCAAAACTGGCGCAAAACAAACATCGGTGCCTTCCATAATTTGGCACCACTCGGCCTGTGATTTGGTCGCAAAAACGACACTCAGGCGTTGCTTCAGCTTCGGCCACACAGTGCGATCTTGTTGATTTGCAAATTCAGCATCACCTGATAGCCCGGTTAATTGCAATAACTGTGCATAAAACTGCGGCTCGATCGAACCAATTGAAACAAACTTGCCGTCACTGCATTTGTAAACGTCATAAAAGTGTGCGCCGGTGTCAAGCATGTTGGTGCCACGTGCGTTTTCGTCATGAAGTCCAATATTTTTGAAGCCCCAAAACATCGACATCAAAATCGCCGAGCCATCGACCATCGCTGCATCAACAACTTGACCAGATCCACTTCGTTGCGCTTCAAGCAATGCGCAAACAACACCGTATGCAAGCAACATTCCGCCGCCACCAAAGTCACCGACCATGTTCAAAGGCGGCACCGGAGCCTCGTTTGCACGCCCAAAGTGTGCCAATGCACCGGCAAGCGCGATGTAATTAATGTCGTGCCCAGCAGCGTTTGCGTACGGCCCGTCTTGGCCCCAGCCAGTCATTCGACCAAACACAAGTTTTTTGTTTCGCGATAGACAAACATCTGGCCCGACACCAAGTCGCTCCATCACGCCTGGTCTGAAACCTTCAATCAGCGCATCTGCTCGTTCAACAAGTTGGAGCAACGCTTCAACGCCATCGGCATGTTTCAAGTCGATCGCAACATTTTTTTTTCCGCGTTGCATTACGTCCCAATTCGAACTTGCTGAATCGCGCACTGCCTGCACCCGCTCCACACGCACGACCTCGGCACCCATGTCGCTGAGCATCATCGCCGCAAACGGCCCCGGACCAATGCCGGCAATTTCAATTATTTTGTAACCCGCCAGCGGGCCGCGAGACGCGACTGTCACAACAAACTAATTCTTTGCTAAAAAGTCACAAACCAAATTGACAAACTTTGGCCAAAGTGGCTGTGGCAAGTCGTGTCCCATATCGTCAACGAGCACTAATTTTGCATTAGGGATCAACTCTGCCGTGCGCTCGCCACCCGAAGGCGTAATCAACGTGTCGTCTTTGCCGTGAACCACCAACGTCGGGGTTTTCACCGCACGCAGTTGTTCGGTTCTCCTACCTGTCGCATAAATTGCCGCCAACTGCCTCG
>Ga0214919_10010759_pt1 | contig 11515 bp, 10 predicted proteins | sample LL1503_MetaG_FD_177994 | JGI IMG/M metagenome (GOLD analysis project Ga0214919, IMG submission 177994) | Freshwater microbial communities from Lake Lanier, Atlanta, Georgia, United States - LL-1503 | ecosystem: Environmental > Aquatic > Freshwater > Lake | place: USA: Georgia | collected...
AGAACCGTTTATAAAAGCTGATCGTCGTTTTGCGAACCGGTGGAGGCGCGAACGATTTGAGCGCCTGCTCACGGAAGATATCAGGGATTTGGAAAATGTGCGCGACATCAGCCTGATTGGACTATTTGCAGATGCGTTGAAAAGCCGCGTGTCACAACCGATTGCGCTGGCCAATGTCGCAAGTGATCTGGAGATTTCGCCTAAAACCGCGAAGTCCTGGCTCGCGCTTTTAGAGCGAATGTATCTTGGATTCTCAGTTTATCCATTTGCACCTAAGAACGTCGCTAGAGCCCTCATAAAGCAGCCTAAATTTTTCTTTTTCGACAATGGAGATGTTGAATCGGACATCGGCGCCAAGTTTGAAAACTTAGTGGCTTGCCATCTCTTAAAACGCCTTCAATTTGTTTCTGACAGTGAGGGTGAGCGCAATGAATTGAGATACCTTAAAGATAAAGATAAACGTGAAGTCGATTTCGTTGTCCTGCGCGACCGGAAAGTGGATGAATTGATCGAAGTAAAATACGCGGACTCAACAATTTCAAAATCCCTCATTGCCTACACGAAATTACTAAAACCACGCCTGGCGACTCAAATTGTCTGCCAACTAGATCGTCCATACACAAAGGACGGCATTCGCGTCATGAGTGCCTTAGATTACTTTTCAAATAAAGTTTGGTAAGGCGTCGAGTGGAGTAGCCCCCGTCAAACCGGACAGTCTAGCCAGCGATTATTGAGCTGATGCATTCCCTTTTTACTTCCGTTATCTTAAGATTGATTGGATAATTCAATACAAAACCCAATTTGACTTACGGTAAAAAATGTTTAAGCGCCTGATAAATATAGATAAATCTCAGAACGAGTCATTTTTCTTGTGGGGGCCAAGGCAGTCTGGGAAGTCCACCTTACTGCGGTCCGAATACCCTGATGCGCGCTGGATTGACCTATTGAATTCCGAGCAGTTTATTAAATACCAAACTGGGCCGCATCGTCTGCGTGAGGAGGTTGCAGCCGCATCACAGCAGCAGATGATCATCATCGACGAGGTTCAAAAAGTACCGCGACTTTTGGATGAAGTTCATTGGTTGATTGAGAACCGTGGGATGAGTTTTGGATTGTGTGGTTCGAGTGCGCGTAAACTTCGACGTGGCCATGCGAATCTTTTGGGGGGGCGAGCGACGCGTTACGAGTTGTTTGGCCTGTGCAAAATGGAACTCAAAGACGCATTTAACTTGGAGCGACTTCTGAATTTCGGCTATTTGCCGAGTCACTACACGTCCAGTATCGCAGAAAAAAAGATACGATCTTATGTGACGGACTATTTGAAAGAAGAAATTGCGGCCGAAGGATTGGTCCGAAATTTACCCCAATTTTCTGAGTTTTTGCGTTCAGCCGCGATCGGCGATACGGAAGTAACATCTTATGCAACTATCGCACGGGATGTTGGCATCAGCGCAGAGACAGTAAAAAACTATTATCAAATCCTCGAAGACACGCTTATTGGTCGTATGCTTCCAGCCTTCGCGCGCCGCGAAAAGAGACGCGTTTCTAAATCTCCAAAGTTTTATTTATTTGACGTCGGAATCGTGAACAATTTGGCGAAGCGGGGAAAGCTGAGCCTCGGAAGCGAATTATTTGGCAAAGCGTACGAAAATTGGTTTTATCACGAGCTTCAGTGCCATCGTGCATATTGCGATCTGTACTACGATGTTGCCTATTGGCAAATATCTGCGCAAACGGAAGTTGATTTTATATTAGGAGATATGGAAGTTGCAATTGAGGTTAAAGGTACGGAACGAGTCCGTTCAGATCATCTGAAAGGACTTCGCGCAATCTTGGAAGATCATCCAAATATTCGTCAGAGGATTCTGGTTTGCTGTGAAACGATTTCACGTAAGACGGAAGATGGGATTTTAATCATAGGACATGACGAATTTCTGGAAAGGCTCTGGTCAGGGGAGATTATCTCATAGCGCGAAGCGTCCAATAAAGCGTGAAATGAAAGTGGCACTTGACGTGCTATTGCTGCAATTCTTGTCGTGGATAACTCCATGAGCAAGTCAACTTCCATGGACTGATCTCGCCAAAAACCCCTCTACCACTGGGATCCAATTTCTGACTTGCGTGACCTGCGCAAGGTCCTGCAAGATCGCGCGCGGTCGTGATTGCATCCACCGCAGTCCATGCGACCCCGAAAGAGGCCTCCACCAAGGTGATCGAGGCACACGAGAAGGTGAAAGCTGCTGTCAGGGCCCGGAACCTTCCCGGTTACACGCCTGAAACCGAGGGGTGGTGAATTGTTGCCAGTCACCGAGAGCGCGGGGCGCGGTAATTATTTCGGTCAGCGTGACGGCACGGTTTGCCATGCATCGTTAAAAGTCTGAAAGTTTACTTCCACCCGGGGTTCCACAACCCCGGGCTTTCTTTTTCTGGAATCAAGTCGGACGCCGGAATCCAAAGGCGGGCATTGCGATCGCAAACCGCCATCAATTCTAGCCACAAGGCGCCAAATTCATCGTAACGCCGCCCGCAGATGCGGAACTGGCGCCATCCCTGCACATCCTTCGAGGACGTCCACTTGGCGTTGACGGCAAGGTTTTTGTTTTCGTGCTTTTTGGCAGTCATGAAAAAGGAGTCTACTGTGTGGAGTAGCCCCCGTCAAAGCGTACGAAAATTGGTTTCATCACGAGCTTCAGTGTAACGGCTCCCGTAAAACGGGACGGTCTAGCCAGTGCTTACTTCATGCTAACCAGCGATGCAGGTGATTTATGTGCGTCGCTAGGGGAAGTAAGACGTGATTTACACTCTATTGCTGCAATTCTTGTCGTGGATAACTTCATGAGCAAGTCAACTTCCATGGACTGATCAGGCCAAAAACCCCTCTAACACTAGGGTCCAATTTCTGACTTGCGTGACCTGCGCAGCCAAGATCCTGAACTTGTGCAAGAAAGATATATACTCTTTTTTGGACCTGTTGCTCATCGCCTCAGACCTCCTTGCCGGTTGATAAAAAACGACTGCAAAAAAATATTTTTTATTGTGATGCAACGAGTCAAGCCCCAATAATTTTTAGTCGTTTCTAGGTAATACATATTGTGGCGCTACTCGATCAGCCAAACTGCAACTAGCGGTTTTAATTCAGATTAAAAACAGCCGTAAAGATCCAAGGGATTCGGACCGTAACCCTTATCGTGATTTTTTTGTTTGAGAGATCGTTGGTTCAGGAGTTACTGATTTCTGGAATTCAATTCGGTTGAGGAGTCTTTCATGTCACTGCGGAAGAAAATTATTCTTCGGACTTTAATCTCAACAGGCATGATATTTACTGCCGCATGTGGTGGAAAACAAAAGGAAACCAAGCGCGACGCGGCCTCTCAAGACGCGGCCTCTCCAAATGTATCCTTAAAGCGCGACGCGGCCTCTCCAAATGTATCCTTAAAGCTCGCGGGAAATGATGACGCAGCGGCAGGTACGCCACTTTCAACCCAGGCATCATCGACCCCTGCGCAGCCTGGACGGGCATGGTTTGGCATTGAGGGGCAAACACTGCTAACGAACGGGCAAGAAAAAATCGACGTCCTCATCCGTGTCGACAATGACATCATCATTGGGGACGTCGATGTGAAGTTGAATCTTTTCTACACCTATATGGAAAACCTGAAGATAACACTGAAATCGCCAGACGGAACGTCTGTGATCCTATTGAGCGAACAGGGCGGCGAATATACCGACCTGAAAGTGATATTCGATGACGAGGCCAACACCAGAAGAAGGGTGCCGGCGTCAGCGGAGTCTGGATTCCGGTACACGCTTTCGCAGAATTTGAAACTTGCTGCATTTGATAATAAAAACGCGCGGGGTGACTGGATAGTCGAATTTACGGCAGCATACCCAACGCTGGATGATGGCGTCTTGAGAAGTATGGCCTTGGGATTTACCCGTCAAGGCGATGACCACAGCGATAACCCTACCGATGCAAGCCCGTTGGTTTCCACTTCAGACACCCGGACTTTGCTGAGCGAATCGGGAAGGTTGGAAGTTCTTAACGACGTGGACAGCTTCACCTTTACTGCATCCAGGGGGGGGCCGGCGAAGTTTTACGTCAGGGGTGCCAAAAATCAATTTCATTATCCGTCATTTGTGATTTTAGATCCCAATTCAGGAAGTACCCTTGGCAGTAGTGTTGTTCTATCAGCCAGTGAACAGTCAACAACACTCTCGCTAGATTGGGGTCAGCGGTATGTGGTGCAAGTTAGGGGGGATAATGTAGGAGACTATTGCCTTGTCATCGACCAGCCATTGGGGGTGCCTGCAACTTCCCTCGCTTCGGTGGCGGCAGCTCCCGTAGGAGTGGATAGTTCGGGAGTTAGTCCACCTTCAGATGCATCGACAGTGTTACCATCCACGTCGCAATTGCCGTCCACGTCCCAACAGCCGTCCACGTCCCAATTACCGTCCACGTCCCAATTGCCATCCACGTCCCAATTGCCATCCACGTCGCAACCACAGAGCGTCGTATCGTCAGTCGCGACTTCAGCACCCGCGGTACCTCCGCAGGTCTACGCTCTTACTTTGGCAAAGCCAGGGCTTGGGGTTGGCGAAGTCACGCCCTACATTGGTTTTAGTAAGCAATCGAAATCAACTTTCCCGGCAGGAACTAGAGTGAGTTTAGTGGCGAAGGCTGGCGCGAGAAGCGTCTTCGTTGGCTGGGCGGGGGCGGGGACGGAGCTGTGCAGCGGAAGAACATTCACTTGCGCGGTATTGATGGATCGCGCACGAAACGTTAAGGCAAGATTCGAGAAAATTAGCCTCTTTCCGAATGAATCTCTGAGCGGTGGCGAGAGCTTGATGAATTTTGGAGCGAAGCCGAATTGCTCATTTGAGGCCAGAATGCAAGCCGACGGAAATTTCGTGTTGTATCGCAATTCCAATTACTCCAACGCAGTCTGGCATACAAATTCGGCTAATCGTGGTGGTAGCAAGTTGACATTCGAGGACAGTGCATTGCGAGTTTACAAGATGATACCTGCACCGAAGCAGCAGTTGTGGGCGTCAGGTTCAGCCGGAAAAGGCGGCACAGTACTGGTACTTCAAGGCGATGGTAACATCGTGATTTACAAGCCAGACAATACTGCCGTCTGGCAATCCGGTACCTTTTTGAAGGAGTGTCAGTAGGCCACTCGGTGGATTAGTCCCTGATCTAACCTGGCCCGGCAGCAGCATTGGACATCACGGCACCGGGCCATTCGACAGCCAGTCGAAAGAACTCATTTCAGAGTTTTTTGCGCGTGTTGCTATTTCGACTATTTTGTAGTGTAGGGAAAATTAGCCGGTGAGATATAGATCCCAACTTGCATGACAAGACCTTGAGACCATGCTCAGGATGTTAAGTGCAAAGGCCCTGCAACGCCCTGAAATTTGAGCGCTAATTAATTCTATCTAAAATGACGAAGGATTCTGCCGAAGAAAAAGAGATCTGTTTTTTTATGAGACCACGCTCAGGTCCGGGGGCCACGACAATCATGAAGTCACGTCGTTTTTTTCAAACATCAAAGATCTTTGGTTCAGTCGGATTGCTGATCTTTGTCGGTGGGTGCACCGGCGGCGCGGTGGAAAAATCGAAGGCCGCGCACACGGCAACGGCATTTGCGCCCGAAACTTCGGCGCAAAAGCGAACTGGGGTTCAGCCAAGCGATTCACCGATGAATCCGAATCCGGGAATCGATTACAGTCCTGCTTACCCAACCCCATCCGTTCCCCCGTCGTTTGGGCACGGCGAGGGTTGCGAAGCTCCCGGTTACAGTTATTGGGATAAGCACTGCCAAACGGCAGCAAATAGCTTCTGTAATGGGAAAACGGCTCCGTGCGGGATTGTGATATGTAATGAAGGAAATTATTACTCTCCCTTGTCTGATGATATCGTCGACGGTCATGCCTTTGGTTGGATGATCGAGGGTGGGTCGACCTGTTTTTTTAACTGGGGAAAGAAGGAATGTGTCAAGGGAAGCGGGGTCGTCCCGCCTAAAATATCGTCGAGCGACAAGTTAAAGGAAATAGTTAAAAAATTTTGTGGCGACCAGTATGTCGAAGGTAACCCCATAGCACTGGAACCCGGGCAAAGTGTCCCGAATCGAGACGCAACGGAATGCCTTGCAGTCGCAAGAAGAAGTTCGGGACCCTCAGAGTACCAATTTCTGGAATGTGTCTGGTGTTGCGATTCGCGAGCGGATCAGTGGAATTATTATCTCGGCAAAAATCCGTTGGAATTCGACCAGAAGCTGAAATTTTTGAACGCCTGTAACAACAATTGTCGCATGCTGGATCCCCTTGCAACGCCCCCACCGAGGTATACGTCCCTTGCAGATCGCCGTGGCAAGGAGTGTGGCAGCCAATATTTCGAAGATGAAGATGGCGGACTAGTGCCAGAAGAGCAAGTTACTGGGTGCAGCGGATGCTGCTCGTCGGCTGCAGCGTATGGTGATTTTCCGTTCTCTCCTGCTGAAATCGGAGCGTGCCACGCCGCATGCATGAGTAAGGCCATTCCCGGATTAGGGCATGCGGGTGGGTGTTGCAAGGTGCCATTTTCGGATCTCACGGGCAAATGTCCGGTCGGAACTTACGAGTACAGGGCAAAAGTTGGAACTCCAGGTAACTTCTGCCTTCCGATGAGTTGTACGCAGCCTTCCACACTGTCGGGGTGCCCCGGTACGTAGGCGGTTCGTGCGCGAAAATTAAATGCGGTGGAGGTCTGAGTTAAACCCTGGGTGATACCGGGGTTTTCTTTTTTCATTTTGTTTTTTGGACGGAGGGACCTCCAGCGGGTCGTAGACGAATACGTCACCTACTGAGTGATTTTCCTTATGCTTTATTTCTGTGTTGGCTTGAGCTAGAAAATCAAAAACCTTGTCGAGCATTTTAAAATCATCTGCTTTAGTCTCAATATTGGCTAATAGGCCATGGTCCTGGTCCGGTCACGCTCAGACAAGCGGCCGAACTTGACCTCAGAAATTATAATATGATTTTTGCGTTGCTCCCTGACAAAGTTCCATCGGGAGCTTAGAGACTGATCATGAAAGACAGCATTGGGAATCGGTGCAGCGTGAGTTTTCCGGAATCACCCAAGAGGAATTCGAGGCAGAACCTGAAGCAAGCCCCAATGACATCCGCGAAGAATTCTAAAGTCCGGTTGGCTTCGGCGCACCTTCTGTCAATAATTTCAGTTAGATAAATCAAAAAACTAAAGACTTCGCATCCGTATGCCGATGTATTACAATGTGTACATTAGCCCTCTTCGGGCTGGGAGGCAGCATATGAAAGGCAAACCTAACTCCGTCCGGTTGGAGCAAGACCTTGAGCCAGCGGTCCAGCAGTGGCTCGAGATCAACCGGCTCGAGTTCGCCGAGCTCGTGGACCTGGCGCTTAGGGACTTCATTTTCAAAAAGCAAATGATCGAGCTCAGGCCAGTGGATTTCGATACTGCGGTGACATCAGCACAGAAGATGCTAAAGCGCCATAAGAAGGCGGTCAACGATCTTAAATGACGATTGTCCAAACGATCACGGCCGAGACGGTCGTCGCGATCAACAAACTCATCTGCACCGACGGCGACAATCGTTACCAGTGTCATGGCATTGGTAAGGTTGAAAGCGCGTTGCACTCAGCATTTTTTCCCGGCGGCTATCCGTTTCAGCATGGCGGCATAGGACACATTGCTGGTGCCTTGTGCTTCTACCTGACGCAAGCGCATGCATTTTACGACGGCAACAAGCGAACGGCCTTGATCGCTAGCCTGACTTTTCTCGACCTAAATGGCTGGGACCTCAAGTATCCAATGAACGTAGACGGTAAGACCGCAATTGCTGATGTCATCGAGCGATGCGCCGACGGCAAGGTCACCAAAGACGAAATGATCACATGGTTTGATCGCCACAAGTTCAAGACGGCACATTAGGGCACGCGAGTAAGTGAAAACACTGTTAGGCAGACGCGCATCGCTGACGCTCCGAGTGGTTTAGATTGCTGCAAACGGGAGGGTTAAATTGAGTGCAAACAATCAGCTCTATCTATGCCTCCGAAAGGCTGCTTAATCCGGCGTTCCCGTACCGTGCAACTTGCCTGGTAAAACCTTGCGTTCACGGCAGGCTTGATCAACGCCGGCGATCGGAGGCAAATTCGCCTAGCAGCGAGCGACATGGCCCAGGTAATTGCTAGCGTCGCAGCAATTCGATAGCGTCCAGACTATCGATCACCTCAATGGAATGAAGTTTATATTCTTTTCTTAGGGAGGATCTATTGAACTGACTTTCAATGTTCTTGATGATCCTGGTCCGGTCACGCTCAGACAAACGGCCGAACTTGACCTCGGAAATTATAATATGATTTTTGCGTTGCTCCCTGACAAAGTCCCATTCGAAGTCGCTTTCCCAATACCTTTTTGCGTTTTTATACTGGTCTCTGATCAGTTTTTCTAAAACGCCCCCCGCATGCTTGTGGATCGCCTCCAATTTTTCATTTGTGGCGAGGATGTTCCATCGACTTCTCATCGGAGAGAACGTGCTAAACCAGAATAATAAAGCAGGGTCGGCAAGCCTATAGAAACTCATCTTGGAATCACGTTCATTTGCGCCAAATGGTGTGTCCTTGTGAACAAAACCAAGATCTACGAGTAGTTTAATCGGGCGCGAAAGGTTTGTGGAAGGCTGTCCGAGGCGCCCTCCAATCTCTGAGATTTTGTGGCTTCCTCGACCAATGCACTCGAGAATAGATCTGGCCATATTTCCTATGGCTCCTTCGTCCTTGAGGATACGGTCTGGTTCATCCTCCATAACGGAGCCCGATTCAAAATAGAGCGCCTCAGCGACCTTTATGGGATCGAGTGATGGTAGCCTTTCGAGAAATTTCCAATAGCGAGGGAGGCCTCCGGTCATCGTATATAGCGCGAGTGAATTTTGGTCTTTAGGCTTTAGATCCAGGGCTTCACAAAAATATTTATACCCCATGGGGGCTATTTTCATCGTAAGTTCACTGCGACCGTAGAGGGGCTGGCTGCTGTCGGTGACGAGGCCATGCATTAGTGACTGAGAGGATCCGACGAGGATTAGCGTTGAACCTTTGGGCAATGAATGATCAACAAACTTTTGCACCATCGAGGGGAGTTCTGGTGACGCTTCTGCTAGGTACTGAAATTCATCGATGCAAATAATCCAAGACCCTGCGGTTTTCTTTAATAAATTAAAAAAATCCGTCCAATTTTTTGGGAGTATTGGGAAACCAAGGGTTTCGGCTATGTCATTTGAGATCTGTTCCACCTGTAGAAGCGGGTGTCCTTCGATCGCTTGGCTGTAGCTTGATTTGCGTTGGCCTAACCAATGCCGTAACAATGCGGTCTTCCCGACGCGTCGTCTACCGTACAGGACAATTAGGCCACCGCCCCCAGTGTGACATTCATCCAAACTGGCTAGCTCGCTCTCTCGATTTACAAACGCCTTCATGATCTCTCCAATTTCATTATTATGCTCGCCAAACATAATGCTTTGCGAGCATAATAATTTCAAGGCAATCATTGAGACTGGTTATCGAATTCTGGAGGCGAGGCGAGGCGGAATCGGACGGGGAAGTTAGTAGATCACTCTACCAATTCAATCAAGATCTCGTTGCGGCGCCAAAACCACGGCGTCCAGGGTGGATTATACCGCGCGTAGACGGGCTCTCCGCGCAACTTGAATCCCTGCGCGGCCGCCAATTTCCGTAAACGCGCGATGGATTCGTCGACGTTGGAGCGGGTGTTGAACCCACCAAAACGGAGAGCCACATATTTCATTGGCTGCAACTGCCGCACAGTGACCCGGTCATCCACCGGTTTTGGTAAAGACTCCATCGTATAACTGGCAGGCATTGTAAACGTGATGGTCCATTTGCCAGAGGCGCTCGCTTGCTGCGTCACCGGGGCGGTCATGGCGATTTTTGCAGAGTCCGTTTCATTTGAGTTAGTTTCATTGGATTTCGTATCATTGGATCTCGTTTCACGGGAGTTCGGAATGACTTCTACCGGCGCCGTCATGGCGACTTCCTGCCCCGGCTTGTTTTTCCCGAAGATGAAGCCGGCGATCCTGCGAAATCCCTCGCTCGGGGCCTGTTCAAAACTGCCGTCCACGACTGTCTCAGCCAGGAGGCGCGGAGCATAGGCGCGCACTTCCATGTCCTCATGCCTTGCGACGACATCGTATTTTGGCTCTTCAATCCGTCCGGTCACACATCCCCCGATCAGCCACACACCAAGGATCATCCAGATATTTCGATTCATGAGCCATGCCACCTCAGTTAGTATATAAAGGCATCGGCCCAAGGCCAGGTCTGCCCGTGAACTTCCCCGGTTAATGCCCTGGCCAAGAATAGCAAGACTTTGAGGAATCCGACAAATGCCCAAAGCATCAAACGGTCCAGACGCCTACTTCAGCGAAGCCCTGTTCAAGTTCTTTCGCGGACTGAAGCGCAACAACAACCGCGCCTGGTTTGAAAAGCATCGCCCGGAATATGAAACCAACGTCAGGGAACCCATGCTGCGTTTCCTGACGGACCTGAGGCCCCGGTTTGAGAAGATTGCCCCTGACTTTGTCTGCGATCCGCGTCCCGTGGGCGGTTCCATGTTCCGCATCCACCGCGACATGCGGTTTCTTGACCCGGGGGAAGGTCCCTACAAAACCCAACTGTCGGCCCAGATTTACCACAACTTGGGGAAGGATGTTCACGCCCCCGGGTTTTACCTGCACCTCGAGCCCGGCTCTTGTTTCTACGGTGGCGGACTGTGGCGCCCACCCACCAACATCCGTAACAAGGTTCACATGGCAATCGCGCAAAATCCGGCGGCCTGGCTCGCCATCAAAAAGGACAAGACTTTCGCCGGCACGTTCACCCTTGAAGGCGACATGCTCAAAAAACCGTCCCCCGTCTGGCGCGATACACTTCCCGCCGCCCTGATGGACGACTTCCGCCGCAAAGACTTCATTTTCACGGCCGCTCTTTCACCCGACCTCGTCACCAGTCCGGACTTCATGAAGCACCTTTTAACCCTCACGCGCCGCGCGACGAAATTCATGAAATTTCTCGCGAACGCCGTCTGACAAACAAGGGCTTCATTCGTGCGAAATGCCCCAAGCTCCCGAAGGGGCATGGGGCATGGGTATGGGGTATGGGGTATCCGCGCTTGGACTTACTGATTTTTCAGCAGAATCCGCCAGTCTTTCCAGACTTGTCCCAATTTGAATTTCTTTTTTTCCGATTCGTCTCTTGAGATGACTTGATCACCGCGGACAATCGTAATCTCGTAGTCGCTCAGGCGGTTGTCGCGAGAGACGCACGTGTCGCCACCCCGGCGTTGCGGTGGAATGGAGCACTCGTTGTCGTTAAGGAACATGTTTTCCAGGTAACTGCGAATTCCCGTCACGGTAGGCTTCGGGCCATAATCGAAATCATAAATGTCACCGGACTGGTCCATCACAAATGCGTGGTAACCCCAATT
>Ga0214919_10010760_pt1 | contig 11515 bp, 9 predicted proteins | sample LL1503_MetaG_FD_177994 | JGI IMG/M metagenome (GOLD analysis project Ga0214919, IMG submission 177994) | Freshwater microbial communities from Lake Lanier, Atlanta, Georgia, United States - LL-1503 | ecosystem: Environmental > Aquatic > Freshwater > Lake | place: USA: Georgia | collected 2015-03-15
AGTGGAACACACTTTTAGAACTTTTTTAAAAAATTTTTTTAAAAAATATTATTATTATAAATTTAAATATTTTTTTTTAAAAAAGTTCTGAAAGTGTGTTCCACTTTATCCCTTTTTCCCCTTTTTAGTTTTAAATTGATATAAAAAATCCATATATATATATATATATATAAATGAACCAAAAAATAAAACTAAATTGGAAACTTGAAAAAAATATTTTTAAAAAAAGTATTTTTTTAAAGAAAATTATAAATGAAAAATGTGATAAAAGAATGATTTATGGATTTATTAAAAATAAAATGGGAATAAAATTAAATAATAAAAATATACAATATACTACTGAACAAGAACAAATAAAAGAATATAAAAATCTTTATAATATCTTAGAAGATAGATTTCAGACTAAATTTATATTACCTAACCATGAATGGGGCAGGATAATACCAGTAAATAATTTATCATTATCTATTATTCATAGACCAACAAGACATGCATTATGTTTAGATAATTATATAGATATTGATATTGAAAACTCTATAGCATGTATAATTTATCAAATGTGTAAATTAAATAATCATAATGTCGATGCTATTAAATATTATAGTGAAAATCCTAAAGAAATACGACAAAAAATTATGGATTATTATAAATGTAATAAAGATATTGCTAAAAAATTACCTATTAAAATTATGCATGGAGGATTATATAAAAATTGGATTAAAGAAAATGGAATTATAATTGATGATTCAAATAGTTCAAATATTGATATTATTACAAATATTGAAAATGAAATGAAAAGTATTATTGAAATTGTTTATGGTAATAATATACATATTAAAGATGATATTTTAAAATTAAATCCAGATAAATGGAAAAATACTAATGAAGAAAAACGGGGAGTAATGGCATTATGGTATCAATCTATCGAAAGATTAATACAAGAAACATCTATACAATTTTTGATTGATTATTACAATTTTACATTAGAAGATATTATACCATGTCAAGATGGATTTATGATTTTAAAAGAACTATGGAATGATAATATTTTGAATGATATTCATCATAATATTTATCAAAAATTAAATTTGGATATTAAATTTGTAAATAAACCATTTGATGAAGCTATTATTATTCCTAAATTTGAAGATTTTTTAAGTTTTAATGAATGGGAAGACCAAATTTCTAGTAAAATGTTAGCTAATATTTTTATTAAACATTTTAATGATAATATTGTATTAAATGATAATGGTATTTATGTTTTTATGAATAATAGATGGAAAAATGATAGAAATAGATATATTTTAACTATATTAATTAGTGAAAATTTATATGACATCGTTAAAAAAAATATTATTAATGATGTTTCATTGAATGATAAAGAACTAAATTATTTATTAAAAAATTTAAGAATTATGACTTCTAATGAAAATAAAAGAAATGATATTATTAAACATATTTTATCAATTAAAAATACTCAAAATAGTAATATTATTTTTGATAATAATCCTTTTTTATTAGGATTTGAAAATGGTGTTTTAGATTTATTACATGATGATATTATTTTTAGAGATTATAAATATGATGACTATATTACATTAAGTACTAAATATGATTATTTTAAACCTGATTATACTATTAATAAAAATAAAAATTTACAGAATGAATTAGAACATATCTTTTGTGATATTGAACCTGAAGATGAACAATTACTTTTTTTATTACAAGTTTTAGCAAGTGGTTTAGATGCTTTATTATATCAGAAAATTTTTAATTTTTGTGGAAGAGGAGGTAATGGTAAAGGACTTATTGCTGCTTTAATGTGTGCTATTTTAGGTCAATATTATCATCAACCTTCTAATGGAATTATTAAAGATGCTGAAAAAGCTAATGTACCTTCCCCCGATATGTTTAATTTAATGAATAAAAGATATATTAATTTTAAAGAAGTCATTGGTGGATTAAATATTTCATTTCTTAGAAATTTAACCGGAGGAGGGGATTTTCATGGACGTCTTTTACACCAAGACCCCGTTAAATTTCAATTAAAAGCCACTATTGTTATGGAATATAATAATGATCCTGAACTTATTGGAGGTAAACCTATGGAATCTGATTATAGAAGATATGTTGTTAAAAAATTTACATCTAATTATACTGATGACCCAAATAAAATTAATAAAACTATCGGTGATGTTACATTTAAAAAAGCTAATACTTATTATACTTCTATTAAATTTATTGACGATATTAAATTAATTTTTTTAGATTTATTAATTGATGTTTATAAATTTAGTAGAGATTTTAATAATAAATTTAAAGGTATTATTTTCAATATTCCTCAAAAATCTAGAGATGATACTAACAAATTTATTGAAAATCAAAATATTTTATTTAGATTATTTAATAAATATTTTGTTAAAGCTGATATTAATATTGATATTAATGGTAAAGAAGATAAAATTGATAAAAAAAATAAAACTATTACATTAAAAGATATTTGGAATACTATTAAAGATGATGATGAATACAAAAAACAAAATATTAGAGATAAAAAACAAAACTCTAGAGATGAATTATATCTTTTACTTGAAACTATGTTTACTATATATAATGATCATAATATTGGTAAATTAATCTTTGGATTACTTCGTAAAGACAATATTAATAATGATTCTATTGATTATGATAAATTAATTGATAGATTAATTGATGATATTCATAATAAATAAATTAAATATTATTATTATAATCAAATTTTAGAACAAATTAAGCACAAACTACCTAAAAATAAACCTTATCAATAATCATTTTCAGGTTGTTTGTACTTTATATTTCATTTGGTATTTCAAATACATATACTCTATAACTACTGTATTTACCTTCTTTTAATCGTTTCTTTTCTATTTTTAATATCTCTATATTATTTTCTCGCATTATATTTTTTATCATATTTAATTCTTTATTTTCTTCTTTATATATACTCTTCCATCTACTTGTTGAATAATATTTCGTTATTTCTTCCTCCTTACTCCTTATATATTCTTTTATTGTTTCATTTTCTAGATCTTCTTTTAATTTTTTATTCTCTTCTTTTGTTATACCTATCTTTTTTATCAAATCTTTTAAGATTTCTAATCTTTCTTTTTTATATAATTCTTCTTTTGTTCGTCTCATATTTAAATTTATATTAGATTTAATTCTTATATGTTTTTTATTCCATACTTTTTATATTATTTTTCTTTTATTAATTTTATATCTATATCTTTACTATAAAAATGTCCACATTTATTTTTTGTCCATATTATTTATTGTTTCTATACAGATATAAACCGAAATGCTATTGAAGGGTTTTCGCTATTTTCCGGAATGTCAATGTAGAAAAATACGTTTTTATTATCATAACGTTATTAAACCGAGAAAAGATAAACTTAAAAATAATATTCCAGATAATATTTAATATATTGATTTACTCATAATTTATAAATCATTGATTATAAAATATATTTTTATAATCAATACATTACTGTGTAGATTGACTAACATAATCTGGTTATGACCCGGCATAAGAGTTCGACTCGTTAGTCGAACGACCTTCACTTAGTGTTTAAAAACATCAGTGTTTTATCATTAATGTGAGGTCGGAATGCTAGCATTCCTTGCGCCGAGTTCTGACCCCGGGATACGAGGAAAGCTAAAGCTTTCCGACTTTCATTGCTCTGTTTATACAATAATGTTTAAAATATTGTTTTATATTATCTCTTCTTTCTATTTATTATTATCAAATATATCCATTTTTTTTTAATTTATATTTAATTCTTCTGGTATATTAAATTTATATAATACATGATTTATTCGCTTTTCTTCTACTGTCTTCTTCCTTTGAATTTTATCTATTATTATTCCATTATATCTACATATATTTTTTAATATATTTAATTCCTTTTCCATACCTGTCTTTACACTGTTCCAATTTGTTGTTTTATAATATATTTTTATTTTTTCATAATTTGTATTCATTATTTCTTTAAATTCTTCCGTCTCTAGTTCCTCTCTACTTATTATTAAATTTTCTTTTTTTATTCCTATTTCATTTAAAATTTTATTTAATATTTCCTTTTGTTCTGATTTATATTTTTGATCTTTTGATATTCTCATTTTATTTTTATATTAGATATAATTTATTTTATTTACTTATCTTTATATTTTTTTACTTTTAATATTTTTAATTTAATAATGATGATTCCCTTTTTTATATCATTTTATTTAATATTTCTTCTTTTATATCAAATATATATTCTCTATAATGTTTATATCCATCTCCTTCTTTCCTTTTCCTATCCACTTTTATTGTCTCTATTCCATTATATTTTAATATATTCGTTATTAAATTTAGTTCCTGTTCTTTCCAGGTTTTTATACTTCTCCAATTACTCATTTTATAATATTTCTTGATTTCTTCTAACATCTCTTTTATACCATCCTTTATCTCTTCCGTCTCTAATTCTTCTTTTTTAAATCTTTTTTTATCTTTTTTTATACCTATCTTTTTTATTATTTTCATTAATATTTCGTTCTGTTCTTTACTATATTTCATATCTTTTGTTTGTTTCATTTTATTTTATATATATTATTTTAATATACTTTTTATATTATTTTTTTATTACTTAAATTTTTTACATCATTTTTTTATTCATTTATCGTGTTTTTGTGTTTTTTCCAGAGTTTACTATAAAAAATAGTTATATTTAGAGCAGTGCGTATTTTAAATGCCAGTTTTTATATAAAATAAAACTACTTAAAAAGATAATAATATATAATATTATAAATATGAGATAAATGTTCTTATTATCAATGATTATTTATAAAAAAAGTGGTTTATACAATGATACATTAGAAGGTTTTCTACTACCCTTGATGTATTTAAGAACACCTATTTAGAACATGACTAACTCTAAATAATTTTCAAATATTTTAATATTAAATACTAACTCTAAAGAGAACCCCGAATGGTGTATTTAATTACAGTCAAAAAAAGTTGTTTAATTAATGCAGTAATTAAATAACTCATGATAGGATTATACAACATCTGCATTCCTATGTGTATAAGGTAAGCCTATTAAATAGAATTTATAGTTCCAGCATTGTGTATACATTTATTTCCCAGAATAGTTATAAAACTGGCATTTAAAATACGCTCTGCTCTAAATGAATACTTTACTTATTTCAATATATATACTATTATTTAATAAATGTCGAATAATGATATTATTCATTTAACTATTAATGATGTAAATGATTTTGAGTTAACATTTACTATTGCTGAAAGACATTATCAAAATCATTTAAAAGCTGTCAGAAAATATCAACAAAATAATAGAGATAAAGTTAATGCTGATGCTATTAAAGAAAAAAGATAGAATAGAACCGTAATGTAATGAAGGTTCTTCGCTATTTTCTTGAGAGCTATGCTCGAATGAAAATACGTTTTTATTATCATAACGTTATTAAACCTAGAAAAAAACTTATGAAAATTTATAATAATATTTACTAACAATATATTTTCTCATTTTAATATATTGATTTCCTCACTTTTTTATTAACATTGATTATAATACTATATTTTATAATCAATCACTCAATACAGTAATGTATCGAAACAGTAATGTATCGAAACTTTAGCGGAGATTCTTCGCTATTTTCTAGAACGAAGTCACACGACTTTCACTAAGTGTTTTCACATCAGTGTTTTTATCATTAAAGTGAGGTCGGAATGCAAGCATTCCTATGCCGAGATTTAATCTCGGCATAAGAGTTCGACTCGTTAGTCGAACGACTTTCACTAAGTGTTAAAAAACATCAGTGTTTTATCATTAAAGTGAGGTCGGAATGCAAGCATTCCTATGCCGAGTTCTGACCTCGGCATTAAGAGTTCGACATGTTAGTCACACGACTTTCACTATGTGTTTTATAACATTATTGTTTAAAAACATCATTGTTTTTTCATTAAAGTGAGGTCGGAATGCTAGCATTCCTATGCCGAGTTCTGACCCCGGCATAAGAGTTCGACATGTTAGTCACACGACTTTCACTTAGTGTTTTATAACATCAGTGTTTTTATCATTAAAGTGAGGTCGGAATGCAAGCATTCCTATGCCGAGTTCTGACCCCGGCATAAGAGGAAAGCTTTAGCTTTCCGACTTTCACTATGTGTTTAAAAACATCAGTGTTTTATCATTATTGTGAAGTCGGAATGCAAGCATTCCTTGCGCCAAGATTAAATCTCGGCATAAGAGTTCGACTAACGAGTCGAACGACCTTCACTAAGTGTTTTTATACATCAGTGTTTTATCATTAAAGTGAGGTCGGAATGCAAGCATTCCTATGCCGAGTTCTGACCTCGGCATTAAGAGTTCGACATGTTAGTCACACGACTTTCACTTAGTGTTTTTAAACATCAGTGTTTTATCATTAATGTGAGGTCGGAATTCTAGCATTCCTTGCGCAAGATTAAATCTCGGCATAAGAGTTCGACTCGTTAGTCGAACGACCTTCACTTTGTGTTTTTATACATCATTGTTTTATCATTAAAGTGAGGTCGGAATGCAAGCATTCCTTGGACCGAGTTCTGACCTCGGCATAAGAGTTCGACATGTTAGTCGAACGACCTTCACTAAGTGTTTTTTAACATTATTGTTTTCACATCTGTGTTTTATCAATATTATGAGGTCGGAATGCAAGCATTCCTTGCGCCGAGTTTTGACCCCGGGATTACGAGGAAAGCTAAAGCTTTCCGACCTTCACTATAATGTTTTTACAATGATATTTTATACTTTATTTGTCGTATTTTCCGGAGTTTACGAAGGAAAATAACCTTAAACTTACGCTAAAGCTCCAGTTTACTATATATTTCGAAAAATTCGTGATATCACCAAATGTCATTGCACCTAATGCACATTGTGATATCGTTTTTACTTTATTATTATTTATTTTAATATTTTATCAATAAAAAATCGTATGAAATCATAAATCGTATGAAATTTTTTTATATATCAATACATTTATTTATTTTTTATTTATTCTTATTTTATCAATATTATAATTTTATATATATCAATAAAATAAAGGTACGAAATTTCGTATGAAAAATCTTATGAAAAATCGTATGATACGAAGTTTTGTAATAAGATTTTGAATTTGACTTTTTAAAATCACCTTTTTTTTAATTTATAATTTTATAAAAATAGCCTTTTTTTAAAACTCAATTTTAAAATCTTATTACAAAACTTCGTATCATACGATTTTTCATAAGATTTTTCATACGAAATTTCGTACCTTTATTTTATTGATATATACTTTTTGATAATATTGTATTTTAATCATTATTATATATTTTTTTATTTTTATTGATATAGGTAAAAATTTCATAAGATTTTCGATTTCATACGATTTATTTATTGATATATGATTTTTTATATTATTGTATTGTAATCATTAATATATTATTTATTATTTTTATTGATAAAATACTTTTTTTATTATAAAATTTATTAATATAAATTGATATAAAATTTATAATATCATAATATTATATAATATGACAACAAAATATAAATGTATTAGATGTGGAGTTTATGAAAAAACTATTTTTAGCGATATTAAAAAACATTTGAATAGAAAAAATTTATGCAATAAAAATAATGATAGTATCTTTTTATCTAATGATCAACTTTTAGTTTTAAGTTTAATACCTTTTCATAATAATATTCAATCTGTTTCTGATAATGATATTTTACATTTGCAACATTCTAATATTATTGATAAAAATAAAAAAGAATTATTTGATGAAATTGATAGAATTGAAAAAAATAAAATTAAAATCTGTAAATTTTGTAATGAAGAATATCCCCTTATTATTGACCTTAAAAAACATGTTATATTAAATTGTTTTTTTAATGAACTTCAAAAAATACAAAATATTAATAATAATAATAATGAAGTTTTTAATAATTGTGAAAATATTAAAAATACTCACATTCAAACTTTAAATAATAATAGTAATAATAATAATAATAATAATAATAATATTAGTATTTTTGTTGATGTTAATAAACCTGTCCCTTTTGATGATGAATGGGAACTTTCACATATTGAACAAGACAAAAAAGAAACACTCACTATATCTAAAACAATGTACACTAGTTTTTTAAAAGAAATTTTGAAAAATGATATGAATATGAATGTTATTATTGATAATGATAATAATGAATTAGGTATGGTTTATAAAAATAATGACGATAAATATATACAAATGAATTCTAAAGATATTGCTGAAAAAACTATGAAAAAATTAAATTTTCATTTAAATGAAATGAATAAAAATAATGATTGTGATTCTTTTGAAGATGTTAAAACTTTCAGTAGAAGAATGATTAATAAAAAATATATTGATTATCAAAAAAATGAGTCTATTCATAAAAATGTTGATGATATGATTTTTTCCATTTATGGTAATACTAAAAATGAAGCTACTAATATTGCTAAAAAAGTTTTACATAATTATGATAAAAAATATTCCGGTTTTTAATTTTTATTTATACTTCATTGTTTATACATCATTGTTTAAAATCATCATTGTTTATATATCATTGTTTAAAATCATCATTGTTTATATATCATTGTTTAAAATCATCATTGTTTAAAATCATCATTGTTTTAAACATCATTGTTTAAAACATCATTGTTTTAAACATCATTGTTTATACATCATTGTTTAAAAACATCATTGTTTAAACATAATTGTTTAAAACATCATTGTTTATACATAATTGTTTATACATCATTGTTTAAAATCATCATTTTTTAAAAACATCATTGTTTATACATAATTGTTTATACATAATTGTTTATACATCATTGTTTTAAACATTATTCTTTAAAACAATTTTATTTAAAATACACTTTTATAAAATTTATAAAAAAAACATTACCACCATCTTTTACCTTCTAATTTTTTTTGCATTTTATCTAATTTTTCATTTAATTCATTCATTTCCTTTTCCATTTTATCTAATAAATATTTATTTTGCATTTCGATTTTATCCATTAAATATTGATTCTTTAATTCCATTATTTTATTTGTTGTATTTTCCTTCGTAAACTCCGGAAAATAGCGATGAACCTTCATTGCATCATTTCATTAACGGTTCTTTTCTGTAAACTAGTGATATACACAAAATGTCATTGCACCTAATGCACCCTGACCTATCGTTTTTATTGTATCCATTGTTATTAGTTGTGTTTTACTCATTTTATATTATTATTTTTTATTAGGTATAATTTATTTCTGCATTTACTATATATGCCATTGTGTATAAAAGATTCCAAAAAATCGTATAAAGGTAATGAACCTAGTCCTAAAGGATTCGGTTTTTGTGCACATTCTGAACAAATCGGAACTATAAAAAAAGGTTTAGATAATAATTTATGGATTGTTGTTAAAACCGATAAAAATATTAAAAGATGGATTATACATAAAAAAATTTTAACAAAAAATAATATTTATTATAAAAAAATAAAAGATAAACATATATCTTACAAAACATATTTTATACATTCTAACTATCAACGTCCTTATTTAGTTTATATAAAGAATAATAATGTTTTTATTTATAGTATTCCTGAAAATGTTCAAATTGATAAATCTTCTTATCAAACTAATGATACTAAATGGATGTATATTAATTTAGTTAAAAAATTTAAAGCTAAACAAATATTTATTGGTAAAAGTCCTTTAATTAATTTTACTCGTTTTAGTGAAGGATATGGTTCTAAATTTGATGGTAATACTATTTTATTATTAGTCAATAATGATTATATTTATATTAGTAGTTTTATACAAAAATTTAAAATTAATGACGAAATTTTAAAATACTATTCATTCATTGGAAATAATGATGTTCCTTATCCTATGGCTATTGGTATTAAAAATATTTATTTCTTTGAATATCCTGAAGGTTATTTACCTATTACTGAATTCCCTAATGATTTACAAAGTATTTATGATAAAGGTATCGAATTATCACCTTTTTTAATTCCTTTTCTTAATAAATATAATAAAAAAATTTTAATTTCATTTGATGATTTTAAAAAAATAAAAAATAAAACATTGGATGATATAACACTTGATGAAATGAAAAAATTAGCAAAAATGTTTCAAGTTACTACATCTGGAACAAAACTACAATTAGCAAATAGAATTGAAAAACTACGTAGTGTCATTGTTTATAATAAATAATTTTATTATTCAATGAATTCGGTAAAACGAGGATTATGTTAGTGTTTTTTCATATGATTTGGTTTGGAAATGATTGGATTTTATGGAATGAAATGGAAGAAAATAACCGTAAACTGGAGCTTAGCCTAAGTTTACCTACATATTTTTTATTTAGATTTACTCCCAATTTATTATAACATTGATTATAATATATATTGTTATAATAAATTGGTCTATACATTACTGGTTAGATCAGCGAACCTAAACTATATATCTATTTTTTTTCAAAATATTTTGTTATTGCATTTACTTTTTTATTTTCATCTCTTTTATTATTATTCCCTATGTAATTTATATTTTATATAATTATTTTTATATATATGTTTTATAATGGATTTTATTTATTCATGTTTCTATATTTATAAATTTAAATAAGTGTTCAATACATTACCGTTCAGTTTGACGAACCTAAACGGTTCGAAACCTGTCTAGGCTGGAACGAGGAAGGCTTTAGCCTGACGAGCTTTCAATATAATTATTTTACACATATTGTTTTACACATATTGTTTTACACATATTGTTTGACACATATTGTTTTACACATATTGTTTTACACATATTGTTTTACACCTATTGTTTTACACATATTGTTTTACACCTATTGTTTGACACATATTGTTTGACACATATTGTTTGACACATATTGTTTTACACCTATTGTTTGACACATTACTGTTTTATTTGACGAACCTAAACGGTTCGAAACCGGCCTAGGCCGGAACGAGGAAGGCTTTAGCCTGACGAGCTTTCAATATAATTATTTAACACATATTGTTTTACACATATTGTTTGACACATATTGTTTGACACATATTGTTTTACACATATTGTTTGACACATATTGTTTTATTTGACGAACCTAAACGGTTCGAAACCGGCCTAGGCCGGAACGAGGAAGGCTTTAGCCTGACGAGCTTTCAATATAATTATTTTACACATATTGTTTTACACATATTGTTTTACACATATTGTTTTACATATATTGTTTGACACATATTGTTTGACACATATTGTTTTACACATATTGTTTAACACATATTGTTTGACACATATTGTTTGACACATATTGTTTGACACATTACTGTTTTATTTGACGAACCTAAACGGTTCGAAACCGGCCTAGGCCGGAACGAGGAAGGCTTTAGCCTGACGAGCTTTCAATATAATTATTTTACACAT
>Ga0214919_10010761_pt1 | contig 11515 bp, 8 predicted proteins | sample LL1503_MetaG_FD_177994 | JGI IMG/M metagenome (GOLD analysis project Ga0214919, IMG submission 177994) | Freshwater microbial communities from Lake Lanier, Atlanta, Georgia, United States - LL-1503 | ecosystem: Environmental > Aquatic > Freshwater > Lake | place: USA: Georgia | collected 2015-03-15
CAGGTGGCGAAAAACACGCCTGAGGACTGCTTGCGCTTGCACGCGGTGGGGTTTGCCATGCCTCCTTCGTCACCGAAGGAGCGGTGCGCTCTTACCGCACCTTTTCACCCTTACCGTTGCCGTGAGGCACCGGCGGTTTGTTTTCTGTGGCACTGTCCCGAGCCTGCATCGAGGCTGGTGGTCATTAGCCACCACCGTGTCCTACCGTGTTCGGACTTTCCTCGCCCGACAGATGTCGGGGGCGATTGTCTGACCACACATGGAGGGTAGTCGTAGACTCCCCTCGTGGCGAATCGAAACGGGAAGGATAATTTTGACGGCAACGGTCATTCGCCACAGGCTTTGTGCGTCTGGTCGGACTCGCCACTGGGCGACTGGTTATTGCAAGGCATTCGATCGAGCGGCTTACATGTGGTGGCGATCGGCTCACACGATGCGCAAGTGCGAAGTTGCCTGGGATCGAGCGGTGAGGCGTATTCAGACCTTCGAATTTTTTCTTCGGCGATGCGTGGGATACCCCTGCTCTTCGTTGGCTTTGGAAACGCCACAGCGCGCACCGCCATCGCATCGAATCATCCGGTCGTTTTCACAACCGAACCGTGGCTTGATCGATTCTCGTACGGCGCAAGCGATATCAACGAAACGACTCTGCCTGGCATTCCACTCGATGGAAAATTTGCGCAAGCGACTGAAATCTTTACACAAGCTGGTTCTCCAGATATTGCACAAATCACGTCGCTCGGTTCAATCGAACATGGATCAATTCTCGTGCGAATCCACGAAGCTGCGAGTTTTCTTCTGCAGTGGATGGGGTTGCCAGATCGCGTGAGCGCCTCCGTAGGCGGAGCGAGAATTGCGCGTTTTCGCGATGACCATCCCGATTCTGCAAGCAGGTCTTTCCGTTCATGGATTGGATCATTCGCATTGACTTGCCAGTTTTCTGACGGCCGCGCTGGGCTGATCATGGCTTCAAATCAGCATCCTTCATGGAGCCGAAGTGCATTGGCTTGCGGTTCATTTGGCGCAGTACGAGTTGACGATGCCACGCTGGATTGGAGGGATGCTTCAAATGCCATCATCGAACTCACTGGTTCGACGCCAAGCGAAATGGAATCGATGGACCACTCCGCTTTCATCGGCCACACACTGCGCAGTGGCGCGAGGATGCTCATTCCAAATCGTCACAACCATGCACAGAGCCGCGCCTTCATCGAGGCAGCTTGTTTGAGTGCATTCACACTTGAATCTGAATCGCCGTCCAAGATTGCTGAGATCCTCGGCGACGGTTGATCGCATGGCGATATTGCGCTCTGCAAAGAGGCAGAGTCAAGCAAACAACTTATTGCCAGTTGTTATTGCGATTTGTGAATACGAGTTGTTATTACAAGTTGCAGAGACGATTACAGAACGATGCCTGAAATCTTCACTTGAACGTACGACTGACGATGTCCCTTGTGTCGTCGATATCCCTTGCGTCGGCTGTACTTGTTCAAGATGGTCTTCGCTCCACGCTTGAGACCAATGATCTCAGCTGTGACTGAAGCCTTGCTCAAATAGGGTTCACCAATCGTCGCAACGGAACCGTCCTCTTTGCCGACAGCAAGAACCTTGCCGAAGGTAAGCGTCGTCGTTCCTTCTGGAATCTTGCGGAGGTCGATGTCGATCACGTCGTCCTTGCGGACCATGATCTGAGTTCCACTATCTTCAATAATCGCGTACATGGGGCGTAGAGTGTACATCAAATCTTGGAATCCGCCAATTGCCTTAAAGGGCGGGCTTTGAGGCGTCTTTGAGCCTCCCGCATTGTTTCATCCCGCTTGCAGAAAGCGAAGCGAAGCCAACGCCGATCTGGGTTCGTTGGATCATAGAAAGCACTCGCTGGAATCGTTGCTACCCCCGCTTTGACGAGAACTTTTGCAGCGGTGACATCGTCCGAAAATCCAGCACTCACCGCATCCGCCAAGATGAAATACGACCCTTCTGGATGCACACAGCGAAAGCCTGTCTCTTGGAGAATCTCCAGCATCAATGCACGGCGCCTGGAATAATCGCGCCGAAGTTCTTCGAGATAGGAGCCATCATCGCATACCGCATTGAGCGCATCCGCTGCGGCCCGTTGAAGTGGCGTTGCAGCGCAGAAAGTCAGAAACTGATGCGCCGATCGGATTGCACGAGTGATTGGTTCGGGCGCAATAGCCCATCCGATTTTCCATCCAGTCAGTGAAAATGTTTTACCGAGACTGCCCATGATCACCGTTCGCTCCCGCATTCCTGGGAGCGCCGCAATCGATCGATGGGAGTGCGCATAGGTGATTGCGTCATAGACCTCATCGGAGAGGACCAACGCATTGAACTCCTTCGCAAGCGCAGCAACAACTTGATACTCAGCTGCATCAAACATTCGTCCACTTGGATTATGCGGAGAATTGAAAATGATTGCACGAGTGCGCTTCGAAAACACCGGACGCAGCAATGCGTCAGTGATGCGAAAGTCCGGACCATCCAATCGCACTCGTCGCGCCGTTGCGCCAGCCATTGCGACGCATGCGGCATATGAGTCATACGAAGGATCAAGGAGCACGATCTCATCGCTTGGATTGCAAATTCCAAGAAGCGTCGCAGCGATCGCCTCGGTGCAGCCTGCCGTCACCGTGATCTCTCGCTGGGGATCTGCGGCAAATCCGCACATTGTTTCGGTGTAGCGGCTGATAGCACGATTCGTTTCTGGCAAGCCAAAGGCGCGTGCGTATTGACCGAAACCGGCGTCAATCGCACGCTTTGCCGCATCTTTCACGAAATCTGGACCATCAAAGTCGGGAAAACCCTGCCCTAAGTTGACGGCGTTGTGTTCGACCGCCAATCGGCTCATCGTGCTGAAGATCGATTCTCCAAATGGTGCGAGCCTGGAACTGGTGTGCTGGGTGATCTCTGCCATATTGAATTCTCGCTCCTTCGTCATCAATGTATGCGGTGGACATCTTTGCCAATCGTCTGCGATGATAGAGGCGTGCCAGCACCCCCCACCGCCAATGCCAAGGTTGCCATCAGCGAGATTTTTTCGGACGATGATGTCATCGCACTGAACAAGGTCGCAGGGATGGTCACACAGCCTGGGATTGGTCACCTCAGCGACAGTCTGATGAACGGACTCTTTGCTCGAGAGCGAATAGCACTGACTCGACTTGGTACCGAGCGAGATTACGGACTGCTGCACCGATTGGACCGAGAGACTTCAGGAGTGATACTGGTTGCACGAACAGCAGATGCGTATGACAACATTCGCAGACAATTCGAAGCGCGCACAATTGAAAAGACATACCTCGCAATCGTTCGAGGAAGATTGCCATCGGTCGATGGATGTTGCAGGCAATCGCTGAGCGAAGTACGCCGCGGCGATATGAAGATCAGCGTTCCTTCGCCGCGCGGCGAGACCGCGGTCACACATTGGCGCGTCCTTGCATCGTCGAAAGAGATGGCGTTGGTCGCATGTGCAATCGAAACTGGAAAACTCCATCAAATTCGTTCGCACATGGCGTATCTCGGCGCTCCAGTTGAAGGAGATCGGGTTTATCGTTCGCTCCTGCCTCCAAACACAAGCGCACCACCAGCCAATCAACGACATCTCCCACCATCATTGCGGCTGCACGCATGGCGAATTGCATTTGCGCATCCGCAGGGTGAAAAACGAATTGAAATCGAAGCGCCAATCCCTGCAAACATGTTGGAATTGATTGCGCAATGTCTCTCGAGCAAAGGCTTGCCATCAACCCAGTCCATGCAGCGAATCACTGGCCAAGTTCAAGGATCGAACTGGTGGGTTAAAGCAAAGGCGAAATGATTGAGGCAACTCCACGCTTTGTTTCTTCACTCGTTATGGCGCAACACAACTGAACGCTTGGTGGGTGACGATGGGGACATAGCCGACCTCCATCCCCTTTGGTGGCGTCACAAGTAAGTTCGCATCGAACGAGACGAGGGCCGCTGTGTGACGAGGTGGTGCGAGATATTCGCCGTCGATTGGCCATTCGCGATGCATGCGCTCGATCAGCGATTGAAGCTCTGCCCGCTGAGCAGCACTCCATGCGCACTGTTGGAAGACCGGCTGATCGATAAACCGATACCACGAGTATGTCACGATGGAACCGTCGACGAGTTTCGCTGTGAACGGCCCTGCACTGGGTCCTGGCTTCGCCCATGCGCCTGCGAGTGGTTCTGCGCTATATGGTTCTGGCGATGCACTGGGCTTGGGAAATTGCCGTGTGCGAAGCCCAAGTGACTCTGGGACTGTCGATGCGTCAACGGCGATGCGAACTTGACCTTCGTCACGAAAATACGCAGGGAACCGACCAACTCCGTCGGTCTGCTTCACCTTCCACTGCAAGCCGAAGGAGTTGTCGTCAAAGATGCTTGGCGTGACGATTTCTTGAATACCCGCAATCGGCTTTTCATCCTGCGAATAACTCACTTGCCCAGTCGCCATCTTTGGGTAGACCGTGCCTGCAACACTGAAACGACCACTTGGCGCCCCGCCACCCTTGCGCCATGCGAGTACAGAATCGTAAAGAGCGGCCTTGGAATAGAGAGCGACATCACGAACGAGCGTGGTTCGGCCTGACGCATCCACAGGAAAACTCAGTTGTGGAATGCGTGTCCAAACAACACCCTTCTCATCAATCGCAGTGAATTCAGGAACAGTGTTGATCTCCATCGATCCGTCGATACGTCCCAACGAGGCACGCGCATCAAGCCCGCGTCCGATGTCGATTGGATAATCGTGCGAAATACGACTCCAACACTCGGGCAGGTAATACGCAAGCGGCCCCTTGAAATTGCGTGCATTGAGAAAGAGCGTCCAGCTCAAGGCCCCGGTTGGTTGCGGATCTGGACGTGGATCAGTGAGCGGCAGTGCCATGTATGCATAGCCCAAGAGCTCGCCTGCAGGCGCACCGCTGAAGGGAAGCCCATCTGGCGGAATCAACAAACGGTTGCTGATCTGCGCGATGCCGAGTTGACTGTCCGGGAGCGGTCGGGTGCTATAAAAAAAAGACCACCCTGGCGATGCGACTTCATTCGAGTAGCAATCGGGCGTTGCGTTCATACTGAACTTGGGTGGACCGTAATGAAAACGATTTCCAGCCCAGTATCCCAGCCCCCCTTCGAGGGTTTGAAAAACCGAGCCGTACGTTGGACCACGCTCGGGCCAATGATCTCGTGGCATCGTGCCAACGGGGCAAAGCGGTTCCGTGCGATTGTCTGAATTATTTGGAACAATCCACGTTGATGGAAGCCCGATCTGGAAACCTGCGATGGGTTGTTCAACAAGTCGCCAGACTGCTGAATAGAAACCAGCGCCATATCGAAACTCTTCTGGCGTAGGTTCGGCGTGACTGGCGATGTATCCGTGCAGGCCTGACCCTGGATGATCGAGGTTTCCAGATCCTGCGAGGAGGATTGGGGCGATCAAGCCCGCTAAAGCGGTCATGGGATAGAAAGTTGCGAGAGTGCGGATCATTTTCCCTTCTTCAACTTCCAGCAGGAGATATCAGCATGCGCACATCGAGGCTGATTGTATAGAAAAACACCCCGTCTTTCGACGGGGTGCCTGTTCATGCTTGATAGTGTCAGATCAGAACCGACTCAGCGTCGACGACGTCCAACGAGTCCTGCGAGACCGAGGAGAGCGATCGCTCCTGGGGCTGGCGTGGTGTAGGCGTTGATGTTGTCATAGAAGCCAAGGGTCGTGCCCTGAGCCGCAGTGCCAGAGTTGACCGAACCGATCAGGTCATACTCGTCAGCGAGAATTCCCGCAGCTGCGCCGTCGACGTAGAACGATGTGAAGTTTACGCCGCCGTCGCTCGAGAAACCAGCCGTTGTACGACCAGTAGTCGAATTAAACGTGTACTGAAATGTGTACCACGTGTTTCGCGCAAGGATGCCCGAAGTACCGGTGCTGAAAGAGTAGTTGCCGATCGTTCCAGCATTGTTGTAGTTGCTGAGCAGGTAGAACTGACCAGTACTATTCTGCATCGTGATACCAGCGAGGATCTTGGTACCAGTCGCGTCATAAAGATAGTTTCCATAGCGGTTGGTGCTGGTCGTGCTGCCGCCGTCCATGTAGAAGTCATAATTCATCGTGAAGATGTTGTTCTCAGCGGGGTTCGACGCCATTGCGTTGTGGACATCATCGTTAAACGCGAAGCGCGTTACGTTGTTCCCAGCAGCGGTGGTGCCAGCCTGCATCTGGAGGACCTGGCCGCCGTTGTGCGCAACGGTTCCGTTGCTGTTCGCAGCATTGGGGTCGGCAACGATCTGATAGTTGGCAGCACCCGTTCCAGCTTGGGTGGAAGAGTTAAAGATGTACCAACCACCCTGGCCAGCGGCGACGCCAGTGGTGTCGGTAGCGAGATTTCCGAGGTTGAGGTTGTTAAAGTTTTGTTGCGACATAACCACATCTGCGTTGGCAGTTACGGCAACAACAAGGGAGAGGGAAGCAAATACAAATACAGGTCGCATAATTAAACTCCTAAAGGTAAAGGGACTAAAAAACAAGGAACAGGGAAATGAAGGACTAAAGTTAAGTAAGGACTAAGTAAGGACAGGGCAGGGAACGAACACCCAGTGCTTTCGCACCGCCCATTTCAACTCACTACATAGTGAAACTACTCGGCAGATTTCGCTTTGCAAATTAAATGGGTAAAATTCTAAAAAAACCCAATGCTGCCCGAATTGCCCAGGGCAATGTCTCTCTCGCTGCCGAATTTACAAAAGTCTCTTTTTTGGCGCCAAAAGCCACTTTTGTGCGCAAGGACAGAGTGGACAGAGCGTGCGCTCGCGTTTCGAGCCGTGTCGTTACTCTCGACGAGGACCCCTTCTTTGTCTTGCAAGCGTCTTACAAGCGATCGATCACAGCTTTGGTGAACTCTTTCGTGTTGAGCGTGCCACCTAAGTCGCGAGTCTTGCATCCTTCAATCAAGGCACGGTCGTAGGCAGTTCGAATGCGAGTGGCAGTCGCTGCGAGCGCTGTATCCGCATGTTTCTCCGAAATATAATTCAACATCATCACGGCGCTCATGGTGATTGCGAGCGGGTTGGCGACTCCTTTTCCTGCGATATCTGGCGCACTTCCGTGGACAGCTTCGAAGATTGCGCAGTGCTCGCCGAGGTTCGCCCCAGGGACGACACCGAGTCCGCCAACAAGACCAGCGCATAAATCACTAATCACGTCGCCGTACAAATTTTCCATCAACAACACATCAAATCGCGTCGGGTCTTGTACGAGGCGCATGCATGCCGCATCGATGATGAGTTCTTCGTATTCGATCGATTGGAATTTACTTTCATGCACTTCACGAGCGCACTTGATGAACATTCCGTCGGACAGCTTCATGATGTTCGCCTTGTGGAAAACAGAGACTTTCTTGCGATTTCGGTGGACGGCATAGCGGAATGCGAAATCCGCGATCCGAAGACATGCAAGACGAGTTGCGACCTTCAGACTTGTCACGACGCCCGCCGTAATTTCGTTTTCGATTCCTGCATACAGCCCTTCCGTATTTTCACGGACAACCACAAGGTCCACATTCTCAAAGCGCGTCTTCACGCCATTGAGCGAACGGACCGGACGAACGGCGCCGTATAAATCGAGGGTCTTTCGCATCGCAACATTGACCGAAGAAAATCCGCCACCAACTGGTGTGGTGCAGGGACCCTTGAGGGCAACTCCATGTTTGCGTATTGCCTCGATCGTCGCAGTCGGCAGAAGGTCCTTCCCCCCCGCTTCGAGTGCTGCAACTCCTGCCAAGCACTCGACCCAATCGATGGGCGCCTTCGCTGCATCGAGAATTTCGCATGCAGCGCGAGCAACCTCGGGACCAATTCCGTCACCCGGAACGAGAACAGCAGTGTATTTCATTGGACGCAGACGATAGCACGCTCTTGGTGCTCAAGCATTCCACGTTCGATGTGCAACACTGCGCCTGCATGTGTGCGAGATGGATTCTGGGTTGACTTCGGTTCATGGAGTACGACTGATCGAAAAAGGCTCCCACCGGCATCTGCCGACGGGAGCCTGGAGGTTCCAAACCGAATAAAGTGCTTCAGTTCAAGCGATCAAACTCAGCTCTGCTTGGCTGGAATCGTCAACTTCATTCCAACTTTCAGCGCACTTGGATTATCACCAATAACGGACTTGTTGGCTTCATAGATCTTCTTCCAATTCGTACGATTGCCGTACGCCTTGTCGGAAATTGACGCAAGTGTTTCGCCTGATGCAACAACATGCTGGTCCGCAGCCGTGACGGTAGCCGAGGCCGACTTGGTTGCGTTTGCAACTTTCGTGGATACGCTGCCAGACTTTGCAGGCAGATTGATCTTCTGACCCACCTTCAGAGTTGATGCACTCAATCCCGGGTTGACTGCAACAATTTCCTTCCACTTACTGGTGTCTTTGAACCACTCGCCTGCAATCGCCGTCAGCGTGTCGCCTGATTCAACTGTATAGACCGTGTACGACGAAGTCTTGGCTGCCTTGGCAGTCGCAACCTTTTTCGCTGATTCAGTTTTTGCTGATTCAGTTTTTGAGGCTGCAGTTGTCGAGGCTGCAGTTTTTGAGGCTGCAGTTTTTGAGGCTGAGTCTGGACTGTTCGTCAGGTGCAAATCGGCTGGGGTGGCATTGACCTCAATTGGAATTGCCGCACCACCAAGCGCGACTGGATTCTGGGTGGCAACCGTTGGCGTTCCAATCGGTCCGTGGGCTGATCCCGCGAAAGCTGGACCAGACATCGGTGGCAATCCGGCTGGATTTCCAGCGTGGGCTCCGGCTTCCGTTCCAGCAAGCGTTCCTCCAACAGGTGGAAGCCCAGCGCCAAATGCATCGCTGGTCTGACCGTCAACAGTTGGTGTGAGTGTGAGCGTTGGGCTCTCGCTGACCGTTGGGGTCGAATCTGAAATTGGTTCGGATGGCGCTGTTGGCGCCATAAAACCATAATAGATTCCTGCGAGAACGAATAAACCTACGACAGAAAAAACGACAATCTTAGCTCCGCGAGTCATTGTTGGACCTCCATGTCCAGAATTTGAAAGAACCGTCCGTGAAAAGAAACTATGCCGGAGTGGGGTTAACGACCCCTCCGGAGCCTGCTGTGGCATGAGCAGAAACTGGATGATCTTGGCGTCGTGAATAAGTCAACGGCGCCGCAATCACAACTGAACTGACCGTACCAGCGAGCAGACCAACGATGAAAGTGAAGGCGAACGGCTGAATGGCCGGGCCTCCGTAGATATAGAGAACCATCGCACTCACGAGGGTGACGCCACCCGTCATGATGGTTCGACTGAAAGTTTGATTGATGGCACTATTGACAGTTTTCCAAGAGGCGTACTGCAGTTTGCCCTTGTTTTCTCGGATGCGGTCGAGGATGACGATGGTGTCGTTCAATGAGTATCCAATGATCGTCAAAAGACCTGCAATAACATTGAGATCTATTCGAAAACCTTGCATGAGGGTTACCTTGGCAAGTCCGGAGCCCTCGATGCGAAGGCTGAGTGCAAGTGCACCAAGACAAACCAAGACGTTGAACGCAACTGCGGTGATCGTTGCCATGGAGTAACGGAAGCTGGAGAAGCGCAACCAGATCCACAGAATCATCCCGACGAGACTGACGATGATCGCAACGATCGCACTCGCAGCAAGATTCGCTGCGACCACTGGCGAGAAACTATTGACTTGATCTAGGCTCAATTTAGATGTAAATGCAGCCTGAATCAGTTGCCATTCTGGCTTCGCGACAACACGTTCCCATGTCGCGGCATCGACTTTGGTCAGAAGAGCAGCAGGCTCTGTCACCATCACGGCGACGGAAGTCCATCCCTTTGCAGGATTTGCCGCGTCCGCCAATTGAATCCCGACGACCTGAGTTGGCCGCGAGCTGATCGCCGAAAAGTCTGGCTGCTTGCGCATACGGGCGATTCGTGCCTCAGCATCCTCAACCGTCACTGGCGGCTGAAGATCCTTAAGAACGACCGCAACTCCTCCGAGGAAATCACGAGAAGAATCCTTGATGTCGGGCTTGCCAATCGATGCGCCGATTGTGTCGGACGTGATCGCATGGGTGTAGATCGCCCCTTCTGGATCATCCGACCCCGTGAAACGAACTGGTTTGACGATATCAAGCGAATCCGAAAAGGCGCCAGCGACCGCAGCGACCAACGGTTCTGTGACCGTTTGGTCTGCTCGCAATTCAGCTGGATTGGAGACTTTGATCTGGAATCCAGTGGATCGACCGTCAGCTGTTGACTCTCCAACCGTCAAGATATTTGCCAATCTCAACTCTTGAATGACTGGATCGGACGAGGTCTCGCCAATTTGGTGAACCTTGTTCTCGACATCCTCGCGACTGAGCAAGAGGCGACCTCCTGCGGAAGCAGCCTCGCCAGGAAGAGCCTTGCGCGTACCCATCGTCATCGTGACGCCGCCGCGGAACTCGGTTTCGAGCATCGCCCGACCCGATGTCCAACAGAGTGCGATGCATACGACAGCAACTGCAGAGGTTGCTCCCCAGCAGATCCAACGAATGCTCAGCCAATCGATACTTGGCCGGAGGAACTTCATCATTCCAGGCAGCACGGTTGGCAACATCGGCAGGCGCTTCATCCCGAACCAGTTGATCAGGATCGCATACATGATTCGAGTGCAGAACAATGCGGTGAAGAGTGTCGTGAGCACGCCGATCATCATCGTCAGCGCGAAACCCTTTACTTCGGTCGCCGCCAACTTGTACAGAACCACGGAGACGATCAAATGGGTGACGTTTCCGTCGAAAATTGCGTTGAATGCTCGAGAGAATCCGAGGTCGAGAGCAACTTTCAGCGACTCTTTGTTGTCGACGAGTTCTTCACGGGTTCGTTCATAGATCAGCACATTTGCATCGACAGCCATACCGATGACGAGTGCGATACCAGCGAGTCCTGGCAACGTAAATGTCCCATCAATACCCGCCATGATTCCAAAGATCATCGCCACATTGATAAACACGGCGACGTCGGCAACCAGACCAGCGCCGAAATAGTAGAGAGCCATGAGCAACGCTGTTGCAATCGCGGACACAGCGACTGCCCAGAGACCTCGAGAAAGATTGTCTGCGCCGAGTGCTGGCCCCAGAATGCTGACCGACAAAGGCTCGGGCTGAAGCTTCGCTTCCAACTCGCCACCTTGCAACACGCGAACCAAATATTGGATTTCGTCATTGCTGAAGGATCCAGTGATCTGGCCGCTGCTGGAAATCTGACTCTGCAAATTCGGAGCAGAAAAGAGTTGCCCATCGAGGACGATTCCCATCGGGCGACTGATATTGGCTCCAGTCAACCGACCCATCAACTGACCACCCGAGTTGTCGAGTTGGAATGCGACTGCCGCACGACCAAGTTGATCTTGGGTTGGAAAGGCGCTCTTCATCGCCCACTGTCGTCCGCCAAGATGATCGAGGCTCATCGCTTCCGTGACATAGAGGAGTGCGTA
>Ga0214919_10010762_pt1 | contig 11514 bp, 8 predicted proteins | sample LL1503_MetaG_FD_177994 | JGI IMG/M metagenome (GOLD analysis project Ga0214919, IMG submission 177994) | Freshwater microbial communities from Lake Lanier, Atlanta, Georgia, United States - LL-1503 | ecosystem: Environmental > Aquatic > Freshwater > Lake | place: USA: Georgia | collected 2015-03-15
ACTCTCGTTCTTCACTTCTCGGTAGTCAATCCAGATGACAACTCTCCATATAGCCGCGATCCTCGTCAGATTGTTGCCAAGGCTGTCGACTATATGCGCTCCACCGGAATTGCCGACACTGCGTACTTTGCACCAGAAGCAGAGTTCTATGTCTTTGATCGCGTGAAATTCCAAACACGAATGAACACTGGTTTCTATGAAGTTGATTCCTATGAAGGTGCATGGAACACAGGAATCGATAACGATCCAGATGGAACTCCAAACCGCGGTTATCGCACGCGCATTAAAGGTGGTTATTTCCCAGTTTCGCCTACTGATCAATTTGCAGATCTACGCGATCAAATGGTCATCAACTTGGAGAAAGTTGGCCTTGAAGTTGAACGCGCACACCACGAAGTTGGTACTGCGGGTCAGATGGAAATCAACTACCGCTTCAACGACATTCTCCATGCTGGCGATGACTTGATGAAGTTCAAGTACATCATCAAGAACACTGCATGGGCTGCCGGAAAGACTGTGACCTTCATGCCGAAGCCACTATTCGGTGACAACGGTTCGGGTATGCACGTGCACCAGTCGCTCTGGAAAGATGGCAAGCCGTTGATGTGGGGCGATGGATATGCAAATCTCTCGGACACCGCTCGTTGGTACATCGGTGGTCTTTTGAAGCACGCACCATCTCTCTTGGCATTCACCAACCCAACGGTGAACTCGTATAAGCGCCTTGTTCCTGGTTACGAAGCTCCGGTAAACCTCGTTTACTCTGCACGTAATCGCTCTGCATGTATCCGTATCCCGATTACCGGTACAAGCCCCAAGGCAAAGCGCATTGAGTTCCGTTGTCCAGATCCATCATCGAATCCATATCTCGCATTCTCAGCGATTCTCATGGCAGGTCTTGATGGAATCACCAACAAAATCGAACCACCAAAGCCAGTGGATAAGGATCTCTACGAACTTGAAGGCGCAGAAGCGAAGGCGATCCAACAAGTTCCAGGATCACTTGATGCAGTTATCGATAACCTTGAAAACGATCACGAATTCCTTACTCGCGGTGGCGTCTTCACCAAAGATCTCATCGAGACATGGATTGATTGGAAGCGTAAGTCTGAAATTGACTACGTCCGACTACGTCCGCATCCAGCTGAGTTCGAGTTGTATTACGACATATAAGATCGAGAGTTTCGAAAAGGCCCGCTTCGGCGGGCTTTTTCTTTTCTAGTCAAGATTTTTGAGTCGCTGCGCTAAGGGAGGATGTGTGTAATTGAATGCCACATAGAGCGGATGTGGTGAGAGATTTGCCAGACTATCGGTTGAAATCTTCTTTAGCGCACGCTTAAGTGCCTGCGCATCATCAGTGTTTTTCGCAAAGGTATCCGCCTCGAATTCATTGTGGCGACTCCAAGAATTATTGAGAAGTCCAAGAACAATGCTCAGAGGCGTGAACAGGATGAAAAATGTCAGCGCCGACAAATGGAAACTGGATTCTTGAGCACCCAATGCCTTTGAAAGTTCGGGATATCCAAGGAGCCATCCCAGCAAAGCGAAGGTGGCGAATGTTTGAATGTTGCTAAAGATAAACATCGATAACGTGTGCTTCTTCTTGTAATGCCCAATCTCATGTGCCAGAACTGCGACAATCTCCTTTGTCGACAGCTTCTCGATCAGAGTGTCGAATAGGACAATGGTTTTGCTCCTACCCAGCCCACTAAAGAAAGCATTTGCCTTCGTGGAACGCTTTGATCCATCCATTACAAATAGGCGACCCAATGAATAGCCTTGCGAGGCGCAATACTTTTCGACCGCTGTTCGTAGCTCCCCTTGTTCTACGGGTTTGAGCTTGTTGAAAAGCGGCAGGATAAGCGTGGTTCCAAACATGAACATCAGAAGCGAAAATCCACTCACAAGTAGCCAGGCAAATACCCAGAACTTGCTTCCGAGCTCCTGATAGATCCACAGAACTGCGGCAAGCAGAGTTCCACCAATGACAGTGCCAAGAAGCGTCGCCTTGATGGTGTCGGTTATAAACGTCTTCGGAGTTATCTTGTTAAATCCATAGCGGGCTTCGATTCCGAAAATCGAGTACAACTGAAATGGGAGATTTAGCCACCAGGAAATGATGCTTAAAGAAGCGATAAAAACGAGTGAGACCAAGATTTGATTATCAAAACGATCGTGAACCCAGTTATCCAGAGTTGCGAACCAGCCATAAGAAAGCGAAAGGATGAGGATGACAGTAGAGAATGTAGAACTGAAAAAACCAAACCTGGTTTTTTCCGCGCTATAGGTAATCGAACGTTCCCGTTCCTCTGCGTCATAAAGATTTGCTATTGAAGAATCCAGTGGATCTCGGGCTCGACTCTGGTTAAGGTGATCAAGGAAGGATTCAAGGATGTACGCGGCAAGAACAATGAGAACTAATGAAGTTAAAAGCATTTTCCTAGATTAGCCGATTGGGTTCGTACTTATACCTACGCATGTTTTTTCTGGCTTTCTGCGGATACGACCACCAATACTCCAAGGACGATAACTAATCCACCAATCGCGTAACTCATGGTTATCACTTCATCTAAGAAGATGGCTCCGAGCGCTACTGCGATGACGGGGTTTACGTAGGCATATGTAGCAGTCAATGAGACTGGAGCATTTTGGACTAACCACAAGTAAGCGCTATAGGCGACAATGGAGCCGAAAGTAACAAGATAGGTGAACCAAATCCACGACCAATTCGATCCGTCAAGGAAATCATTTAATTTCTCCCCTTTGATGAATCCAGCCAGCGTCAACGAAAAGCCGCCAGCAAGTAATTCATATGCCGTGAAGACGAGAGCATTTTTGGGAAGTGGGAACCTAGGCGCTAGAAATGTTCCGAGTGCCCATCCAATATTCCCAATGAGCACCATGAGCATGTAGAAAACAACGGTGGAAGATCCTTCTCCGCTTACTGATTGGACGCTGCCTGGCTTGAGAAGCAGTGCCACGCCCACGAAACCAACGACTAATCCCAACCACGTGCTTCGCGATGGTCGTTCGCCCGAGACAAAGCGGAATATTGCAATCCACATGGGAAGCGCTGCGATGATTAAAGCAACGATTCCAGAAGGTACATGCTTTTCTGCAACCGCTACGTTTCCAAGGCCAAAACCTAAGAGCACAAATCCCAGAATTACTGAAGTTCGAATCTCCGCTTTGGGAACCGCAATTTCTTTGAAGCCCTTTGTGGCGATGATAAATAAGGAGAGGAGGGCACCCGCTGTAAAGAACCTAATGCCCATACTAAGAAGCGGCGGCATAGTTTCAATTACGTATGCGATGGCAAAGTACGTCGATCCCCAGATGATGTAAACAGTCCAGAGCGCGATCCATGTCATCGTGGACTTGCTAATCGCCGGCACCCGCACAATGTACTAGTAAGGTAATCCGGTTATGCACCGCACACCCTTTGACCACTTGCCGGAAATTGATCCTGGCACGCCTGATGTGCGCAGCGTCCCGCGATTCTTATGGTGGATTGGCGTCAACCAAAAGCGAATCGTTTTGACCGGAACTTTTTTTGGAATTATCAACCTTCTATGTGTTGCCATCATGCCCGGCGTTTTAGGACGCGGCATCCAAGCGATTGCCGATAGCAATAAAAATCATCTTCGCCAAGCGGTCCTCATTGCATTGTTACTTGGAATCTGCCAAGCAGCGGCTGGCATATTGCGTCACAGACGTGCAGTTGGAAGTTGGATCTCGGCCGCCACCCGCCTCCAACAACTCGTTGCGCGAAAGGCAGTGGATCTCGGCGCTGATTTACCGCGGTTAGTATCGACCGGAGAAGTTTCCGCAATTAACTCTAATGATGTCGAGCGCGTAGCTCGCGTTTATGATCTTATCCCCCGATTAAGTGGCGCAATCATCTCCTTTATCTTTGTCTCCGTTCTCCTTATCTCATCTTCCCCAACTTTAGGTTTGCTCGTAGTGATCGGCGTTCCATTGTTGGGCCTTGCAATCGGACCCATCATCAAACCTTTGCAGGCACGAGAATCAGCGCAACGAGAAAAACTCTCTCAATCTTCTGGATTAGCAGCTGACACTGTGGCGGGTTTACGCATTTTGCGCGGAATCGGCGGTGAGGAAACATTCCTGGCTCGATTCCGTGGGGCCTCTCAAGAAGTTCGCGCCGCTGCTGTGCGTACCGCAAAGATGAGAGCGCTCCTTGATGGACTTCAAGTAATTCTTCCTGGCACTTTAGTCGTGGGAGTAATTTGGATTGGCGGGAATCTTGTAAGCCAAGGTGACTTACGGGTTGGTGAACTCCTGGCATTTTATGGATACAGCGCTTTCTTGATGATTCCACTTCAGATACTTACTGAATCTGCTCAAAGACTCACCTCTGGAACAGTTGCGGCTCGTCGAGTTATGCGTTTACTCACAGTAGAAAATCTCCAAGAGTGGGGTCTCCAAGAATTTCCTGAAGATTTCACGGTGATTACTGACGCAACATCTGGCATAAAAGTGAAGCGCGGGCAATTTCTTGGTGTCGTGTGCGACAACTCCCTTGATGCTGATGAACTTGTGGATCGCCTTGGTGGGTATATCAATTCTGGCGATGTTGCTGCAGATAACGTGGCATTTTCAAATTTACAGCGCTCCTCCTTGCGAACCAAGATTTATGCGCAGGAGAAGGAACCTGCAATCCTCTCTGGCACAATCGAATCCCTCTTTAAAGTCCCGAATTCAGGGCGTCTATCAATATCCGACTCAATCGATGCCGCATCCGCTGCCGATATCTTGGATTCTCTTGATGGGGATGGATATAGCGCGGAAGTTGTAGAACGCGGCCGAACTCTCTCTGGCGGACAGAGACAGCGATTGGCACTGGCACGCACACTCTTTGTAGACGCGCCCATCGTCATTCTTGATGATCCAACCAGCGCCGTTGATGCCCATACGGAGGCCCGAATTGCTCATCGTTTGAAGAGTGTTCGCGGAGGACAAACCACTGTCGTAGTGAGTAATAGTCCGCTCGTTCTTGATCACAGCGATGAAGTTGCCCTCATAGTGGAAGGCAAAGTTGTAGCAACAGGGAATCATTTCGAGCTACTCAAGTCCAATGCTGTTTATCGCACATTGGTGGTGAGAGGAGAATGAAGTTTTTCCGAGATCTTCGAATTACTGACGAAAGTGCACTTCCTTCTAATGCATACCCCGCTCCACCCACAGATACCAAACGTCTCGATAAAGCATTTGGTCTGAGTAAATCTGCCAACCGTCTACCTATCGCGACCGAGGCAACGGTCAATAAGGAGATGTGGTCATTGCTGTGGAGCCACAAACGTGGTTTCTTGCTTGTTGCGCTGCTGCAATTACTCACAACAGCCGCTGCTTTGATCCCACCTCGCGCATTTGGAAACTTACTCGACACCCTTAAGCGCAATCCTGATGCAGTCAACATCAATCGCACCGTCGTGATTGTGAGCGCTGCTCTTATTCTCCAGGCGACGTTTGTCTACTTCACCAAAGTACGTGCATCAATTTTGGGCGAATTCGTTCTTTCGGCTTTACGTGAACGTTTTGTCGCTCGCGTTGTTGAGCTTCCACCAAACGTCGTTGAGCGCGCTGGCGCCGGTGAGTTACTCACCCGAACGACGACAGATATTGATCACATAACCTGGGCCGTTCGCGACGCAGTTCCAGTCATCACCATTTGTTTGGTTTCGATCTTTGGAATCTCCACAGCAATCGCTCTCACGGCACCCCTCTTTCTGACCGCCGTTTTTATCGGAATTCCACTTGTTTTCGCTGCCACACGTTGGTACCTACGTCGTTCTCCTCAGGCATATCGAGTTGAATCATCGTCATATGCGATTGTGAATTCAGTTCTGGTTGAAAGTGCGGAATCAGGACGCACCATCGATGCATTGCGTCTCGGCGCTCAGCGCACCTCCCGTACAGACGCGGCAATAAGTCGTTGGGTGGAATGGGAGCGGTACACCTTGCGACTTCGCACTCGATGGTTCCCTGTGGTTGAAATCAATTACATCTTGCCAGTGTCAGCCGCCTTGTTAATGGGCGCCTACTTCTACGATCAAGGTTTAGCAACGATTGCAACCATCACTGCAGGAATTCTCTACGCCCAGATGCTTGCTGGCCCTATTGAAGCAATGCTCTGGTGGATTGATGAACTACAAACCGGGAAGGCCTCGCTCTCACGTCTGCTAGGAATTCATGAAGTTGATGCACGCGAAATTCGAAATGCAGACCCTTCAGGCCGCGAGATTTCTGGCCAAGATGTGACATACGGATATCGCGAAGGTAGAGATGTTTTGAAAGAAGTCAGCTTCCTAGTTGAACCCGGAACAAAACTCGCAATTGTTGGACCTTCCGGCGCAGGAAAGTCGACGCTTGGTCGTCTGCTTGCAGGAGTACAACCTCCTAATAAAGGAAAGATCACCGTCGGCGGAGCAGAAATCGGATATTTACCGGTTGAGCAAGCTCGACAGGAAGTTGCTCTCGTTACTCAAGAGCATCATGTCTTTGTCGGAACACTTCGTGACAACATCACTCTTGCAAAACCCGAGGCAACTGATGACGAAGTGTGGCGAGCATTGGCTGCAGTCGATGCTAAAAGTTGGGCTGAGCTACTTGAGAACGGTTTGGACACCATCGTTGGAAATGGTGGACATCGTTTGCTGCCAGCTCAAGCGCAACAACTAGCCCTCTCACGACTTGTACTAGCAGATCCGCACACATTGATTCTGGATGAAGCGACTTCATTGTTGGATCAACAAGCTGCAAAGCAGCTTGAAGCTTCTCTTGGTGCGGTACTTGAAGGACGAACTGTCATCGCAATCGCACATCGTCTTCAAACCGCGCATGATGCTGACCTCATTGCCGTCATTGATGATGGTCGAATCACCGAATGGGGCTCCCATGACGAGCTTCTTGCCGCCAATGGGGCCTATGCCCGACTCTGGAGATCGTGGAGAGACGAAATTTAGAGCTTTTTGCGATATAGGTGCAGATGCAAATCATTTGCAATAAGATTAGGGCATGACCCAGATCGCCGAGCCTGCATCCCGTTCACTCCGTCAGCATCTTCGCTTCACTCGCGATGAGATTCCATCGCTCGTGGGGATCCTTGGAACAGTTGTAGCTCTTCATGTCATCGGTTGGGGACTTTTTATTTACTTCAACTCAAATCCTGACTATCACGGCATCTCTGACAGCAAAGGCGTTCTGGTCTATGCCGGTGCAGGTGCGCTCGCATACTCCTTCGGTTTGCGTCACGCATTCGATGCTGATCACATTGCAGCGATTGATGACACTACGCGGCTCATGTTGGCAAAAGGAAAGAAGCCATTGGGCGTTGGGCTTTTCTTTTCACTCGGCCACTCAACCGTCGTTCTTGGACTTTCAATCTTTGTCGCTTTTGCTGCTCAGAAAGCAGTCAAGTTTCAAGAAGGCTTTGCCGAGACAGGTGGAATTATCGGCACATCAGTATCAGGACTTTTTCTTTATCTCATCGGAATTCTCAACCTCGTAATTCTCGTTGGCATCGTCGGTGTATGGCGGAAAGCAAAGACTGGGAAATTTTCACATCAACATCTTGAAGAACTGCTCAATGATCGTGGCTTGATGCGACGTATTTTCCGTGGCAAGTTCAAAAAAGGTTTCGATCACTCACGTCAGATCTATCCCGTGGGTGTGCTCTTTGGGCTCGGCTTTGATACTGCTACTGAAGTTGCGATTCTCGGACTCTCTGCCACTGCCGCTATCGGCACCGTTGGCGGCGTACTGCCACCACTTGCCATCATTGCGCTACCGATTATTTTTGCTGCAGGTATGTCGCTCATGGACGCCCTAGACGGAATCTTCATGACTAAGGCTTACGGCTGGGCATTTACATCGCCTCTCCGAAAGATCTATTACAACCTCACAACAACATCCATTTCAATCTTCGTTGCCCTAGTCATTGGAACCATACAAATCATCAATGTTCTTGCGACAAAAACCAATATCGATAATTACGAACCCTTTAAATCGATTGCCAATATTGATCTTGGCGGGATTGGCTTTTTCATCGTCATCAGCTTCGTACTCGCCTGGCTGCTCTCGGTCATAGTGTGGAAGCTTGGGAAATTTGAATCCAGATATTCCTCAGGCATAGTCGAAACCGACCACACCCACACGGATTTAAAGATTAAATCTGACGAGTAAGACTTCTCTTAATCCAAAAAGAAGTCGAGCAAGAAGTCTTTCGTGCCCGGAACAACCGCGTACTTGTCTAGATCAGTGATTCCTTCCGATGCCAAAACTTCGTCATCGACGAAGAAGTTTCCACTGCAATCACCGCTTGGACGATTGAGAATGATGTACGCAGCATCAGCAAGAATCTCTGGGGTTCTGCATGCAGCGGTATCTATTCCTGGAATCATTTGAAGAGCTGCAGTATCAATCGCCGTCCGCGGCCACAAAGCATTGACAGCGATCTTGTCGCGCTTGAACTCTTCTGACATTCCTAAGACGCACATGCTCATGCCGTATTTGGCCATTGTGTAGGCAACATGATTCTTGAACCACTTTGCCTTCATCGAAAGCGGAGGCGAGAGAGTCAGAATATGAGGATTACGACCTTGCTTGGAACTTTCTTGTAGATGCGGGATTACTGCTTGAGAAGTTAAAAAAGTTCCGCGCACATTGACATCAAACATGAGATCAAAACGCTTTGCCGGGGTCGCCAGGGTCGGGGTGAGATTGATTGCGCTTGCGTTGTTGATCAGGATATCTAAACCGCCAAACTCCGACGCAGCCTTTGCTACGGATTCAGCTATCTGATTCTCATCGCGGAGATCGCATTGCAAAGGTAGAGCTTTACCGCCCGCTTCCTCAATCTCCTTTGCTGCCGAGAAGATCGTGCCAGGAAGCTTGGGATGAGGGTCGGTTGTTTTTGCAGCAATTGCAATCTCTGCGCCATCGCGGGCCGCACGTAGCGCAATAGCTAAGCCAATCCCCCGCGATCCGCCGGTGATGAAGATCTTCTTGCCTGCTAGCGACATTTATTTGCCTTTCTTCGATAAGAAATTCATGAATGCTTCTCTCGCTTCATCTGATTGCAGCGCCATTTGGAAAAGTTCACCTTCGGCAATCATCACAGCCGAAACTTTGTCATGCATCTCGCTCTTGAGAAGCGCTTTGGTTTGGATGACTGCATTCGGAGGTTGAGCCACGATCTTGGCTGCGAATTCGCCAATCCGAGCCTTAGGATTTTCATTAACTTCGGCGATGAGTCCAACTTCCTTCGCAAATTCGCTCGAGAATGGATCGCCAGTAAGAAATACTTGAGATGCTCTCTGGTAACCAGCAAGTCGTGGGAAGAGAATGCTCGAACCCGCTTCAGGAACGAGGCCAAGATTTACGAAAGGCATGGAGAATTTCGTAGTTGGTGAGGCCACAACAATGTCGCAATGCATCAACATCGTGGTTCCTATACCAACCGCATTGCCCGATACCGCGGCCAACAATGGTTTTGAGAAAGTGTGAATCTGCTCGAGGAATTGCATAACCGGCGAACCAGGTTCTAGTGGCGGTGCGTTGAGAAAGTCATAGAGATCATTTCCGGCGGTGAAATGCGGTCCCTCATGAGTGATTACTGCGGCACGGATTCCGAAGTCACCGTTCGCTTCGCGTAATTGGTTAGCCATGAACTGGTACATGTCCCGCGTAATTGCATTTTGTTTCTCAGGACGATTCAGCGTAAGGGTGAGGACCGAGCCATCTAACGTTGATAGGACTTCAGTCATAGCCCCATCCTATCGGTGCAAAAAGAGAACCCCCTGACAGATGCGCCAAGGGGTCCGGTAAGGCAAGAGATTAACGTTCGCGTTTGTTCTCGATAAATTCGCGAGTGCGGTTCAACGCTTCTTCATCGGAGTATTGCTCCGGTGGTGACTTCATGAAATAGCTCGACGGTGAAAGCAATGGTCCGCCGATCTTGCGATCAAGAGCCAATTTCGCACATCGAACTGCATCGATGATGACACCCGCTGAGTTTGGTGAATCCCATACTTCAAGTTTGTACTCGATATTCAATGGGACATCACCGAAAGCACGTCCTTCAAGGCGAACGAATGCCCACTTACGGTCATCGAGCCATTCAACATAATCCGATGGACCAATATGAACGTTTCCTGCGCCCATGTCGTAATCAAGTTGAGAGGTCACTGATTGGGTCTTGGAGATCTTCTTTGACTCGAGGCGATCGCGCTCCAACATGTTCTTAAAATCCATGTTTCCACCAACGTTGAGTTGGTAAGTGCGTTCAACTTTGACGCCACGATCCTGGAACAACTTAGTGAGGATGCGGTGCGTAATAGTCGCACCTACTTGGGACTTGATGTCATCACCAATAATCGGAAGGCCCGCTTTAGTGAATTTATCGGCCCATTCAGGGGTTGTGGCGATGAAGACTGGTAGCGCATTGACGAAAGCACATCCCGCATCAAGTGCACATTGAGCATAGAACTTTGCAGCTTCTTCAGAGCCAACTGGCAAATAACAGACCAGAACATCGACTTTCGCATCTTTCAGCACCTGGACCACATTCACAGGTGTCGCAGATGACTCAGTGATTGTCTCTCTGTAGTAGCGACCTAAACCATCTTTAGTCTCTCCACGGAGAACAGTGATTCCAGATTTTGGCACTTCAGCAAACTTGATGGTGTTGTTCTCGCTCGCCCACATTGCATCGACAAGATCGAGGCCGACTTTCTTGGCGTCGACATCGAATGCTGCAACAAACTTGACGTCACGCACGTGATATCCGCCAACGACGACGTTCATCAGACCAGGAATCTCTTGATCGATTGGCGCGTCTTTGTAGTAATGAACTCCTTGGATAAGTGAGTTCGCGCAGTTACCAACTCCGACGATGGCAACGCGAATTTCTTGTGATGTGGTCACGAGCTTTTCCTTTCAGATTGGATCATTTCTTCGAGCCAAGCGATTTCTCGCTCTGCAGTTTCAAGAGAATGGCGACGCCATTCGATGAGATACTTATCGAGGCCGACTGCAGACCTTTCAAGGTCGGCACGAAGAATCTCGGCCTTCTCCTTGAGACGACGATGGCGCCCCTCAAGAATTCTTAAGCGATTGCGGGTTGAGGTTGGGCTAAAGAAAGCAACATGAACTTCAAAGTTGTCATCATCCCAAGATTGAGGGCTCACACTTTCTGTGAGTTGAGCAAACTTCTCTCCACCCTTTTTGGTAATGGAGTAGACGATTCGAACTCGCTTTGAACGACCGCCCTTTGGAACTTCCTCTTGGGATATGAGATCGGCTTCAAGCATCCGCCGAAGTTGGGGGTAGAGCACTGAAAATGAAAGCGCTCGAAATGGTCCAAAGATTGAGGTGAGGCGTTTTCTTAATTCGTAGCCATGCAGGGAGTCCTGCGACAAGAGGCCAAGGAGGGCAAACTCCAAGGACTCAGCGCGAGATCTCACAGTTGGCTCACTTTCATTATGTATCGAT
>Ga0214919_10010763_pt1 | contig 11514 bp, 12 predicted proteins | sample LL1503_MetaG_FD_177994 | JGI IMG/M metagenome (GOLD analysis project Ga0214919, IMG submission 177994) | Freshwater microbial communities from Lake Lanier, Atlanta, Georgia, United States - LL-1503 | ecosystem: Environmental > Aquatic > Freshwater > Lake | place: USA: Georgia | collected...
CCTTATTCGTTCAAACTATTGTTACAAGAATTGGGAACCATGAATGTACAAATGCGATTGATTACCAGTGACAATATCAGTCATTTTGAATCCATGCGTGGACATGCCGTTTCGAAACCTTCTTTCTTTTCGTTATCGAATGACGTTTATTCTGTCAAAGACAACCGTCTCTATGTATCTACCGAGGCCTTTATCGTTCAAAACGGACAATCCTTTGCCAATTGTTTTGACGATTCCAAAGTATTTGAACACGTGCATTTGAATCCTACCATGTTTCCATGCATTGAAAGCGAACGTGAAATGGAACAATTACGTGTTTCCGTACGTGACATTGAACCATCCGCGTATACGTCTATCTATCACAAAGAGAAATGCGCCTTTGACATTTATCAAACGACCCCGGATAGTTTTGACACCACACTCGATTACTATTGGTCTAAAATGAAAACGGGTATTTTTGTTCGTATCAAGAACAACAAGTTATTTAATTTTATTTTAATGTACAACGTAAACTACACGAATGATTTTGATATCAAAAACATTACAGAATTTATGGAATCCTTACCTGCCAAAAAGAGGAGACAAACCTCAGAAGACGTCACTACCTGGCACGCTACCAATTGCTTGTTGCGTACCGAGAAAAAGAGTATGGACAAGGACCCCAATGAAGCCTATTTACCACAATTTTATGACATGTTAGTAGAAACGTGCAGTCGTCGTAAAGTCAACGATTGTATGTTTTTCATGACACGTAAAGATTTCCCCCATTTACGTAAAGATTGGAAAGAATCGTTTGATTCCATTTATGGTGACGTAGAGTTATCTGCAAAATACAAAGGAAAAGCATTCATTCCAGTATTTGCTCAAAGTACAACCGTAAACCATGCGGATTTACCTTTTCCTACAGGCGATGATTGGGAAGATATTTGTAAAGAGAAATTCTTTGCTTCTTACCAGCGTGAATTAAAATGTAAAAATGATAGCACGAAAATCACTCCTTTACCATGGGAAAAGAGAAAGGTTGAATTTATTTGGCGTGGTCAAGGCACCGGTTGCGGCAATACCCCCGATACAAATCCTCGTATGAAGTTGGATTTGTTGACGCGTGAAGGTACCATTCCAGGATTAAATGCACGCATTACTCGTTATACTGACCGTATCAAGGCCGTACGTAGAGAAGATGGACTTCACGTCGAGTACAAGGGAAGTACCGAGGAAGAACATCGCGTTTCTATGGAAGAACAGGCCCTCTGTAAATTCATTATCAATGTAGAGGGTAACTCGGCAGCGTACCGATTTGGTCCCTTGTTAGGGTTAGGATTTTGCATCTTGAATGTCGATTCTATCTATACTTTGTGGTTTGAATCCATGATTCAAAAGTCGCTCATTACAGACAAAGACATTGCAAGCGCCCATTGTATTCGTGTCAAGCATGATTTGAGTGATTTGAGTGAAGTCATACAATGGTGTAAAGACCATGATGATATCTGTCAACGAATTGCACAAAATGCCATGCAATTTTACAAAGCTCATTTTACCAAAGATTTTATTTATGATTACGTAGCAGACTTGTGTAATTCTGCCGGTTCTTTGTTAACGCCACAAAAAAATATCTATGATGAAAATGTAAAAGCATTGAGACCATCCAAGTTATCGTTGAACGTCTTATCTTGTAAACCCGAGAAAGGGCACTCCAATAAAACCATTCTTCTCGTACCGTACCGTGATGATGGGAATCAAAATCGTGCAGAACAATTAGATGCCTTTTTAAAACATTATAAAAATCTTCCCATTTTAGTCATTGAACAAAGTAACGATGGTAAGAAATTTAATCGTGGTGCTTTGTTAAACATTGGTTATGATTTTTGTGTGGAACATTTACCAAGCATTACCACCTTTGTCTTACATGACGTAGACGTATTGATGAGTCAAGATGTGATTCGCAATTATTATACGGATGACGGCAAGGGATTGATGCATCTTGGTAATTTGGTCAAGTCTTCCAAATATGATTCCAAGTACTTTTTAGGACGGGTACTTCGTGTATCCAAACAAGTATTCAAAGATATGAATGGATTCCCCAATACCTTTTATGGATGGGGTGGTGAAGATGATGCGTTAGCCCATCGTATACGTGCACCCGTCTATCGTCCCGCTGAACCAAAAGAGGGCGTAGAATTAGAAACCACCAATGATATTTTTCAAAACAGGGACCCTGCCTTTGTAGAAGGGTTTAAAAATGAACGATTGATTGCAGACCAATTACAATGGAAAATAGATGGCGTGAATTCACTACAATATACCATTGTAGAAAATAAAACCTTGAATGAATGGTGCCACAAGTTAACGGTTGAACTCGCACCTACGGCAGAATACAAAAAGAAAGAAGAAAAGCTAGAACCCATTGTTGAAAAAGAAGAAACGGAAGAAGTAGAAGTCATTGGAAGCACGGATTCCCTGACCGTAAATAAAGAAAAAGTAATCTTGCTATAATGTATGCGTTGCCCAAATGGAACACGAAAAAACAAAAATGGTGATTGTGTACCTAAAGGACAACGGAAACGATGCCCGAATGGAACACGAAAAAACAAAGACGGTGATTGTGTAGCAAAAGTACAGACATACCATTCCGCACAGTCCAGTCCAGCACAGCCAGAAATTCAAAAAGCCATGACGCGTATTCAATCTTTCATGCGTCGTACCACTCAAAAACGTCGCGCACTCTTTTTAAAAAATATTTGTAGTGAAGCCGGTCTTTGCATCGCCTTTGGCATTGAATCTCTCAAAATCAAAGACTTTTTTAGAAATTTTCACTTTGATTTAGTAGATAATGTCAAACGTATCGGCGTACCTTCTGCCAACGGCTTTGTTACAGAACTTCGTTATGCCAAACGCGGCTACAATGCCTATGCCGTACTAAAATCCAGTGCTGCTGCCGATAAAGATAATTTAATGTATGAATATCGTGTGGGTTTATTCTTGAATAAAATGTCCTTTCTCTTTCCATGCTTTTTAGAAACGTACGGGTTATTCCAATACAACAATGAAGCCGCTTGGAGACACATGAAAACCACCCAACAAACGTTACCTTCCGTCTTTTCTACCTTATTGAAACCTCAACCCTATGATTTATCCGTTGGATGTGAAAAATCCAAGCACATGGCCGTATTGATACAACACATACGTGGATGTCAAACGGTAAAAAGTATGTTGACACGACACACGGTACATCACATTCTTCCCATTTTATTTCAAGTCTATTATTCTCTTTTTCACATGCGTTCCGTATTTACGCATTACGATTTACATGATGAAAACGTGATTTTATATGAACCCGTACCCGGCAAATACATTCAATATCATTATGAAACCGATACTGGCGTCATTTCATTTCGGTCACCCTACATTGCTAAAATCATTGATTATGGAAGGAGTTATTTCAAAGACGATGAAGATTCCAAAGACATTTATAAAAAAGTATGTAAATTACCAAAATGTAAACCATGTGGTGAAGATTATGGATTTGGAAGTTTTCCTTTATCTAATAAACGCGATTTTTATCACATTGTATCCCAAAAAAAGAATGAAAGTCACGACTTGCGGTTTTTAAATATTGTTCTTAGAACGTTGCGTTCCTTTGCATTACCCGTTTGGCTAAAATTGTACCTTGACAAATTTAACGTAGTGTATAAAGAAACTTATGGTACACCCGAACATTTTTGTAAACGAAAAACGTGTAGTGTAACAGAAGCCTATCAAGTATTAGAACGTGTGGTACCATTAGCGAATGTACAAATGGATATGTACCATACAGATAAATATGGCGACTTATACATTTACAAAGACAAACCAATGGAATTTAGGAAAATATAATAGAATAGTATGGAAAGATACGGAAGTGACCCCATGAAATATCAAGCATACCAAGAGGCAATACAGAAGGCAGAGAAGGAACAGGCTGAGGAAGCACAGAAAGCGCGTGAAACACAAGGAGAGAATGAATTTGGTTGGTTTAAACGTCATGGTGGGTCTAGACGGACTAGACGTTCTAGACGTTCTCGTAAGTCGAAGCGCGCTCGTACATCTAGGCGTTAAGGATATCAGGCATTAAAGTAAAAAAATTGACTTTAAAATCAAATACATATCTATAACAATGGATATCTCTGTGACTCAGGTATATTTGTCTCGCACCAATCTACTTGACATTTTAAAAGAACAAGGATACAACGTTTCAAATTATGACCATTATAGTTTATCCATGATTGGTAGCATGATGGATAACAAACGTCTCGATTTGCAACTCACCCATACCTCCGGCAAACAAGTCTTTGTCAAATACCATCTAGATACCAAATTAGTCATTCCTACCGTCACTTGCTCTTTATTCGATGAAGTAGACGGCGAACCTCCCATTCTTAAAAAGACCGATGACCTCATCATCATTGCGAAAACTGACCCTAATGATACCATGATTGCCGACATGAATAAATTATGGAATGATTCTTCCATTTACGTTTCCGTCATTAACATCAAACGGCTTCAATTCAACATCTTGAAACATTCCATCGTACCCAAACACGTTTTATTAACAGAAGAAGAAAAAACAAAATTCTTTGAAAAATATCACATTCAATCCAATGCAGATTTACCTACCATGAGTCGGTATGATGCCGTTGCCCAAGTATTATGTATGAGACCCGGCATGGTTTGCTGCATTCACCGAAAAAGTAAAACGGCCGTCACCACTCTTTACTATCGCGTTTGTGTTTAACGCCACGACCCCGCTTCTAAATGATGTATGTACGATTTATTCAACAAGGCAATCTTATTTTTTTCCGGTTGCGACATTCGATGATATACCGTTGTCATGACATCTGGCCCACATACCCATAAAATAGTAGCATGGGATGCATCGTCGATAAGAGGAAGACGCTTCGCACATTCATCCAATGCATCTTTCAACATAGGATGATGTTTTGTAAATCCAAAAGCATAATTTGCAATACGCATTGAATGCGACGGATGTTTGGATTCTCTTGGTCCTAATGCATGTACCGGCACTATTTTTTCAACACATATCCACGGTTCTTTTGGCAATCGTTGTTGTATGAGACAATCACAATCTAAATAAATGCCACCATACGCATAAATGTAGAGAAGTCTTCCAATATCTGCTTTGATTACCCAATGTGGTATCTTATCCCATTGTTTTTGAATTTCTGGAAACAACGGAAGTAACGCTTCAATCTCCGTAGGTCCCATGATTTTAGAATCATCTAAAAAACGTGCATTGTGTTGAAACACTTTTTCGTTAGGAACACGTGTTTCATTTGGATTCATATTCCAAAGATACATAAATTGTAACTAGATTTTTCTATATAAAGTTTACACATAATTTTCTAACGTTCGTGCACTACAATCCTTTGTCGCCGTATACTTTGGCATCCAATAATACGGCAATACATCCACCTCATACGATTGATTGTACAACGTTTGATAATAATACTGTTCCAATGTAATCGACGTATCTACATATCTCTGTTTGATTACTTCTGGTATAGATTCTTGTATGATGTGAAACCATGACCGATTCAATGCACTTACTCCATCACTAAACGCCTCCTTTTTTCTCCATAAAATTTCTTCTGGCATAACCCCATGAAATGCATCCCTCAACAATTCTTTTTCACACGAAGTAAATCTCAATTCTACCGGAATCGATAAATAAAGTTCTACAAATGCCCTATCTAAAAAAGGTGTCCTTGCTTCCAATCCATTCCCTGAAATACACCTATCACTACGTAGTGCATCAAAATGGTGAATGTCACGCACCAATCGTCTACATTCTTTATCAAATTCAATCGCATTCGGCGCCCGCTTCATGTAAAGATAGCCACCACATACTTCATCTGCTCCATCTCCATTAAATACTACTTTGGCTTCACTATGTTCCCGAATATACTTGGCCACTAAATAATTCCCTACACTTGCCCTTACCGTAGTCGTATCGCGACTTTCAATCATTTGTACTACTTCCGGTATTGCCTTTAAAAAGTCTTCTTCTTTCACAATAATGGTAGTATGCTTCGACTCTAAAAAAGTAGCCATGATTTGTGCATATTTCAAGTCTTCTCCCCCTTCTAATCCTATGCTGTACGTTTCTAATGGTTCCTTGAATCCCAACTCCTTGCGACACTGATTGACCAACGTAGCGATGAGACTGCTATCTAGTCCTCCCGATAAAAGGCAAGCCATTGGCTTTTCCGTATTTATGACACGCTTCTTGACACAATCATACAACGTATCTCTTATCAATCGATGCGGCATCGAGAATGAGGTTTGAATGGATGGTAAGGAGAGATACCGTACTACTTCATTCGTAGAATAACAAACATATGTACTTGGAAACACGGGCTTGACTTGAAATTCTTCTGGAATCATTTTTAACTCAGAGGCTACACAAACCATATCTCCCGAAAATCCTTGAAACAATGGACGTACGCCATACGGGTCACGTGCTGCATAATAAAGTTCCTTGTTCGAATCATATAAAAAAAAGGCGAACTCTGACGCATCTATCATGTGAAGGGTTTGTTCTATGCCATACATTTCATATAAATCTAAAATGATTTCACAATCACTTTGTGTGTTGGGTGTTTTTTGAATTTTTTCATAAAGTTCCTTGTGATTATAAATTTCACCGTTGCAAATTAAATAAATACCATTTTTTTCAAACGGTTGTGACCCATTCGAAACACCATTGATGGATAAACGATGAAACCCTAACCATACATTTTTTAACGTATAAAACGTACTTTCATCTGGTCCACGATGCTTCCCCTTTTCAAAAGCATCCATTGCCGTTTTTACATAGATAGAGGGCCGTATCAATGCAAAAATACCGCACATCTTTTATTCTGTAAAGATTCATTTATATTGTTTTGTAGGGGTTTCACCCCTACGACCCATTATTATAGTAAATTATAGTATGGTACCACCTGATTATCATTTAGAAAGAACCCGTGAAAATTACATCGAAAATATAAGATATTATTGTCAAGATTCAGTCGAATTAGACAACATTATTACAGATATTTTAGAACATACTCCTTTTTTAGAGAATAAAGAATTTGCAGTATCTTTAGTAGATGCTTGTCCAGAATTATACTACTTTGAATATTTAGAAAATTGGCAAGACAATAGGGACGTTGCTTTAAAAGCAGTACAAAAAGACGTCAATAACCTAGATATGGTTCCAGATGATTTAAAAGATGATACATTTTACATAGAGGCATTCGCACCCAGTGCGTCAAACCTTTCTCGTTTGAATGATACTGTACCTGAATGGAGGAATAACCCGACACTTGCTTCTAGAGTAGTTGCGTTAAATCCACATTATCTTACCCATTTGTCACGCCATTTATATCAAGTCAATACATTAGATGTGATATACCCTACTTGGAGAACAGATGTACATTTTATTATACATGCACTCACTATAAATGCATCTTTATTAAATGATGTAGACCCTTCCATGTACAAAAAAAAACAATTGATGCTTCATGTAATGCAGCTTAAAATACCACTTCGTTTACTTAACAAAAGAACACCAGAACAACAAGAATTCAAAGAAAAAATACGCTCCATCTTACATTACGAAACCGCACAAAAACATACATCCAAACTAGGTAAAAGTTATAATGTACCAATAGGATGGGTAGTCAATCATAAAGTAAAAGGGTTTTTAGGTAGAGGAACCAGAAAAAACCGCAAGAATAAGATAATCATAAAATAGTTTAAAGAACTTTACACTATTACTAGTACGAGATGTCCCGTAACATTGGATTAGTAAAGTGGTTCAACAACAAGACCGGTTATGGTTTTATTACCCTTGACAATGAGGACATTTTTGTACACCATCAGCAGCTCCAAGTTACACAGAATCAGTACAAGTACCTTGTGCAGGGCGAGTATGTAGAGTTTGAGAAGAAGGTTCTCACCGAGGGCAAGCATCGTACCATGGCCGTAGATGTAACCGGTGTCAAGCGTGGACCTCTTATGTGTGAGACTCGTCACAAGATGCGTGATTCACGAGAGGAACAATCTTAACTTTTGTATTTTGACGTTGTAACCAACCCACACTAATATCTGGTAGCGTTGCCAGTACATTCATAATCGTACGATAGTGAAAGATGCATACACATGCATCCTTTTCTAAACGAATACTATACCACCAATACGCTGGAATAAATAAGAATTTACCCTTCGGTACAGTCAATTCTAAAAATTTTACTTTTGGCTTTTCTTTCCATGGATTGACCGTACTATAAAATTCTTGCGTTTCCTGTTTTTTAATTTCATTTAAAAATTTAGCATTGCGTGGCGGACATAATTTTACCGTAATACTTCCTTGCGTCACTAAAAAATAATTTCGATATTGATTTTTATATTGTAAACGCGTGGTATACTGGTCACTTCCCATAAGAAGGTCCGTATACATGGTACATACCAATGGAGGTCTTAACAGAAGATCTGTATTGGTCAATTGTTCTTTCAATAACGTATCCTTTAAAAACTCTTCGTTGTCCTGCATCGCATAGTTTTTTTCAAAGAGTCCTTGTGCTTTTTCAAAGGTAACGATTGATTTTCTATATTTTTGGTCGTACACGACTACATCAAAAGAACCGTATTCTTTGGGTTGTAAATCAATGGGTTCATCATACTCAAACAATACGGGTTGTTTTAAATTACACACTTCTTCTAATTTACTCTTATCAAATACCATCTCGTATACTTCTAGTTCATTGTTTGTTTTTAACTGAAAGACAATGTGAAGATACAGAACGACTACTATGGCAATAGTCAGCAACGTAGATAACATGATGAATAGAAAATGATTCGTTTTATATTGTTTACTCTTCGGTTGAAAAAGAGACTGGCTCTCCTACCTCTGACAATGGCATGGTTCCCTTCTTCTTGGTAGGCTTAATGTTACTCTGCTTCTCTAGCACGTCAAGCCGTTGCGACAAGGTCACTAATTGCTTATTCAAGTTACGAATCAATTCGACTAAAGAATCGTACTTTGTCTCTACTTCACTTTCCGTAAATGTCGTATCCTGTTCTCCCACTTTTTCTTCTAAAGCTTTGAATTGCCTTAAACAAAGCTGTTCATGGGCAACTAACCGCTTTGCCACTAATTGTACGGCATGAGACGTATGGATTAAGGATTCTTCCTTAGGTGCAGGCGTCCTTTGTTTAGACATAAAGAAGAAAAGGACTAAAAAAATAGAGTATTAACGAATAATTTTCTGGTTACTATTCATGGAAGAACAACCCTCCTTTTTTTCTCATGTATTCAACTTTGAACAAGAAAGTAGAAATGAAATGGTCAATATTGTTCAATACACCGTCTTTTCCATTGTCTTTATTACTTTACTCAATCGAGGCATTCAAGATTATATGCCTGAAGTGGACAAAGATAAAGGAAGTATAGCCATTTTTGTAGAAATTGCCATTCAATGTATTCTTCTTTTCCTTAGTATGATTTTCATTCATCGTATCATTACTTTTATTCCTACCGTAAGTGGTGCAAAATATGCTGACCAAAATATCATTGCCATCATTTTACCCACCCTTGTCCTTTTATTAGCAACATCTAAATTAGGTGAAAAGGTGACTATCTTGGTCGACCGCCTTACCGGTCAAGCCCCCGTAAAAAAGGTACAGAATGCTGCCAGTTCTGCCATGGCCATTTTACCAAAGGCACCTACTGTAAATCCAATCAATAGTCCTGAGCCTGATTTTAATAACATGTTTGCCGGTCCTACGACACCTTTAGTGAATGCTTCGTCGCCCGATTCGTTTGAACCGATGCCTTCCAACTTTGGTGGAAGCATATTTTAAATTGGTTTTCCATTCTCTCATGGTAGGTCCCTCCGTATGAACCGAATACCATGACATGCCACATGGTGTCTCGTTTATAATTAATTCTAAATATTGTTTGTATTCCACCGGATAATCACTTGGGTTTAATGAAATGTCCTCTTTTTTACGACAAAGAGGACATTGAATCGGTACCACTTTTACTGTATCGACACGAAATGGAAATACTTCCGGTGACGTTTTTTTAATGTGGCGATAACACTTCATACATATTTCATGCGTACAACTTTTTAAAGAATAAGGGTAAAGAATCGTTTCGTAACACACCGAGCACTCCATTTTTTTTCATTTCAAAGGGAAACGTTTCAATTTTTTACCATGTAACTATATGAAAATAAACATGTATACCTCTTTACTTGCCTCCATTTTTATACAAGTCGTTACCGGTCTCATTGAATTTGGTGCCCTTTTTATAAAAGTACCAAGCGAGTATTTCATATTGAAACAAATGATGGTGTTAGAAGTACTCGTACAATGTATAGAAGGGTCCTTTTACATTTATTGGTTGTATCATTTTAAATCCATGACCAATATTACACCAAAACGTTATTTTGATTGGATGGTTACCACACCTACCATGTTAGTCAATTTAATCCTTTACTTGACGTTTTTACATAAAAAAGACATTGAAATGTTTAGTGTATTAAAACAAGAATGGAAAACAATTCTTACCATTCTAGTACTCAATTGGTTCATGCTTTTATTCGGTTATTTAGGCGAGACGTCTCGATTTCCCGTTCTACTAGGATTTATTCCCTTTGCTCTCTATTATTTCCTTCTTTATAAAAACTATGTCTTCAATACGACTGGCCTATACTTGTTTTATTACTTTTTGTTTTTCTGGTCCTTGTACGGCGTAGTCGCCATCCTACCTTATACCCTCAAAAATACATGTTATAACATATTGGATTTATTTTCAAAGAACTTTTTTGGTATATTCTTGACCTATTTACTATGGTCCGTTAAACAATAGGTGGATTTTTACGTTTAAAATCTTTATACAGTGCATTTACAAACATACGCTCTTTTACTTTATCATAATACATGACATTACATATTTTACCATCTATACCATTGGTTGCACCAAGTAATAATTCTTTCGTAAATGTTTCTGGCGTCCACACCGTCGTATACATCAGTTCACCATTCATAAACATATCCAACGTACCACCATTATAAATCATTGCCATGTGATTCCATTTTTGTAAAGGAACTAGTTTTTTTACCTTGGAAGTACCACCTAGTCTTACTTCTAGTTTATTTTTGGATGCATTGTAGGCAACGACAATCGCATTACCAAAGGACGATAGTGTAGTATATGTCGTAGACGTGTTGGAATGACTTGGTGGTGTTGGATTTATGTAAAACCAGTACGATAGTGTAAAATGGTAATTTGGCGGTACTTTATATTCAGTTATCGTATTCAACGGTATGGGTTTATGTAACAACAAGGTCCCTCCATACGATTTCATAGAAATGGTTCGTATATACAAATGAAAGAGGGCGAATCCAATCAATACTGCAATCGTGAGTAAATAAAATCGTGGCAATGTTACTATTTTTTCTACCACA
>Ga0214919_10010764_pt1 | contig 11513 bp, 14 predicted proteins | sample LL1503_MetaG_FD_177994 | JGI IMG/M metagenome (GOLD analysis project Ga0214919, IMG submission 177994) | Freshwater microbial communities from Lake Lanier, Atlanta, Georgia, United States - LL-1503 | ecosystem: Environmental > Aquatic > Freshwater > Lake | place: USA: Georgia | collected...
AAACCCTGCCCGGCAAGAAAACGCCTGCCACCAAGAAAGCAGCGGCCAAAGCGGTCAAAGACGCCAAGCCCAAAGCCCCGCGCAAAACGGCGGCAGGCAAAGCACCTAGCGCGGCTTTGGCAGCGGTCATCGGACCCGATGCTGTAGCTCGCACCGAGGTGATGAAAAAGCTGTGGGACTACATCAAGGCCCACAACCTGCAAGACCCGAAAGACAAACGCACCATCCAATGCGACGCGAAACTGAAAACCGTGTTTGGCAAAGACTCAGTGGGGATGTTTGAATTGGCGGGGTTGATTGGGGCGCATTTGAGTTGATTTGCTCGGCAGCTTTGCTTGGGTTATAGCTGGTGGCTAGCGACTTTCGATATACCGCGCCTGAAGCAGGCTCGGCCTCGCCTCCTACTAACGCAATGTCGGCTGCGGACGACCTGCTTCAGACGCCTTTGATGGGTAGCGGCTGAACGCAGCTGCCTGCGACAAACGCAAAGCCTTTGCCCAGCTCCAACAAAAAGGTCTGCAACTGGTCCAAGAGGCCTTGGTCCAGCTCTTTTTCGTAAAGGGCGGGCACGGCGGGTGCGCCCAAGAACTCCAGCACATAGGGGTCGCGGATGAAGTCGCGCGGGTCAGAGGAGGCGTCTTTGGCGTACCAGTCGCGGGCTTGTGGGTTGTCGATGCGGATCAGGTTTCGGTAGTGCGTCCACGACAATTCAAGACGCTGCTCTCTCCGAATGAACCAAGCTTGTCGATTCGGCGCTATGCGCGCGTCCATACGCTTCCAAAGCAAGTCGGATGAAGCTTGGCTGGGATTGGGCGGTCTGGTGTATTTTTTTCAATAGCGAGGGATGTCTCAAGGCCTTTGTCCCAACAATGACGCACTAAAACCAACCGCATACAATCGCCGGTTGCCTGAACGAGGAGAAATTCTGTGCTGATATCGACTGCTTACGCCCAATCCGCCCCCGCTGCTGCGCCCGCCAACGATTTGTCTTCATCTCTCATGAGCATGCTGCCGCTGGTGCTGATGTTTGTGGTGCTGTATTTCGTCATGATCCGACCGCAAATGAAGCGTCAGAAAGAACTCAAGGCCATGCTTGACGCACTGGCCAAGGGCGACGAGGTGGTGACCTCGGGCGGCATGCTGGGCAAGATCGCGCAATTGGGCGACAGCCAGATCGGCTTGGAAGTCGGCAATGGTGTGGTGTTGCAGCTGCAGCGCAGCGCCGTGGTGCAAGTCCTGCCTAAAGGCTCTATCAAATAAATCATCGCCATGAACCGTTACGCTGTTTGGAAATACCTGGTCATTTTGATCGCCGTGCTGCTGGGCAGCGTCTACACCTTGCCCAACTTTTTTGGCGAAGCACCTGCAGTGCAAATCTCGCCGGCACGCGCCAGCGTCAAGGTTGACCTAGATACCCAAGGCAAAGTCGAAGAGGCATTGAAGGCTGCTGGGCTCAGTGCTTCCATGCTGACACTGGAGAACAACTCCTTGAAAGCGCGGTTCGAATCCACCGACCAGCAACTCAAGGCCAAAGATGCAGTGCAACACGCACTCAACCCGCAAGCGGACAACCCGTCCTATGTGGTTGCACTCAACCTGATTGCACGCACACCGCTGTGGCTCAGCAGCTTGCGTGCCGCGCCCATGTATTTAGGTCTGGATTTACGCGGTGGTGTGCATTTCATGCTGCAAGTGGATATGCAAGCTGCGTTGACCAAAAAAGCCGAAGCGCTGGCAGGTGAGCTGCGTTCTGCCATGCGTGAAAAAAGTATTCGCCACGGCGGCATCAACCGCAATGGCCAATCGATTGACATTGTGTTCAAAGACCAGACCAGTGCAGATGCAAGCGCGGTATTGATCCGTGACCAATTCACAGATTTGAACGCCCAAGTCTCAGCGCCATCAGGTGGCGACATTTTGCTCACGGCCTCGCTCAAACCACAGGCTGGACTCAAGGTGCAAGAGCAGGCACTGAAACAAAACATCACCACCTTGCACAACCGCATCAACGAACTCGGCGTGGCTGAACCAGTCATTCAACAACAAGGCGTGGACCGCATCGTGGTGCAGTTGCCAGGTGTGCAAGACACCGCCAAGGCCAAAGACATATTGGGTCGCACTGCCACGCTTGAAATCCGCATGGTCGACGAAAGCAGCGAAGCCCGTCAAGCCGAAATCGGCAGCGGCATGGTGCCCTTTGGTGCAGAAAAATACCTGGACCGCAACGGCCAAGCCGTGATTGTGAAAAAACAAGTCCTGCTGACTGGCGAGAACCTGACCGATGCCCAGCCCGGCTTTGACAACCAAACGCAAGAAGCCGCCGTACACCTCACTTTGGACGCCAAGGGTGCACGCATTTTCAAAGATGTGACGCGTGAAAACGTGGGCAAGCGCATGGCGATTCTGTTGTTTGAAAAAGGCAAAGGCGAGGTCGTCACCGCACCGGTGATACGTACCGAAATCGGCGGCGGTCGGGTGCAAATTTCCGGTCGCATGAGTACTGTCGAAGCGGCTGACACATCGCTGTTGTTGCGCGCCGGCTCACTGGCCGCGCCAATGGAAATCATTGAAGAACGCACCATCGGACCATCCCTTGGCGCAGAAAATATCGCCAAAGGTTTTGACAGCGTCACCTGGGGCTTTGTCGCCGTCACCGCATTCATGTGCGTGTATTACATGTTGTTCGGCGTGATCTCTAGTATTGCGCTGGCAGTCAATTTGCTGCTGCTGGTGGCCGTGTTGTCCATGCTGCAAGCCACGCTGACCTTGCCGGGCATGGCAGCCATGGCGCTTGTGCTGGGCATGGCGATCGATGCCAACGTGCTGATCAATGAACGCGTGCGCGAGGAACTGCGCAACGGTGCGGCGCCACAATCCGCCATCCATATGGGCTACGACCGCGCCTGGTCAACCATTCTGGATTCCAACGTCACCACGCTGATTGCCGGTCTGGCATTGCTGGCTTTCGGCTCAGGCCCTGTGCGCGGTTTTGCGGTGGTGCATTGCCTGGGTATTCTCACCAGTATGTTCTCGGCCGTGTTTTTCTCGCGCGGCTTGGTCAATATTTGGTATGGCCGTCAAAAACGTTTGCAATCCGTGTCAATTGGCACGGTCTGGCGGCCTGATGATGTGACCGCCAAAGCGATTGCACGCGCCAAAGCCGATTGATTGACACAACGACATTGAAGACATTGCCGTTGCAGCCCTGACACACAAGGAACTCCATGGAATTTTTCAAAATCAAACGCGACATACCTTTTATGCGCCATGCGCTGGTGTTCAATGCAGTGTCGTTCATCACTTTTCTGGCAGCGGTATTTTTTCTCTTCAGTCGCGGCTTGCATTTATCGGTGGAATTCACCGGCGGCACACTGATGGAAGTTGGCTTTTCGCAGCCAGTGGCGCTCGACCCGATGCGCGCGCGTATTGCCGCCTTGGGCTACACCGATGTGCAAGTGCAAAACTTCGGTTCGGCACGTGATGTGCTGATTCGCATGCCTGCAGCCAAAGGCGCTACGGCGACCGAACAAAGCGCACGCGTGATGGCAGCATTGAAAGAAACCGACGCACAAGCCTTGCTCAAGCGCACCGAATTTGTCGGACCACAAGTCGGCGATGAATTGGCGATGGATGGCCTCAAAGCATTAGGCTTTGTGGTGATCGGCATCATGATTTACTTGGCCGTGCGCTTTGAGTGGAAATATGCCGTGGCCGGCATCATCGCCAACTTGCATGACGTCATCATCATTCTGGGTTTCTTCGCTTTTTTCCAATGGGAATTTTCATTGCCTGTGCTGGCCGCGATATTGGCTGTGCTCGGTTATTCGGTGAATGAATCGGTGGTGATTTTTGACCGGGTGCGTGAAAACTTCCGCCGCTTTCGCAAGATGAACACGGTGGAAATTATTGATAACGCCATCACTTCCACCATCAGCCGCACTATCATCACCCACGGTTGTACCCAGCTGATGGTGTTGTCCATGCTGTTGTTCGGTGGCGCCACCCTGCATTACTTTGCGCTGGCGTTGACGATTGGTATTTTGTTTGGCATTTACTCATCGGTGTTCGTGGCTGCTGCCATCGCCATGTGGCTGGGTATCAAGCGTGAAGACCTGATCAAGCATGTGAAAAAAGACGGTCCCGAAGAAGACCCGAACGACCCGAACGCAGGTGCCGTGGTTTAAACCACGCGCACAACAAAAAAGCAGCCTGCGGGCTGCTTTTTTCATGCCTGCGTCTTATTGATCAATGGGCAATGCGGCCGACGTTGTCGTCACACAATTCATCAAGCACCAAGGCATCTGGTTCAATGCCTGCGCTCCAATACACCATCAACACAATGATCTTCAAGTCGTCCAAACCCACCGGATGATCGGTGACCGCCATGGCGCGGTCGACCACGATTTCGCGCATTTGCGCAGACATGATGCCGGCACTTTCCATGAAGGTGATGAAGCCCAGACAGGTTGCGCCCAAATGCTGCTGCTCTGCGTCGGAATACACGCGCATGCTCAAGGGTGACTGCACATAGGCAGGCTGAAGGCGTTGTTGGTGCACTTGTATCAAATCCGCATGCTGTGCAGCGCTGTTGAGGCCAGCCAGCCAAGACAAAGCTTGCTCAATCTCGTCGGCGTCAAATCCTGCTGCACTGAGTTTGCGGCCCAGTAACGGCAATTCGGGACAAACGTCACCACGCCAGTAGTGTTCGTAAACGTAAACAAGGACATCGAACATGGGTGCAATATACCCTGTTTTTCAACCGCTTCATTTTTGCTTTGGATGCCAAGGTTTTGCATGGCTGGTTTTGGTTGTCTTGGGCACATATCAATCACACAATTGCTGGTACAAACCGCCGGGCATTACCGCAATTTTTCCAGCATCAGACAGTTCTTGTATACCCATCATGGCCGCCTCCAAAGACAGACCGGTACGTATGAGCAAGACCTCTAAATTGTGAGGTTCATGACCTAAAGCATCCAACAGAATTTGTTGGTGAACGTCTTTCAATGGCAATGTTGGCTTGTTGTCAATCTGAATGGATGCATGGCTGAACATCGGCAACTCCTCGAGCACATCTTGCACGCTCTCCACCAACTTCGCGCCTTGTCTCAATAGCAAATGACAGCCGCGCGACAACACAGAATGGATAGAGCCAGGAATCGCAAACACTTCTTTGCCCTGCGCCAACGCCATGTCTGCGGTGATCAATGAGCCAGACTTCAAAGCGGCCTCTACCACCAACACGCCTTGACTCAATCCCGCAATCAACCGATTGCGTCTGGGGAAGTGATGCGGCAGCGGCGGTGTGCCGGGTGGCAGTTCGCTGAGTAACCAACCGTGTAAGGCCACTTGACGAGCCAACACGTGGTGCTGTCTCGGATAGACCTGGTCCAAGCCGGTGCCCACCACAGCGACTGTGGCGCACTGATCTGGCAAGCTGCGTTCTAGCGCACCCATGTGTGCTGCTGCATCTATCCCCATGGCCAGTCCTGACACCACGCAACACCCTATTTGCTGCAGTTGATGGGCAAACCTTTTGGCGTTGTGCGCGCCCTGTGGTGTGGGGTTGCGACTACCGACAATAGCCACCGCATGCAAGCACGGCAGATGCAACTGTCCTTGCGCAAACAATACCAACGGCGGATCATCAATGTCTCTGAGTGAGGACGGGTACATGGGATGGTCCCAGGTCCACACCGCTTGCTCCACGCCTGGCAGCGACTGTTCAAGCCATTGGCGAGTGCGCGCACAAACGGCATGCCATTCATCAGGTATGCGTAACAATGACTGGGCTTGTTCTTCGCTGACGTAGGAATGCAGCACAGACGCAGTTTGCGTGAACACAGCGCTTGGGCTGCCAAATGCGGTGATCAGCTTATGCTGGGTTTGCAGTCCCACCATGGGCGTCATTTGTAAACGTAACCAGTCATGCCAAATGGCGTCTTCTGTGGTGGCGTTGACCGGCTCGGTCAGTGACAAGGCTTGCATGGTATTTCCATGGTTATTTACACACAGCCAGCGTAATTTGCATGGCTTGAAATGAAGTCAAGTCACACCGTGGGTTTTTGTAAGCGCGTCTTTACCCCGGCAATACAAAAAAGCGACAATACGCACATGGCTTTACTACCCATTCTTTCTTACCCTGATCCGCGCCTGCACACCATAGCCAAACCCGTGGCCGTCGTGGACAACCGTATCCGTGCGCTTGCCGCCGACATGATCGAAACCATGTACGACTCCAAAGGCGTCGGCTTGGCCGCCACACAAGTCAATGTGCACGAGCGTCTGTTGGTGATGGATGTATCCGAAGAGCACAATCAGCCCATGGTCCTGATCAACCCTGAGTTGCTTTGGGCCAGCAAAGAGCGCATCAAAAACGAAGAAGGTTGTTTGTCAGTCCCAGGCATTTTTGATGGCGTCGAGCGACCTGAGCGCGTCAAAGTGCAAGCGCTGAATGAACATGGCGAAGCCGTCACCATCGAAGCCGAAGGTTTGATGGCCATATGCATTCAACACGAAATGGACCATTTGATGGGCAAGGTGTTCGTCGAATACCTCTCGACCCTCAAACGCATGCGCATCAAAAGCAAATTGCTCAAAGCCCAACGCGAACTCGAGCGCTGATACATGCGCCTTGTGTTCGCCGGCACCCCGGAATTTGCACGTACCGCACTGACTGCGCTTCACAGCGCCGGTCACGAGATTGCATTGGTACTGACCCAGCCCGACCGCCCCGCTGGTCGCGGCATGAAACTGCAATCCTCTGCCGTTAAACACTACGCACTTGAGCATGGCATGCCCGTGTATCAGCCGCACAGCTTGCGTTTAGACGGCAACTACCCCGATGAAGCTTTGGCAGCGCAACATGCCATCGCAAACGCCAACGCCGAATTGATGGTGGTTGTCGCCTACGGTTTGCTGTTGCCCGACTGGGCTTTGCACAGCGTGCCCCGAGGTTGTTTGAATATCCACGCTTCCTTGCTGCCGCGCTGGCGTGGTGCGGCGCCCATACAACGCGCCATCGAAGCAGGTGATAACCACACCGGTGTGTGCATCATGCAAATGGACGCGGGCCTGGACACCGGCGCGGTGTTAATGAGCGAAAGCCTCTCCATCAGCGACACCGACACCAGCGCCAGTTTGCACGACAAACTTGCTGCACTGGGTTCGCGACTCATTGTGAACACCCTGTCTGCGTTGCCGCAACTCAAGGCTCAAACGCAAGCCGCTGAAGGCGTCACTTACGCCGCCAAAATTTTGAAAGACGAAGCGCTGATCGATTGGCATTTGCCTGCGCTGCGTTTGTCGCAACGCATACGCGCTTTCGATCCGTTTCCTGGCGCGCACACCTTATGCGACGGACAGGTGCTGAAGATATGGTCTGGTTTGTCTGTTGAAGGTACAAGCCTCGCCGCACCTGGCACTGTTTTGAAAGTGCACACAGATGCGTTCGATGTCGCTACAGGCGAGGGCGTGTTGCGCGTCACGCAAGTGCAGCGCCCGGGCGGCAAGCGCATCAGTGCCGCCGAGTTTTTGCACAGCCAGGCATTGACGGTTGGCTTGGTATTGGGACAGGCTGCGGCTTGATTCATGTTTTTCGACCCCGCCAATTTTCGCCATCCCGCTTTTCGCCAAGGCATGGTCGACACCCTCAAAGTCGCGCCCGGCATCTGGGCCTGGGGCTTGATGACCGGCGTGGCCATGGTGCAAGCCGGTTTGAGCCCGGCCATGGCCACTTTGATGACCTTGGTCATTTATGGCGGCAGCGCTCAACTGGCCGCCATTCCCCTGCTCGCCGCTGGCGCGCCCGTGTGGGTGATATTGACCACGGCGTTTTGTGTGAATTTGCGCTTCGCAGTTTTCAGCTTGCATTTGCGCCAGTACATGATGGTCTGGCCGCGTTGGCAGCGTTTGTCTATCGGGTATTTCATTGCGGACTTGAACTATGTGCAATTTGTCCACGCTTACCCGCAACCATCTGAAGACAGCGACGGGCAGCGCAGCGAAATGGCCTACCTCAGCGGTAATTGTTTTTTGAACTGGATTGGCTGGCAAATCGCGAGTCTGCTGGGTATTGTGCTGGCCGCGCAAGTGCCGCTGCAATGGGGACTGGGGTTTGCTGGTGTGTTGGCGCTGGTCGGTATTTTGTGTTCGCTCAGCCACACACGTTTGCGCGTGGTCTCGCTGGCAGTCGCAGGCGCGGCCGCTGTTGCGGCTTTCGGTTTGCCGCTTCGCTTAAATATTTTGGTGGCGATTGCGGCGTCTGTTGCTGTATGCCTGGTGATGGAGCAAACCTCACTCGCAAACAACGAGGCAAGCTCTTGATGGAATGGTCTGAGATTTTCACCGCCGTTGGATTGGGCGTGATCACGCTGGTCACACGCTGTTTTTTCTTTATCTCCGATCGTGCATTGCCGTTTCCGTCTTGGGCGCAACGCGGTTTGCAATACGCACCCATCGCCGCGCTGGCTGCGGTGGTTGTGCCTGAGATTGTGGTGAGCCAAGGTACTTTGGTGACCACTTGGCAAGACGCACGGCTGTTTGGCGCGGCCGTAGGTGCGGGCTTTTATTTTTACAGGCGTGGCAAAGGACAGGCGGTGCTGGGCACCATCATCGTGGGCATGGCGGTGTATTTGCCGCTGCATGTCGGCTGGGGGTGGTGAGGTTTTGTAGCGCGGTTTGGTTTACGAAACTTGTACAAAAATGCAATTCAATTGCATTTTTGTACAAACTGATTTTGTTGCTTGGTTAATGTATGAAGCTTGATTTAACAACAAAAACTATTTTCATGTGCGCTCACGCACACTCATTTTGACGTTGCTTCAAGTCTTTCTGCCAGCCAAACCTTAATCACAGACTGTCTGGTGACACCGAGCTTGCTGGCTTCGCGGTCGAGAGACTCAATCATCCATACAGGGAAATCTACATTCACCCGTTTTTGCGCTTGTTGCACACGCCTGGCTTTGGATACATCCAATGAAGATGTGATGTCCTCACCATCATCAAACTGCTGATCGAAATTTTTAGCTTTCATAAAGCGCTACCTCTTCTGTGCGTGAGCGACGAACGGATATCAACCGAATATTCACACCGCGATAAGTAATGACCGCAGACCAATGCTTTCCATCTATGAGTCCAATGACCAGATACCTAGGCTCATCTTCCATCTTCGCCGGAATCTCCAAAAGCATTGTGTCATTCCAGAGTTCTTGTGCTTCAACAAAGTCAATGCCATGTTTGGAGCGATTGCTCAAACTCTTCGCCGCATCAAATTCAAATAAATTCATAGTATAGAAAATATACCTTAATTGGTGTTGATTTAGCAATTTTTATTTTCATGGATCAGTTCTGGATAACACCCAAAAAATTGCCAAATTACACCGAATTTTCGTTTTTACTATGAATACATTACCCTAAATGGGTGTTATTGGGTGTTTTATTAGGTATATGTTCAGCTCTAAGTCACTTCTCATCAGGCCGGAAATCCTGAATCTGGTTTCCAGGATTGGTGAATTCAATAGCGTCTGGCGCACTTTGGGAACGCTGACACCTGACTGTTTGTCGGCATTGCGCCGGGTGGCCTCCATTGAAAGCATAGGTTCGTCCACCCGCAAATCGGCATCGTGTTTCAAACCGCCATGCCTTTTGACACGCCACGCCTGATGCAAGAACTGGTGACATGGGTGAAAGACGAGCGCGAAAAACGGGTGCTGGCGGCCTTACCAGAACTGTCATTGCGCATCGTTGAATTCGCCCGGGAACACGGGCGCGTCACCATAGGCAACGCCGTCACATTCACCGGCGCTAACCGCAATACGCTGAAGCAATATTTCAGGAATCTGGTGGAGCGCCAGCATTTGAAAAAGCGTGGGAGTGGCAGGGGGGTTTGGTATGAGATTGGGTGATTTTTTTGAATTAGCAAAGTTTTGACCAGGAAAGCGCTTTCTCATTTGTGTTTTTGATTTTTTATTTACAAGAAATCAATTAAACAGGAGCCAACGCAAAAATGAACATTTTGAATAAACGACAACTATCACTTTTGGCTTGGGCGGGAGCAAGTCAGTTTTGTCTATGGACATTATTGACCGGGTTTTGGTGGACCGTAACTGGGATTTACGGTGATGTCTTTAGCTCTATGCTGATCCTGTCTTACTTCTTGCTGCTCTACGGAGTTAAGAATGCGCCTATCTTCACCAAACTTCTTTGTCATTTAGGGGCTTTGTTCATGATGAGCAGTGTATTTGCAGCCCCACTATTCGACTCAATAACTATCGGTGCAATTGGTTTCAGCTTGTGTACTTTTTGGGGCGTAACTTTCGGATTGTTTTGGGAATAACAATTTAGGCTGCTGCCGGTATTGCAGACACCAACCTAAGTGATTGGCGATTCCTCAAACATTACAGGACTGATATACCCAAAACATACGTTTCAAACCCCATCAGACTTACATCACTTTCTCGTTCTAAAACTGACCTCCTCTCCCCCTCCCCCTAGAATGTCATAAAACATTCACACGGAGACAAACCCCATGCAAATCATCCGCTTCGCCGATCTGTGCGCACAGGGCTTGGCCCGTGGCAAACGCGTGTTCATCCGCGCCGACTTGAACGTGCCTTTTGACGACCACGGCCGCATTTCCGAGGACACGCGCATTCGCGCATCCCTACCCGCGATTCAAATGGCAATAGACGCCGGTGCCGCCGTCATGCTCACGTCGCACTTGGGTCGCCCGACCGAAGGTGCGTTCAAACCCGAAGACTCTCTGGCGCCTGTAGCCCAACGTCTGGCCGAGTTGCTGGGCCGCGAGGTGCCGCTGGTGGCGGACTGGCTGGGCGGTGTGTCTGTCGCCGACGGTCAGGTGGTGATGCTGGAGAACTGCCGGGTCAATGTCGGCGAAAAGAAAAACAGCGAAGCACTTGCTAAGCAAATGGCCGCGCTGTGCGACATTTATGTCAACGATGCCTTCGGCACCGCGCACCGCGCCGAGGGCACCACATATGGCATCGCGCAGTTCGCGCCTGTGGCGTGCGCCGGTCCTTTGTTGTCAGCCGAAATCGACGCTATCAGCCAAGCGCTGGCAGATCCGAAGCGCCCGCTGGCCGCCATCGTCGCCGGTTCCAAGGTCAGCACCAAACTCACCATCCTGCAAGCGCTGGCACGCAACGTGGACCAGTTGATTGTGGGCGGCGGTATTGCCAACACCTTCATGTTGGCCGCGGGTTTGAAGATTGGCAAAAGCTTGGCCGAGCCCGATTTAGTGGGCGAAGCCAAAGCGGTGATCGAAGCCATGAAAGCGCGTGGCGCCGAGGTGCCGATTCCCACCGATGTGGTCTGCGCCAAAACCTTTGCCGCCGACGCAGTGGCCACAGTGAAGCCAGCCAACGAAGTGGCAGACGATGATTTGATTTTGGACATAGGCCCGGACACCGCCGCGCGCCTGGCCGCACAACTCAAAGCCGCCGGCACCATTGTGTGGAACGGCCCCATGGGTGTGTTCGAGTTCGCCGCTTTCG
>Ga0214919_10010765_pt1 | contig 11513 bp, 12 predicted proteins | sample LL1503_MetaG_FD_177994 | JGI IMG/M metagenome (GOLD analysis project Ga0214919, IMG submission 177994) | Freshwater microbial communities from Lake Lanier, Atlanta, Georgia, United States - LL-1503 | ecosystem: Environmental > Aquatic > Freshwater > Lake | place: USA: Georgia | collected...
GTCGTGTTAATATATCCTCCAACCTCATACATGTTAAAGCTCGTATAGTTACTATTCGCCAGACGAATCGGTTTCCTAGTATAATATGCAACCTGTTGCTGAGTCCTGATATCAGGCATGACCGTCACTAGATAGATACGCCCTATCATCTCACCTTTCGTAGGAAGACGGATGACGGCACGGGACCCAAACTCGGGTTTCGTGTCAAAGTCAATTCGTGACCAATTTGTTGCATATCGCCCAGTCTTTACCATCACAGTTAAAAAAGCTCCGAGATCTGGCTGGTCCTTCGGGGGCTGTAATCTTTCATCTTGCATCCCTGTGGATACAATTTTCAGTAAACTCGCCACCATCTCTCCCTATTAATCTATGAGTCTTTGTTTGCCTTTAACTTAGCGAATTCTGAAGAACGGGAATGCTGCTTACAAACCCCCATCTTCACTGCGGCATTTCTACACGGATTTCCAGTCTGACAGGTTACCTTGCACTTGTAGACCATGCATGCTCCCCTACGAATCTTATTTGCCATCCACGACCTTGACGACGCATCAAAGAACTCAGCAGTAAATTCCTCAATTCCTGCTGACATCTTTTTAATACACACTGAAATCAATTCATACATATCAATTTTTAGTCTATAAATACCTTATTGCAGAGCCCATTAGCGAAGCGAAGCCACTGAAATGCAAATACAAACACATGCACCTCCCATTCTGTATCACTCGTTTCAGCAGTCACAGCAGGAGGTTTGACATCTAAGACGAGACGAAGCGAACTCAACCTACTCGCATTGATACTGCCTGTCGGGTTGTGCTCTGCAGGAGACTTGGCAAACGAATAGCCATAGATGAATGAATCATAGGCCACCTTTCCACCCTTGTGCGCCCGTGAAATATGCGAACGAAACCAGGCTTCATCATGAGATATAATTTCCATGCCATTTCCCTGTATCTTTGCACTAATTAAAAGTGGTTCGGGTGGTGCAAAGATTGGATCATAATCCTTCTCAAGTATTGCAGAATAGTTTATCCAGTCATTGTTCTCATTGATAGCCGCCTTGCGTCTAAGGAACCAGACAATTTCTTCAATGGGCTGATTCGCTTCTAGAGGGAGCTGTATAGTAATACTGTCATTACCAGACTTGTTAACAACGTATTTGAGAGGCTCATTGAAATCAAACTGCTGGATTTCCCGAAAAGGCCGTTCAAAGGGCTGCCGTAAGAGCATTTCACGATACGGCCCATCAACAAAAATACCATGTGACAATAATCGTATATCTCTCATCTCGGGTATATTTGTTAGAGCTTTACTCACTATAGGGACTGGACCTCGATTAGTAAATCTCATATCAAACAAATGGTATGTCTTATCAATCGGCGTCTCATTGCACCCCTTTATACCTTTTACACTGCGAACAATCTGATCAAAGCGCTTCAATGACACTCTTATACGAATCGTCCCTTCGCGACAAGCGATGAGAGGGAATGTTGCCGTTAGACGCTCTCTCAACATTGAAAAACAGAGAGGGATAGTTATCCACATATCGTCTGTCGGGAGTGTAATAGAGCCATCCATAGCAATTAGGTCTTGTATAGTCTGCCTACCAATGACATCGGCAAGGCCAAGCTGAGTATTCAAATCAGGAAACAGAGTGCTGACTACATTGCATGCATCTCCAGTTATTTTTTCCAAGACCTGATCATCAACTTCAAGAGTCGCCTCATTCAATAGCACAGTCCCTAATGAATTTGCGTAAGTCCACCAATCACTAAGAACAGAATCAATCTCATATTCTCCAGATTTCAAGCGTTCTCTATCGAAGGCTGGTAGCCAATCTGCAAGGCGTACCTGAATGAAAAGACCTTGAATCAAATCTCCACAACTCGTGTGATTCAAATCAAAAATGAAGGTCTGACCAAATTCTGCAGGACCCTTGAAGGTGAATTCCCTGTAGACTGCAGACATTGGTACAGTTCGTAGTCCTTCATCTCGGATAAATCTTGATACGTTAGCTGTTGTTGGAAAAAGTGCATTATCCTGCTCATCACGAGATACTAAATCCAATAATGTCGTTGCGCCACCACGTGGCTGTTTTGTTCCATATCCGTCTTTGGTCCGTAAGTCCATCTACTTAGTCCCCGTGCTTCCGAAACCGCCCTCACCACGCACCGTCTCAGGAAGAGAATCCACATAAACGACCTCCTTGATATGACCCAAATCAGGTGCGAGAATCTGGAACAGACGAGTGCCAGCCTCAATAGACTTCTGACTCGTACCGACAGAGATCAGAGGTGCCATGAGTTGTCCTCTGTATGTCTTATCAATGATTCCACGACTATTTGCCATCATAAACCCCGATTTATAAATGGAAGAACGGGGTTCAAGAGTGAAATGGCAATCCTCAAGTTCTTCAACGAACTCAGTATCAAAGATATACTTGGTGACTCGCTGCATTCTGGCCTTAAGACCAAGAGGGACTAGAGTAGCCGTATTAAGGGACTCCTGATCTACGACCACTTTCAGGTCATATCCTGCATTATCTGATGGAAGGTCTTCCTTAGTTCCTAGTGGAGGGTAAAATGACTGACCATTCTCAAGCACCTGGAGTTCAAGACGATAATATACTGGGGGCATACTGATTATCGACGAACGAAGCTCATCAATTTTAGCTGACATAATGACAATAACCACTAAAAATTGAGTTGAATGTGATTTTATGTATAAACTATACGATGACAAATTATACACTCATCAATGACTCTAATAATGATGGATTCTGCAGCTTCCGACGATACAACCGATATGACCTCCTTAAGAAACAATCTAGTCTTGTAGATATTGCAATCATCAATACGTGCTTTACTATCTTTCAAACTATTCTTCTCCAGTCAAATGATAATAAATTTGCGCCATACGGATTAATACCAATTGTATATACTCTTAGCTACATGGTTATCCTAATTCGGCAAATCAACTATAATATCAATGTATTGTGTGAAGAATATGAGGATAGTGATGACGAGGAGGAGGATGAGGAGGAGGATATTTATCATGATATGCCTCCTCTGATCCCCCTATCTGGACCCGTAAATGAGTCATATTATGACATGCCTGAACTCGCTTGTTCAACGGAACTTGATAAGAAGTTTGAATCAATTGCGGAATCAGATGATGAGCTTCCACCTCTATATCGTATGAGTGATAGAGCTGTAGAATCTCCAACTAAAGCCTCTACTGAGTCTCGTATTTTGAGCCAACTAAAGCAGGTGGTCGATGAGACAAATGCTCGCAATCTTCGCCGCCGTCTAAGAGAGGTGAAGCGTGAGAATTAATTTCCAAACGTCAAAGTCCCCCGCTGGTCTTCAACCCTGTAAACTCCCCACCCAATTGTTGTAGCTCTCATAGCGACTCTTTTTTTACCTTTTGAATTAGGAAGTGTATCTTGAATATTCAACCACAGGGTAGGTCTATCTGCACTCGAGAAGTTGAGAGTGCCAGAGGGCTTTCTTCTTTCAGGGCCTCTATAACCGAATGACGGGCCATAGGTAAAGGAAATCCATGAGACTGGTATTCCTGGACACTTTTCAGATTTAGTATATGCAGAAAGTCCTTGCCATATTTCAGACGACCATTCAGACTCTCTTTCCTTTCCAGCCACTAGGAATTTGATTGTATTGTAATAGTCTCCTCCATTTTTTGGATTCAGTAGATTCCATAACTGGTTTCGTTCTAGACAGTAATCGGACTGAAAGAAGATCAATATTCCTTCTGCAGGATGTCTCCCATCGACCCTCTTGGTTATATAGGATGCAACACCCTTCTCAACTGAAATATAGTCACTCGGATCTAAACTTAACACATTCTCAAAGGGTCTCAAGAATGGGATTTTATTAGGAGTTTTCTTGAGAAGGCCTTGAATATCCTGGCGTACGTATTTCTGTGTGGTCTCTAAGGTTATAAGGGGCTTACCGATCTGTTCCCGTGTAAAGGGGGTAAAAGGCGCTTGAACACCCTTAGAATTTATCTGAACAAAGCCGGATTTGGACCATGGCGCAGGTTTAACAGACCCAATTGAATCTTCAACTAAATCTTCCAAGCGGCGTATGGTTACTCGTAGCCTATATTTCTGACCGGGAAGTGCAACAAAGGGTAGGCCGCCATCATCTGGATGACTACAGCCTATGAGTGGAAGTCTTAGATACAATTTGCCAGGTGTGGCATTTCTTTGAATATCTTGAGCTGACCCTGTATGCGAAGCAAACTCCTTTAGTGCTAAGGCTTCTTGATTGAGTGTCCCTTGTAGGTGTGTCCAAGCATATAAGAAATCACCTGAGAACTCCTGTAACAAAAGCTGGTCTTGATAGAATTGTATTTTCTCAAAGAGAAAGGCACCTATACCTCTTGTATATCCATAGCGGGTTCCAGAAGCATCTTGTATTATAGATTTTGTATTAAGAGGTGCAACGGCTATAGGGAGCCAGGTCGGCAAATCAATAACGAAGGCTGCAGATACTAGCAAATCGCCAAATGCGTCCATTTCCCACTCAACAGTGCGACCAAAGTCGACCGAATTGAGAGGCTGGGTTTGCCTTGTTTCATTCAGACTTGCGGGCCATGTTTCCATATTGTAGGAGAAAGGGACTGATGCGGTTCGTTCTTCAGATATGAAATATTTATCCTTTTCTCCTCTAGCAACTAATTCAAATAGTGATCCTTCGGAAGACGTATTTGGTCTATCCATCTATTTATACCTTACTAGTAAAAATGAAATACATCGCGCACCCATTATACTACAATAACGCTTATGCGTCTCATTATAGTTGAATCTCCAGCTAAATGTCAGAAGATTCAAGGCTTCTTAGGGGCAGGTAATCGGGTCATAGCCTCTATGGGTCATATTCGTGCCCTTGCACACGATATTAAAGCAGTCGGACTTGATAATGGCTTTGAACCCATCTATGAATTCATGAAGGAGAAATCCAAAGCCATAGCACAGCTCAAGGCAGCTGCTAAGGATGCAACATCTGTTATTCTATGCTCAGATGATGATAGAGAGGGTGAGGCAATTGCGTATAGTATAGCCGTCTTACTCAAACTCAATCCCAAGACGAACCCTCGTGCAGCCTTTCGTGAGATAACACGAAATGCAGTCCTAGATGCAATTAGCAAACCCCGACTCATTGACATGAATAAAGTGTATTCTCAACAAGCCCGTGCAATGCTTGATATGATGGTAGGATTCACTGTATCACCCATTCTTTGGAAGCACATTGGGTATTCAGCGTCTTCCGCTCTGAGTGCTGGCCGATGTCAAACACCTGCACTTCGCCTCGTCTGTGAAAAAGAGCAGTTGATTGAGTCATTCAAATCCGAGTGTTCTTGGATGGTCAAAGGGTCATGGTCTGCAGCAGGTTCCCCTAAAGAAGTCTGGGATGCTGCAATGATCGATATGCTCGGTGATGACGAGTCAGCTCTGAACTATCTAGAAAATCATTCAACTGAGCAACGTGCCAAGATTACTTCTGCCATAACGAAGTCTTGGACAGAAGGTCCGCCGCAGCCTCTCATGACGAGCACACTGCAGCAACAGGCGAGCAATCTATACCACTTTGCACCCAAGAGGACAATGCAGATTGCACAGAAACTGTATGAGGCTGGTCATATCACATACATGAGAACTGACCAGACTACTATGAGTGAGGAGGCAGTAGAGGATGCAAAAAGAGTTGTAGAGAGTAAATGGGGTAAACCATATGTTGCGACTCAGACTGCTGCACCTAAGAAGAAAAAGGCTGAGGTGCAGGCTCAAGAAGCACATGAGGCGATTCGGCCGACGCACTTTGATGTATCGAAATTGCCTGATAGTGAAGACTGGGGTATTCAAGACCACAAAGTATATAGGCTCATTTGGTTGAGAGCAATTCAATCTATCATGTCTCATGCTAAGGGTGAGACTCGTACCATACGCTTTGATGCTGCTGGAGACGAAGGAGAGTTTCCTTGGCATGCATCATGGAAACGGATCATCTTTCCTGGATGGAAGACTGCAAATGATGCTGATACTGAGCTCGAAGTTGCAGAGAAGGGTGACGAAGCAAAGGACAAGGACGATGAATTGAAGGAGGATTTGACCGAGCAGGGCTGGAGAATTGCTGAGAAGCTTGACGTTGGTAAAGAATTGCTGTGGCAGATGCTCAAGGCACAACCGAAGGAATCAAAGCCACAAGGGCGTTATACTGAGGCATCCTTAGTGCGAGAGCTCGAGAAGAAGGGAATAGGCCGCCCTTCAACCTTTGCATCATTGATTGCCACACTTGTTGAGAAGGCCTATGTGGAAGTGACAGACATTCCGGCGCAGACACAGGATTCTAAGATATATAGTTTGTTGAAGCTTGGTCAATGGCCTCCGGCTTCTGAGAAATTTGTGTTAAAAAAGGGTGGTGAGAAGGCGAGAATGGTTCCGACGCCTTTGGGAAAAACATTGATGGACTTCACTCTGAAACATTTCCCAGATCTCTTTGCCTTTCAATTCACGGCAGGAATGGAAGGTCGTTTGGACAAAATTGCAGAAGGAGTTGAAAACTGGAAATTGGTTTTGGGAGATACTTGGAATTCTTACAAGGACAGAATCACTGAATTGAAAACTGCTGGAACCGGGACACCTTCAGAGAATCCTAAACGCAGAGAATTTGCAGGCGGGATCATTGCTGTAATGAGTGGAAAAGGCCCACTTCTGCTGAAGGAAGGAGCGACAAAGGAGGAAACTGTGTTTTATGGGTGGCCGACAAATATCAAGAGGGGATTTACTGAGCTGACTCAGGAAGAGGCTATAACCTTTGTTACATCTGTGTTAGCTCAGAAGCAGGGAGATACAGTTGGTGATTGGAATGGTCACAGCGTTATAAAGAAAAAGGGCCCTTATGGATTCTATGCAGAATGGAATGGTTTGAAAGTGAATTTGGTTGAAGGTGATACGCTGGAGACGATCGTGGTGAAAATACGAGCGAAGCAGGAGAATCCTACGAGGACAGTCGGACCATTTCAGATTAAGACAGGTCCGTATGGGCCGTATCTCATGAAGGCGGGTCAAGGAGCTAAGGGGAAACCTCAGTATGTTAGTATTCCTAAGGAGACTAACATAGAGAGTTTGACTGCACAGCAGGCAGGAGAGATATTTGAAGCAGGATTGAAGGCTAAATCAAATTATAAGAAGTTCAAGAAAACTTAGTTCTTTCTCCAGAGTCTGTCACCGGCGCGGTCTGGTGCATAACCGGCTGCACCCGCACCTTCAACCATTGTATAGCTAGAACCCTTGAATACAACGCGGTCGCCGGGATTGTATACTCGGCTGTCGGAATACGATTGTGCCCAGAGTTTATCGCCGGCACGGTTGGGTGCATAGCCGGGCGCCCCAGCGCCTTCAGCCATCGTGTACGTATTCCCTCTAAAACGCACTGTATCTCCAACTTTATATACCATATTGTTGTCATAAATTGGCTTCCAGAGTTGATCACCTGGTCTTAGAGGGGCATAGCCGGGTGCCCCAGCGCCTTCAACCATTTCGTACATGGCGTTATTAAAAGAAACAATTGCACCAGGTGAATATGTTTTGCTGTTATCATATAAACTTACAGAACTCGCTATATCCGCAGCAAATCCATCAATATTTATCATGATAACATATATCGCAATAACCACAACTGTGGCGATTAGGATCCTTGTAGCTACCTTTCCAAGCTTAACCATTCTATTATAATTCAGTATTTAATTCATATCATTTAATAAAATTGAAGTTCTGTTGGGTACATCATTAAGTACCCAATAAAAGAATAAAATGCCAAAGGTCTTCAAACTCAAACAACCCGTAGTTATAGCAGAGTCTAAGTTAGAACCAGTTGCAAGAAAGGTTTTAAAACTCAAGAAAAAGGTCCCTGTTCCTCCCCCACCTCCAGCTGGTTCTTATATCACAAAGGCGACTGAGGCATTTGAGGCTATCAGAGAGTACTGCCGAATTAATAACATAGCCATCTCAGAAGCCGATATCAAGTGGTATCACGATGAACTCGCCCTAGAGAAGAAAGAGATGGATGAATTCTGGGAACGTTGCTCAGTGACAAAGGCGGCACTAGACGCTTTTACAAGAGGAGAGGATATTGACGGAATCATCTTAGCTGAGGCAAAGGCAAAACTCACTGAGAAGAAGGAGCCTTTGAGAGAATCTGATATCGGAGAGATGCCTGCATATGGAACGCGGGAGTTCTGGGCTTGGTGTATGAAAAGGAAACAGTTGCGCCTACAGAAGGAGGCAGCAATTATCGCAGCAGGAGGTACAATTCCTGTAAAAAAGGTGAGGGTTAAGAAAATTTAAACCCTATATTCAACACACAGACTATCATGTTTTTTTACAAATATATCTTCAGCTTCTTGCCTGTATAGCAGGAGCTTATTTTGTAAGTGTACGATATTGCATCCTAATTGGTATAAATCGCAAACAAACTTAGCATCTTGATACCCTTTTGCATCTGGATCGTGATTTATTATATCATAAAACTCTTTACGAACACTTACAGCCCCATCAATGTAACGGCACTCTTTATTATTCTCATCTAAAAATACTAATATCTTAATATCTATCGGTTTTGATATATAAAATGTATTACAAGTAACATCTTTAATTACACAGTTATATACTGGCTCAGGTCTAGACTCTATATCACATATTCTTGTATCTAGATTACTTGTAGCTAGAAAATCATGGACTACAGCATCGGCACCGTTAGTAATCATTCCCTCTATATACTCAATCCTTCGTGGATGCATTATATCATCTGAATCAAAGTTTGATATTATATCAATATCGTCAGGAACAGCCATAATACCTTCATTCCTATTTTGTCCAGTAAATTGCTTAGCCGTTGTCTCCAATATAGTGAGATCAAATGGCCACTTATCTTTACGTATATCATTTAATAAGGGACCAGTTTCATCATCGCATGATGAGGCTCTGACAACAACTATATCAGGAATACGCGTCTGCTCTGCAATACTTTCTAGAGTCTGTTTTAAAAATGGAATATGATACTTATATGTAGGAATAACAACGGCTATCTTCATATTAAAAATAGTATAATTCATTTTAGACCCGCAAATCTAAGCACTCTCTGAACTATCCGTATCGCTATCGAGACCGAACACATTCAATGCATCAGTCCATGATATCTTTTTCAAGATATATGGCTGTGGGCGATGATGTAAGTCAGATGTATTTGAGTTGAGATACATTAGAAGGTCAGAAATACGATCAATCTTTTGGATAGATGAGCAATTAAGATTGATAATATTTCTTTGTTGGTCTTCTGGGATATTCCTTCTCTTGATCAAGTATAGAATGCGCTCTGAGGCCACAGACGTCGTATTAAATCCACGTCCCTTGAGGATATAGTATGTCATTGTAACCCTGTTACTTAATCTATCAAGTAAATCAGGTCAATTTTTATCTAATTCATTCAAAAGACGTTGCTCATTAAGCTCAAGCTCTTCTAGCTGTTCTCTAGCCATAGCGACTCTACCGTATGCAAGAACCCAATCAATCCGCTTTGATTTGTCTAATGCATCTTTTGCAGCATATTCTTGCATGGGTACAGTCGGACCACCTTCAATAGACCCTAGCTCTGGTCTCACGAAACCAGTTAGCAGCCTATCAAGCTCTTGTGTTGTTATGTGCTCGGGCCGTTTTGTTAGAGCCATTTCCAATTTAGCTAACTGCTTTATGACTTCAGTTACAGCGGTAGTTGATTTCCCTTCAACAAAGCATTCTATAATCCTATTCTTAAGATTGTAGAATATTTCAAGTGACATGATACACACTCTATATATACATTAATCATTTTTATAGCTTAATAATACCCAGTGTATGGACCGAGAGTCTGAACTCGCTCAGGCATCACTCCACGTACATCACGAGGAGAAACACCACTTGAGATAGCCTTTTCAGGCCCACAGACTGACTTGGCAATATCATATACATCTGACCAGATTGATAGTAGATCATTCTTAGCGGCCTTAGCCTCCTTATCACTTAGACTGTATGACGTACATAGCTTATCAAGAAGAGCTAGGCCTCTATCTCTCCAGGTGGAGAATATGATATCTAGGTCACGAGGAGGGAGAGACTTTGTGAAACATCTACCAACTGTCTCAGCCGGGTTTTCTCTGTCATGAGATGTGTTGAATTTCAGAGTAAGACTAGACTGCACGACTTGATTCGTGCTCATCAAATCGTGTTTCAGACAGCAGAGTTTAGATAAGATTTGATTGAACTCCTCGAGATCTGCTTCACCCTCTTCAGTGACGGACTTCTTAGACGAAAAAAGTGCAGATAGGCTGGCTACATATGATGACTCTTGTCCGCATTGAATATTAGATACGCCATTGGCGGGCCCTTGAAATCCCTCGAACGAGTCGTCCATTTTAGGCCAGGCGCCGGATGATATTGTTTTATTTTTAATTATAATAATATATGATACATAGCCAACTGCAAGAGCAATTGCGGCTGCTATAATAAAATAAAGGGTTGTAGAACCAGGATTTACAGGTAACTTGGAGTCCATCTGGTTTATGTTAGATTTCATCTGGCGACATTATTTCAGAATTATCCACCTTCAGATGGTTTGACCAGCCTTCGAATCGGTCAGCGAGTTCCTTCTTTGCAAAGACCTTATCCATCATGAACTTGTCGATGTTGAATTTTGTTTCAGAGTTGAGCTGCAAGAAGTAAATCTTGACAACCTTAGTCTGACCGATGCGGACAGCACGCGCCTTTGCCTGTTCCATCTCGGAAGGAGTCCACCAGGGACTGACGAATATGATGCGGTCATACTGCTGGAGATTCAGACCCGTGCTGCCTGCCTTCAATTGAATCAGAAACACATCCTGCTTACCCTCCTTGACGGGCAACTTAGCATTCTTGAGCTCGGCCTCGCGCTCCTTCATCGACATCCCTCCGTGATACTGGAGGATTTGATCCACGTAGTCGTGCGCACGCAAGAATGAATTAAGCAGGATCATCTCCTCGTGAAACTGGCAGAAGATGATCCACTTGTGAGACTCTCCAGTCTCCTTAGCATCGCGCATGAGATGCACAATTTCGTCGAACTTCCTGCTGACGCTATTGAACTCTGGTCCATTCCACCCAAAGACCTCCTTCTTACGAGCCTTGATGTAGATTTGTGGGTTCACGCTGACCTGACGGAGTCTAAGAAGAATTGCAAACATCGCCAGTTGATATTCATTGCCCTTCAGAGCCCCAGCATTTCTCCATCGGTGCTCTTCATTCGCGTAGATCCCATTGTAGACTGTTTCCTCCTCCTTACTCGTAAATTCCAATTGACGAACCTCTTCAATGGGCGTAGGTGGAATTGAAATCCCAGTCAGGTGGCACTCGCTTAGTCGGCGAGAAAGGTACGTCTCTCTTGCCCACTCCTCATACTTTGGTTGCCACTTCTTGCCGGAGT
>Ga0214919_10010767_pt1 | contig 11511 bp, 7 predicted proteins | sample LL1503_MetaG_FD_177994 | JGI IMG/M metagenome (GOLD analysis project Ga0214919, IMG submission 177994) | Freshwater microbial communities from Lake Lanier, Atlanta, Georgia, United States - LL-1503 | ecosystem: Environmental > Aquatic > Freshwater > Lake | place: USA: Georgia | collected 2015-03-15
ACGGTCTAAACCTGCTTGGGTTCCAACCCATATATAACCTAATTTATCTTGGTATAAGCAATTAACGGAGCTTTGAGAAATTCCATTTTTAATTGAGTATTTCTCAAAAATAAAATCTGATAATTTTTGTGAATGCCCTTGTGAGAATAGGAGGGTGTTTAAAAAAAGAGCTAAGGAAAAATAAGTTGCTTTTTTAAAACCTTTATAAATTAAACGCATTGTATTTCATTTTTATTTTATGGATGTAAGTATTATATATCCTGAATTATTTGTAACTATTATTGATATATTAAATATACTAATAAATGGCGTAGCATCATTTATTAATGCTACAAATCATGCAATATTATAACGGTTTAATTTGCTAGAAAAAATGGCATAACGCTATCAAAAAATCCGCTCTAACAGGTTAAACAACAGAAATCACGTAATAATTACTTCGCATCGAGGTTTCTGCCAACTTTTGTATTTTTTGAAGGAAAACATTAGTAAATGGAGGTAAAAGCTTAGAACGGTAAATCGCATCCTATTTTTTATTTATACACTAAATTTAGTTTTATTAAAAATATTAAAATTATATTTGAATTAACTAATGGCATTTATAAACAATTACTGAGGTAATTAAAAAAACACTTCTATATATAATTATGAGAAAATCAGTTCTATTTATTATACTATTTACAACTAATTATCTGTCACACGCACAGAAATTAGTTGTTTCAAATGACAATCTCGTTTTGTACAAGCAATCTGCAAATAAAGCCTTAGAATCAAAACAAACTGAGTACAAAAAAATTGCTATGCAAATTTGGGACAACGCAGAAGTTGGCTTTAAAGAGATAAAAAGTAGTGGATTATTACAGCAAACATTGCAAGCCGCTGGTTTTGAAGTTAAAGCTGGAATAGCGGGAATGCCCACAGCATTTGAAGCTACATATGGTAGTGGTCAACCTGTAATTGCCATTTTAGCAGAATACGATGCTTTACCAGGATTCTCACAAACTAATTCGCCAGAAAAAGAGTCTGCAGGAAAAATTGCTGGTCAAGCATGTGGACATCATTTATTTGGCACAGCAAGTGTTGCCGCTGGTATAGAGATAAAAAACTTAATTGCACAACATAAAATAAGTGGCACCATTAAAATTTTTGGTTGCCCTGCAGAAGAAGGTGGAAGTGGTAAAGTTTATTTAACAGGAGCAGGAGTCTTCAATAAAGTAGACATTGTATTACATTGGCATCCCGCCGATAACAATGGTGTAACTATGACAAGTTCTTTAGCGAATAAATCTGCAAAATTTAGATTTTATGGCTTGTCTGCTCATGCAGCAGCTTCGCCCGAAAGAGGCAGAAGTGCATTAGATGCAGTAGAAGCAATGGACAATATGGTTAATATGATCCGTGAACATGTTCCTCAGGAAACAAGAATTCATTATGTTATAACAAATGGTGGTAAAGCACCTAATGTGGTTCCTGATTTTGCTGAAGTGTATTATTATGTTCGTCATCCTAAAAAAGATGATGTTATATCTATTTTTGAAAGAGTTGTAAAAGTTGCACAGGGCGCAGCTTTAGGTACAGAAACAAAAATGGATTACGAAATTATAGGTGGCGTTCACGATTTGTTATTAAATAGATCATTAGCAGAATTAATGCAAAAGAATCTAGAACAGGTTGGTGGGGTTACTTACACAAAAGAAGAAATTGAATTTGCAAAAAAAATAGCATCTAGTTTTACTTTTAAATATCCAAATTTTTCTGAAGCCGAAAAAGTAAAACCACTTACAATGAGTAGGGATGCTGGTGGAGGAAGTACAGATGTTGGTGATGTTAGTTATACTGTTCCAACAGTGGGATTACGCACTGCTACATGGGTTCCGGGCACACCAGCACATAGCTGGCAAGCTGTTGCCAGTGGCGGAACAGATATTGCAATCAAAGGCATGATGGTTGCCGCTAAAACGCTTTCAATGACTGCTATTGATTTATTTACTAATTCAAAATATATTGATATAGCTAAAGAAGAATTTATAAAAGCAAAGGGCGATTACAAATATGTCCCTTTATTGGGCGACAGAAAACCAGCATTAAATTATAGAGATTAAAAAAATCATTAATTATAAAATAAAATTTTATAATCAAATAAAATCCAATTCAATATTCATTTTAAACCAAACAATTTACTTATGAAAAAAGGGCAACAGCTAGTTCCTTCAATTATGACTATTATTAAGGCTACTATTTTACAAATAGCCATTTTAGTTATTTTTGTTGGAACGATTTTCGCAAAGGATGTTACAAGCCAAACGGTTCTTCAAAAATCTTTAACACTTAATGTAGATAAATCAATCACAGGAAAAGTATTGAATGAAAAAGGTGAGCCATTAGAAGGTGTAACCATTCGTTTAAAAGGTAAAAACATTACTACTCAATCACTAATAGATGGCTCATTTGTGTTAAAAAATGTTCCTGACCAAGTAACACTCGACATTAGCTATATTGGGTATGTTTCAACAGAATTAAAGATTAATGCTGTTAACAGTAAACCTATTTCTATTGTATTAAAACCTTCTAATAGCAATTTAGATGAAGTAGTGGTTGTTGGTTATGGCACTTCTACTCGAAGACTAAATTCAGGTACTTACAGCACCGTAAAAGGTGATGCTGTTGCTAATCAACCTATTCAAAGTTTTGAAGCGGCATTAAATGGTAAAGCAACCGGTGTAAATATGATTGCAAATGCAGGCGTAGTGAATCAAGCACCTGTATTTAGAATTAGGGGGATTAATTCGCTATCATTAAGTTCTTATCCTTTAATAGTAGTTGATGGGGTTCCTGTTTATGTAGAAGATATTAACGTGGGTGGAAACGCATCAAACAATCCTTTGGCTTTTATTAATCCAAATGATATAGAAACAATAGATATTGCCAAAGATGCTGCTGCTACTAGTATTTATGGAAGCAGGGCAGCGAATGGTGTTGTTTTTATTACCACAAAAAGTGGTAAAGTGGGTAAAACCAGAGTAACATTAGATGCGGTTTTTTCTTCTAGTAAACCAACGCGTTTAGCTGAAGTATTAAATGGCGACCAATACTTAGAAATTAAAAACGAAGCGTTGGTGAATGCTAAAACCTATGATGCCACAAATAATTATTATGGAAATTCTATAGGACCTGATGGAAATATTGTACGTACCAATTGGTATGATTACTTATTCAGAACCGCAAATGGCCAGTCTCATTCTGTAAGCTTATCTGGAGCCAATGCTACTACTAAATATTTCTTGTCTGTTTCATATTCTAGGCAAGAGGGAATTCTTAGGGGGAATGATTACGGAAGAAAATCAGTTACTTATAATATTGATCATAAAGTAAATACCTGGTTAACCATTGGATCAAAAACAAATTATACCGACAACGTTACATCTGCTGTTTTATCTACCGGAAATGGTGTGAGTAACACAAGTAGTAATTCAGTAGCCTATCGTTTAGCTTTGGTTGCTGCGCCTATTGTTGGGCCTTATAATAAAGATGGATCTTTTAATGTGAGTGGTTTAAATATTGCATTAATGGACAACCAAGGTCATTTAACTTCTTCTACTAGATTGGGTTATACCAATCCAGTTATATCATTGGCCTACAATGACGATAATACAAGCAATAATTTTATTCAATCTAGTGTTTATGGTCAAATAAAATTAGCGAAATGGCTAAGTTTTAAAACCTTATATGGTATTAATAATATCGCTAGCAGAACCGTAAGATATTTTGACCCAAGAACCAATGAAGGAAATACAGCATTAGGTAGTGCTACTGGTATTTCATCTAAGAGGGAAAGTTTTACATGGACCAATACCTTAACAGCAGAAAAAAGTTTCAAAGACCATTCCTTAAACTTATTATTAGGTCAAGAAGCGCAGAATAAAACAGGTGATCAATTTGGTTTATTAAGATCAAACCAATCGGATCCTTTTTATTCAAATTTACAGGGTGGATTTTCAACTGTTGGTATTTCAAATACTTCTAACCAAGTTTATTACAAATACTTTACTTCTTTATTTAGCAGACTTCAGTACAATTATCAAAAGAAATATTTCTTAACTGCTAGTGTTAGAAATGATCAATCTTCTTTGTTAGGTAATAATAATAAATCTGGTTTATTCTACTCTTATTCAGGTGCTTGGGATGTAAGTAATGAATCGTTCTTTAAAAATTCTAAACTTAAAGATTTATTTGAATCTGTAAGACTAAGAGCCAGTTATGGTAAAGTAGGAAACTTAACAGGGATAGGAGATTTTGCATCTCTAACTAATTACTCTGCCAATTTATATGGCGGATTGCCTGGTTTGTACTTTTCAACAGCAGGTAACCAAGAACTACAATGGGAAACCAGTAAAAAAACAGATTTCGGCCTAAGTATTTCTATGTTAAAAGGAAGGCTATCAACAGATATATCTTACTATAACAATAATATTGATGGATTGATTTTTGGCGTTCCAACTCCTGCTTCAGTAGGGTTACCTGGTTCAACTCAAAATTCAGTTTTGTCGAATGTAGGATCAATGTATAATAAAGGTTTAGAAGTAGGCATCAATGCAATTCCAATTCAGAAAAAGAACTTTACATGGTCTACTAATTTTAATTTTTCTCTTAATAAAAATATGGTGACTTCCTTATCTCCTGACGTTCCAAATATCCTTTATGGAAATATTGGTAGCTCAACTGATTTGGTTTCAATAACACTACCTGGATATTCAGTTGGAATGATCTATGCAATTCGTACTGCAGGTGCAGATGCTGCCACAGGAAGAAGGGTATTCTTAGACAAAAGCGGTAAGAAAGTTTTATACGAACAAGTACCACCAGTTGGAAGAAATCAATGGGAATACGAAGATGGTACAAAAGCCCCAGCAATTGCAACCGCTTCTGATGCTGTGATTTATAAAAACACAACTCCTACCATTTATGGAGGATTTACAAATACGTTTAAATATAAAAATCTTTCATTAGATGCATTAATCACCTATCAATTTGGAGGATTTATGTACTATGGAACACAAGGCACTTTAATGGATTGCAGATTTGCCAATAACTCAACAAAAATTTTAGACCGTTGGAGAAAGCCAGGTGATATTACAGATGTGCCTAAAGTACAAGATGGCGACTTTACTTCTTGGGGTTATTCGTTACCATTAAGTGCAAACGTTTATTCTAGTGATTATGTTAGGTTGAAATCATTGACGCTTTCTTATTCTTTACCTGAAAAGATGATTAAAAAAGCACAAATATCAGATATCAAAATATTTGTAAGCGGACAAAATTTATTACTATTTACTCCTTATCCTGGCGCAGATCCTGAAGTAACATCAACTGATAATTCTTCGGCTACGCAAGGCTTTGATAGAAATATGATGCCTAATGCAAAAATTTTTACCGTTGGTTTAAAAGTTAATTTTTAATTTATGAAAACCACTTTAAATCAACCAAACTTTAAAATATTAGAAATGAAAAAGATACAATATATTGCTACAATCATATTGTTGTTAAGCGTGATTTTTTCATGTAAAAAATCCGACACCATCAATCCAATACCAACAACACTTATTGCAGACGAATCGGCATTTGCCACACCAGCAAGGGTTGCTAATCAAATAAATGGTTTGTACGCTACTTTCAAAGGCACAGGTCTTTGGGGTAGTAATTATGTGTTGTATAGCGAAGCTAGGGCTGGTGAGTTTATTAGCACCAACCAAAATCCACTTCAGGGCGGATTAACATATATGATGCTAACTGATCCTGGCACTACTGATGTGAACATAGTTTGGCTACAGGCATATCAAACGATTAATGCATGTAATGTTTTTTTAGATGGGATGGATGCTTCAGGTAAAGCAGTTGTAGGAGATAGTTTATATAAAAATTATACTGCAGAAGCAAAAGTTTTAAGAGCTGTAACCTATTATTCGCTTTTACAATTGTATGCTAGACCTTATAAAGAAAATGCTGGTAAAAGCCCTGGGCTCCCATTACGTTTAAAAGGGAATACAGGTTTAGCAAACTATAATTTGGCTAGAAGCTCTGTAGATTCAGTGTATAAACAAATACTAGTTGATTTAAACTATGCAGAAAATAATTTACCAGCAAAATATTCAACGGCTGCATTAAATACAACAAGGGCACATAAAAATTCAGCCATCGCATTTAAAACACGTGTTTACTTAAGCATGGGTGACTATAACAATGTGATACTAGAGGGCAATAAAATTGTTTCTACTGCTAGTCCGTTTGTAACTACAAATACCGCAAATGCTTCACATTCTTTACCTGCTGATATTACAACCGTTTTTAAAACACCGTATACATCAACAGAATCAATTTTTTCAATGCCTTTTGCTTCAGGTGATGGACCCGGCAATTCTATGGCTACAAATTTATTGCCTAATTCTACAGATGGCGTAGGACTTGGTTCTGCAGGAACCGGACAATTTTACGTTTTTGATAAAGGTATTGCGAGTGATGTAAATTGGAAGGCTACTGATAAAAGAAGAAATTTTATTTTTGCAACTGCTTCGGGCACAAATAAGGGTAGACTATGGTGTTCAAAATTTGCAGTGGGAACGCCATATACAGATTATATACCAGTAATAAGATATGCTGAGGTAATGCTCAATTTAGCAGAAGCTTTAACAAGGGTAAATGGACTAGATGCTAGGGCAAGAGCAATATTAAATGCCGTTAGAGGAAGATCAGATGCCACAACAATATTCGCCCCTACAGATAATGTAGATTTATTAAATAAAATTATTAATGAAAGGCGTATTGAATTTTTTGGCGAAGGCACTCGAAATGCAGATTTAATGCGTTTGGGATTACCTATTCCTGCAAAAACACCAACTGGTTCTACTCCTGTACCACAAATCAATACAACGGATGGTAATTATATTTGGCCAATCCCCAATAATGAAAGCTTGTATAATAAATTAATATAACAAACAATTTGTTGACTATTAATTTATAAAAAAACTATATGAAAAAAATCTTTTCACTGATTATTGTTTTGAGTTTTACAACCGCAGTTTTTGCGCAAGCGTTTACAAAAACAGAAATTGCTAATTGGAAAAAACAAGCCGAAACAATTAATATCATCAGAGACAACTGGGGTGTTCCACATATTTATACCAATACAGATGCTGATGCGGTTTTTGGTATGATGTATGTGCAGTGCGAAGATTTTTTTTTAAAAGTTGAGAATGCTATTATATCTAGAATGGGTAGAGAAGCAGAAGTTCAAGGAAAAAAAGCTATTTATAAAGATTTATGGTCGAGGCTTTATATTGATACTATTAAAGCTGCTAAATTATACCAGCAGTGTCCACCAAGTTTAAAAAAGCTTTGTGATGCCTATGCTGCTGGTATAAATTATTTTATATATACGCATCCTGCAATTAAGCCTGCTTTATTGAATCGAATTCAACCATGGGTTCCATTATTAAATAATATTCCATCTATAGTTAATAGTAATATTACAGAAGCCGAAATAAAAAAAATGTATCCCATGCAAAATGGGGTTGATGATGCAACTGTATTTCAATCTAATCCTGTAATTGAAGAAACGCAAATGGGCTCTAATGGTTGGGCAATAGCAGGAAAAAATACACACGATAAAAATGCTATCATACTAATTAATCCACATTCTGAATTTTACAATAGAATAGAAGTTCAGTTATTTAGTAAAGAAGGTTTAAACGTTTATGGAGCGCCTTTCTTAGGAGAATTTCATATATGGCAGGGATTTAATGAGTTTTGTGGCTGGATGCATACAGTAACTACGTCGGATGCAAAAGATTTATATTCAGAAACTATTCGACCAGTAAAAAATGGGTACGAATATGGTTATGACAAAAAATGGATTCCAGTAGATTCAAATAAAATCACTTTATACTTTACTGAAGGCGCAAAAAAAAATAGTGTAACATTTACTACTTATAAAACAAAGCATGGTCCAGTAGTTGCAAAAAGAAATAATAGTTGGTTATCGGCTAAAACAATTAGTGAAAATATAGAATTGCTCAATGTGCATTGGAATATTACCAAGAGTAAAACCTATAAACAATTTGTGAGCTATTTAGATAAAAGAGTAATGACTGGTACCAATACAATCTATGCCGACAAGTTGAATAATATTGCTTACTGGCATGGAAATTTTGTTCCAGTAAGAAATACTAGTTATGACTGGTCAAGACCTGTGCCTGGAAATATTTCAACTACAGAATGGCAAGGACCACATGCATTATCTGAGATACCTAATTATATCAATCCTACAAACGGCTGGCTTCAAAATTGTAATTCTACCCCACTTTATGGCAATGGATATTTTGATTCTATAATGGCTAAAAAGCCAAGTTATATGTTTCCAGATGGCCATACGCCCAGAGCAATGAATGCTATTCGACAATTGAGTAATATTAAAGATGCAACAATTGATACGATAATAAATATGTGCCATGATACCTATTTATTTAATGCATCGAGATTTATTCCAACTTTAATTGAATCATACAGGCAAATGAATGAGCCAAGTCAATTAAAAGATCAAATAGAAATTTTAAAAAAATGGAATTTCAGAACAGACACAGCTAGTGTTGCAACAACCTTATGTGTTTTATGGATTGAAAAAATGTTACAGTTAAATGTTGCGCAGTTAAAAAAACCAATTACTAATGAAGAATCTTATGCGCTAACAAATGGGTCAAATATTTCTCTGCAAAAAATTACGCCTGCAATACAGGTAGCTTATTTAGATACTGTTGTAAACGAGTTAAAAAAAGATTGGGGCACTTGGTCTATAGCTTGGGGCAAAATAAATCGTTATCAAAGAAATGAAAAAGATACAGACCCGTCTGACTCACTCTCTAGCAAAGCAGTATTTGCTACCCCTGCATACGTAGGATCATTAAATGCATTTTCTAGTAAAAAAACTAAAGTATCTAAAAATAGATATGGCGCTACAGGTAATACATTTGTTGCCATTGTTTCTTTTGGCAATAGACTATCAGCAAAATCAATCATCACAGGTGGCACTAGCAGTAATCCTTTATCAAAACATTTTATAGACCAATCAAATGGGTATATAAACCATGAATTTAAAGTGGTAAACTTTTACAAAGAAGACGTTTTAAAAAATCAAGAAATTAGTTACCACCCAGGCGAAACCATTTATTAATGAACAGAAGAGTTGCAACTGGAAAGAGTGATTAATACGTAGGGGTTTTCTAAACTGCATTTCTTTACCATCTTTTATACTATTGAGTATCAAAAATAAATAAGGCCCCTACAAAATAGGGGCCTTATTTATTACAAATGAAGTGTGTAGCTAAATTAATTGGCTTGATACATTTTTCTATACAATTGACCTGCTATAAAAACGCCATTATTGTCTTTTTGCTTTTCGGACCAAGCTTTAAATTTTGCATTATCATGAATTAATTTATAAGCTTCTTCTGAAGTCCAATGCCCTATAGTACAAGCTCTATAAGTTTTAGTAGTGTCTGAGTCCTTTACCTTATGAAAACTATAATAATTATTTGGATAACCAATTTGGGTAATAATTGCGTTAATCTCTGCCAAATAGAAGCCGTATAAAATGGCATTAAATAAGGTTATAAATAACTAAGCCACCATTTTTCTTTATGTACTTGTTTATACTTGTCGAATTGTAAACATATTGGGTAGACTAACAAAATAATACCAACCCACACAGCATATACAACCCAAAGACTATAGCCATAGCCGTTCATATAAGACGGAACAATATCTGGCCCAAATGCAGGAAGTACATTTTTCCATCCAAAACCAGTTAATTTATACATCAATATTGCTGTAAGATGAATAGTATAAAGATGCAGTATGTAATAAAAAAATGGCACCCTTCCAAAAGTGCTAAAGAAGTTTACAATTTTGCCATTTAGTTTTTCAATATTAGCTAATAATAAAAATGCAACCCCTAAAGTCATTAATAAATACAATAGAGAAGGAGGATATTTACTTGGATTAAAAAATGAGATGATGTTCTTGGAAATAGAACCATAATCTTTATATGGTATAAGGTCGCCATAAAGATTGGTATATCTTAAAACTAAAAATAAGCTAATAGCAACTAATCCAATAAGGGTAAATACTTTTTTGCGTTTTGTAACTTCATAAGATTTATCGTAAAAAGCGCCAAAATAATATCCCAGAGACATTACTGCAACCCAGGGTATAATTGGCCATGAAACGCTAAATTGTAAATATTTATTTATAATAAAATTATTAGGTTCATGTAAAATTGACCAAATAACATTTCCATTATAGTGAATGTTATCAAATAAATTATGTCCACCTATCATTACCAAACTAAATATTAATAGAAATTTTCTAGGCAAGTGAATTAATCCTGCTAAAAACATCATACTTATTCCTAATGACCAAATTACCTGGGTATTTAATATTCCAAAATGAAAATCAAACAGCCAACCAAACGTTACAATAAATAATTCAACAAAAACCAACCAAACGCCTCTTTGTAACAAATAAATTGATAATTGATTTTTTGTTTTTCTTTTTCCCGACAAATATGCAGAAGTTCCTGCTAAAAAGCAAAAAGTTGGCGCACAGAAATGAGTAATGAATCTTGTAAAAAACAAATGCAAGCTACTTTGTGTTGGATCGGTAGGGTCAAAAATATATGCTGAATAATGAAAATAATCTCTCACATGGTCCAATGCCATTATTACCATTACCAATCCTTTTAATAAGTCGATAGATGCTACCCTGTTGCTAGTGGTTGAATTCATTTGGTTTGCTTTTAGAGTTTAATGAATATTAGTGTAACTAAAAAGATAGGAGTAATCAAACATAGGTGATTAAAATGATTTTACTATCTTTTTGAAAGTATTTTATATATTTAGTTTCCTTTTGTAAGTAACTATTTGCTTCATACTCTAAATAATAAAATGAATACTCAAAAATTTATCAACCCCTTTATTATTTTCTTTCTTATGTTTCCCCAAGGCATTAGTCAGGGATTTGTAACTGTTGCCTTACCCTATTTACTCACACACCAGGGTTTTTCAGTTGCTGAAACTGCAGGCATTATTGCTATAGGCTTTTCTGCAAATCTTTGGCGGTTTATATGGGGACCCATCGTAGACATATCTCTTAGCTTGAAAAAGTGGTATTGGATAGGGTTAGTGGCATGTATCGCTACATTACTACTTCTGTGCTATGCATCATTCGCCTTTAAAGGAGTTGTGCTCCTTTCAATAATAGCTTTTGTATCGCAAGTAGCAGCAACATTTACGTTATTGCCTATAAATGGTTTTATGGCTAAGTGTATTGAAGAAAAGAAAAAAGGCATCGCATCGGGTTGGTACCAAGCTGGTGGTCTTGCTGGTTTAGGTTTAGGTGGGGGTGCGGGTCTTTGGCTATCCACACATTATAGTGTAATGATTGCAGGACTTGTATTGTGTGCTG
>Ga0214919_10010768_pt1 | contig 11511 bp, 10 predicted proteins | sample LL1503_MetaG_FD_177994 | JGI IMG/M metagenome (GOLD analysis project Ga0214919, IMG submission 177994) | Freshwater microbial communities from Lake Lanier, Atlanta, Georgia, United States - LL-1503 | ecosystem: Environmental > Aquatic > Freshwater > Lake | place: USA: Georgia | collected...
TATGAATACTAACCAGATAGATAATATAGATAATATAGATAATATAGATAATATAGATAATATAGATAATATAGATAATATAGATAATATAGATAATATAGATAATATAGATAAAATAGATAATTTTGAAGAAATTTTATTAAATTATATTAAAAATTTATTTGATAAATATGAAAATACTATTATAAATTATTTTAAAACAAATAATAAATTTTTGCACATGAGTCTTTATAAAATAAATGATTTGTTTATTCTAAAAGCTGATATTTTATCAGAAAATTTAATTCATACTGATAAAATAATTAATTACATTATTCATAATCTTGATTATTTTGTTTTTAATAAATCTTTTGAATTAAATATTATTGTTAAAAAAAAAATTAGACTTGAAAAACCTTATAATTCGTTAATTATTGACGAAATAATAGATAATTGGGATCTTACTAAGATATATAATTATAATGTTGGACTAAATACAGTTATTTTTTATTATAATGATGAACTTTATTATATTGATAAAAATAATAGTCCGAATATTAGAAATGTCGAAGATGATAAATATATATTACAATTAATTAAAAAATCAGATATAAAATTTAAAGAAAATATGTATACTAAAGTTATTATATCATCTCAAAAGATTGGACATATAATGTATTATAAAAATAATATTTTATCAGAAGAAATATTTCTTGAAAAAACAGATAAAATATTTTATTCATGTTTTGATGAATTAATTTTTGATTTAGAAAATATATCAAATTTAAATGAACAACGAAAAAAAATAACAAATGGAGGTTTTATACTTTCTTATAAGGAAAATGATTATATTTTAAATACATATATTTATCAAAAAATACAGGATATAATACCAAATTTTAAAAATATTAATAAATGTTTTTTAGAATTATATAAAAATGATAATTTAAGTTTTTCTATTAATTTTATGTCTCCTTATTCCTTTGATATTTTAAAAAGAGTAAATTCTTCTGTAAAAACACTTGCTAGAGAATTTTTAAATATATATCATGTTACTAGAAAAAAATCAAATTCAGAATTGTATAATATTTTAAGTAATAATTATAAAACTATTTTATTTGATTTACATAAAATATTTATTTATACACGAAAAAATGAAGAAAATTATAATACTAAATTAAGTAATATTATTAATAGTGATGATGAATTTTATGAAAAAAAATCATTAAATCACGATGTTATTTATAAATATCTTAAAAAAATTACAATAGATTTATTGTGTAATATATTTATTGATCGAATTGAATTATTAAATAATATTCAACAAATTCATGTCGATATGAATAATGTAAAAATGAATACAAATGAATTTAAAATATTATTTATAGAATGCGTACATGCTAAAACTATGTCACATTTATTAAGATTATAATAAATATTCATTACCTTTTGACATTTTTTGTAAAAAGTTTGTATAGGTTTCACAATAGCTTTAATTCGTAGTTTTACTATAAAAATGTGTTATTTATTAATTTATAAAAATTAGTTTACTATAAAAAATGTGTTATTTATTAATTTATAAAAAATAGTTTACTATAAAAAATGTGTTATTTATTAATTTATAAAAATTAGTTTACTATAAAAAATGTGTTATTTATTAATTTATAAAAATTAGTTTACTATAAAAAATGTGTTATTTATTAATTTATAAAAAATAGTTTACTATAAAAAATGTGTTATTTATTAATTTATAAAAATTAGTTTACTATAAAATGTGTTATTTATTTTAATATAATTTAATAATTTTTTCTTTTAATATAATATATAAATATGTCTCAAATGAATGGAGGTAAACGTCGTGGATCTAAAAAAGGATCTAAGAAAGGATCTAAGAAAGCTCAACGTGGTGGCGCATGCGGTCCTCGCGAAGTCGTTGATTACGCAACTGGAGCTTGTAAACCAGCCGGTAGAGTTAACACTGGCCCATTTCAAGGCGGTGCATGCGGCCCTCGCGAAGTTGTTGATTACGCAACTGGAGCTTGTAAACCAGCCGGTAGAGTTAACACTGGCCCATTTCAAGGCGGTTCGTGCAATGCTGGTGAAGTTATTGATCCAGTAAATGGAAATTGCAGACCACGTCAAGCAGTTAACAGAGGTCCATTTCAAGGTGGTGCATGTGGTCCTCGTGAAGTCGTTGATTACGCAACTGGAGCTTGTAAACCAGCCGGTAGAGTTAACACTGGTCCATTTCAAGGTGGTAAACGTCGTGGATCTAAGAAATCATCAAAAAAAGCTCAACGCGGTGGTATTACTTGTCCCGCTGGAGAAGTTGTTGATCCAATAACTGAACATTGTAGAGCACGTCAACAAGTTAACAGATTTGGCTTTGTTGGTGGTAAACGTCGTGGATCTAAAAAAGGATCTAAAAAAGGATCTAAAAAAGCTCAGCGCGGTGGTGCTAACGGCGATAACTGCGCTGGTCCTAGTCTATGTCCTAGAATAGAACCAATAAATAAAGATAATTGCACAGTTTATTTTGATAAAACTAACCCACAAGAGTTTAAAAGAGCTTGTAAAAATGAAAGAACTCAAGTATCTACAATGTTACAAAATGGTGGTAAACGTCGTGGATCCAAAAAAGGATCTAAAAAATCTCAACGTGGTGGTGTTGTATATTGCGATAAATATCAACCAGGATCTTTTATAACAGATCCTAATACTGGAAAACTTAAGTTTATACAAGGTCCTCTAACTGGTTATACTTGGAAAGATAATATTTGTACAGATGCTGCAGGTAATATAATTTTACCTCGTATTTAATCGTACTCTTATATAATTGCACAATATTCTATAAATAATGTAATTACTCCACATAAAAATTTCTGAAATATTTATTATAAAACTTTATTTATTTACTTTCTAACTTTAGAATATTTATTTTCAATTAAATTTATTAGTATTACTATAAATTATATTAAATTTATATTAAATTTATATTATTATATATATATGTCAGATCAAACAGATCAAACAGATCAAACAAATCAATCATCTCAAACAAATCAACCATCTCAAACAGCGTCTACTTCACAACCATTAAATTTGAGTTCAAAATTTAGTTCATTCGGTAAAAGTATGTCATCTATTGGAAAAAGTGCTTCATCTATTGGAAAAAGTGCTGCTACAAGTGCAAAAAGTGCTGCTACAAGTGCAAGTACAAAAATTAAACCAGTTATAAAAGAAATTAAAACAGAAGGTTCTAAAGTTGTAGCAAAAACTGGAGATGTTGCAAAAAATGCTGCAAAAAGTATTAGTAATTTAGGAAAAAACTTATTAAATCCAAAAACAACACCAGTTGCAACAGGTGGTAAACGTAGTGTTAAAAAAGGTTCCAAAAAGAGTTTAAAAAAAGGTTCTAAGAAAGGTTCCAAAAAGAGTTTAAAGAAAGGTTCCAAAAAGAGTTTAAAGAAAGGTTCTAAGAAAGGTTCTAAGAAAGGTTCCAAAAAGAGTTCAAAAAAAGTTCCAAAAAGTTATAAGTAACAGAATTTATAGATATAATACATTTAGCATGTAGTTATTTATTAAAAAAATTTATTTTTAAAGTTTAGCACATTTTGTTTGAATTAATTTAATTTTATCTGTTAAAATATCACACGAATCTATAATAAGATCAGCTGGTTTTTTCTTTCCATCTGTTTCTATTTTTAATGTAACACTTTTAATATTATGATCGGGTTTTGAAACTGCTGAAAATAATGCTAGATCTTGTACTTCATAATTTAACACTTCTCCAATAGTATGATCTTCGTCATCTAAGATTAGAATTAATGTATTACTATTATTATCAATCTCTTTAGATTTTACTTTACGATCTATTTCTATTTTTAAATCAGTAAATTTCTTAATTAAATATTCACATGCATGATTTAATATAGCATATTCAGTTTGAGAACCACGAGATTTAAGAAATAATTCACCACTATTAAAAATAGTATCACCGTTATCTTTAATTTCATCGTCGTATGTAGCCCAAGCATTTGAACAGGCTGAATAATTAGTATTCATATCTCCAACAGCTAGAGAAGAAGTCATCATTCCTTTAAAAGAATCATTTGGTCTAAGAAATACAATTAATATAGGTGTAGATGGATCATACATTTCAATTTGTTCATCATCTATATATACTTTTATATCTTTAGTAGTAATTGGTTTAATTTCATTTGAATTATTGTGGGAATTAATATATATTTTTATATTTTTTTCTTCTGGATGTTTTTCTCTAGTAGCATCTGCAAAATTAATATTTTTCCAATATTTATTATGTAAAAACGACAAATTTGATTCTAAATTAAATATAGGAAGTTGTGATAAACGGAGTTTCATGTAATCATTATTAAAAGCTACACATGTATTTTCTTGTATGTCTATATTTAACATATTAAATGCATGTGTTGGTATGTTATTAGCACAAACTCTTCTTAATGTTGATAAAATTTTAAAATTACAATCTTTACCTTTAAATTTTAAACATAATTCGCTAGATTTATGACCAACTTTTTTATTATAATAAACTTTCTCAATATTTATGTCATATTTTGATTTAGTTGAATTTGACTCTTTATTAGATTCTTTGTTAGATTCTTTGTTAGATTCTTTAGTAGTTTTAGTTTTATTCATAATATACTATAATAAATATTTATATTTAAATAAATTAATAAATTGTTTGATTTATTAATTATCAATTTTTTTATTTATTTTCAATTCATTCGCTTTTTCTTAATTTATTTTTATATATAATTATTTTAATAATGTTTGGATTTTTATTTTACAGTCCTAGATGTGAAAGTTCTTCTAATTTTATAAGAATCATAACTTCCGAAAAAATCAATAATATGTTTAATCTTGTATCGATTGATACTATGCCTACAGATCAACTTGTATCACTCGGTATTAAAAAAACACCAATGCTTGTATTAAGAAATCAACAAAATCAGACAATAGGTGTACACGAAGGTCAGCCCGCATTTGAATGGCTTAATAATCTTATTCAATTTAGAAGACAAAATATGACAAATATGATTGAACAAAATAGAAATAAATTAATCCAATCCAATATGGCGCAACAATTAAATAAAGATAATGTGTCTGGTAAATCAGATGAATTGACAGGTGTTTCTGATAATTTTGCATATATTAATATTGATTATGTACCCACAAAATCTTTTTTACCATATGGTCAAGATTCTGATTTTAAAATTTTAACTTTTAATGATAATCAAGGTAAAATTAGTGAAAAAGATATGAAAAATAAAATTACAGAATATCAAAGTAATAGAGGTAAATCAGATAATGAAATAAAAAATATAATTGAAAATCAACTAAAATCAAATATAATAAATAAATTTAATTAAATTAAAACTAAAATTAATTAAACTAAAATTAAAATAAAATACATAAATATTTATGTATTTTTTATTATATAAAAATCATCTATTCTAATATATGGAGAAATATAATGATTATGAAGTTATTGATTGGTTCGATTATAATACAGAACATATAGAAAATGAATATATTGTAGAGAATATAGATGTTGCAAATATTGTAGAGAATATAGATGTAGAGAATATAGATGTAGAGAATATAGATGTAGAGAATATAGATGTAGAGAATATAGATGTAGAGAATATAGATGTAGAGAATATAGATGTTGCAAATATTGTAGAGAATATAGATGTTGCAAATATTGTAGAGAATATAGATGTTGCAAATATTGTAGAGAATATTGATGTTGCAAATATTGTAGAGAATATAGATGTTGCAAATATTGTAGAGAATATAGATGTTGCAAATATTGTAGAGAATATTGATGTAGAGAATATAGATGTTGCAAATATTGTAGAGAATATAGTTGTTGCAAATATTGTAGAGAATATAGATGTAGAGAATATAGATGTTGCAGATGTTACAATATATCAAAATAAGTTATTTAATTATCTTGAAAAAAAATATATTTTTTTATTAAATAAAGTAAATAGAATGTATAATTTTATAATACATAGACCATATATGAATAGATTTATTACTACTATTAATCATTTAGAAAATAGAATTCAGTATTTTTATAGAAATAATACTAATATAATTCACAATATTACTTTTTTTTTTATAACTTATGGATTTATAAATTTAAATTATAATTTAATTATAAAAAACCAATATAATTATTTAAAAAATCAATTTAGATTAACTAACTATTATTTAGAGTTATTAATATAAAAAAATACAATAATACAATACGTATATAATTTATTTAAGAAATGTATAATATAATTATATTATATTATAATGTCTAATGAATATTCAATTGATGATTTAAAAACAAAAAAAAACGATGTAGTTGAATCATTTAATCAAATATCTATTAATATGATTACTCATTTAGGTAATGAATTTAAAGAATCTATTTTTAATAAAAATAAAATAATGCTTAAGAATTTTTTTAAATTTAAACCAAATGAAATTATTATAATGTTTTTAGACAATATTTACATAAATGATACTTTCAGAACTCAAATTAAATCAGGTAATGAAAATTTTTTTATGCTTCAAACATATGATAATGTTAAAAATGCTGGTTACGAATCACGTATTTTTGAATTTAAAGATATATGGATTAAAATGACAGAATCTACTAAATTAATTGTAAAAGAATCAATGAGTATGTTGATTGATCATTGTGAATTATACATTGATATTCTTTCACAAATTAATAAATTAAAAAAATAATAAAAAAAATAAAAATTAATAAACTATTTAACATAATTGTTTATTAATATATATTATAAAAATGAGCACTGAAAATACACAAAATAATAATCTTAATATAGATCTTAAAACTGATACTAATACTGACAGTAAAACTGACAGTAAAACTGACAGTAAAACTGACAGTAAAACTGAAAAAGTAAATAAAATGATTTATATATATCAAAATCTTTTTGTATCATCTGTATTATCAATTGTCGATGATATGAAAAAAATATCAATTGAAAATTCAGATAATATTAGTCCAGAAAAAAAAGTTTCTCATGAAAATTTAAGAAAAACATGTGATGATATTATTAATCAATATAAAAATCAAGAAAGTGATATTGATCAAGTTAAAGTAATTAAAAAAGTATTTAAAGTACTTACTCAACATAAAAATCTAATAAAAACACGTGATAATTCTTTATTTAGTGTTCGTACACCAGAAGGTAAAATCATGACACTTATACCAGGTCTTAATATAAATTTAAATATATCATTTTTAAATGAAGAACAAAAAAATATTTTATGGGAAAATATTGAATCAATGTTTGTAACATCTGTTAAAATGATTTATCTTATGACAGATGAATCAAGACATTCAAAAGAAGTACTCGAATTAGTTTCAGAATTTGAAAAAAAAACTCTAAAGAAGCTTCAAAATAATTTCTTTATGGGTCTTAATGCATCAAAAGAAGAAGATATTGTTAATATGGATCAACTAATGTCATCTGATATTGTTATACCAGGAACAGATGCTAAATCAGGTATTCTTGGAAGTTTAGGTGTTGATAAATTAATGGATGTAAATAATCTTACTAATGAAATTAAGAAATTTACAGAAGATGATATAAGCGATACAATAAATACATTAACTTCGATGTTAGGTAATGACTCGGATATTAAAGATGTATGTTCTACTATGGTAAAATCTGTACTCGATGATATTAAAGTAAATGGTATTGAAAATATGTTTTCGATAGCTGAAAGAGTATCTGGTAAAATTGGAAATAAAATTGATCCAGAAAAAATGGCCAAAACTGCATCTGGAATGAATGATCTTATTAAAAATAACGGTGATAAATTTAAAGATATGAAAGATGAAAATGGAAAAGCAATTGGTGCAGATTTTCTTAAACAATTTCAAGGAACATTTGATATGGCAAAAATGTTTCAAAATATGAAAAAATAATTATCAAAAATTAAATATAATTATGAAAAATTAAATATAGTATTTTTATTTTTTCATAATTGCGATATTAAGCATTTAATATAATATCAATAATATTATATTAACTATGAATATTTGGGAAATAGTAACATCAACTGATCTTATAAAAATATTAAAAGAAAATGAAAAACGTTTTGTTATTGTAGCAATAACGTTAGATTCTACACCACAATATATTATAAAACATTTAAAAAAATTTCTTAAAACATATTCAAAATTATATCAAAATTTAACATTTCTTTATTATAAAGCAAATATCAAAGATCTTGGTAGAATAAGTTTATTAAATAAAAATGTAGAAGAATATCCATATGTATATCATGTATACGATACATCAAATATTTTTGTATCTGTAAATAGAGCAAATGAAAAAAGTATTTATGAAGCATTTAATGCTGTTGAAGAATATTATAAAAAAGATTTAGAAGGATTTTTATCAAATAATAATGAACAAAATACTGATAAAAGTAATAGTAATATAATGATTAATCAAGATATGAATAATAAGAATAATAAAAATGTTATGAATGCAAATTTAGAAGAAGATGAAAAACAAGCAAGTATGAATAGAAAAGCTATAGAACATCAAAAATTATTAGATAAACTTATTATTTTTGAAGAAAAAAAAAAAGATTATAATATTAAATTTTTAGAAGATATACAAAAAAGAAAAAAAGAAGAACAAAAAAAATTAAATGAATAATATTTATTTTAGTTTTAGTTTTTAGTTTTAATATATAATAGTATTATATATTAATGGAAGATAAATTTTGGGTAGAAAATCCACATATTTTAATAAAAAATTTTGATAAATTTATTCCTAATAGAAAAATGACAATAATACAACAAATGAATTCTATAACATTATTTTGTATATATGCTATTTGTATATTAAAATTAGTAGGATTATTAAATAATTTTGCAGCGATATTATTTATTGGTATTATAGTTATATTAATATTATTATATTTCAATAAATATAATAAATTTGATAAAAACAATCATGATGAAAAATTCGAAGTAGAAAGTGGTTATTATGATTCAGATAATGTCTTAAAAATAGGAAAGTTCTATTCTGAAAAAAACAGAAATAAAGATCTTGATAAAATGGTTTATGAAACTTCAAAAAAAAATCAAAAAATTTTAGATATAAAAAGAGAACCAACTGTAAATAATCCATTTATGAATCCAATTTTAAATGATTTTAATACAGAAAATGTACCATATCCTGTAAATATAGATGATGAAGTTATAAAAGAAAAAATTAATTTAACATATAATAAAGATTTATTTAAAGATTTAAGTGATTTATATGATTCTAAAAATGTAGAACGCCAATTCTTTACTGTTCCTGGTGGGGCAATTCCTAATGATCAACAAAAATTTGCAGAATGGTGTTATAAAACGCCTCTTACTTGTAAAGAAGATACTAAAGAATGTGTTGCATTTAATGATATTAGATATCAGAACAATTATAAATAAATTTAATATTTTGTAGAAAAATATTAAATTTAGTTTATAACTCTTGGCAAAATTTAATAAAATTATTGCGAACAATTATAAATAAATTATAAATAAATTAAATAAATTATAATAATAATAATATATAAATATTATTATATATGGAAATCTATTTAGAAAAATATTTAAAATATAAAACTAAATATTTAGAATTAAAAAAATTATCGGGTGGTGATGATTATGACTACAATGAAAAAGAACAATCTTTAATATTTGGTGGTTATTTTAATCAACCATTAGAAAAGTCATTAAATAAATTAAAGAAATTAAAGGGTTTAAAATTTGGTGATAATTTTGATCAACCATTAGAAAATTCATTAGATAAATTAGTTAAATTACAAACTTTAGAATTTGGTAAAGATTTTAATCAACAATTAGGAAATTCATTAGATAAGTTAGTTAATTTACAAACTTTAATATTTATTTATAAATTTAATCAACCATTAGGAAATTCATTAGATAAGTTAGTCAATTTACAAACTTTAAAATTTGGTAAATTTTTTAATCAACCATTAGGAAATTCATTAGATAATTTAGTTAATTTAAAGGGTTTAAAATTTGGTGATAATTTTGATCAACCATTAGGAAATTCATTAGATAATTTAGTCAATTTACAAACTTTAACATTTGGTGATTATTTTGAAAAACCATTAGGAAATTTATTAGATAAATTAGTTAACTTACAATCTCTAACATTTGGTAATAAATTTAATGAACCATTAGGAAATTTATTAGATAAATTAGTTAACCTAAAAACTTTAACATTTGGTAATAAATTTAATGAACCATTAGGAAATTCATTAGATAAATTAGTTAATTTGCAAACTTTAACATTTGGTAATTTTAATCAACAATTAGGAAATTCATTAGATAAATTAGTTAATTTGCAAACTTTAACATTTGGTTATTTTAAGCAATCATTAGGAACTTCATTAGATAAGTTAGTTAAATTACAAACTTTAGATCTTGGTTATAGTTTTAATCAACCGTTAGAAAATTCATTAGATAAATTAGTTAACTTACAAACTTTAACATTTGGTCGTTATTTTAATCAATCATTAGGAAATTCATTAGATAAATTAGTTAATTTGCAAACTTTAACATTTGATTGGGAATTTAATCAACCATTAGGAAATTCATTAGATAAATTAGTTAAATTACAAACTTTAAAATTTGGTAAAGATTTTAATCAACAATTAGGAAATTCATTAGATAAATTAGTTAAATTACAAACTTTAGAATTTGATAATCATTTTAATAAACCATTAGAAAATTCATTAGACAATTTAGTCAATTTACAAACTTTAACATTTGGTGAAGAATTTAGACAACCGTTAAAAAATTATTTAGATAAGTTAGTTAACCTAAAAACTTTAACATTTGGTAAGAATGTTAATTATGCGTTCGGAACTTCATTAGATAAATTAGTTAATTTAAAAACTTTAAATGGTAAACCTTATAAAAAATAAATAATAATAAAAATAATAATAATATATAAATATTATTATATATGGAACAAAATTATTTAGAAAAATATATAAAATATAAAACTAAATATTTAGAATTAAAACAACAATTTGGTGGTGATGATTATGTCTATGATAAAAACAAACAAACTTTAATATTTCATAAAGATTTTAATCAACCATTAGAAAAGTCATTAAATAAGTTTGTTAAATTAGAATCTTTAACATTTGGTGACAACTTTAATAAAAAATTAGGAAATTCATTAGATAAATTAGTTAATTTAAAATATTTAAGATTTGGTGGTGATTTTAATCAACCTTTAGGAAATTCATTAGATAAGTTAGTTAATTTAGAAACTTTAGAATTTGGTTGGAGTTTTAGTTTCCCATTAGATACTTCATTAGATAAATTAGTTAATTTAAAAACTTTAAAATATGTAAAAATTAAAAAACCTTCATTAGATAAGTTAGGTAATTTACTTAAATTAGAAACTTTAAATGGTC